>ERZ808258.211-NODE-211-length-26890-cov-13.419527_pt1 | contig 26890 bp, 35 predicted proteins | sample MGYA00521280_ERZ808258 | MGnify/ENA primary metagenome ERZ808258 (study PRJEB31516, sample SAMN03275585) | gut metagenome | biome: mammalia-associated habitat; material: feces | host: Papio cynocephalus | place: Kenya | collected 2012-07-19 ...
TTAGCGCTGATAGCTTATAAATCAATGCCAACCACAGGTGGTTCGCTCTTCTAACTTCCACTATCTAAAGTTTGTTCTGTCTCAGGTGTATCATCTTTCAGATACTTTCATTCTTAGGCGTATCATCTTTCAGATACTATCATAACAGAAAGCCATCAAGTATGCTCTTTTGAGCCTGATGGAATAATTAGCATGAAACGCATATTATATAATATACGTTACAAGGAACTCTTTGTACACATGGTACATGAGATAATAAGATTTATGCCGACATCTTGAAACGCCTTTCTCTTCCGTTTGAAACCACTCATGAAAGTATGTTGGTCGGTTAACATTAAACTAACATATATTTCCACATCTTTAAAGATGTAAAAACCCATTAAAGTAAAATTTCTGTCGATTTATTCACAACAACGACTTTATCGGTTCTGTTACGCTTTTCAATTTCAGTCCTTAACTGTTCTGCAAATTTCACTTTTCCATCAAAATCTCCATGAACAAGTGCAATCTTTTCATAAGTTGCTTGACCATATCCTCCACTTAATAACTTCAACAATTCATCGTGTTGGATATGACTGGAAAAACTTTGTAAATTAATTACATTTGCTCGGCTTGGAATACTTTTTCCATTAATAGTAACAGTTTTTGTTTTCTTTTGTTTTATTTTCCCAGCAAGACTTGTAGGAGTAGCGTATCCACAAAAAGCCAAAATATTTTTAGCGCTTGGTAAAAACTTTTCAGCCAAATACACAGAATAGCCCCCGACCATGAAACCACTCGCCGCTAAATAAAGCGCACTCGTCCCTTCTTTTTGATGTTTATTTACAACTAATTCAAGAGTTTCAAAATCTTTTATATATTGAACAGAACTCCAGCCGCGAATCATTTTCCATTTTTCAGCGTCCTCTCCATTTAAATGAGTATCAAAAATATCACAAATTTTACACGCCAGTGGAGATGCCACATAAATTGGACAAGTAAACTTTTCATCGTCGTAAAACAAATCATATAATAAGCTCAAAATAATTTGAGTTCGCATAAAACTAAAAGTGGGAAAAAGAATTTGTCCACCTTTTCTATCTATAGTATAATCGTAAACTATAGATTTAATTTTTTCAATATCTTTTTCTCTATCTTTCCCATTAGCACTTCTTTTAGCATCTGCATAAGTTGTTTCACTTACTAAAAGATTAGCACTTTGAATAGGCTGAAATGTATTCGTATACATTCGAGGCATTGCAATATTACCCATGTCCCCAGTAAAAGCAATTTTACGAATTGTATTTCCGTTTTTAATATAAAGAATAATAGATGAACTATGAATTGTATGTCCAGCAGGAATAAATTCTACTGTTACTTCATCATCTAATTTAATCTTTTCGTTAAAATTACACTCATGCAATTTATCAAGAGCATTATACACATCTTGACTTTTATAAATAGGAAGATAACCTCTCTTCATTTTTTTGGTCAAGTCAAGTGCATTTCTTTCCATAATATTAGCACTATCTAATGCCATAGGTTTAAAAATATCTATAAACCCTTGTGGCACATAAGCATTTCCCGTAAAACCTCTTTTTACTACCAAGGGAAACAACAAACTATGGTCTCCATGATTATCTGACATAAACACATAATCAAGATTTTTAGCCTTAAATTTAAAATTCGCATTATTCGCTTGATATTCACCAAGTAAACTTTTCTCTCCTTGAACCAATCCAGCTTCAACCAAAATAGAACGTTGCGGCTTTCCCCAAGTAATCAAAGTCATTGAACCTGCAACACTTGTTGCATTATTTCCTATGAAACTAACACGAATCTTGTCTTTTGACTTACCCAAAATAGTTTCCTCCTTTAAATTGTCAAGGTAGGCACCGCAATAGGGGATATTCCACCCCTATCGCAGTAAATACGATTAAACCTTTTCTCGATTTAGCCGTAAATTTTTTAAATTGAAACCTTTTTTCCCTTTTACATCTTCTCAATAAGAATCTGAGGTTTCTTCTCAGGCATCTTAGTCTTGAGATAAACAAACACCAGTCCATCCTTGGCTTCGTACTGAATCTTCTCAACATTAGCAAGAATCTCCTTAGACACAGGAAGTTCTACATACTGAGAATAAGTAACACCCTTAACAGTTGTCTTACCCTGAACAATTACACAATCATCCTTAAGCTTAACAGAGACATCTTCCTCTGCAATACCAAGGCACTTTACAACAGCGTAAACTCCCTTAGTCACAACAACTTTAGAATCTTCATCTCCCTCATCTTCCTTCCAAATATACCACTTTGCAGGACGCATATCAAGTACACCATCTGTATTAAAGCGAATATTTCTCATAGAAGGGAAGAAAAGACTATCATCAAAAATGGAATTAACAGCGTTCATTAAATCATACATAATAAAAATCCTCCAAAAAATAAAAAATAGAATAAAAATAATTAAAAAATAAAAAATATAAAAATAAATTTATATCAAACACAAAGAAGAGATTACTATCAGTTCGTGCCATGCGACCAAGACAATAGCCATAACCTTTTGAGTTACAAATCAACCTTTCAGTCATAAAGCCTATTCAGTCAAATTTACACTTCCCAATCCGATAGATTTATTGTCTCTTCCTTGAGTTTATCTGGATTATAACACAATATATTGTGCTTGTCAAGAAAAATTTTACAAAAAAAATTTATCTTGACCAATTATTAGTCAAAAATTTTCATTTACATATCTCCTCAAAAATCGTCAAAAAATAGGGCATTTTTCACCCTCAAAAAATTGCAAAAGTTACTTAACTTAGCATACTTTTGCAACTTTTTCAAGGCATAAAAAGCAAATAAAATCTGCATTTTATCTACGCCGAAGTTTTTAAAAAAGAGAATGCCCATTTAATTGTTGCCAATCACATGAACATCCTCCCTTTATAATTCTTATTGTTTTCCCTTAAATCTCGAAGTCAAGAATATCGCCTATTTTTACATTAGGATAACCGTACTTCATAACAAATTCACCGTTGTCAAGATTTACGGCAATATCACCATTGTCAAAGACACAACGAACCTTACCTTTAATGGTATTCTTCTTCTTTTCAACAATGGCTTCCTTTTCCTCGAAGATTTCTTCCTTTGCAACAGGAATCTCTTCGTCAACTTCATTCTTCACTTCAAGGACTTCCTCAGCCTTAGACTCAAGAGCAACCTTTTCAGGCTTTTTGTAATAATTCTTATTTTTCTTTTCGTCCATATATTGATTACTCCTTTTAGTGCATTTATTCATTGCAGGAGAGTTTTCCCATGCATTAGATAAATGACAATATTTCTAATATGGACACAACGGAGAGTCTTTTTTACTCTCCGCCGTGCATATCAAACGTCTGAATTTGTTATACTCCGCAAAATCACAGAGCATAGTTTAATTCTCCTATTCTCTTATTTCCCTTATTAATTACACAATTGTAACCTTGAGAGAAGCAGAGAGTGCAGGGAACTTAGCAGAAGTGATGGCGATATTGAGAGTGCCAGTAGCACTATCACCAATCGTAACAACACCGTCAGCGTAAGTATAATTGTCGCCAGTAGCAACAGTAATGTCACTATTGGAAAGCTTGACAGGAGCACCGTCAACAGGGCAAGCATAAACAGAAATTGCAAGCTTGTCACCAGCGGCAGCAGTACGGTCAGCATCTTCAACAATTAGAGCACTAAACTTGTCAGCGGAAGCATCGGTGAGAACCTGAGTAATCTCAGCATAAGCACCATCACCGTCACAGCCAGCACAACCATAAGCTAATAGCGATAGGTAATCCTTTGATATAATCTTCAGATTTTCCCCCGCTCTAAACCGTGCATACGACTTTCATCGTACACGGCTTGCCATCAATTTAAAACCGATTTATTTTTAATTATTCCAATCTTTCAGAACTATTTCTGTAAAATTATAACCATTAATTAATTTATCAATAGCAGAAATCAATTGTTCTTTTGTTGGAAGTAAGTGACCTGAACGAATTCTTAATATTTTAAACCCCTAAGATTTTACATATTCGTCTCTACGTCGGTCTTTCTGAGAATCTTTATGCCAATAATTCCCATCATATTCTATATTTATTTTTATCTTATCATTTACAATAAGAACAACATCTAAAAACAAAGAAGACAGTACATAATTTAATTCAGAATGATAATTAGGATAAATTTCTTCAAGCATTTCTTTTACTTGAATTTGTTGAGTAGAAGTTGTTATTCCTTTTCCATTTTTTATTCTTGTCTATGCAGCTTTCTCTAACAGCTTAGGGCATTTTCCTGCCGATTCATATCCATATAAATTCAGCATCGTTTGCTTTCCCTTTTCTCTAATTTCTGCATTACCAAGACTACTAACACTTCCATATTTCTCAAGACATACCTCGATTTGTTTGGCTCTTATATCGGGATTTAAAGTTGGATTTTTTACCCCATATTTTGTTAAACAAGTATTTTTAAATTTTTCTTTTACTTCCTTATTCTAACATGGATGTTCTACTCCATATTTTTCCAAAGAAGTTTTTATTGATTTTTCCTAAAATTCTTGAGACTGGAAATAATTTTCTACTCCATAAAGTTTTAACATAGTATTAGTACGATTTTGCTAAAATTCTGCTACACAGGAAGGATTCCTTTCTCCATATTTTTCCATGCAAGTTTTTTCTCTTTTTGTAGCAGTTTTATTTTTATATTTATCAAGATGTGCACATTCAACACATAAATCTTCTTCCCATATTTTCATTCTTTTTATATGTCTCTAATGTTTCATTCTATAAATCTTCCCACAACAATCACACATTCTTTCTTCTTCGACAGATGTTCCATCAGGCAAATCTTTTGCTTTAACTAAAATTTTTTCTCCTAATTTCCCATTATATCCTAAAGAAAAATAATGTTTGTAATTGCTGGAAGATAATCTAATTTCAATTAAATTATCTAATATCATCTTTGTCTCCTTTTGTTTTTTGGCATAAATTTTACGTTTTCGGTTTTAAATTGACTAATGCCCATTCCTCCATCTTCATTACAAAGATTTCATAGGTTCGAACATCTCTTTTCCCCACAAATTAAATTAGCTTATATCCTAAAAAGGTTTCGTCTAATAACTATACGTTTTGTAGGTTTCCTTGTACCAATAATCTTATCATCAATATTTTTAGGTGCTTGCTTTGAGCATATTAAATTATTGTGCCTATAACACAATCAGGAATTTCAGACTGCACATTTTTACTTTTCCTTATTTAATATCATATAATTTCTTATATGGGGCAACTCGTACATTCGCAAGTTCGTCAGTACAACTTTGTACATTCTCACCATGAATATTTCTCCCATTTAAAAATGGATTGACACCCGACATATTGAAAGCCATGCTTTAAAAGTTTAGGCTTTCGTCTGCCGACTATATCTGGTTTCCTACGAAAAAAGTTTCCTTTTATCGCAAGCAGAAGCTTTGTGAAACATCTTCGGAGCGTTACTTCCTCATTTATGTTTTCAGATTATTAGTTAAAAGAACAAAGTTCTTTCTCTCTTTTCCTTATTTTACCAAGTTATAGAGAAACAAGTCATCACGCGCAGTACCCTCAAGAGTGCTCTGAGCAACGCCAGTGGCGGTCATGGAGAAGTCCTGATTGCCGTTGAGCATGAAACGATAAATCTTAATTTCAATAGAACCAGCGAGAGTGGAAGTCTCCAAATCGCAAGAACCACCAGAATAAAGATTAGCAGTCAGAATAATGCTAAGGGTCTTAGGAATGAAGTTAGAGCTAATAGTCATCTTAGAAGCATAGTCGTTGTGGACCATGTAACGAAGACAATATTCAGTCTCAGCAACGTCAACAGTGATGCTGTTATCGTCAGCTACCTCATAAGCAGTATAATTAGCATTGGTGCCAGACTTGAAAGCATAGGCAACAACCTTGGCATTAGCGCCGCCAAAAACAGGAACAGCAGTCTGAGGAAGGGTAATCTTCTTATCAGCGCCAGACTTAATCTTAGCAGTAGCAAAAACGTCACCGCCAAGCTCAATGTCAGAACCAGTATTCATGGCAAGATACTCAAGATTGAACATAGCGTCAGTAAGCTTGAGACCGAAAGTAGCATCGTGAGCATAACGACCGTAGAGCTTATTACCCATACCGCCCTTGACATCTTCCATAGTCAGGCCAATGGTAATAGAACTATCGACCAAAGTATTAGCAGTAGCCACAAGACGCTCGCCATCCATGATGACTGCGTGGCCAACACCAGCAATGAAAACCATAGTATATCCTCCTTATTTTCATAGTTACTATAATCTTAAATTTTAAGTTACAGCAGCAAATTTTTTCTAAACATCGTTTAACGACATAATCTCCTTAGACATATCTTTCTTATCATTACCATAAAGCCAATGGAGGGGTGGCGTCTTAAATTCTACCATTCCCGACATCTGCCCTTGAATCTAAGCATAATACGTCCTTTGAGAGTCTATCATTTTTAGCATTAAAGCTAATTTCCTTAATGTCACCTTTTCTTTTAATTCTTCAATATGATAGGGACTACTTATACTGACCCCCACCAATTGTTTTTCAAGACTTGGAGAAGTATAATTTTTACTTTCCAACTATTTCTTTAGTTCCAAATCCTTTTTCAAATTAGGGTCAATATATTTGTCTCCATCATAATCAAGAATATTATAATGTGTGATAATTGCAGTGAGCTCTTCTAAATCTTTATTAGTCAAAATTACATCTTTAATAGCCAAGTTCTTCTGCCCATTCTCATTCCTTATACTATAAACCTCACGCATCTATTCTCCACATTCGCAAACACTAAGAGACTGTATCATCTACAGTTTTTTAAGCTATTTATCCTAATCGGAAACTTCTTCTCCAAGGTCAGCTATTTCCTTATCTAATTCCAACAACTTTTTTGCAATCTCTTCATCCTCAATTTTCTTGCCACATTTAGGGCAATATAACCGATTCTTCTCATGCAAGCAAAGTTCAAATATCCGAATTACTTGACTGGTTACAAAACCACCAATTTTCTCATCTTCCATTTGTTTTATTAAATAATTCATATAGCTCATTGCAATTCCTTCTGGATTCGCAACTTCTTTTTCCTTTTCGATTCCATTTTCGTCAGTATATTTAACTTTTTTTACTGTTTTATCCTATGTTAAACAGCCAAGCGTACTATAAAACTTATAGTAATCTCGTGCCATAACAGGATAAACTTTTAACCCTCCCTTAAACGGAACAGGGTCGTCTGTCTAAAAGTAGGCTTGTTCATAAACAGTTATCTTTTGTTCGAGTTCTTTTGAGATTATCATGCCTTATTAAGACACCCCACTCATCCAACAACCCATTACAACCTTAATTCCCTCAAAGTTTCTATTATTCCAAATGCCATATTGAGCTTGCTGGAAACGACTCATAGTACCAGAAAATTCCATCAATCCAACACCTTGAACATTAGCACCATTAAGTAAAGAAATTATAGCTTGCGTTAAAACAGATATTCTACTTTTAGTCCCAACAAAGTATTCTACGCCATCAACAACGTCAATGGGTAAACCTTTGTCTTCTTCATCAGCAGCTATATTAATACACTTATTATGAGTGATAATATCTATACCGACATTAACAACTGCCTTATAAGGGTCTGACGGTATAATACTGTCAATATACACCTTAAGCAAAGTTGCCTCTGTTAAAAAAGCGTCTTCAAAATGAGGACTTCTAAAAATCCTCTTATCCGTTTGCGTTACATCGTCGTTTGCAATTAAACCAACAACCTTTTTATAGGTTGGTAACTTCTTGTTTAAAGCATCTCCCGTATTATAAGTTAAAAGCTTCCATATCGTATGAGTAGCTTTCAACTCCTCTTCCGTTTTATTATTGGGAGATAGTAAATAATAAATAATCCTATCCTCAATCCCATCAAGCGTAGCAAGACGGTTTCGAGCATTAGGCGCAAATGTATTATCTAACATAATTAATAAAATCCTCCCAACTTAAAAGTGTAATTCTAAACAACGGGCTCTGCTTGAGCAATCAATTCTTCATCGACGCATCTTAACTCTATATTAACAACCCCTCTGTTACATTGTTTAAGATTCTTAATCGTAAACACACCAGTTTCATTATCTAAGGCGCACTTGAAATATTTATTCCAATTTTCTTGCTTAATGCCACCTAATTTAGCATTAAATTCAAACTTATGTTTTCCTTCAGCTTTTTCGTTATTAAAAACAAGATACACTTTAAATTCACCAGTTTCTCCTAACATAAGGTCAGTTGTTACATCAGGTTGTATAATCTCCTCAGTTTCAGTATTTTCCATTTCAATATAATATTCATAGACAGGATTCTCTTGTTCAACTTTGTAAAGTGGAGCCTAATTCGGGATTCGATTTACTAAATCATCTCCCTCGGCTACTACATCTTTATCTAACGCTAAAATAATCATCGGTATATCTTTTATGTCTGTTTGATTATTTCGAGCAAAAGTCTTTTGAGAATTAGCTTTTACCACAGCTTTTACTTGATATACAGAATTATTTTCCTTGTCTTCTACATCACTTAACCCAAGAATTAACCTGTCATTAACTTTAATAAAATTGGTAAAATAATTCATCTGCAAATAAACATACCACTCTGCTTGTGGAACAACAAGCGTTTGATTGTAATATTTGTTCATATATCTTAATTCAGTAACTTGAATGCAAGGCTCATACCTTGCTTCCGTAATATTTTGATATGTTCTATCAGGAGAGCCTACCATTGCAATATTACCATTACATCTACGAACCACACAGCTATGCCGTGGTTTTATCGGACCTTCATTAATAGCAAGCCATACGCTTGTGTCATAATATTTTTCATCCTCTGTCATTTTAGTCATGTCTGGAAAATCAAGAGAAAATCTATATCTTCTACCTACTCCAATAGGATATTTTAAATCTCTGAAACTTAATTCAGCCCAATCTGTACCAAGGTCTTCTCCTCTTTCACTTTTTACAGAACGTATTACTACATCTATAGGAGTATAAGAAGGAAGTTCACAAGTGTACTCTAATTGACGCTGAATTTCTTCTTCGATTCCAACCACATTATATCTATATGCCCAATCTTTGTTTCTTTTATCCTGTAAATTTTCAATGTAATAGTTTTCTCCGACCATATTTTTAGGAAGTCTTGCTTTCAAAAACATGGAACTATCTATTACAGTTGTTGTATCAATTACAGCCATATCTCACTCCTTATCGGACTCTTTTTTGTCCTTGTAAGAAGAAAGTAAAAATTCAGCATAATTTACAGAGTCAAAAACAAGTTTTTTAATCTGTGCTTTCTCCAATTTATTATTTAAAATTGAAGTCATATTAACTACGATGCTAACCAATTCGCCATTAAACAAATAATTGCTCGAAGAAATATACATTGCAACACCACCACAATAAATGCGATAGTTATACTTAGAGTCAGGTTCTAAAGAACGGTCGTAGACATAAAGAATCTTTTTTAGTCGAATAATTAATTCTTCTAAACATTTAATCTTTTCATCTAAAGACAAAACAATTTTAAAATTATTTCCCTTTTCTTCCATTTCTTATCCCCTTCCCAGATAACTTGAACCCCGCATAAAACGAATCATCCAAGCTAACCTTCCTTGATATGTTGCAATTTCTTCATTCATTTGTGCTATCCATTCATTCTTGGCTTTTAAAATACGGTCATTTGACATAATCTTGAAGTCGCTATCTTGCATAATATTACGAATATCTAACAACAGATTTCTTTCTTCTTCTGCCCACGCTTTCACAAGTAAACGAGCAAGAATGTCTTTAATATATCCTATCGCAACTGCATTACTGCCTTGCGCATTGTTATTAAAGTCTTTAAACTCATCTGTAAATTCGCCAATATAATATTGCTCAATAGAATATTGCTGTCCTTCTGGAATAACGTCAGGAAATTCAACAGTTCGACTTTCCTTGTCTAACTTAGCTTGGACAACAGCCTATCCTTCAATATAGCAATAAACGCTATTATCAAGGATTTCAAAATCTGGGTCAAGCGTAAAAACCTTGTTTACGCCATCCCCTTCAAAAACTTCCATTGTGCCATTTGGTTCTTTATAATTAGATAAACGCAACGATACTGAAAGAGGATTGTCAAACATAGCAATCGCATTCTACAAATAAGTATACATCAATTTATAAAACTGAATCTGATTTGTCTCGTATGCACGAGTTATCTTTGGGTCGTCAAAGAGGGCGATTGCTTTTTTATAAATATCGCTAAATAAAATACCCACGGATATTTTAATCCTCCTTCCTTTTATTGTTACTGAATAGACTTAAAGTTCATCTCCACGATATAATTCGTGAAAGGATGTTTGGGATTGAGACGATTTAGAATCTCAATCTTTCCACGCTTAATATAATTCTGGTCTCCGCTATAACACTTACCAAGCCAATAGGAACAAATAAAGTCCTTATCATCATCTGTAAGAGCATTGTAAAAGTCCTCAAGGTCACGCTCTGGCTTTTGATAAAGTGTACGCAAATCTTCCTTTGTGATAATGCGCTTACCATCACGATTCAAACAAGGAACATTGTAACGTTCCGCAATATCCGCAGATTCGGGACCAAGAACAATAATTTCCTTATCAAACCAACGACGATACTTAGAAACGCATTCCTCAAACTGTTGCCAGCTAAGAAGACGTTGCTCACCAAACGTGTGGAAATCAATGGAAAGACCAGTCAAACGAAGAGCAGTTGAACCCCCACCAATAATCTCACGATTATGGATTAAAACAACTTCCTTCTCAGATTTACGATTAGCAATAATGTCAAGAAGACGATTAGTAGTGCTTTCAGCAGTGGAATCTTTTGGCTCAGGAATCATACTGGCTTTCTTTTCAGCCTCCTCAACCTTTGCATTCGCTTCTTCAATCTGAGTTTTGAGCTCCTCGTTTTCCTTTTTGGCATTTGTCAAATCCGTCTTGAGAGAATCAATAGATTCCTTCATAGAGGCAAACATCGCCATCAGGTCAGCCATTGAGGGTTGAGCCTGTTGTGCGGAAGTTTCCTTTGCCTCTACTGTTGCGGAAGCCGAAACCTCCGCAACAGCGGGCTCATTAATCTGAACTTCATTCTTTTCAGTTTTAGTAATTGTGCTGTTTTTCTTAGATACTGCCATTTTCAAGTATCCTCCTTTTAAACCTTTTAAATCTTAATTTTATTCAAAAATAAATTTTTATCTTAACGAATAAAAATCATCTTTTATTTCTCCTTTCGGAGACCCCTCTTCTTTACTTTAAGTTATTAACTTAAAATTACTGAAGCTGGATGCAACCAATCTTGGAACCGATTACAATACCAACACCCATACGCATATCAACGGTGAAGCCATAGGTGTGGTCAGCGGCATACATTGGGTCACGCTGAACGCTAACACTATTGCCTTCCATGACAACGTGAACTGGTTTGTGGAAGCCCATGGGCCAGTACGTTATTTTAAAATTTATTTGCTTTGCACATAACAAAAGTGCAATCTATTTTTACTTTGTCTTGAAGCACTTTTTTCACAATCTCTTTTTATTGTACTTCTATCAACACCTGTATCTCTACAGGCTTCTCTTATACCTTCATAAACAATCTAAGTTTCTACACACATTACTTTTTTTCTCATAAAAATTTTCTTATTAGATACTTCTTTGTTTTCTTCTCCAACAAATCTCCAAATATAAGGAATCCCCTCATCAGATTCTCCCGCTCTGGCAATTTCTCCTCTACAACATTCTCCAATATGAGAAGCCTTTATTCCAGTATCTATAGATGCGGCTTTTGCGTTGTTATAAACTTTACCAGTAGTTAAATTAATTACCGCCTTACCGCGCTGACAAAGTTTTTTTCTATGGTCATCAGAAAATTTTATTCCTTTTCTTATTTCTGAATTAATTTTCGCCGCATTTGTACGAGCCAATGAATATTCTTCAGCAGAAATTTTATAATTGCGATACCCTTCTTCTTTACATTGACACATATTCCACCATGCCAACTGTAATCCTTTTTCATGAGGATTTTCTTGCGCTAATAATTTATGAGCATAATAATGTTCTTGTGCGTACAAATATATTAAATTGCTTAAATCATTTGTTCCACCCATTGTTTTAGGTATAATATGATGTTTTTCTTGATAATTATCTTTATCTTTTTTATTCTCTCTACTATTAAATATTCTTTTAATATAATTATCATAAGACTCATTATTATTAGGAACTATAATCTATATGTTTTTCACCTACTTTTTTTACAAATTAAAGCAAATATTTTAAAATAACTTTTGTTCATATGAGTGCGCTACTACTCATACAGTTCTCTTACGAACTTCTTATACTTTCATATAAGCTCAGACTATATCTTCACCCTATTTTAAAATAATAGGGGCTACCCACTTCCATACGCTTGTATGTACTCCCCTCAAGAGGGATAGTCGTTGAACTTTTTGACGATTTGTAAACTTTTTACAAATTGAGTCAACTTAGCTGCTGATTATCTATTTTGGGCATTTCTTTTAGGATTTAACCTTGAGAAATCTTGATTTCTTTTTTCTACTTTCGTAACTTTCGCGCTTAGAATTACTTCTTACGCTGTAGTGAATCAAGCTTTAAGAGTTTCCAGCAATTCAGGTAGTATATTGGATTGATTTATATCAATCTCTATATGCACATTACTGTACATACTGACTCTCTGTTGTTAAGCACAACGATTAATCATATAAATAATATCATCATCAAGGACAACTTCAGGAGTGCCATTGATGGTGTTAGGAACGAGGCAATTGCCAAGCTCGATTAGAGGAATCTTCTTGTACTCAGGAAGATAACCGTCACGAACGATGGAACCAGCCTCACCATAACGGAAGGACTGAGCATCAGCAGGAAGAACGTCAGCAAGAGCAATGTTAGTACCGAGAGCATAAACCTGAGCACCACCATTGGCAAGAGAGACGTTACGAGCAGTGGTAAGCCAGTTAGCATCGGTCATACCATTAGCGATATAACCAGCAATACCGTGCTCACCAGCATCAGTAATAACATCGGACATAACCTTAGCGACACGACCCATGACATAAGCGGCAAAGGAAGCACCAACCTTGGCAAGAAGAGAACCCCAATTCTGTTTACCCGCAGCAACGTGGTCAATTTGCACAAAAAATCCACCAAATTTTATTGATTTTTTGTTTATTCTGTACATCTCTGTAAAGTTAAGACTATATCTTCATCTTTTCAGATGTTCGCCATTTCGGATTTTTATCCTATTCTTAAAAAAGATAGTCGTTGAACCTCACCCTATTCAGGTTTGGGCTGCTGATTAACTATTATTAAAACACTTAGGTTTTACACCTTATGTCATCCAATTAATTCTTTTTACTTTCGTCACTTTCACACCTAAATCTTTCGATTTTATGTTGTAGTTTAATTGGCTTTAAGTATTTCCAGCAATTAAGCGAATTTATTTTTATACATATTACTATGTACTCTGGCTACCATATGCTTGCGGGTCAAGCAATTTTTAACCAGTCACAATAGAGGCTAATGGTCTGACGTTGAGCCTGAATAGTGTATTCAGTGTTGCTTGCAGTCTGCTGGGCTCCATTGCGGATACCTTCAGCAAGGTCATTAACAATGAAGAGCTCATTGCTTTCGACCATGAATTTTGCGCTGTCTTATGTTGAAATTTTAACAATCTTTTTCAAAATATTCTTCGAATTTATCTTTTTTCCTTTTCATATATAAATCAGCATCTTTATATATAAACTCCATAAATTTTTTGCATTCTTTCTTGGAATGCGACCTAATTACTTTATTACCTTCTTTTTTACCTGTCGGCTAATTTACCATGAAATTTATTTTCTATTTTTCAATTAAATATTTTTGTAATCCAAAACAAAATTGTGTGGAAGACATTATAGTTACTGTAAACCCTCCGTCTGAGAGCACACAAGCGCATCCGTCTCCATCAAAATAGCCTCGGATAAAATGAGAATATAAATCTTCTCGTAAAAAATCAGGAAAGTCTATTAAAAAAGTTTTAGCGGGCGGGCACCCCCATTTTTCAAAGTTCGAGCACGTTTTATCCCCATTTAAAACCAAAGAAACAATTCGCCTTTCTGTACCATCTGGATGTAAATAATTTTTGTGATATAGTGGTTTCGTAGAACCAATTGCTTTTCTTATTTTTTCTAAAGTATCCTCATCTGTTTCTTTTAACGCCAATACGGCGCTATTGTTTACTCGACTTACACTTCCATCCGCGTACCAAAAACCTAAAATATAAGCTTTATTAGGAGTGTCAATCTAATTAAAAAAATCTTCATCGTATTCATAGCGGCGCTTGACCTCAGACTGATTCTTTTGTACTCCTAATTCTTGAAGAAGATAATTTATGCGATTTCTTTTTACGCCATATATTTCCCCAATTTCTTTTGGACTTTTACGCTTGTTTAAATACAAATCTTTAATTTCTTCTGATTTGCTACGCAAAAAATCCAGCGAAACTTCCGATTTTGTCGAACGCAACTAAATATTATTATCCAATAACACATATTTCACTGTCATTGTATGGGTTGCATATTCTCGTGCTAATTCGCTATAAGTTTTTCCAGCTAAATATTTTTTAATTATTTCCTCTTTGTATTTAGAAAGCTCTTTTTTGCTTTTTATTACAATTGTCCAATTTTCCATATATTTTTCCTTTTTAATTAAGATTGTTAAAATTTATTAATCAAAGAGCGTTAATCTTTGACGTTCAATGCAGTGAACTTCTTAATCTTTCAATTAAGAATAGACTATATCATCACCCGTAAAACGGGGTCACTCATTTCAACCCACTTGGATTTACTCCCCTCAAGAGGGATAGTCGTTGAACAAGATTCTGTAAAATCTATGCTGCTGAAGACCCATTTTCAAAATTCTAAAAGACACTTAGGATTTAACCTTATGCCATTCAATCAATTTTTTCTGCTTTCGCAACATTCACGTTTAGGCTTATTTCATCCTTGCGTTGTAGTTTGATTGACTTTAGGGATTGCCAGCATTTGTTGTGATATGGGCGTTATACAAACGCTCTACATACTAATTACTTAATATGCGGAGACTGCGTTAAGCTACTCCAAAACCGACCTGAGTTACATCATAAAGCTGGTCATAACCAGAAGCAACAACAGTAGGAATAACGGGAGTAAGAATCTGAGCAAGAACGACATCGAACTTCTCAAGGAAGGAGCTATTCTTGTGAACCATAGGGTTCTTAATATCCTCAAGACCATTATAATTCATGACATTACCCTCAGCGCAGAACTTCATGAGGTTTTCATTGAACTGCTTATTAGCTTCGGAATATTCATGAGTATTGCCCTTACCCTCAAGGAAAGCCTGAGTCAGAGCGTAACCAGACTCAACGATGCCGTCAAGAGTTTCATCGTTGAACTTATTGTAGCTAAAAATGTGTTTCATAACAACATAATCCTCCTTAATTTAATCTTTTCTAAGTATATATTCAAAACCATCTCATCTATCCGTGAGGATTAGACGGACAGAACGGTGCAGTAAGCCTTCTTACCAGCGTTGACCTGACCCATAATCTTATCGGTCACATACTCAACCTTAAAGGTGAAGCCTTCACCCTCAGTACCAGCGACATAAGAACCATCAGCAGAACCAGTGTAGACAGTACCAGCAACAGGAGCGGCAGAGAAGTTATCGTCTGCGAGATAGAACTCGTCACCAACTTGAGGAATACGAACACGAGTATTTTCATTGGCTGGAACAGGAAGACCCGCAATCTTGCTACCAATACGATAAACTACGCCAACAATAGTACCCTGAGAAACACCAACATAGTCAACGATACCATAACGCTTGCCCTTAGTATAACCAGCGGTAAGCTGACGTGCATTCATATCCTTAACGTTCTTATAAACAGCATGGTCGCAAAGGTCGCCAATAGTAACAATAGAACCATCGGCAAGCTCGTTTTCGCAACGACCAGTCACGAGATAGCTCTGAACATCTTCAGAAGCCATGAGAATCTTCTCAATGAATTTCATAATATATTTTCCTCCTATTATAGTTAAATTTTATTGAGATTTGCAATAGCATTTTTCAGGTCCTCCATACTATTCTTCGTAGTATTAGCCACAACAGTAGAAGTCTCTTTAACAATGCTCACGCTAAAGTCTTTTTCAACTTTAGAGCTTTTAGCCATCTTCTTTTGCTGATAAAGAGCATCAGCAATAAGATGTTCAGCGGCTTCCTGAGCAGTCTCATTTGCACTATAGGAGCTCTTATCGCAATTCTCTTTCATAGCATTTTTAATAATATCTTTATTTTCAGCAGTAAGGTCTTCCTCACTGTCGATAACAGAACAAACAAAAGAGTAGATTTCTGCGTTCTTAGCGGCGGCAAATTTAGCCTCATAATCAGCAATAATCTCACTCATCTTAATGAACTCAGCTTTGAATTCATCTTCGGTGTAAGTCTTATCTCCAACGGTAAAGATGGCTTGCTCTTTTACAGGCTCGTCAGGAATTTCCTCGGAGCACTTTTCAATAGCACCAGCAGACTCGGCAGATTCTTCCTCTTTCTCATCCTCGTCAGAATCATCTTTATCATCTTTATCATCTTCCTCAGACATCTTGCACTCGTCATTTTCAGACATTTTGCATTCGTCCTCAGAAACAGACTCACACTCTTTATTTTCCTCAGATTCGCATTCCTTGTTTTCCTCGTCGGAATTTTCGGCACACTCTTCCTTAGATTCGCACTCACAACCATCTTCACTCATCTTGCATTCATCCTCAGACATTTTGCATTCCTCTTCAGGCTCGCAAGATTCGCATTCCTTTTCCTTAGTAGCTTCGTCTTCGTTTTTCTCGTCTTCAGACTCACATTCCTTATTATCTTCTTCGGCTTCAACTTCTTTGTTTTCAACAGACTCTTCTTCCCTTTCAGGTTCATCAGCCTTTTCTTCAAAGTTTTCTTTTTCCACTTCGGACTCGTTCTCATTTTCATCGTACTTTTTCCAAGAACGAACAACTGGTTGCTTTGCGCTTTCATCGACAGAAACAACAACCTTATCATCTTCGCCAACCTCAATAGAATAAGGTGCGGAGAAAGTGCCTTCGCCATCAATGCTATAATAGACTTCGCTCTCGCTCATATCCATAACCCAAACATAGCGACCTTCTTTAGCTAAAGCATCTTGTAGCATCTGTCTTTTTTCTTCAAGCGTATACATTGGAACTGTTTCTCCTCCTCTCTCGTCATTATCCATTTTAATTTCATCCGTATCTTCATTATCAATGGGAGTATCGGAGAAATTCGATTTATCTATATTTGCATTATCGTTTGATTCAGGAGTAATACCAAGAGACTTATCGAGTTCTTGATAAGCAAAAGTTAAGCTCTTCTTACGCATCTGATATGCCTCAGTTACTTCAAGCTCAGGAATCGAAAGATTCGCATTAGGAATAGCTTCAGTATAATCAGAGCCAAGAATGGTAATACCCATTAGGCTAAATTCATCAATAACTTCAATACCATCATCATCAACATGAGACTTAGTTACTTCTACTTCGACAGATACTTTTTTACCTTTTGATTTAAGAAGTCTTTTAACTTGACGATAAGAATAATTCACCCAAAGAGCAGCAGAAAGAGAAATCCATTTAAGCCCGTCTTTTTCAATAAGCTCAACACGGTCTTTAGTGCGGACCAAACCAAGTGGAACCTCATATCTTCCGCCAGTGTGGTCTTCATGAACACCGTATTCATCGTTAATTAAACCATTATCATGCCCGCCAAAATCATCCTTTAAAACGCTAAAGGAGCCAAGAATCGGCTTTTCGTAAAAAGTGGGAATAGCATTTCTCATTGAATCTTCTGTAAAATAACTTTTATTGCGATTTGGATAAATATTTGAAATAGCCATTATATCAACCGCTAAAAACTCTTTATTCAAGAGTGTTTTAATTCTGAGTTGCTCAGGAGAAAGTTCAAAAGTTAATTTCTTTTTACTTTCGTTCAATAACTTTTCCTCCTTTCCTCAAAAAATAAAACTCACCTTTTATCACGTTCACTCACCTTCCGTAATAAATTTCCATCTCAGGAATTATTTTTTATTATGAGTTAGGTATGCTTTTTTAAATTATTTTTCCCCTATTTAGTTTTCTTTTTGATTATTAAGAGAATTTTGTTCAAGAAAGGAACGCTTTTGTCGATGCTCTTCATATGATTTCTTTATTTCATCAATACTATTAACAGCAACACTATTTTTAAAAGTAGGATGTGCCATACAATATTCTTCATAGCTGTCACAACAACGCAATATTTCTGCATAATGCTCATCACCATGAGGAATATTATTTAATATCTCATCACTAAATCTCAAAATTCTAACCCTTGCTTGTTTCGCTTCATTCTCGTCAACAGTATATCTTAACTTATCAACTTTTCCACCTACTCCATTAATGTCATTTTTCATAGTAACGACATCTGATTTTAATGTGGTGACATCATCTTTAAGTGAAGTTACATCTGTTTGCAGAGTAGCGACATCCTTTTTAATTCCCTGTAAATCTCCTTTAAAACCATCCATTTTCTCATTTAATTCGGCATTCATGGCTTTGCCTAAAAACTTAAGCAGAGCGCCCCAAGGATTGATTTTAATGGGAGCGATTTGAATTAAAGTGAGAAGTATGATTAAACCCCAACCACTGTTGGAAAGTAAATCCTTCAACTGAAGTAAATCCAAGCTAATCTCCTCCTTCCCCTAATAATCGTCCCAAATATTAAATCACAGTAAACTCTTCGAAATCAATGTCGAATTCAAAATCACGATTGGCTTTTAGATAAGCATTAGCCTTTTCACGCCAAATGTCACTTTGATGAACATAAGCACTAATTTTAGTTGCCATATCTTCAAGTTCAATCACGAGAACCTTGCAGTTTTTTTCGTAATCAAGCACCTCAATAGCGCCAAGGATTTTTTCCTTAAGGTCACTTACATTAGTATAATTAGTCTCAAAAATATCTGCAATATTAGCATACTCACCGTCTTCAACATTTTGTGGTCCGCGACGAGGGATAATTCCTTCTTTTACAAGAACAGAACTCCAATGGTCTGCGAAAGTGTCTGAAGGCCAGACATGAGCAAACTTTTGATGATAAACTTCCGATGCTTTTGGGCAATTAAGATAACTATCCAAAGCATAAGCAATATTATCACAATCTTGGTTCATCTGAAAAAATGCGGTTAATAAGCTATTGCATAGGTCTTTTACCTCTGGGGTAAAATTATTTTTTACCATAACAATACTCCTTTCCTGCATTTCTGTTTACTCTTCACTATATAAACCGTCATTGTTTTGCACAAACTTAAAGCCTTGATTGCAAAGTTTACATACACAAATCAACGTCGGTGGAACAGTCATAATCCTTTTAGGTAAAATTTTAAGAGTATTATCTTCACGATTTAAGTCGTGAACACACTTGCCCTTATTTTCTACCACCATTTTTCTTATATCTTTCATTCTTGTTTACCTTCTTTATCTTGTTCGCCCTTAACACCCATTACCTCACGAATGCGCTCATCATATTTTTCTTCAAGACATTCGTCACAGATGCCTTCTTCTCCGTAATCAAGCTCTTTGCCACAAATAATACATTTAGCTACAGTAAACTCTTTAATGTCTGAAACATTTGTTCCATTATCTATAGAAGTAGCTGTGGCATCATTTGTAATTTCATCTTCATCCAGCTTAGGTCTTCCAACATTATCTTTAGAAGTCACCTTTTCTTCTGAAGATGTGGTAGTTGTATTTGCTGTAGAAGTTTTATTTGCAGAAGCAGTTTTTAAAGCAAGTCTGTTAGCTTCTTCTACATTTTCTTGGGCGAGAACTTTTTCAACTTTAATATCAAGCTCTTTCATCCAAGCCGTAGAAGCAGAATAATCAAGAACACTCATTCCCATAGCCGAAAGGAGTTTAGGGAACATACCTTCAACGCCAGAGAACACCATTTCTTTAAGCTGTTTAGTTTCCTCATTGTGAGTGAAAATTCCACCCCAAAGACTAATCTTCCACTTATACTTTAGTCCAAGAGTATTATTAATAATATAATTCATATAGCTCTCATACTGACGAACCATATAATCAACACGAGATTCTTGAATATATTGAGCAGCTTTAACTGATGCAATGCTTGGTTTATCTGTAATACTCATAAGCGCAGAGTTGCCAGAAGTAGCAATCAAATCACGAGTGCGGTCATAAATAATGTCCATATTCTCAGGCTGATTATCTAAGGAGTGTAATTCGTAGTTTGTGAAGGGGGCGAAAAATGGCATAATATTACTGGAAACAGTGTTTGTAAACAAATCACTAAATCCCATAACTGTGTCCGCACTAATAGCAGTAGAATCTTTCCGCGCCGATGGGTCCTTAACGAGCGGCACGGACGCTGTAAGCACACTCGTAACGCCCTTACTCAACAAATTAGCCTGTAACCAACGATAATCATCAAGCTCATTCAAATCATTAAACAAGCCGATAGCATCAGGCAACATATTAGGATGAGCACCATCACTATAGAACGTATAACACAAATCTTGAGGAAGTTGAACCCAATAGAAATAAGCGTCTCCCTTACTCTCAAGAATACCACCACGAGGCAATCTTGCTCTCGGATTAACTTTTTTATTGCCTTTTTTGTCTTCGATAATGATTCCACCCTCAATCATTTCAGCCCAAGTATCTCTAATAAATTGAGGATACTGGTCAACACTATAAGCAGGTTGAAGAAAAATCATCATATTGAAACTTGCAATAAATTTTTGTCTGCTACCAAATCCAGTCATTTTAACCATATCTGTATTAAGTTTTTGCAGACTCCAAAAATCAACAGAATCTTTATCATAACTCAATCTTGTAAGATAACTACTTTTACCTTCAAGGCTAACTTGAGTCGTAACAGTCTTCCAAGTTAAGTTAGGTTCAAAAGACTTTATAGCCTTATCAACCATTTCAGCCTCTTTTTTGAAATCGTCTTTCTTTAAATCAGCTTCTTTAACATATTGCGGAAGATAATACCAATTATATTTTGGCGTATCACGATTCAACTTGATTAGCAGATTATATACATAATTAGTGTAATACAACCACATACTAAGTTGCATAAGTGGCATTTCACTATTTTCAGGATTAGACAAAGCCTCTTGTACAGCTTCTTGGTCTAACTTCTTAGCAGGAGAATTGATTTGCTTAATTCTCGCATTTTGCAAAAATGGATTATTGAGTTGACTCCAAGCGCCAGACCAATTTGCGGCAATAGTCTTAAAATCAGAATTAGCATAAGACTGAAAAACTCTTTGCCATCTTTCTTGAACTTGAGACAAAGTAATTTTTTCTTCTATTGCCTATGAAGCGCTCATATTTATTGATTTAGACTGTTCGTTTTCCACCATACTAATTTCTGGCTCTTTTTTCTTAGGTCTTCCTCTTTTCTTCTTTTCATCCATTCGAAAAATCATTCCTCCTTTCTATCATTTTCTTTATCTTTTTTCAAAGATTCTTGCATTTTTTCTTCAAATATATCAATAGCTTTCATAGCCAACTTTAATTTTTTCTGATTTTCAATTTCATATCTCTGTCTGTCAATACGAATAAGATTCTCTTTACACCAGTCCAGATAAAAAGGAGCTTCCTTACCAAGATTATCTTCGGTTATTTCAATAGTAAAATAATCCTTAGCTGGCTTCAAAACCTTTTTCAAAACTTCTAAAGCCTTATCTTTATTAGAATATTCACTAACAGCGACATAAAGTACACCATCAGCATACACAAAATAAAAAACCGATTTTATCTTGTCTAATATCTTCTCCAATCTCTCATCTTGATTAAAATTTCCTATGATTTTATAAACTAACATTTAGTTTACCTTTTACCCTTTACTTTTATTTGTCGAGAACTTTATTCCGTGTCCTCTATAACGACCTCAAAGCAGGAGATAGGCTTTAAGGTCGCTAACAAGATACGAACGTTCTTATCTCTCTCCCTCTTATACAGAAAGAGTATTATTCTCCCAAAATCGTCTGAATAATGGGGGTGATGGCCTCGATGCCATATTTATCGGCAGTTTCAGCAATGAAACCTTGTGTAATCTTAAGCTTGTTTTCGGCTTTAGACTTATAGGCGTAACAACCAGTATAGACACCAGTTTCGCCCCAACATAAGCCGCAAAGAACTCCCAGAGTTGAAGTGTCTCCAATATTCATTACACAGCAATAAATCGTAACAAGACTAACAAGAATAGTCACTATCCAACTTACATAGCCCCATTTTTTCATTGTGGGAGTCTTTACCTTAACTGTAATCTCAGTGGTGTTATCTTCGGTCTTTTTAGTTGCCGTAGCCAATGGAATCACTCCTCTCCTGCATTATTTCTTTCTACCGCATCGGAAATCTTTTGAGTCTGAGTACCAAAGTAGAAAGCAACAATAGTAGTAAATATAGCGATAAATTGTTCGCCAGAAATAATCTGTACTATTGCTAAGTAACAAAAAACGATTGTAGTTAGAATTGTGACAATACTTTTAACAGAAAGTAAAGCCGCAACTCTTTTTCTCATATAATCCATAAAATGCCCGTTACTGAAAACTTATAAAAAGTTGTAAACTTTTATGTTTCATTCCTACTTCATCGTGTATGCTTTCAATTTGTATTTCTACAATATTTACTCACAAGTTCTTGTACACTCTATAGGCGTAAATTCCTGACTAACGTATCAGTACATATCTGTATTAACTTGAAAGTGTTATGCTACAGATTGTTTTAAAACATTTTCTCCATATATTTTCAAATTTAAAGCTGCCTGATAATCTCTATCAATCATATTGCCACATTCACATTTATAAATACGGTCTGACAGTTTCAAATCTTTTTTGATTGTTCCACAACAACTACACAATTTAGAACTTGGAAAAAACCTATCTGCAATAATAACAAGAATATTATTCCACGCAGATTTATACTTAATCTGTCGTCTAAATTCATAAAATTTTTGTTGTTGAATTGCTTTAGATAAATGTCTATTCTTCATCATTCCTGATACATTCAAATCTTCAATACAAATAAAACTTGGTTCTCGCTTTATGATTTCAGATGTTATTTGATGTAAATAGTTCTGACGGATATTCGTTAATCTGTGATTTATTTTTAAAAGTTCTTTTTCTCTTTTTATAATGTTACTTGTTTTACAGTAACTTTCTCCTTTCTTATTTTTCTCATATCTTCTTGATATGGAACGTTGTAACCTGCGTTTTCTTTTTTCCATCTTTTTAACTTTTTGAGTTTTATTTATGTTCTGATATTTGTTGCCATCAGAACATATTGCTAAATCTTTTATCCCTAAATCAATTCCAATACCTTCGTTTGAAGGAATCTTGGTAATATCTTCATATTCAATTCCAACTGTAATCCACCAATTTATACCGTCAAATTTAATACGGGGATTATAATATTTGCAATTGGTTGGAATATAATTATGTTCTGATAATCTTATCCAGTTTAATTTCTGTTTGTTTTTCTTTTTAGAAACAGAAAATCCCTCTACTTTCATGTGTGTATCAGTAAACTGAACTTTCACATTATCTTGATAAAATGATGGTGTAGAGCGTTTTTTTACTTTTGAATTTAGGAAACTTTGCAAGTCCTCTAAAGAATCTTTTATAAGCATTACAAGCGTCTTTTATTGCCCGTTTAGTTACATTATTTGAAATATCATTTAACCATGCATATTTCTCTGTTCTCTTTAACTGTGTAAATTCTTTTCGCAAATCTCCATCCGAAATAAACTTCCCACCATTTTTATAGTTTTCTCGTTCTCGTTCTAAAGCCCAATTATAAGCAAAACGAGCAGTGTCGGCATATTGAAATAATTTAGTTTTTTGCTTGTTATTTAGGAGTAACATCACTCGAATTGTTTTTATCGTTGTATTCATCATTATCCTCAATTAACTCCTTTACAAGTTTTCTTGCTTTGTTTACGCGTTTGCCGTTACTGAAAACTTATAAAACGTGTCTTGCATACCTGACAATATTTATTTATACCAATATGATAATGAGGCTTTTCTCCACCTTGAACAGTATATCTCATCCAGTCAAAAATAATAATACCAAAAACAGACAAGACCAGCCAAATAGCAGAAAATTCTAAACATACCTACCCCATTAGATTAAAAGGTAAGTCACTATAATCCCATATTCCAAGTCCAAGCCACACATTTAAAATTAATCCAGCCACAAATTCAGTAACAGTAATAACCAGTGTGCAACAAATAGACTATAACCATATGGGCATTTCCCAAACCAACTCAGCGCCGCATCTCTCTAAAGGGATACAAAGAATTAAAGCAAGAACCAACATAGTCCAACTTATTCTCTCTGGGTGATGAGTCAATGTTTTATACACAACTTCGCAAAAGAAGTAAAATGTTCCACCCCAAGTCCAGAGCAAAAGGGACAGAACCCAATTACTCAACTTGTTATTCATAATTAAGCCTCAGTCTCCGTAGTTTCAGTGGTGGTTTGCTTCTGAAGATTAGCGAGAATCTTCTGCATCTGAGCCTCAGCCTTAACCATTTCAGCGTCATACTTAGCCTTCCAAGTCTCATTAAGCTCAACGCCATATTGAATAGCATTAACCTCTTCCTCGGTAGGAAGTTCATTAATCATACCCCTAAGCATATTGTTATATGTTACCTGAGCAGTAATAAAAGCTTGAGCCGTGGTATACAACTTAATAATGTCAGCTTTAGGCATCTCAGCACACTGTTCACCATCTGCGTGATAAGGATAACCATCTGCACCAAGAAGGATAGCGTTAAACATATTCGCAATATTAGCTTGGTCATTAGAAGTTAGACTATAATGCTTAACACTACCATCAATCTCACAATCAACACCAGCTTCAATAGTCTGATTGCAAGCCTTACTCATCTCAGCAATCTTATTCTCACGAGCCGCAAGAACAGGGTCGGGAAGAGTGGCAACATAAGCGTCATAAGCCGCATCATTCCAAGTAACGGAAGTGACAGTCTTCGTGTCCTCATCAGCCTCGTAAGTTACAAAGCCAGCAACACGCTTACCTTGAGGATAAAAAACGCTAAAATATTCATTGGGATAAAAATAATAACCAGTGGGGCAAGTTTGAGAATGCCACTCCTGAAGAGGAGGATAGCCACCACTACCATTAGCAGTTGCAGAAATAATATACATACTTATACTTATCTCCTTTACATTTATATAATAAAAATAATTTTTATGCTAAACTCCTTGAATTTTTGTGGGGTTTGCACTATAATAGTAGTTAGTCACTCCCAAACTTTTATTCTTGAAAGGATACTAACTTATGAATTATGGTTACATTCGAGTTTCCACCGACAAGCAGACCGTTGAAAATCAACGTTTTGAAATTCTTCAGTTCTGCCAGCGCGAAGGTCTTAAAATTGACGGCTGGATTGAAGAAACCGTATCTGGCGGAAAAGCGCCTGACAAGCGCAAATTAGGATTACTCCTAAAAGAAGTCAAAGAAGGCGATTGGATTATCTGCTCCGAACTCAGCCGTCTTGGACGCAGCTTGTTTATGATTATGAACATTCTTTCCCTATGTATGGAAAAAGGAGTTATAGTACGTTCAATTAAAGATAACTTCACTTTGGGAGACGACCTACAATCCAAAGTCCTTGCATTTGCTTTTGGCCTTTCCGCAGAAATTGAAAAATCTCTTATTTCGTCCCGAACAAAGGCGGCGCTCGAAGAAAGAAAAGCTCAGGGCGTAGTTCTTGGCAGACCTAAAGGTAGTAAGAATAGTAATAACAAACTTTTACCTCATCAGGATGTTATCCGCACTCTTATTGAACAAGACAATACCTATTCTGAAGTCGCACGTCTATTCCATGTTGACCGTTCAACCATGAAAAGATTCTGTGATGATTGTGGTATTAAACGCCCCTTTAATCGCAACAAAAAATCTGCGAATTTTATTGTTGTCAACAAAGAACCTATTTCTGACAACAATAATGAACAAACTGTTAATAATCTATTAACAATCAAAATTTAAGAACTCATAAAAACATATTAACTCAATATGCTTTTATTAATCCTTAAACAGAGGGAGACTCAATCAAGAGTCTCCCTTTTATTAATCTTTGGATTACCCTAAATTAATTACTTGCCAAGAGTAGCAAGAAAAGCATCAACATAGGACTGCATGAGAGCAACAAGCTCCTTGTTATTGGGGTCGCCAGCATTAAGGGTCTGCTCACCAGTAACAACGTTGACCTTTGCAACATAGTTCTGCTTGCCATCATAGAGAGTGAACTCAGCACCATCATCGGAAGAAGCATTACAATCCTTCCAACCTTCAGCAGCCTTTTCATTGCGGAAAGCAAGATTACGAGCGGGAGCGGGAACGTTGCCACCGATGTTGGTGCATTTTACAGCATAACCGTTCTCATCGTATTCAACTTTCCAGCAAGGTTGAACCTCAACGGTCTTACCAGCACGGGAAATATCACGAGTCATAGTAGGATGAATGATAGAGAGCTTGGTCTTACCATCAGGGAAGGTACGGTCAGTCATCTCGATGGGCTTACCATCAGAAGCAATACGAGTAAAAATAGCCATAATAAATATCTCCTTTATTATAAAAAATATATTCAATTGTTGCATTTGCAACAATTATGTACTCAAATTTGACAAATAAAAGTAAAATTTTATTTTTGAGCGCTGTTGAATGATGGACTAAGTAAT
>ERZ808258.212-NODE-212-length-26675-cov-4.138242_pt1 | contig 26675 bp, 22 predicted proteins | sample MGYA00521280_ERZ808258 | MGnify/ENA primary metagenome ERZ808258 (study PRJEB31516, sample SAMN03275585) | gut metagenome | biome: mammalia-associated habitat; material: feces | host: Papio cynocephalus | place: Kenya | collected 2012-07-19 ...
GTCCTTTTAATGCAGCTAATTGTTCTTCAGTGAAATCAGCATAAGTAAATGCATCACCTTTTTCACCTTGGATACCTTGGATACCTTGTTCACCAGCAGGTCCTTGATCTCCTTGAGGTCCTTTTAATGCAGCTAATTGTTCTTCAGTGAAATCAGCATAAGTAAATGCATCTCCTTTTTCACCAGGATTACCTTGTTCACCTTGGATACCTTGAGGTCCTTGTTGACCTTCAGCACCTTGTGGTCCTATATCTCCTTGAGGTCCAACTGGTCCTTGTTCACCTTTTAATGAAGCTAACCAAGCTGTTTCATCTCCTTCAAAACCTTTTTCAACTGCTATATCATAAGCAGATTTACCATCTGCACCTTTTTCACCTTCTGCTGAACCTGAAACGAAAAGTTCATATTGATCAACTACAGCATTTTGTATTTCTATTCCTGCAACAGTTTTAGATTTTAAAGATTTAACAATGTAATATTTACCTTCATCTAATACATAAAATAACATACCTATATATGGTAAAGGTATGTCTGTAACATCAGATATTGTTTCAATTCTTGTACGCATATCAGTAGGTATATCAGGTGATGATAATTTTAAACCACCTTCCACTAATAAAGCATGTTTATTAAAATTTGTAGCCATTTTAAATTCCTCCTTTTAAAATTAAAACTTATATGATAAGATATTATATCATCTTATCATATTGTTTTCAAAAAAAGGAAGCGATAGGGAAAATCCCTATCGCTCTGTGTGAGTAAGAATAAAAATTCCAAATGTTTATATAAGTTATCTCTCTCTACAAACCTATATTATGAGAAAAAATTATTGGAACAATGACTAATTCATGAAATAGTGGGTTACCAATCCACTATTAATATATTGTTACTACAAATTATTATTTATTTGTTGTGTTTCTTGAAACATTATTAGAATCTTTTTCTAATTTATCAGTGTAATTTTTATATGCAGAAATAGCATCTTCCATAGCATTATTTGATAATTGTACATCAAGAATTTCAATTTGTGATTGTATGTTTTTATCTGAACATTTACAATTTCCTCCACATTTACAAGAAGATTCTTTTATATGATTTAATTCATGTTCTAATTCAACCTTAGTAACATAATGAAGGTTAATATAATCTTTTGCTTGTTCTATTATTTTATTTAATTGATCTTCTCTAAACATTACAAGTCTTCTATCTTTATTTGATATAATTTTATCTGCTTTTTTAGGTATATATGGTTCTTTATTTGAATCATAAAGTTTATTATCTAATTCTTCTTTGGTAACAAATATTTCATTACAATATTCTTTTAATTGATATAACATTTCATCAAATTGTTCTTCTGTTATCCAACTATATTTCTCAGTTTTTACTTTTTTTATATCTTTTTCCCCTTCTTTTTTCTTATTAAATAATATCCCCATGATATTAAAACCTCCTTAACATTATTTGCTTATTATAATGTTAAGGAGGTCATTATTTTTTATAATATTCTATCTTCGCCTCGATATATCTTTACAGGTTTAGTTCCGATATATGCTGATTTATAATTTGTATTATTTATTATAATATTTTCTTTATTTACTGAAGATATTCTAATATATCCTATTTTTAAAAATTGATTATCTTGTATACCTTGCCAACCTTCCGAAAAAGGTGTATTTCCACTCAACTGTTCTTCTTCATTATTAAAACCATCCATAGGATGATAGAAAGATGCAAAATTATATCCTTCATCACAATGAAATTCTATATCTGTGGTTATTTGTCCATCATCAGTAAAATCTAATACTGTATTTCCTCTATATTCTTTATTGTTATATACAAAATAACCGCCTTTGTTTTGTTTAATAGTAACAGTTAATGCTTCGCTATATTGTGCAACAAAAGTAGTATCATGTACTATTTTATCAGAAATATCTGGAGACCATCCTGTGAATTTATAACCACTTCTTTTATTAACTATTTCTGGAGCAGTTGCGTTATTAAAATGAAGAACATTTTCTGTTTTTACTATAGTATTATCATAATCCTTAAATGTTACAGTATATATTGTATCTTCAGGAAGTTGTTTGATTTTTAATAATACATTATAAGTTATATTATTGAATCCCTGAGTATAATGTGTTTGTCTTTTATAATCACCACCATCAAATGGATCAATAATATCTCCAACCACAAAAGATAATTCGGTATATGATATAATATAACCCTCATCTGAATAAACTTCCATATTTCCTAAATTACTACCTTCATCTACATTAAAGAATACTTTTCCTCTATATGTTTTATCTTTATATACTATATATCCATGATCTTCTTGATCAACTGTAAATGATAAACATTCTGTATATTGTGCAACAAATGTAGTATCACATGTAATATTAGTTAATTCTGAAGGTTCCCATCCTTTAAATCTAAACCTAGGTTTATCTAAATTGGAAGTATCTGGAGCCGTAGCAGTTCCATTAAAAGGAACAACTTCATTTTTTAATACAGTTCCATCTTTATCAGTAAATGATACGTTAAATTCAGAATTTATATTAGTATATGTTATTTCAACTAATGCTGCTTCTTGTATATTATCATATCCCCAATTCGAAGTCTGTTGATTTAACTTATTAACAAAATCTATTTGATTTAAATTCCCTACTTTTTCTAAAGTTATCATATATCCTTCATTTGCTGTAAATATCATATCAACCGATGATCCAGCAGTCAAATCAAAATAAACTTCAGCATCTGTATATTGTACACCATTATATGTGAAATAACCACAACCTTCAGTTTGTCTTATAGTAATAGATGGTTTCATTGAATATTGTGCAACAAAAGTAGTATTTTCTACTATATTTTCATCTATATCTGGAACCCATTTAGTAAAATTATATCCTTGTCTAGTAGGATTTTCAGGTTTAAGTGAATTTCCTGTTTTTGATGCTATTGTAACATTTTCAATTTTTTTTAATTCAGTCCCATCAATATCTTCAAATATTACTGTAAATACAGCGTCTTGTTTTTCATAATGAATATTAATTGTAATATCCGAAGATAAATCTATCGAAAGTCCAAATGCAGTACCACCATGAGGTTGTTTATGAGGTCTACTATTTTTTTGTTTTGTATCAAAATAAGCTATAACGTATCCTGTTTTTGAATTAATATCTATAACGAAATCATCTCTATATTTTAAATTAAATGTTTGATTACCTTCATAATTAGTATTATTATATGTGAAATATCCTCCATCATTTTGTATTACCGTTACGATGGGATCTTTTTCAAAATAAGCAATAAGTGTTAAATCAGAATATATTTTATATTTAACATTTCCATCATCTTCTGATTTCCATCCTACAAAAGAATATCCTTCTTTACTCATTTCAGGTTCAATATTACTTATGCTTTCATTATTTTTTACATTATTTACAGTTTTTATTATATTTCCTTCTTCATCTTTAAATATTACAGTATATGTTTGAGTATATTCAACAGTATATACCATATTACTAAAAGTTACTGTATAACTTGAAAAACTACTAGTTTTTTTAGCTTCAGCAGATAATGATGTTTTGCTATTATCTGTTCCTAAATCTATAGTAAATGACGCACCAGATGTGCTGACAGTTAAAGACTGACCGTTTAAAGTAATAGACGATACACCTGAATTACTCGCTGTAACAGTACCTGTTAATTTAACTGAAGTTATAATTACTCCATCAGGTACTGTTGGTGCAGTCCATGTTATATTCCCACTTTTACTTGTTGAAAAAAGACCTAATGATAACGTAAGGTCAGCAGGAGTTGAAGTTACACTTGCCATTTACAACACCTCCATTATTCTGTTACTACATATAACGTATTTTCATCTTTAGTTTCTATTGCATCATAATCAGTTTTAGTTAAAGCTAATACTTTTAAATTACTAGTTACTTTTTTCTTGACTACTAAATCAGTAATTTTAGAAGTATCTACATTAGTTATATTTACACGACATCTAGAGTTATTACTTGAATATAAATCAAATTTATTTATTATGCCTATTCTAGATGATGTAAGCACACCGTCTTCAAAAAATTTACCTCCTCCAGCATCATCTGTAGCTGTTGCTTGATAAACTGTACCTTCATATTCTATGATATATTTAGTATTTCCTGTTAAATCTAACTCCATTACACCATCTGCTGATAAGGTATATGATCCATTGTCGTATTTTTGTGCAGCATTTGTAATTGCATCTGCTGTAACTGTATATATTGTTTTATATCCATCATAAAGCATTTTTTGATCAACATACTCTTTAGTTACTTCAGTAGTGGTGGATGTACCACCACTACCTCCTCCTGATGTTATATTTTCTGTTTTTTTATCAATATAATTTTTTAACCAAGTCATAGCAGCTTTTAATTGTTTCATATTAATTGTTGCCACTATAATCACCTCCTAAAACTTCAGTAAGCATAGTATTTGTTTCATCATCTGTAGCTTGAACAGTTAAATCATCAACATATTTTTTAGTTGTGATATCAGTATCATTTGTAGGAGTATATTCTGTATTACTGTAAGTTACAACTTCTCCTATCCAACTTCCATTTACATAAGTTAATATAAATTCATATATATTATCAGTTACTATTTTAAATTTACCGTCAGTAGGATTTTGACCACTTTTCCATTTTATAAGTGTATCGAAAGCACATTGCATTTTACAATTTGTTGCATATAAGTGTATTTTAAGAAATGCAGGTAAATCAGTAGAAGGTAACCATATAATATTATCAACAGTATTTACTCCTGTAACATATTGATATTTATCTTTAGTTAAAAAAATATCAGGATCATTAGTTAATGAAGTAGCTGTATCGGTAACTTTATTATTTACATATTCTTCAGTAGCTAAACCTGTTAATGATTGATGTTCTGTTAAGAAATTACTATCGTTAGTTAATTGTGATGTTTTAGTAGGAATAACCATTTCTGATATTTTATCATCGAAATAAGATTTATTTATAACATCATTTTCTTCACTAGGAATATCATATTGTATCAATTTTCTAGCTACTAATGTCTCTGTAATTATATCTTTTTCTAAAAATTCATTTTTTAAACAATCGTTGTTTTTGCCTACTATTGTAAATAAAGGTGTTTTATATGTTTTTAAATTAAATTTAGTTATATACATATAATGTGTATGTTCTATTTCTTCATCAACAGGTTCTTGTGCTAAAGGGGCAACTGAACTTTGATTTATTATTATTTTTAAATTCTCAGTTTCACATATAAAACTACCATCATAATAAATCATCGGAATATCTATTCCATTACATCTAATACAATATTTTCTATTACCTTCAGGATCAGATAATGTATAAGATAAAGGAAAAGATTTTACACAATAACCATTATCTACAATTGATTGTTTTTCTGTAGTAGTTAGATCATTAACTGTATATACAACATCTTCACTTTTTGTATGAGGTATTACTTCATCAACATATCCTTTAGTAGCTGGTTGATTATCTGTTGTTGGAGTGAATTTTCTTAATCCATATGTTGGTAAAAAATTTAAATATTTAGTATATATTTCTATTTCACCATTTTCAATTATATTTGTATTTCCCGTATATTCTGTAGTATTTGATACACTTAATTCTATTAATGCAACACCAGTGGACTCTGAAGTATTATTTATATCAGTTGAAGACACTTCTTTATCAACAGTACATCTACATTTAATTTGTATTTTTTCATTTAAAGAAGAATCTTCTATAGTACTATATCCATATAATCCATTTAAAGGGAAAGTACGTTTTATATATCTATGAACATTATTTGTTGAATCCGTAAATTTTATTTTGTAATATAAGCAACATAATGAATCTTTTAAATAATTAAGATTTAAACTACTATAATTTACATTCATAGCATATCTATCTCCAGAACTATCTGAATAGAATATATCTTTTATCTTACCTTTAGCTAATATTTTTGTTCCATAATCTGGATAGTCTGTTCCTCTAAATAAATTATCTATATCTGCTTTATTTTTAATATCTATATCATTTACATATTCTTCTGTAGCTAATCCTTCTATACTAGGTATAGTAGGTTTATTAGATAAATCATTATAATCTCCACTAAACATTGCTTCTGCTAGTTCTGTTTTAGTATATACTTTTAATCTACTATAATTATTCATTTCATCCCAAGGAATTACCATTTTATTTTGATTTTCATACGTTGCACACATATATAATTTTTGACCACTATTTAATTTAGTATCATTATATATCCAAGCATTATTTATAGCATCATAAGTTGAATTTTTAGGAGAATACACAACTCCATCCATTTCTATATAATAAGGATTTTCAATATTTTCCCCGATAATCACTTCTTTATCTATTACCCAACATGCATTTCCATTAGATAAAGGACAATGTGTCCAGTAATCAAATATTATTAATGGATCATCAGTAGCTCCGTTACCTTCATATATAACATTTTCCAATGATGTTTTAGCATCTACGTATTCTTGAGTAGCTAATCCATCTATAGAAGGTATAACAGGTTTATCAGATAAATCATTATAACTATGTGTTGCTTGACTATAAGCATAAGCAGCATCATAGTTAGCTTTTAATTCATTAGTAAGGTTATTATCAGTTAATGTTTTTCCATCAACTTTATCAACTTTATTTCCTATTTGAGTAGTTACAGTAGTAGCGAAGTTAGGGTCATTTCCTAGAGCTGTAGCCAATTCTTGTAATGTATCTAACGTTTCTGGAGCTGAATTAACTATTCCTGCTACTTTTTCATCTACATATTTTTTATTAGTAAGATCTCTAGGATCTGTTGGAGTTCCTTCTTGAGATAATTTACCAGCATACCAAGCATTACCATCCCAATCTAATGTATGAGCATTACGTCTTACATCTTCGCCAGTACCATTACCTACTATATGTGCATATTTATTTTCAGTATCTTCTATATTGTATTTACCTTGCACATGTTGATGATTTGATGATGCTTTTGTTTTATAACCCTCAGCATGTGAACCCATATTATTTGCTATAGTTAAAGCTCCTTCAGCATGAGATGCTACTCCAATAGCTTGTGTTTGAGTACCTTCAGCATGAGAATTATGACCTATAGCTTTAGTAGATAATCCTATAGCATGAGAATTCATACCAGAAGCGATAGTAGTTGCACCTAATGCTGTGCTATGTTCTCCTATAATTGAATCAATATCTCTCCCTAAACTTATACTATTTACAATATCTAAATTATCAGGTAATAAAGAATTATCTATTTTTTTTAATTCTTTAATTTTATATATTTTTATTTCACGTGGTGTTTTTTTGAATCCTAAATTCAATACACAAGTATCATTAGTTGTAGAAGTTATTTTACTATTTGATTCTAAATTAGCTTTATCATATATAATTATACTCTGGTATTTAAATATTAATTTAGGTATATTATCTGAAACAACAACATTAGTTAACCATCTTTTATTATTATATTCTATAAGATAACTCTCACCTTCAACTAAACCTAATGTTCTATTTAAAAGTGAATAATATTTATTATTATCATACATGTCTTGCATTTCTTCTTGAGTAGCAACTATTATTGGGTCTTCTAAAACTAAACTTGTTGATTTAGAATCATCAACGTACTTTTTCATATTAAATACACTTTTTTTTAGTTGATTAAAACTAACAGCACTATTAATTGCCAATATAATCACCTCCTAAAACTTCAATAAGCATATTATCTACTTCTTCATCAGTACACATAGTAGTTTTTGAATTTTCTATTAAATCATCTACATATTTCTTTGTTGTTGGATCATACAATCTAGTAGGATTAAATACAAAATTTTCTTTATCTGTTCTCAGTACTCCAATAGAATTATCTAATTCATAATATAATTTTCTTATAGAATCATTTAAATTTGTACCTAAAGTATCATATATTATAAAACTGTCAAAATAATTATATGCATTATTAGATTCATCCAATAAAGATGTATAATTAAAAGTATATGCATTATAATCTATATTTTTTTTAGTAAAAATATTAGATTGATAATAAGTTTTTTCAGAAGTTGTAATAGTAGTTCCACCACCACTTCCTATTATTCTATAATAAATTATATCGGTATCAGGAGCACATTTACATAAAATACTCAATCCAGTTCCTTTAAAATTAAATGTTAGAGCATCTCCTTTTTTTACGCTTTTATGTGCCTTTCCTTTATAATGATTTTCGTCTTCTTCTATATTCCATCCTGTACCATTATAAGTTATTCCACCATTACCATCATCATAAGTCATTTCTCTATAAGGAACTATAACTAATTTTTGTTCAACATCATTTACTTTAAATGTAAATATTTCAACATCAGTCATTATGGTATTAAGAGTATATGAATAAGTTCCATCATCATTAGCTACTAATGTACCAAATTGTCCAGTTAAATTATCAATTGTTATAGTAGGATCAGATATATCAGTTATACTATCTTTCTTAATAACTAAGGTATCATCATTGGTTATTAATACATATTTATTAGTATCTTTCTTTACTAAAGTTTCAGCTGTATCATCGACGTATTTCTTAGTTGCTGGGTGATAATCTTTTATTGGAGTATATTCTATTGTATTGATTTTTGTCAATACATTTTCATCAGTTTGATATTGATAATATTTTGCAATAACAGTTCCATCAGATTTCAATGTTAATTCACTGTTAGATATATTAGAAGATAATACACTAATTGTCCAAATTGTATCTCCATTATAACTTGCTTTTGTAATAGCTAAATATTTAATACCAGCAACTCCTAATGCTACTGAAGTATTATTAGATTTATTGACTCTAGCACTTAATGCAGCAGTAGAATATATCCCACTTCTAACATTTTCTAAATATATACAACTACTTTCTGGAGTTAAATAATTTATTTCTTGAGTTTTATTAATAGTATAAGTTTGAGCATTTACATTTAATACATATGATGTAGTAGTTATATTGCCATTATTATTTATTTTTCTTAATGCTTTAGTATTATTATCAATATTTTCAAAAATAAATAATCCAGATAGATTTACTGATTCTGAAGATGGAAACATTTTAAATGATCCATTTAATTCATATAAATTATCAGTTTGAAGTTCATTAATAGTTATTATATTATTAGCTGTACTTGTTATAGATTTAAATGGACTTTTATCATCTACATATTTTTTAGTTGCTGGTGAATATGGTGTTTGAGGATTATATTCTATTAAATTATCTGCTCCTAAAACAAAAGCTTCTTGTTTTATAATATACTGTCCATTATTATCTATATTGGATGTCACATTTACTTTATAACTTCCGAAATTTGTAGTATAGTAAAATATTCTATTAGCAGTTCCTTTATTCCCAGATACCACATATATAGAAAAACAAGTATTACTTACTACTAATACTGATTGCTTAGTACCATCATTTTTTGTAACTAAAATGCCGATATAACGACCTTTAGGAACAATATACGTTTTTGTTAATTCTAAATCTTCTAGATTAACTTTTACATATTCATCATTACTTGTACTATCTAATGGGGCAATTACTGATAAATTATCTACATAATCTTTTATTTTTCCAACACCTCTTTGATATTGTTCAGGTGTTACGAAATCTTTTGCCATTTTTTATCACTCTCCTTTAAAAGATTGTTTTGAGAGGTGATATGTTAATCATATCACCTTTCTTATTAAGTAGTACGTTTTAAACTAGGAGTCATGGTATAAGTTCCATTCATAGAACCTATATTAGCAGATAAATAGAAATAAACATATACTTCAGTCGGTTCTGTTATTTTAAATGTTGAACCCCCGAATCCTCTATCCCATACATCATTTCCACTTGTATCTTTTATATGATTACCTGCTTTATCTTTTATACTAATTCCCCATTTAGTACCACTATCTGTAGTTACATTTTCATTTTTAACTCCACCAGATAATTTATAAGTACCTGGTTGTAATAATAAGCAACCTTTACTATCATCTATTATATAAAATGTAGTAGCTGCTGTTGGAATATTTTTACTAATAGTAAATCCCCCATTAGTGTTTATTTTAAACGTAGTACCATTTTTTGTTGTACTATTTATACCACAATCATCATATGCGAACTTAGGTAATAATTCTTTACCTACTTCTACTGCTTGAATATTTTCATCAGGACCCCAACTAGGTTTAACTATTAGACTTATATATTGTAAATGTTCTGCTAATTTACTATATAATATAGTATTTCCAGTAGAATCTGAAGTGACATGATAGTATCTTTCTCCAGTTCTATCCACTATACCTATATGACTTATTCCTTTAAATCTAGATTTTTGTCCTTCAGATGCTATTCCTGTAGTAGTCCCATCAGAATTTGTAACTTTTAAAGGTTTACTCCAGAATACTAATTCCCCACCTTTTAATCCTGTAGGAAGAGAAGTTGGATCAGAATCATATTCATACAAAGTATTTCCTTTACAATAAAAATATTCAGCTATTTGGGCTGCATTTCTTAAACTATAATATCCTGAAGCAGTATTACCTGTATCCCAAAAAGAAGGATCTACCTGTCTATCCATATATTTATCAGCATAAGCATATGGAGAACTATCTGCTAATTTTTTTATTTGTGTTTTATCTGAAGAAACGTTTGCTGTTCCATATTTTCCATAATATGGAGAATTTTTATATTCTATTCCTCTAGCATACATATCTGCATATGTTGAACAATCTATTCCACAATTACCACTAGAATTAGTTAATTTATCATAAAACGGTCCCATACTTTGACTATATACCCATTTAACAGCTCCATTTGCTCTACTAATATAATAACTTTTAGCAACATCCAATACTAACACATCATGATTACTACGAACGATAGGGGCTCTATATTTATGAATTTTATCTATTTCACCTTTTACACCAAATATACTAACAAATTTATTATTTTTACCTCTAAGAATATTACTTGGATCTAACATGCTATCTCCCAATATAGTTTGATTACCAGCTAGATATTGGTTTGCTTTTATAATTTGGTCTGTTGTAGTTGGAGTATATGTTTGAGCAGCTTTAGATGTAAAAGAAATGCTCGAATTAGAACCTCCATCACTAACATATCCTGTAGCTTGAGTTGTTTTAGCAGTTATTTTGTTTCCATCCATTGTTATAACTGGAGTTGCAGAATCAACTTTATTTATCTTTCCAGTAACACCATCTATTTGACATAGTTTGCTTATTTCAGAAGCAAACTGATTAGGTTTCATTTTAGCAGTACTACCATTAACACCTTTAATAGCAGTAGCTATTGATTGAAATAATTCAGCTAACGTCATTTTATCACCTCCTAATATTCAGCATTTATTGCATCGTTTATTGTTGTACTAACTTGTGAGTTTATAAGTGATATTATTTGATCTTCAGTTAATATCGTAGGTTTATCTTTTAAATCATTATAACTTCCACTTGTTGCTACTGTTGATAATGCAGGAATACTAGGTATAGTAGGTTTATTTGTTAAATCATTATAACTACCTGTTTTAGCAACAGTAGATAAATCTGCTGTTTTAGCATATGGAGTTAAATCTGGATCTGTTGGTATATATGGTTTATCTGTTAAATCTATATAACTTCCTGATGTAGCAACACCAGCTAAATCTGCAGATTTAGCATAAATAGATAAATCTATTTCACTTCCACTACCACTTAATTTAGCCTCATTAATTGCATTTTTAACAAAAGCTTCAGAAGCTAAACCTGATATACTAGGTATAGTGGGTTTATTATTTAAATCATCATAACTACCACTTGTTGCTACTTTTGATAACGTAGGAACAGTTGGTATAGTAGGTTTATTAGATAAATCATTATAACTACCTGTTTTAGCAACAGTAGATAAATCTGCTGTTTTAGCATATGGAGTTAAATCAACTCCTGTACCACTTAATTTAGCTTCATTAATTTTATTAGTAACAAAAGTTTCAGAAGCTAAACCTGATATACTAGGTATAGTAGGTTTATTAGATAGGTCATTATAACTACCAGTTGTTGCTACTTTTGCTAAATCTGTTTTTTTAGGATAATCACTTAAATCAACAGAAGGAGAAGTTCCCCCTCCTGTTTGTATATTATTGATTTTATTTTGTAAATCTTTTATTGATGCAACATTTTCATTTATAGCTCCATTTATAGTTTGGTCTGTTGTATTTAAGGAAACATCTCCTATTTTACCATTCATTAAACTGACTATTCTTTGAACACCAATAAAAAATTGATTTGAACTTACATATTTATCAGCCATTATTGAGTTTCACCTCCTGTTGTATTTTCGGTAGGATTAAGTGTATCATCTACCATTTTATCAAATTCAGTATCATCAGCAGGTGTTAATTTATTATCTACATATGTTTTAATTTTATTGTATAATTCATCACCAAATTTTTTTAATTTACTTTTAGTAACTACTTTATCAGCCATTTAAAACACCTCCTATGCTTTATATGTTATTCTTAATTGTGGGCTAGTATCATAAACAGCATATGTTGAATCTGATGTGCCTGCATATACTTTAAAATGATCATATTTTTTAGAAATAAATCCTTGCATTATAGTATCGGATAATGTTATCCAAGTAGAGTCACCTCTATTTAAAGAACCTGCTGTTACTGCAGCATCTGAATTTGAACCGCTACTATCACAAGCATACATTTTTATTGGAACTAATCCAATAATACCATTATCAGTATTCATTCTTTTTATATATACTTCCATTTTAGATACTTCAGAATTAGTTAATATTGATTGAACTTCTTTAAGTCTAGCAGAAGTAAATCTTATATTACCTTTATAATAATAATATCCACTATAATGTCCTTGACGTAATTTTGTATTATTTGTACCTATTTTACTACTATAAGAACTAGTAGAATAGTTATCAGTATATACATTATTAAATGTATATGTTGTAGTATGACCAGTTGTTTGAACTGTATCTGTAGCAGAAGAAGTAGAAAACATTATAACCCATCCTTTTGCTTCTGCTATTTTATAATTGCAATTTTGTTGAATAGACACAGCTAATGAACTTATGTCTATTTGTTTTACTGAATATTGTATATTTGATACAACATTTGCACTAACAGTATTTGATATATATGCACTTGAAGTACTATATGTTTTTAAAGGATTATCGTATGAAGTACCATATCTATATCTATTTATTTTATACCAACCACTTGAAGCTGTTCCTAATATAGGTATAACGTCAGTTTTACCTACTTTACCTATTGCTGTACCATCAGTTGAACCTGATGACCTAACATTTACACCACTTCCTATTGTTATAACTTGAGTTGATTTCGTATAAGTACCAGCTTCTGGTAATGATTGGAATAAATTATTAACTTGATCTAATGTTGTATTAGCATTCAATTTTATAGTATCCATTATTATTGTTAAACCTTTTATATTTTCTATTATATTTTCTATTGTATCAGGATATGATCCAAATATTGTTGGAGCCGTACCTCCATTATCAGTTATAAGATTTTTTAAGCAATCTTTAGTATCTATTATTTGTTCTAAATATTCTGCTGTTGTCGTCATAATAAAACCTCCTTTTTATTAACTTCCAACTATATCTTGTAATATAGCATTAATGTTTCCTATTTCAGTATCAATATATGTTTTTAATTCATTTTTAATACTAGTTATTTCAGCATCAGTAAAATAATCTGTTCCTTTTACTGGCGTTTTTCCATCAGCTCCATCTTTACCATTAGCACCAGCAGGTCCTTGTATACCTTGAGGTCCTTGAGCACCATCTTTACCATTTGTTCCATCTTTACCTGCAGGTCCTTGTATACCTTGAGCACCATCTTTACCTGCAGGTCCAGTTGCTCCTGTTGCACCAGTATCACCTTTGTCTCCTTTATCACCTTTAGGACCTTTTACTCCACCTACATCCAACCATTTATTTTCACTAAATATGTGTAAGTGACCATCATCTTGTGTTATATAACCAGCTCCATCTTCAACATTAGTTAGATTATTTAAATCAGATGATGTGGCAACAGATCCTTTTACATTTATAGATTTACCATCATCACCTTTATCTCCCTTATCACCTTTTTCACCTTTAAGACCAGCTAATTGTGTTGATGTGAAATCAGAATAAGTAAAAGAATCACCTTTATCTCCTTTTACTCCTTGAGCACCAGTATCTCCTTTATCACCTTTTGCTCCTTTTAATGAAGCTAACCATGCTGTTTCATCACCAGTAAAACCTTTTTCAACTGCTATTTGATAAGCTGATTTACCATCAGCACCTTTTTCTCCACTACCACCACCTATCTCACCAGATTCTTTCAATTCAGTAATTCTAGTTTCAACATAAGTTTTAGTTTCTGTTTTTATCTTTTCTATATTACCATTATTTATAGATTGAGCAGCTTTGAACATTTGTTTTATTTTATCGAAACTAACATATGACATATAAACACCTCCTTACTATTTTATTATATTAAATATTTGTCTAAGTTAATAATACTTAAAAAGATACGTTATTGAATTCAATAACGTATCTTGTATAAATTAATCTATATGAACAAATAATTCGCCATCAGTTAACAACATTTCTCCATATACTTTATATTGAGTATCATCAAATACAACATCAGCACCATTAGCACCAACAACAGTATCTGTTCTAAATGCAACTTTACCACCAAGACCATTGTCTTTAGTAACAGTAAATTTATATATAGCAGGTATAGCTACTATAACTAAAGCTCCAACAGGAACTGTACCAACTGATACTTTACCTACTCTTTCAGCAGGAACAGCTTTAATTGTACTACCAGATCTAGTTATCATATCTTTAGTTATTTCTGTGTAATTTTCAACTACACCTGAAACTTCATAAGGAATGTAACCATAATACATCTTATCAGATGTACCTTCAGTAGGCATCATTTTTTTAACCATACCTAATATTTCATTTATAGAGCCTATAACATCTTTGGCATCAGTTCCTAAAGATTCATATTGATGAGCTATATCGAATATACCATCAGCACCTTTTTCACCTTGGTCACCTTTATCTCCTTTTTCACCTTGGTCACCTTTATCTCCCTTATCACCTTTTTCACCTTGTGGTCCAACTTCACCTTGAATACCATCTTTACCTATAACTCCATCAGCACCTTTAAGAGATTCTAACCAAGCAGCTTCATCACCTTCAAAACCTTTTTCAACTGCTATTTGATAAGCAGATTTACCATCTATACCATCTGCTCCAGCATCACCTTTATCTCCCTTATCACCTTTTTCACCTTGAGCACCAGGTTGTTTTTGTATTTCTATCAACATATTCAGTAGTAGCATAATCGCCTAAATCTACTATTTTTTCATATTTATTAACCATGTAATCTTCTTGAGGTTTACCAGCAACAAGTTTAGATTTTAAACTTATTACTTTATATAATTGATTTTCGCCTTTAACGTAGAATATCATACCAACATAAGGTAGTGGTATTTTAGAAACCTCATCTATAGTTTCAATAACTGTTCTACTATCTAAAGGTGTATTTCTTTTAGTAGGCTTTAATGAGCCATTTAATAATATGACATCTGTAGTAAAATCTGTAGCCATTTTATATTCCTCCTTTATTAATTATTTTATGCTTTATCAACATAGATGAAAAGTTCTCCACTAACAAGCATCATTTCGCCATATACTTTATAAGCAACTCCACCTATATTAACATCAAGACCATTTACACATGGAACACCAGTTCCATCAAATTTAACTTTATTATTTAAACCATTATCTTTATAAGCAACTAAATTATATGATGCAGGGAAAGCAACTATAACCATGTCACCTTCAGTAAATTGACCTGTACTAACTCTATTTAATTCTGCAGGTTCAACTTGTTTAACTGTTTCTGAACATTCTTCTAATAATTCTTTAGTAACATCTTCATATTCTATAGAACCAGAAGTTTTATAAGGAATAAATCCATAATACATTATATCTCCTGTCGGAGTTGGGTCAGGTGTATCTGAACCACCATTATTTTTTATCATATCATACAATTCATTCATAGCTAATACTATTTTCTTATTTTTAGTTTTTAAATCTGTATATTCATAATTATCATCAAATATTCCTGCAGGTCCTTGGTCACCTTTATCTCCCTTATCACCTTGGTCACCTTTATCGCCTTTTTCACCAGGTTCACCTTGAGGTCCAGCTATAGGTCCTAAATTAATAAATTCAGTTCCATTAAACATATGAACATTTTTAGTATCTTCAGCAATGTAACAGTCACCTATTTCAGCAGTAGTAGTATCAAGAAATGCTACAGCGTCATCATTTTCTATAGCACCTTTAACATTATACATAGCACCAGGTTCACCTTGATCACCTTTATCTCCTTTTTCACCTTGAGGTCCTTGTTCACCTTGAGATCCTCCACCAATAACTATCCAATCACCAGGATTTCCTGATTTAACACATTTATATAAAGGTTCAGATTCACAAGTTTCACCAATATTAACAATTATATCACCTTTACGATATGCTATTTTATTGCTTTGTGGTTTACTATCACCAATTAAAAATGAATTAGGTCTTGAATATAATTCGTCCTCATTCATTTCTTTACTTTTTCCAAATCTAAACAATTCTCTTGGTTTCATTCATTTAACTCTCCTTTCAAATATTATCATTGCTTACTTTATTGTTTAATATTTACTTCAACCGAAAAATGTATTTAAGTTTATACAATCATTTAATGGTAAAAAGGCTAGTTAATTTTGCCAAATTATACAATGAATGGAGTAGATTTAAAAATGAATAACTATATTTATCGTTATGAACAATTTGTGTTGAAAAAAACATTAGATGGTAATTTTGTAGTAGTAAATATTAATTCAAAATATGAATGCCATTCACATGTTAAGACGATTGAAGCTGGAAAGGCTTTATGTAAACTTGCAGCAAAACGTAAGCTTCCTAAGAAGAAAGATTTATATTTTGTTGAAAGTTTAATGAGATTGTCAAATAACAAAAAATATCTAGCCGAATTAAAACAATTAAAAAATAATATAGTAAACGAACAAAAGATAATTTATAAAAAAGAAAATCGTGAAGATGTTAATAAAATAATTCGCGAAGGAATTAATGAATATTTTAATGAAAAATAAAAGATAAGAATTATAGGTATTCCCTATAATTCTCATCTTTATCTTATTTCTTTTTATCAAATAATGATATTATCCCCGAAGCTATTAATAATATAACAAGTGCTATTAATAATATTGGTGAGAATATAATTAAAGCTGTTAATATTATTGTCAAAAGAAATAATATAGCTATTGCTCCTAATAATAATATTGTACAAGAAAAATCATTTCTACCATCCATGATTATAAAAACTACTAATATTAATGCTATTATTATGTTAGTCATACTAATATCTATTGGCATTTATCTATATTCCTCCCTTCCCAGTATAATAAATTCCTTTTTCTTATTTATTATTATATCCTTTTTTATATTATTATAATGTTTTTATTTAATTAAAAAATAATAAGGAATGAGCATTGCTCATTCCTTATTTATATCATTTATCACCATCTTCCTCGTCATCACTATCTTTATTTTCTTTAATAAATTTATTAAATAATTTTATATATTTTAAAAGATTATCTAATTTACTGATCTTATTGAATAATTCAAAACTTACTGTTCCGATAATAAACGATATGGTTATAATTTGATTTACTCCAATTTTAGTCAATAACAAGTCTTCTAATCCTATCATTATAAATGCACCTGATATGGCTCCTATCAATACTCTACTTAAACGGAATTTAACATCTTTTTTTACTAAAGTGTTATATAAATCTTTAAGAAATGCTCCCATTAATGTTAATGCAAAATATAAACACCAGGGAACAAGTATTGAGAGGAACGTGCTTAAATTCAAACCTTCCATACCATCCACTCCTGTCATTTATTCTTCAGATTCTTCTAAAGACTTATATACAAACATCAATCCTATTATTGATATTATATTAAATAATATAGTAGCTAATGAGAATAAAAAATCATTTATAACTTCCTTATCTAATATATTGATATATTCATCATTTATTATATTCTGTTCCATTAGTTTGTTTAAATTATCAAGAACATATTCTCTTATATCCATATAATGATAAACATAAAGTTTTTTACATGTATTATCTTTTTTCATAAATACAGAATCATTATGACCTAATATATCACCATCTTCTGTTATTGTAGATAAAGTAACAAATCCAAAACCTTTTATACCATTCATACCTTCTTTTTTATATATTTTTAATATATCATCTATATTATATAATTTATTATCATTATACTTACCATCTATACGCATTATTACTGTATGATTTGTTTTTGAAGAATTTTTTAATGTATCAAACACTTCCTTAGTAACATTAGGATTATTTAATGTATTATAAAAAACATTCCAAGATATAGCTGATTCTGTACCAGATAAATGTTTAAATTTATCATGATAAGCATTGGCTTTTGCATATAGTATTTTATCTTCCGTACCTATAATTAAAAAGTTGACATTTTCTGAATTGGAAGATTTAAAATATTTATTATTAGCGTTATCTATTGTATTATATACAGAATTATCAAATTTTTTAGAATTTAATATATCTTCTAATTGTTTTTTTGAATGTTTTTCTAATAAATCTGCTTCTAATCTATCTGTTGCTATTTTATCTTCTCTAGATGCTATATCATAGGCATCATGTATTATCATATTAAAAAATTCATTATTGTTATCTGTAATAAGACTATCTATTATATTAGATTCAATATTACCATCAGGACATAATATTTTATATCTATTATATAATGTTATAGATCTTATAGCAGTTGAAATCATAAGTATTATAATTACCATTACAACTAAAATACTTATAGATTCATGTTTATTTTTATTACCCTTACATTTATTAAGTGCCTCTTTAATTTTAGACATATAATACACTCAAATCCATTATTTCAAATGTAGATGAACTATCACATGTACATCTGATTCTAATATTTATAGCATATTTTTTATTTGCTTCTTTATTTGGTATACTTGGCACTTTAGCAAATAATCCAGTAGTTAATACATCAGTACAATCATACCATTGAGGATTACTATCCAAAGCATTAAATGTAATTAAACATGAAATATTTGGTGATCCAAGGTATTTTGATATCTGTGTAACTTTAAATTCTGTAGGGGTAAAATTTAATTCTATAGGATTTTTTAATTTAAAATCCATTGATTGTCCTTGAGATATTTTTATACTTCCTGAAGAATAATTTCCTGAAGTAATATTTAAATTATCATTTGTTTTAAAATTATCTCTGTAAATATGGTTCAATGTTAATCTATCATCAATTAAACCTGACATTTTATTTATAGTAGAAGATAAATCTTCTATAGTAGATAATCTAGCATCATCTACTTTAGTAATTATATTATTAAGAACATCACTAAGTCTTTCTCCTGTTTCTAAACTAATAAAAACTTCTTCTATTGTGTTTACTGGTAATATTAACACATAATTCCCATCTTCGTCTTTAACTCTTTCTAAAGCAGAAATTATCAGTTGAGCCATATACACCACCTCCTTTATACGACTTTGAACCATATACCACCAGTAACTAAATCTGGATCTCTTTCAGTTCCTATACATGTAAGTTTTCCTGATAATTCAGTAGTACCACCAGTACTTCCACTATTTTTAGGAGCATCTATCCATTCGGCATCGAAATCTGAATTAGATTTTTTAGCTAATATTTGACCTTTGGAACCTCCTGTAGGCATTTTACAATCTTCTATAATTGTAGTACTTCCACCACCACTCATTTCAGGAACATCTGTCCATTGTAAATCATAATCAGTATCTGATTTTTTTGTAAGATGTTGACCTTTTTTACCACCAGATGGAACTTTACAATACTCAACAAATTCTGGTGGTTCAGTTGAACCTCCTGTAGTATCAGATAACAATTGATTTATTTTATTTAGAAATTCATCATCATTAATAACTTGTGGTACTTCTTCTTCATCAACCCATTCTAAATCATAATTTGCTCCTGATTTTTTAGCTAAATGTTGACCTATAGTACCACCAGATGGAACTTTACATTCGCCAGTAATTATAGTACCTCCACCAGAAGAACTTCCTCCACTACTGATTATTTCATTAAGTCTAGCTAAAAACTCTTCATCTGTCATTGAACTACCTGTTCCATTATTTATCCATACTAAATCAAAATTATCATTTGATTTTTTAGCAAGTACTTGACCTTGACTTCCTCCTGTAGGAACTTTACAATCTCCAGTGATTATAGTACCTCCACCAGAAGAACTTCCTCCATCAGCCCATGCCAAATCATAATCTTTAGTGGAATATTTTACTAATACTTGACCTGGTTTACCACCAGACGGTATATGACTATTTACATAATCATCAATATTTGCCCATTTTGTATCATGATCACTATTACTTTTCTTAACTAAAAATTGACCAGTTGTACCACCTTTAGGCATTCTACAACTTATTATTTCTTTAGATGGATCTATATCTATATCAGTACCAAATTCAACCATTAATTCTGCTATAAATGTTTTTAATTCATCATCAGTAATATTATCATCTGGAGTTAAAACATTATACCATTTAGTATCATAATCTTGAGCAGATCTTTTAAGTAATGCCTGACCTACAGTACCACCACCAGGCATTTTACATCTTAATAATTCACTAGGATCTCCTGCTCCAGTTCCTGTTTGTAATTCTTTTAGAAACTTTTGTAATTCTGCATCTGTTATATCAATATCAGTCCATTCTGATTCATAATCAACTTCTGATGTTTTTGATAATAATTGACCTTTTTTCCCTCCTCTAGGTAAACCGTTTTTACTATTTCCTCCACTACCAGCTGTTATTAATTTACCTTTAAATGTAAGATTACCGTCATCATTTGTTCCTAAATAATCTAACACATCGTCATTTTCATGATAGTGCATTAAATCAGTTGCTGTATCTATAGCATCTGGATTTGAGCTAGGTCTATCATTGATATCTCCCCAACTTATACCACCTAAATCATTAAATGTGATATTCTTTTTACCTCGTGTTACTCTACCATATTTATCTACAACAACACTAACATATTCACCAGGTTCTATAGTTTCTTCTAAAGTAACAGTATTTCCATTTTTAGTTATTCCATCTGTAAATATAAGATCATTTGGTCCACCAAATTGGGCAAATTCTATGTTTGATGTACCTAATGAGATATTACCACCATTAAGTAACATAAAACCACAATTAGCATATTTACCTTCATTTACTAATACATACGTACCTTTTACAAATGAAGCTCCTGTATTTAAATCAGAAGAACGTTGCCAAGTTCCACTAGATGCTATATATATACCATTTTGATTTTTAACATTTTGACCATTTACTAATATTCTATCTCCTTCTTTTAAAGGATAATCATTTATATATTGTAAACCAGATAAGACTACATTTTCATTTGTAGCGAATCTAACTGATTCTTTTATATTTATATTTTGTGTTGTACAAACAGCATTAACATATCTTTTAGTAGCCGCCTCCATATTATTTACTGGATCTCTAGCTAAATATAAATTTGCTTCCATTTGTTGATCTTTATCTCTAACCATTATTTTTTCATCTATACCTTCTAATCCTTGTATCATATCTGGAGTTATTGGTGGTAAATCACTTGCATCTATATTACCAACACCAATTATTCTACCTCTATTATCAACCATCAATTTAGTATATGTGCCTGGTCGAATACCTTGGCTTTCTAACATTGTTTTAATATATACATTTTCACCACCATCAAAAACACATTCACCACTAACATCTCCTGTTAGTGTTATTTTTCTTTTATGTTCTAATCTAGATACAAAATATGATCTACCAGTAATATCTACATCTAGTTCCCCAAATTCATTTAGTACAACTATTTTACCAGCATTTTCTTTACCACCTGTATCTACTAACATTGATGAACCTAGTACATCAGTTATACCATATCCTCCAACAGTAGTTGGTTTATTTTTTATATCTGCCCAATCAACAACTATTTCCATATCTGTTGATTCTGATGTTTTTATAAATTGTCTACCGTCGTATATATAGAAAGCTCCTCCTGATTTTACATCAGCATCTCCAGTAGCATCCTTAACAAATACTACTAAACCTTGAAAAGGATCTGATATTGCAAATAATTGTGATATATTATCAACCATTCTTATTTCTTTATTTTCAGAAGGTAATTGAGATAAAGGTATTCTACCATATGAATCTAACGTTGCTAATCCATTAGCAGAACCAACTTTAGAAGAATCAACTTTACCTAATATCGCTTTAGTCATTTCATCTATTTGTGATGATATAGGTTTATTTCCATTTAACATTACATAATCTGCAATAGTAATAGGATAAACTAATTCGAATTGATTTTCACCTTCTTTTTTTACACGTATAAATGCCTTTTTAATGTCCATTTATGTCACCTCCTTATTCTTCATAATCAAACCATAATCTAACTTCTGGTGCAGTAGGTTCATCATCTTGAGCAGCAAAATGTTCGTTTTCATAAACATTTATGTTTACACCTGATGTTAATCCTCCTAAATTAATTCCTTCTCCATCGCCAGATTTTATAGCTATTGGTTGATACCATAATCTATTATCTTTATCTTCAGGTTGATTTGTTGCTATTTGTATTGCTTTACTAAAATCAACATCTAGCGAAGAACCTTCTCCAAATAAATTAGTAAAATATATAGTATGCCAATCTTTATCATTATAAATACCAGTTATTCCATTATAATTTGCAATCTTTAAAACATATTGACCATTAGGCATTAAAGATATTATTGGATCACCTTTAGAATATTTTTTATTTGGATCATATTCTTTAGGTATATTATCACCAAACAAAGAGTTTAGGATTAATTGATATGTTGTGACTGCATTACTACTTGTTATGTTTCTTATAAATTTAAGTTTAGCTGCCATATATATTCACCTCCTAAACATTACATGTTATAAATATATTATGCAATGATATTCTATAACGTATATCACTAATAGCATATGATGCTGGTGTAAATGTAATATTTGTTATTTGTATAGGACTAGAATCATCATTGCAATAATCCATAGAATTTATTATAAATTTATTCATATCATTTACTTTTTTTGTTACAATAAATTGTTGACTACCCCTTTTTCCTTCAACTCTAACTTCACATTCTGTTTCATTTAATAAATCTATACTGTTAGTATCACAAAAATGTTCAGATATATCAAAATTTAATAAAAACTGATTTATTTCTGAAGATAATTGTAAAGGTTCTGATAATATATTTTTATTATAATTTATCATTTTAGGTAATTCCATGTCATCAAAAGTCATTTGATAGAATTGACCACATATTCCAGATTGTTCTGCATCACTTATTGCTTTTTTCATAGCAAAAGCAGTTCTATTTGTTGTATCAGCAGATACAATATAACCATTTTTATCTTTTATTAATATTTCACCAGTTAATTTATCTACTAATATTTCTTCATTAACCGATTCTAGATATCTTTCTTTAGATAATGCAGAAACAGCAAAACGTTGCATGGTATAATTAAGGACATCGCCTTTTTCTGTAATAGACATTTATAACACTCCTTTCTTATTTTTCTATTAAACTATTGTTTTTTAAAGATAACGATTGTAAAAATTACAATCGTTATCTTATTTAACCTAAACTGTCATCATCTGGATTTATAGGAAGAATCATGGCATTTAATCTACCATAATCAGGATTAAATAGGAATGGATCACCATCCATTATTTGATGATATAATTCTTGCGTAGCAACATCAAGTTGTTTTTCATCTGGATTCAATAATCCGTAATTAGGAACAAGATAATCATAATAGAAAGAATATAATAAATAATCTATAATAGATAATCCTCCTTCTAGAATATCTTCTTCGTCATCTATTATTTCAGCTATAGTTTTTTCTATATTTTCTTTAAATTCATCGTCTACTTGCAATATTCTATCTATAATATCTTCGATAGGTAAATATCCAAAATATTCATTATCTCTAGAATTTTCAACTATTTCAAAATTTTTAGTAGATCTAACATTCTTAATTATTATTTTATTAGCTGATATAATTTCAATATTATCTTTATTTAATTTTCTACCATTAATATATACATCATGCCAACGTAAATCAAAAGGTTTATCTATATATCCATCTAATTCAACCATTTTAAATTGTTCAATTCTTTTTTTATAATATACTTGTTTCATTTTATATGGCATCATTTCAGCAACTAATTCTTGACCTGATGATACTCCAACTCCAGATATGACAACAGTAGGTCCTAATTCTGGATCTGGTGTAAATTGTATAGTTGGAACATGTCTCGGTATACATCTACCATTTTTATATACTCTAAAATATGCAGGATCTTTTTTACAGTCATCATTAAATTGCATTGTTGAAAATAAATCTTTTATTGTATATATTGTTTTTCTTATTATTTCATGTCTTTTAGATATTCTCATTTGAAGATGTCGTCCTATATATTCAATATGTTTTAATCTTATTTCAAAATGTTCTGGACACTGTAGATAGGAATTCTTGTCTAGTAAATTGTAAACATCATCTCCAACTCTCGAATATAGTTCATAAGCATCAACAGGTACTAATTTATCATTATCTAAATCAACCAAATATACATCATTTATTAATGGATGATGAAATTCATCATTTGGATATTTTAAATCTATGGATGCTCTTCGTGTTACTGGATCACCCATAAAATCATATGTTGATATAAATTCAGGTAATTTTTCTATTTCAATTATAGATGTATAAGAAACAAATTTAGTTGGTATATATAAAAATACATAATCATCATTACCATATATTTTACAATTATAATCCCTTTTAGTACCATCTACCAAAACAATTAAATCATCAAATTTATTTCTAAATCTATTCGCTAATATAAATAAATACATAGGTTCATCAAATACTACTATATTATCTTTTGCTATATCAGAATTATTGTTTTTAACTCTTTGAGTTAATTCGATTTTAGACATATCCAAATAATATTGTCTATTCTGAATAGCTAAATATTTTAAATATGTTTTAAACCATTCAGCATCCTCTCTTATCAATTGTTTCATTTTTTTAGTTTTATATTTGAAACTATCATCAAAATACACCGAACCTTGATAATCATTTATAGAGTAAATTATTTCTTTTGGAACATAATCTCTAACTATTTCTTGTATAGTATTTTTTTTATATCTATTTAATATTTCAGTCATATATTTATAATAAGTAGCTAAAGCATTTTTATGTTTTAACAATCTACTATTTTTTTTATAGAATACATATACTTTTAATGTTCTATCATCTGGTATATCTCCGACTATTTTATATATATTAGGATAATACATATCTATTTTCAAATCATGCATAAATAAACCAGTACTATCAAATATAAACATATTATCTATTGAAATAGGATAATCTTCTAATTCTAATTGGAACCATACATCGTCTTTATCATTACCTAATTCAATTTTTTTATGAAAAAATTCTAAATCAAAAAATTTAAGTAATATATTATTATTTTTATAATTTTCTTTAACATATTTTATATATTTAGGATCAATTATTGTTTTTCCATTTTCTCTTGTTAAATGCAATTCTTCTCCATAATGAGTATCATTTAATAAACAATAACAAAGAGTTTTATCTGTTATCTTATATCCCGATAAACTCATACCTCCGTTAACTGTATTAAAATGATCTACAGCGTTTGCTGTAGTTTCTAATAAAAAACTAGAATAATTTGGCATGAACAATACTGTTATCGGAGCGTTTATTTCCCTCATTCTATTAAAATTCCCTCTTAATAAACCGTTCTTTTCAGAAGGTTTTTCTCTTATATTAAACACTAAATAAGTTCTATCTTCTTTACAATATATATTAACACCATCCATACATAATTCCCCATTTACAAATACCATGTAAGAATTAGTAAATATATCTTTATTATTTAACGTATCTTCAGGACTTATTTGTTTATCATAAAATTTAGAACGTCTATATCTAAGTCTATCATCATCATCAAGAAAATCCCCAGGAACATACAAAACCCATTTTCTTGGTGCTAAAGATAACTTATGATTTACTCTATCTGTACGTTGTAAATCCATCATATGAAAATCAAATCTTTTATATCTTGTCATTTCTTTTTGCAATTGATATAAATATTGAAATGAAGATAATTTACATTCTTCAATTGCTTTTATTTCAGTTTCTAAATCAAATGTATTATTAGATAAAGCATCACGTTTAAAAAATAAATCTTCAGTCATATATAATACCTCCTTTACTTTATTTAATCATTAAAATATTGTTTTATATTAATGTAAG
>ERZ808258.213-NODE-213-length-26599-cov-3.538050_pt1 | contig 26599 bp, 21 predicted proteins | sample MGYA00521280_ERZ808258 | MGnify/ENA primary metagenome ERZ808258 (study PRJEB31516, sample SAMN03275585) | gut metagenome | biome: mammalia-associated habitat; material: feces | host: Papio cynocephalus | place: Kenya | collected 2012-07-19 ...
TTTTATTCCGATACTTGTAATATTTTCATTCCGATACTTGTAATATTTTCATTCCGATACTTGTAATCAATGAGTTTGCACAATCATCGATCGGGGGCGGAATCGAGATGTCTGTTCAACGAACTGTCCTTCGGGCAGCATCAGGAGATTGTGTCGGCCTGTGGACTTGCTCGGGATCACGTCGATGTGCGTGTCTGTCTTCAACTCGAACCTTAGGCAGCAGATGGAGGCGGTGAAGCTCCTGAAGCGCCACCGTCGAGAAGAGTATGCTCGCCATCATGAAATGCCACGGCATCGACTCGAAGTGCTCCGACGAGATCGTCCTCCTCAGCGGAGGCTTCGTCTATGTCGTCGGCGCTCCCGGCGACGTCATCATCGCAGAGAAGAGATGTCTACGGCGTCGTGGCCGAGGTCATCGTAGCCTCCATCCGATCCTCAAGGATTCCGCTGTTCGATGTCGGAGCACCGTATGCTCTAGGATGCTTAGAATCACATGTCAATGCTTGTTGCACGGCGATCGTTCAAGTACGCTCTCTGCGACAGGCATCCATGAATCCGTTCGATATTCTGATCCGCAGGGAGGACGAGGAGCCTCCTTCTGCGGAGATCATCGGGGACGCCTTGATCATCGACTGCAGGCGGTGCCGTCTGGCGCCGGTTCCGGGCACCTCGGAATGCATCTCGTGCATGGTGGCATCCATGTGCAGAGCAGGTTCGGCCGATCGCGTCGTCCTGAGGACCGGCAGGGACATGGAGATCTCCGGCAAGGCCGGAAGGATCCTGAAGGAGGCGGCCTCCCTGCGCAGGTGGTCCATACCCGCGGAGGTCCCTCCTGCCCGCTGCCGCGGCTGCGCCGTGTCCAGGCACGAGGTCATGTCCCGCGCCTGGGACCGCTTCCCGGATCCGGTCGAACCTTCGGTCAAGGCGTCTCTCGTCAGGGACGTCCCCGCACGCGACGGATGCGCCGAATGCGCTTCGGGGACGATGAAGGCCCTTGAGCACATGGAGCGCGGAGTGGGGTCGCTGATGGCGTCCATGAAGGGGGGAAGGCGACGGTCGCGCGCATCCCTCTCAAGGAGCTGCTCGCCGGATGCACCGAGCGCATCGTGCTCCCGGAGGCCGACGAGGATCTGATGGAGCCGGCTCCCTCGGCCCCCCGTCCGCGCACGGTCGCGGAGATCGATCTCTCAGTGCCGCCGGAAAGAGAGGGACCCAGGCCGCCAGGGGGGTTCGGGGAGCTCTTCGCTCCGTTGGCGGCATTGGATGTGAGGACGAAGCCCTCGTACACCGACTGCTGGATTACCGGTTCGCCGGATCTCCGCGATCCCGTCTCGTACAATACCGATGCAGGCTCCGTTTCGGTGGGGCTGGCCGACAACGGGGAGACGATGTACTGCCTCACACCACGCGAGTACGCCTACCCCGATCGGATGAACGCGCTGGTCATGGACATGATGGACGACATCCGCGATGCCTATCGTCGGGACGGAGGCAGCCTCGATCGGGATTCCGTGATGGGCATGACCCGGGCGGTCCTCACGGAGAGATGGGACGATCTCAGGGAGGCGTCCGGTTCCGACGATGCCGATGCCGTCGTCAGGGACGTCTGCGCGATCGTGTACCGGCATTCCGTGGGTCCCGGGATATTCGATGCGATACTCGCGGATCCGCATATCGAGGACGTATACGTGGACGCCCCGTGCTGGACCAACAGGATACACGTCACGCTGAACACATCAGGTGCACCACCAACCTCATGGCGGAGGCTCGCGAGATAGACGCTCTCGTGAACATCCTGAAGCGGCAGAGCGGATTGAGGTTCTCCCGGTCCAGTCCGGTCCTCGAGACCGATATGAGCGGATACGACGCCAGGGCGACCGTCATAGGATATCCCCTGAGCCCGTTGGGCACGGCGGTGGCCATCAGGAAGCATTCGGTCAAGCCCTGGACCCTGCCGAGGCTGATAGCCGCGGGTTCGATCAGCGCGAGAGCGGCCGGCATCCTGTCGTTCCTGGTGAACAGCAGGGCGGCGATACTGGTGTGCGGAGCGAGGGGCGCGGGGAAGACCTCCTTCCTGGCGTCGCTGTGCACCGAATTCCCGTTGTCTCAGAGGATCCTCACCATAGAGGACACCCTCGAGCTTCCCGGCGACTGTCTGCGCGCGATGGGATACAAGGTGCAGACCATGCTCGTCGACGAGAGGATCCAAGGAACTGCCACGACGAGGGCGGACGACGCCCTGAGGGTATCGCTCAGACTCGGGGAGTCGGCGATAGTCATGGGGGAGGTGCGCGGCGACGAGGCGAGAACGCTCTATCAGAGCATGCGCACCGGCAGGGCGGGATCGTCCATCATGGGCACCGTCCACGGCGATTCCGCCGATTCCGTCTACAAGAGGATGGTGTTCGATATGGGGATCCCTCCGGAGGCCTTCATGGCCACCGATGCGGTGGTCTCGCTGGGCACCGTCAGGGACAGGCGCTCCGGCAATCTGGTCAGGAGGATGGAGGAGTTCGTCGCCACAGGAAAGGAGCCGGGGACGTTCATCGATATATCGACGTCTGACGGGCTCTTCTCCGCCCCGTTCATGGAGAGGGCCCTGAGATCCCGGCAGATGGACCGGAAGGAGGTCTCCAAGGACATCCGCGCCAGAGCGGCGATGCGCGCATACCTGGCGGACATCGGATCCAGGGACGAGAGGTTCCTCGATCTGGAGTGGGTCCTGGCGGCGAACGAGGTGCTGGACGGGATGCCCAGGGGCTATACCGCCGATCAGGCCCTGGAGGCGCTCAAGGGGAGGACGGGCCAATGAATCGCAGGAGGCTGATGAACGAGGGTCCGACCGTCGTAGGCCTGCTCACCTCCGTTCTGGAGTCCGGGGGATCGCTGGACGGCGCTGTGCGCGTGGTGGCGGAGGAGGGTCCTCCGTTGTCCAGGGAGCTGTTCTCCGATGCCGTCAGGAGCACGGACGTCAAGGAGAGTCCGGGAATCAAGGAGGCCCTGATACGGGAGACCGCAGACCTGGACCGGGAGGCATCCGGATACCGGCAGGCGGTGATGCTGTGCGTCTGCGCCTCGGAGTCCGGAGACGGCAAGGAGAGGCTCGCCACGCTGAAGGAGGCCTCCGATCTTGCGCTGGATGCGACGAGGATAATGGGCGAGAGGTATCTGGAGTCGCTGACGGTGCCGTGCACGTCGGTCTTCGCCCTGGGGATCCTGCTCCCGATGATCATGATGTCGATCATGCCGATCATGGGCATAGGAGGGATGTTCGGAGAGGCATCCATCGACGGCGGCCTGATCGCCGCCATGATTCTCGTCCTGGTTCCCGTAGCCATTCTGGCGATATCCTGGGCCATACGCAACGGGAACCCCTTCATCGCGCCTCGCCCCTTCATGGACGATCCGCGCCCTTCGGGCCTGCTGCCGATCCCGATCCCTGTCCTGATCGCACTCGTGCATTCGGGATGGGCACTTGAAGATGCGATACCTGTCGCGGTCATACCGGCCTGCGCCATATGCGTCATGATGCTCTATGGCGACCGGATGAGGTCGTTGAAGCGCTCCAGAGTGGAATCCGGTCTGCGCGACAGCGTGTTCGAGCTGGGAAACGCTCTTCTGACGGGCGACAACTTCGAGAAGGTCTCGGTGGAGGTCTTGGGATCCAGAGAGGAATGCAGGGATGTGGCGGTCTCCCTGGGAAGAGAGATCGACATCTGTCGCGGAGACGTCCATCGGGCGATATCCGATGCCGTATCTCCTGTATCCCAGGAGACGTCCAGGGCTCTTCAGGACATCTACCGCTGCTCGCTGAAGGATATCGAGGATGCAGGAGGGCTCGCTCTGGCGGTCGGGCGGCAGTACCAGAACTCCGACAATATCCGCAACGAGCTGGATCTGAGGATGAAATCGATGCGCGACATGATGCTGGGCACGGCCGTGTTCTTCGCGCCTCTGGTGCTGGGGATGAGCATATCGATGCTGGTCCCGCTCAGCGGCATATCCGGATTCCAGACGATGCAAGGGATGGAGGCGATGGCATCGGCGTACCTGGTGGAGCTGAGCGCCATGATAGCGATGATGACGTCGAGCCTCGGGAGCGGTGGAGGGTTCAAGGAGGTCGTGTGGAGGTTCTCGCTGATGGCGCCCGTCGCATTGGTCGTGTTCGCATCGTGCTCGGGATTGCGCCTGTTCCGACGGGACATCGGATCGGCGATCGCGACACGGAGGCGTTGTCCGCTTCGATCCGTTGCTTCAGTGCAGAATACTCCCTGCCGGCCATCAGCATGAGGGCGACGCCCCCGAATACATGCACGATGACCATGCTGTAGATGATCCATTCGAAGGAGTCGAGAGCGTAGGCCGATACAGCATACATCGCCAGTTTGATGAATCCCCAGAGCATGTAGAAACGGAGGGACGCTTCGGCCTTCTTCATGGTCTGGAGCATGGAGGAGCCGATGCCCATCAATGCCGAGAACGGGATCAGGAGCACGGATACCTGCAGGGTCCAGACGAAGGTCGGACGGAGCTCGGCCATCGATTCCTCATAGGTCATGATCATCATCAACGGGTCTGCGAAGATCAGCATAAGGGCTCCGAGACCAGCGGAGAACAGGATGGTCATCTTCGCGGAGTAGCGGAAGCCCTCCTTCATCTTCTCCAGGTCCCCTTGTCCGTATCCTGCGGAGCAGACCGGGATCATGGCGCTTTCGTAGGCTTTTCCCGGAAGCTGGGCCAGACCGATGTATCTCCAGGCGTAGTTGTAGTACATGACGGCGTTCGTTCCGCCGGTCGCGATCAAGAACACCCTCTGGATGAGATCCGTGATGCTGGAAATGGCCGATTGGACGGTCTTCGGCCCTCCGATGTCCATGACGTCCGTCGCGGCATCGCGATTCCATCTGAACGCGTCCCTGTCCAGCTTCACCACCGTTCTGTCTGCACGATACCAGTACAGGCCTATGCCCATGGACAGCGCGGCCGATACGCATGTGGCGAGACCTGCTCCTGCAACGCCCATGCCCAATCCGTAGATCAGCACGGGATCGATCACCATGTTGAATACGGCGGCCGTGACCTGCACCACGGTTGCCTTCTTCGCGGCCCCCTCCCCTCTGAGCATCGATCCCACGATGGTCTCGCAGAGCAGGAACGGAGACAGGATGATGTACGGCCACAGGTAGGCCATGCACTCGTCGATGATGCCGCGGACCCCCATGAGCTCCAGTGCAGGGACGGACAGCAGCGCCACCAGGATCGAGCCGATCGCGGAAAAGACCACTCCGAGGACCAGCGAATTGCCGGCCAGACGATTGACGTACGCGGTCTCCCCCTTCCCCAGGTGGAACGAGATGCTCGCTGTCACTCCTGCTCCTATGCCGAGGCCGGCGCACATGAGCAGCTCGTAGATCGGGGCGGTAGTGGAGACCGCGGAACTGGAGATGTTTCCCAGTCCGGAGACCCAGAAAGTGTCTACGAACTGATTCACCTGAACGACTGCGAACGCCAGGAAGAAAGCCACTATCATGCTGCGGATGGCTTTCTTGGGGTCACCCAGCATCGTCTCCAGGTCGCTGGCCTTATGGGACATGAATTCCCTTCTACAACCTATTTATTGTATTTAAAGATTGGATATCTAATCCAACTATCTGGGTGAGCATCTGCTTCTATCCGGTTGGTAACATCAATCCGTTTTTCATGCTATTTAAAGGATTCTTATAAGTGATACGTGTTGGGATACAGGATGAGGCATTGCGAGAAGCATGTCGACAATCTTCTGAGCAACCCTAGACGGGCTCTGCTGTCGATGTCAGTGCCTCTCATGCTCGCCATCCTGGTGGAGAATCTGCAGACCTTCATCGACGGCGTCTGGTGCTCCGGCCTCAGTTCCGATGCATTGTCCGCCATCTCCATGACGAGCTGCATCTACACGATGATCGTCGCCCTCGGTACAGGCATATCCGTCGGAGCTTCCGCATCGATCGCCAGGCACATCGGTACCGGAGACGGCGGTTCGGCAGAGAAGGTCATTCCCGCCACCATCGTTCTGATCCTGGGGATGTCCGCGGCGTGCAGTCTCGTGTTCTGGTTCCTGGGGGAACCGATCGTGAGGTTCATAGGAGCTGATGGAAACGTCTCCATGTGCCTCGAGTATCTGCATCCCTACCTGCTGATGTCGTTCTTCCTGATGATGAACTCCGTATGGGCCGGGATCCTGAGGGCCGAAGGGGACAGTACGTTCTGTCTGCTCATCTCCGTCATCGCCGCTCTTGTCAACATAGTGCTGGATCCCGTGCTGATCTACGTATTCGATCTGGGCCTGACCGGTGCCGCATGGGCTACATGCGTATCTTATGCGATCGTGACCGCCCTGGGGTTCTGGTACTACCTTTCCGGAAGGACCTATGTCAGGATGGTCTTCAGCGGATTCCGTTTCGAAAAGCCGGTTTTCAAGGACATCTGTGTGGTCGGCGTTCCGTGCGCATTGGAGATGTTCGTCGCTCCTCTGCTGGTGATCCCGCAGAACGCCATCGTCTACGGGTGCGGCGGAACCGTCGGATTGGTGGCGTACACGTATGCCTTCAAGTTCATCGATATCGCGCTGATACCGGCCAATGCAATATCCAAGTCGCTGATCCCGATAATATCCGTCGATATCGGCCAGAGGCGTCCGGACAAGATCGCCGAGGTGGTTCGCATGACCTACAGGGTCACCCTTGCGATAGGGGCGTTCTGCCTGTTGTTCATAATGGTATTCGCGGATTTCCTTGTCGGGGCGTTCATGAACTCCGACAGCATGCTGGCGGTCCATGACGACCTTGCATTGGCGCTGAGGATCTTCTCTCTCACCTGCGTGTTCCATACATGCAGGCTGGTCGGCACGGCGATTCTTCAGGCCACGAGACGCGCCCTTCTCGCCAGCGTGCTGACGCTCATAAGGGAGTTCCTGTTCCTCGGACTGTTCTGGGCGGCGTCGTTCTTCTCCATGACGGCGATATACTGGTCCTGCGACATCACCAATTTCACGATGATGTTCGTGATCACGCTGTTCGCGATGCGCTCCATCCGGAAGCTGACATCCGAGATGGGCATGGAGGGATTCCGGCTGTTCGGATGTGCTCGGACGCGCCGATATCGAAGAAGCAAGGGGTTTGTACCCCGGTCGCCCGGGGGATCGGCCGAAGCATTTCACGGATGCCGGGCCGTTGGGTTTTCAGTCGGTAGCGGTCTCCTGATGGAGGGTGCTGTCGTCCTCTTCTTCGGCATAGTAGATGACGTACGGCCTGTCCAAGACCTTGACGACATCCGCTTTGACGCGGTACACGTCATGGATGATATCGGGAGTGATCACATCCTCCGGCTTCCCGTCGGCGTAGATCTCCCCTTTGCTGAACATGATCATCCTGTCCGAGAATCTGGCTGCGACGTTGAGGTCGTGGCAGATGACGAGAACGATGATGCCTCTCCTGTGGGCGATGTCCCTGAGGAGTCTCATCGTGTAGATCTGATGATAGATATCCAGGTTGGACGTGGGCTCGTCGAGCATCAGGAGCTCCGGCTCCTGGGCGAGGCCTCTGGCGACCATCACCCTCTGATGCTGGCCGGCGGAGAGCTCGTTGAACATGCTCATGGCGTGATCGTCTATGTGCATCTTGACAAGGCAGTCCGCAGCGATATCGATGTCCTCCTTGGTCACAGCGTATCCGGAGTGCGGATACCGCCCCATGAGGACGGTATCCATCACCGTCATCGCGAACGTCTCTCCTGAGGATTGCGGGACGTACGCGATCTTCTTCGCGATTTCCTTGAACGACATGTCGGCCACGTCCATGCCGTCGATGAGCACTCTCCCCTCGGTCGGTTCGAGGATCTTGTTGATGCAGTACATGAAGGTGGATTTTCCGACGCCGTTGGGCCCGAGTATGCATACGAGCCCTGGTTCGGATATCTCCAGGTTGATCCCCTTCCAGATCCTGGTGTCCCCGTAGGAGACGCCCAGATCCTCTGCTTTGACATTGATCGTCATGTCACCAGATCTCCTTCTTCTGCCTGAGGATCAGGAACATGAACACAGGCCCTCCGAGAATCGATGTTATGATTCCGATAGGCATGTTGGCGTTGACCTCCTGCACCACGCAGTCGGAGAGCAGCATTATGCATGCTCCCATCAGTCCTGCGGCGGGGATCAGGATCTTGTTGTCGGATCCGACGAACATCCTCGCGATATGCGGGCCCACCAGTCCGATGAACCCGATTATGCCGGTGAACGAGACTATTCCGGCGGCGATCAGCGAGACCAGCGTCAGAACGATGATGCGTGCATGGTTGATGTTGATCCCTATAGACTTCGCGTAGCTGTCTCCCGAGTTCATGGTGTTCAGAACACGGGCGAGGAACATCAGCGCGATGCTTCCTAGTATGGTCACGGCCGCCAGGAAGGGGATCTTCGACCATGTGATGCTGGTGATGGACCCCACCGTCCAAGCGTAGACCGCAGAGGCGGCGTTGGGATCGGCTACGAGCATCAGGTACGACTGTATCGCATTGAAGATGTACATCAGCGATATCCCTGACAGGATCATCATGGCCGGCGACGGCTTCCTCAGAGTCGAGAGCGCGATTATGAACGCCGCAGGGATGAGGGCCCCCACGAACGCGTTGAAGACGACTCCGTATTCTCCGGGAAGGATGTAGATCCCCATGGTCATGGCCATGGTCGCTCCCAAGGCCGCTCCCGACGAGATTCCCGTGGTGTAGGGATCGGCCAGCGGGTTCTTCATCATGCTCTGCATGGCGGATCCCGCCACCGCCAGTCCGAATCCGGCTATCAGAGCTGCGAGGACACGGGGCAGGCGGAGGTTCCAGACCACCCTCATATCGACGCTCATGTTGTCGTTGTTGTAGTATCCCCAATCCGCCAGCCTGTCGAATATCTGCTGGTAGACCGTTACGAAGTCTATCTGATATGGCCCTAGGCCCACATCTACGCCCAGCATGATCAGCGCCATGGCGAGGACTACCAGGATCATCATGCGCTTGGCATACTTGTATGCCGTGTACCTCTTGGTGATCAGCTCCTGGCGGGTCTCCGTCCCGTCCTCCTTCTGGAGCTTTCCGATCAGCCTGCCCGAGAGTCTCACGCTCGATCCGGCGTTCCGTACTTTAGTTCTTAGATTCAATTTCGACATTTGCCACCATAGATCGAACGATGATTCCGATGAGGCTGAGTCTCTCGGATTCCAGCTCTATCCTGAGCAGGGTGCAGTCGGTACCGATGTAGAGGCGTTGCTCCATCCCATCCGATTCCTTCGTCCAGAGGCTGCATGGCGTTCCTCCCGCCTCGGCGTCTCCGACGAGTTCGTAGGATCCGTCCATCGTTCCGTCCTCGTTGAAGAAGAGGCTGATGAGGCCGTGTTCGGACCCGTCCGTCGATTCCACCGCGAAATCCAGCTCATGGAGAATGCAGCCGCCGCTGTGCTCGACGTAGCGTGTCTCGCCCGTGCCTGCGCACGCGGATCCGTCCAAGCTTCCTTCGAAGCAGTAGCTGTGGGGATCCTGTCTCGGATCTCCGCTGATCTCGTTGAACACGAGCAGATAGGCCATGGCGGATCCGACGATCAGAAGCGCGACGAATGCTGCCGCGATCGCCTTGTCGTCCAACGTCACAGGCATCTGAGACACCTCGGGATGATGGGAGGGGGCATGCCCCCTCGGTGTTTTCAGGCCGTCTCGGCTCCGGTGTACCAGAGCCTGGGAAGGATGCTGTCGTAGGTGTACTTGTACTCGCCGGACTCGCCGTAGATGTTCATCCACTGCATGCCTTCGTTCGTGATCTTCTCGACGTCCAGGCCCCAGTCGTACAGGTAGTTGCCCACCTGCGCGAGGAACGTGAGCTCCATGGGCCCGGTGGCCCAGATCCATCCGAAGACGACGAGGTCGACCTGGTTGGATTTGTCGGTGTACGCGTTTAGTCCGGTGAGGCGCTCCTTGTAGATCTTCTCCATGTATGCCTGGGAGACGATGTCCTTGGAGCCGTTCATGTATGCGGATCCGAAGGGCCCGGGCACGGTGCCGACCATTACGTCGCATCCGAACTTCTGGCAGACGGCGGCGAACGCCTCGTCGGTAAGCTCGACCTTCCACCCTGATCCCTGGTTGACTTCGGCTTTGGTGACCACGTCGACGATTCCGAGCCTCAGGAGGTTCTGGTACTCGCCGGAATTGCCCGCGAAGACGTAGTATGATGTCGGATCCTCGTCGGATGTGTAGAGGTAGCATCCGAGGACCTTCTTCTTCTGATCGTCGGTGAGCTTTCCGACGAGCTCCTTGATCTGGTCCATATAGCCGTTGTACCAGTCGGCCCAATCGATCGCTCTGTCGTACTTGTGGAAGAAGTATCCGGCAGTGATGACTCCGTTGACGGTGGCTCCGTTCTCCCAGGAGGGCAGACGGATGATCTGGACGCCGGTGTTGGCGACCTGGTTCTCCAGGTCCCCGGTGCCTCTGGCGTACTCGGAGTTCATCCAGACGGTGAGGTCGCCGTCTCCGTTGACCTTGCATGCGTTGACGATGGTCTCGGCTACGGGGAACTTGAGGTTCCCGACGGTTCCGAGCTTGTCGTAGTCCAGGACGGACGCCCATTCCTGCCAGAACGTGCCTTCGCCCTCGTTTCTGGCGGGATCGCCGCATCTGTAGTCGGTGGCGACGATGGCCTCGGGGGCCAGGATGCATTCGATCTCGAAGGTCTGGCTCAGGCAGCCTGCGAGGTGCAGGGGCCTGCTCATGTCATAGGTTCTGATCTTGTAGTCGCAGTTGATGTAGTTGACCTTGTCGTAGTAGTTTTTGTGGTCCTTGAGGAGCTTGACCATCTCGACATCCTTGTCATCGATGAGTCCGTCGTAGTTCGCATCGCACATGAACTCGTCGGCGTAGTTGTAGCCGTTCTTGATGAGTCCCTCGATGTAGGCGATGTCGTCGTCTCCGATGTTGTCGTCCCAATCGGCATTGCCGAGGATCATGAGCATCGGATAGTCCGCCTCTTTGTTCTTCATGTCGTCCAGTCTGCTCTCGAGAGCAGAGAGGTTCTTGCCGGCGTTCTGCTCGGAACCGCCTTTGTTCTCTCCTTTGTCATCTCCGTCGCTGAGAACGACGGCGGCGCCGGCCACTGCGATGACCGCCACCACGATGACTGCAAGGACAATCGTCTTGCCAGTCATGGTAATCGTCTTTTGTGTTGTTGTTGCTTTATGCATTGGATGTATAAACCAACTGAATTTGAATGCGACTTATGATTGTTAAAGGTATCGTAGCTTTTATAAACTGAAAATCGAGATTCTTTGTCTATACAACCCGCATTGGAGTTTTTACGGACACTATCGGGCCTGGGAGGAGGCCCGTCTTTCGAAGCCGTATACGGCGATTATCGCCCTTATATCGGGCCGCGATCAGTGACAAGGCATGGTATCGGACATAGCTTCGAGAGGCGTCTGCAAGGTCCGATGTTCATATCCGTGATCATCGCGCTCCCTTTGCCTAGGCTGTTTCGACCGTGCATTCTATCATGCTCGGTGCGATTAGGGGCCATGGATCCCGGGACCAGACCGCTGATGATCGCAGGAATCGCCGTTTCGGCGTTCGTATCGCTCATGGTTCTGGCGCCCCTTATCTCCCTTCATGGAACGTACCGGGGACTGGACGGGACCCCCGGCGTTCTGGACGGGGGATGGGGGGACGGACCGTTCGCTGTCCTGTACGCGTTCGGGGATCTGTTCTGCCATCAGCAGTTCTCCAGGAGCTTCGTGATAAACGGATCGCAGATGCCCGTCTGCATGCGCGATACGGGGTTGGCTGCCGGATTCGCCGCAGGTCTGCTGTCATGCGCGCTCCTATCGTCCTTCGCCCGCGGAAGGACTGCTTTGACGGCGGGTTGCGCATTGATACCGGTCACCGCCGCCGAGTGGGCATGGGAGCATACCGGTGCGGATTCGCCCGTGCTGCGCACGGTATCGGGCTTCGTATCCGGTTGGGGTGTCGCAGCGGTAGCATCATGGTCGTTCCTGAGAGAGGACGTCCATGAGCGATGTCCGCCTTCCATCCTGCGTCGCCGATGCCGTCATCGGATGCCTGGCGGACGATGGGGTCGTATTCGCTACCGATTGCTCCATGCTGGTGGCTCCAGGACTGTTCGCGCCGTCCTTGTCCCTCCGCGTCAGGGTCCTCGTCTGCATGGATCGCGACCGCTCCGCGCTGGAACGCATCCGCGGCACCACGCGGGAAGGGTGCAGGACCGAGCTCTTCGAGAAGGATTGGATGACCTACGTCCCTGCGCGCGGAAGATACGATTCGGTAGTTTTCGCTCCTTCGCGCCTGTGTTTCGATCGCTCCGCGCTGGAGCGCGCGGCCATGGTCTCGAAGCGCGGATGCGCCGCCATCCTGCCGAAGGCCGATCCGTACGCGGAGCTCCTGCGCGATCTGAAGGGTGCTGCAGGCGATTCGGGCGCCGTCCGCGGATCGTTCCGGCCGGAGCCCGTATTCTTCGGAGACGGATTTCCAGATTTCAGGATCATCAGAGCGGAGGTGGAATGCGGAGTACCGTTCGATGAGCTGTCGAGGGCACTGTCGGAGGATTCGGGCATCCCGGAGGACCGTTTCACGCCGTTGCTCCGCCGCAGGATGCGTTCGGCGGCGGATTCGTCCGCATACAGGTACGATGTCGCGGTCTGGAGCGTTCCGGATGTGAATTCGGAGTGAGGTCGGGCGGAACTGGTCCTTATCGCCGGACCTGTCCGAAATCAATATTTGAGCTACGCGGGTCTACTGAGATAGCGTATTAGCACAGGAACAGGATTTATCGGCTTCCCGGCCTCGGACCGTCCATCCCCGCATAGGATATAACGGTTGCTGGAGGCGTTTTCCTTCTGCCGATCCCTGCTCCAGCCAACGGATTCGAAGGTGTTTCCGACAATGGTGTTATCCTTACAGGTAATAGCATTCAATCGTATTCGACCCGGTTCAATGCACGTTAACGTGACCCCTGCGGACCCTCTCTCCATGAGGACTTTTTGTTAATCACCGACCTTTACGAAGCCTTTAAAGCGGTCCCGAGTTAGGAGACTCCGAGCGCATGAAGATCATAAAGAGGAACGGAGCGGAAGTGGAGTTCGACCGTCAGAAGATCGTCAAGGCCATCATCAAGGCCAACGAGGCCGGCGACGGGGAGCCCGAGCTCACAAGACGTCAGATCGACTACATCTCGCTCGTCATCGAGGACTACTGCGAGACCCTCGGCCGCGCCCTTTCCGTGGAGGAGATCCAGGAGCTGGTGGAGACGCACATAATCCAGCAGAACGCTCCGGAGACCGCCAAGCGCTACATCAGATATCGTTACACGAGGAACCTGGCCCGTCAGTCCAACACCACCGATGCCAGGATACTCAGCCTCATAGAATGCGACAACGAGGAGGTGAAGCAGGAGAACTCCAACAAGAACCCCGAGGTCGTGTCCGTCCAGAGGGACTATATTGCCGGAGAGGTCAGCAAGGATCTCACCAGGAGGATACTCCTGCCGCCAGATGTCGTCCAGGCGCACGACGAAGGCATAATCCATTTCCATGACGCGGACTATTTCGCCGTGAAGGAGCACAACTGCGATCTCGTCAATCTCGAGGATATGCTCCAGAACGGCACCGTGATCTCCGGGACCAAGATCGAGACTCCTCACAGCTTCTCCACCGCATGCAACATCGCCACTCAGATCATAGCCCAGGTCGCCTCCTGCCAGTACGGCGGCCAATCCATCACGCTTACCCATCTCGCTCCCTTCGTCGACGTCTCCAGACAGAAGATACGGAGGGATGTCCGCGAGGAGTTCGCCATGGCAGGTCTCGAGGCCACCGATGAGATCGTCAACAAGATCGCAGAGAAGCGCGTCAGAGAGGAGATAAAGAAGGGGGTGCAGACCATCCAGTACCAGGTCGTCACCTTGATGACCACCAACGGCCAGGCCCCTTTCATAACGGTGTTCATGTATCTCGACGAAACCGAGGACCTGAACGTCAGGTCCGATCTCGCCATGATCATAGAGGAGGTCCTCAAGCAAAGGATCGAAGGCGTCAAGAACGAATCCGGGGTGTTCATCACTCCCGCGTTCCCCAAGCTGATATACGTCCTGGACGAGGACAACATCAGGGAGGGCACGCCGTACTACTATCTGACCGAGCTCGCCGCCAGATGCACCGCGAGGAGGCTGGTTCCCGACTACCTGTCCGCCAAGGTGATGAAGCAGCTGAAGGTCAATCCCGCAGGCCACGGCGATGTGTATCCTCCCATGGGATGCCGCTCGATTCTCACGCCCTATGTCGATGAGAACGGCCGTCCGAAGTACTACGGCAGGTTCAACCAGGGAGTCGTCACGATCAATCTGGTGGATGTCGCCTGCTCCGCCTGCGAGACCGGCACGCCCAAGGACGAGAGGCTCGACAGGTTCTGGGAGATCTTCGACGAGCGCCTGGAGCTCTGCCACAAGGCTCTGCGCTTCAGACACGAGAGGCTCAAGGGGACCCCGTCCGACGTGGCTCCGATCCTCTGGCAGCACGGCGCACTCGCACGTCTCGCCAAGGGGGAGACGATCGACAGGCTCCTGTACGGCGGGTACTCCACCCTGTCTCTCGGATTCGCCGGCCTTTGGGAGTGCGTCTACGAGCTCATAGGCAAGAAGCTCACCGATCCCGAAGGGGAGGCGCTCGGTCTGGAGATCATGCGCCATATGAACGACATGTACATGACCTGGAGGAAGGCCGAGAACATCCACTACTCGCTGTACGGGACTCCTCTGGAATCGACCACGTACAAGTTCGCCAAGACCCTCCAGAAGAGATGGGGCCTGATCCCGGGCGTCACGGACAAGAACTACATCACCAACTCCTACCACGTCCATGTGACGGAGCCGATCGATGCCTTCGACAAGCTCGCCCTGGAGGCCAAGTTCCAGGCTCTGGCCCCCGGAGGGGCGATCTCATATGTCGAGGTCCCCGATATGCAGAACAACATCCCTGCGGTCATCAGCGTCATGCAGTACATCTACGACACGATCCTCTATGCCGAGCTCAACACCAAGAGCGACTACTGCCAGGTCTGCGGCTGGGACGGGGAGATCAACATCGTGGAGATCGACGGCAAGCTCGTATGGAAGTGCCCCAACTGCGGCAACACCGACCAGTCCAGGATGAACGTGGCCCGTCGCACCTGCGGCTACATCGGCACGCAGTATTGGAACCAGGGCAGGACCCAGGAGATCAAGGACCGCGTCCTCCACCTCTGATTTATAAACCCTCCTGTATATCCATATACAGGAGGAAAACGACCATGCATTACGGCGAGCTGAAGACGTCCGACATCGCCAACGGCACGGGGGTGCGCACATCGCTGTTCGTTTCCGGCTGCACCCACCGCTGTCACGGTTGCTTCCAGCCGGCGACATGGGATTTCGAATACGGGAAGGAGTACACGCCCGAGGTCGAGGAGCGCATAATGGAGTCCCTCAAACCGCCTTTCGTCCGCGGACTCAGCATTCTGGGAGGAGAACCCTGGGAGCCCTCCAATCAGCGGGCCCTCATAGGACTCCTCAGAAGGGTCCGCAGAGAGCTTCCCGATAAGGACGTGTGGGCCTACAGCGGCTACACCTGGGAAGAGCTCACCGGAGACAGCAGAGCGAGGTGCGAGGTGACCGACGAGATGCTTTCCTTGGTGGACGTGATCGTCGACGGAGAGTACGTCGAGTCGCGCAGGAACATAGGTCTGAGCTTCCGCGGTTCGGAGAACCAGAGGATACTCGACGTCAGGGCATCGCTGGCCGAGGGGCGCCCCGTCGAGCTGGATCTCGACAGGGTCCGCGTCCAGCGATCGGCTCTGAGGGCTCGAGCTCTTCTCCAGGAGTTCCATCTTCATCCTGTAGTACTCCGGGGTCATGTCCAGATGATGGAGGTGGGGGTTATCGAACCGCTGCTCCTCCTGCCATATCTCCGATTCGAGTTGTCTTCTGACGTGGTCGCGGATCTCTTCGAGGGACCTGCGGGGCCCGACTCTTCTGCCGTCTTCGATGACCTTTTGCAGCAGCGGCTTCGCGGTGCAGTTCCTCAGGACGATCTTCTTCCACGGGCGGACCGTATCCACCACGCGGAACGGTTCGCTCGCGTCCACGGTCTCATCCGCGCCGGCGATGAGGTCGGCCACGGCATGACCTGTTCTGTCGTATATGCGATAGACTGATTTCCTGCCGGGATTGGTTATCTTCTCGACCGTCTCGGAGATTTTTATCTTGGGCATCACGACGCCGTCCTTTTCGACGGCGGAGATCTTGTAGACTCCTCCGAAAACGGGGTCGCTGCTCGATGTGATCAGCCTCTCTCCGACGCCGAATGAGTCTATGCATCCTCCCTGGTCGAGGATGGAGGATATGGAGTACTCGTCGAGGCTGTTGGATGCCACGATCTTCGCATCCGTAAGTCCCGCCTCGTCGAGCATCCGTCTTATCTCCTTGGTCAGATAGGCCAGATCGCCGGAGTCGATGCGGACGCCGAGGAGCCTCTTCCCCATAGGCTCCAGGACCTCCTTGGCGCACCTGATGGCGTTCGGAACCCCGGATCCCAGAACGTCGTAGGTGTCGATCAGAAGAAGGGTGCCGTCAGGGTATGTGCGGGCATATCTCTCGAACGCCTCGTACTCGCTGTCGTGGTACATCACCCAGCTGTGGGCCATCGTTCCGCTTACGGGGATGCCGAACATCTTCCCGGAGAGGACCGTGGCGCTGCCCGAAGCCCCGCCTATGTACGCCGCCCTTGCGCCGTAGACTGCCGCATCCATGTTGTGGGCCCTCCGGGCTCCGAAATCGGAAACGGGACGGCCCCTGGCGGCGCGGATGATCCTCGAAGTCTTGGTAGCTATCAGAGATTGATGGTTGAATTGGGCCAGTATGGCGGTCTCGACCATCTGGGCATCGATCATGGGTGCTGTGACGCTTATCACGGGTTCTCCGGGGAACATGACCGTCCCCTCCTCGAACGCGTAGACGTCCCCGTGGAACCTGTAGGTCTCCAGGAACGACAGGAAGCGCTCGTCGAACTGTCCGAGCGACCTCAGGTACTCGATGTCGTCCTCTTCGAAGTGGAGGTTCTCTACATAGTCCAGGATCTGCTCCAATCCGGCGAAGATGGCATACCCTCCGTCGTCCGGTATGCGTCTGAAGAACACGTCGAATGTGGCGACATCGCCGCGGCTACCCTCAAGGAAATAGCCGTTCGACATGGTCAGCTCGTACAGGTCCATGACCATCGTCAGATTGCGACGATCGCACTGTCCGTATTCCATCGGTTCCAGGAAGAGGAGCGGAGTTAAAGCGTTTCGTCGGGCCGCCTCTTCTCCGCGACGACCATGAACGAGAACGGGAGGCATTCCGACCCGTCCTCGCTTCTCAGGGAATCACGCCCGTCGGTGGATATGGACACGTGCTGCACTCCAAGCCTCATCAGGACGTCGAGGTCCCATTGCGGACGTCTGATGCTGCTGAGAGGAAGATCCTCCGCGATCTCTTCGATGATGCTCGGATCCACGCCGTTCATGTGCGCATGCTCCTTGACGCGTCCCATGCCCCTGTCCGCATCGGCTTTTCCGTATTCCTTGTCGTGGAGGTACAGATAGTGGTTCCCGTCGAAGACCATGAGCTTTCCTCCGGGGCGAAGGACCCTCATCCATTCGGAGTAGGCCTTTTCCGGATCCTCGAGGTTCCATACGACGTTCCTGGAGATCACGAGGTCGTAGCTTTCGTCTGGCAGGTCCAGATCCTGGGCGTCCATGATCGCGAACGAAGCCTGTACTTCGTTCCTTCTGCAGTTCTCTTGAGCCTTTTCGATCATGGAATCCGATACATCGATCCCGGTGACCCTGTGGCCTTCGCGCCCTAGAACCACTGGGAAGAATCCGGGGCCCGTGCCTATATCCAGGACATCTAGCGCCGAATCGTCGTCCAGATGCTCTTTGACGAGGTCCAGCCAGTGGCGGTAGCGACCGGATTCGAGCTCCTCCTCCACCGATTCGGAATATCCTTCCGACCTGGCTTCCCAATAGTCGCGGATATCGCACAAGTGCTTCCTGCCCATGAGCGGTAATACTGATTTGTGAATTAATAATATTCCATGCTACGAATATGCGATCATTGATATTATTGATTGTAATGAATATTATTGTACATCAATTAACTAAAGAATACATTAAATATCGAATGTGAGTTACACGTATCAAAGGAAGGCATGAGAATGCATAGCCCCAGCAGAGAGAAGGTCTTAGAGCTGCGCGAGAAGTACAGCACCGTTCCGGTTTCGAGGGAGATCCTGTCGGATGTCCGCACTCCTATGGAGGTGCTGTCGGTTCTGATGACGGAGGACGAGCACTGCTTCATCCTTGAAAGCATAGAGGACAGGAACCGCTGGGGCAGGTTCACCATCCTCGGCTTCGAGCCGAAGCTCGGATTCTCATGTTCAGATGGCAAGGTCTCGATATCCGATGGAGACGGAGTCCGTACCTTCGAGACCAGCAGTCCTTCTAATGAGATCAGGGCGATACTGTCGGAGCACAGGGCGCCTCCCATCGAAGGGGATCTTCCGTTCACGGGAGGACTCGTCGGGTACTTCTCCTACGACTACATCAAGTACGCCGAGCCGACGCTGAAGCTGAACGCCTTCGACGACGAGGGATTCAAGGACGTCGACCTGATGCTGTTCGACAAGGTGATCGTATTCGACAACTACCGTCAGACGATCACAGTGCTGGTCCATTCGAACTCCGACCGCTCCTACGAGGACGCGTGCGCGGAGATAGACCGCATCGTGGGCATGATCAAGACCGGTTCCAAGAGAGCGCACGAGCCTGCAGTCCTACGTTCCGATTTCCGTGCCATGTACTCGCAGGAGCGTTTCTGCGAGATGGTGGAGGAGGGCAAGAGGCGCATACGCGAGGGAGACATATTCCAGGTGGTCCTATCCAACAGGCTCGAGGCGGATTTCGACGGCTCTCTTCTGGACGTCTACCGCGTCCTTCGCACGACCAATCCGTCTCCATACATGTTCTATCTCTCCGGAACCGATGTGGAGGTCGCCGGATCATCCCCCGAGACGCTGGTGAAGCTGAAGGACGGGGTGCTCCGTACCTTCCCTCTCGCAGGCACCCGTCCGCGCGGCGCCACTCCGGAGGAGGACAGGGAGCTGGAGAAGGACCTCCTCTCGGACGAGAAGGAGCTGGCCGAGCACAACATGCTGGTCGATCTGGGGAGGAACGATCTCGGAAGGATATCCGAGATAGGCAGCGTCGTCGTCGAGAAGCACATGGAGATCGAGAGGTTCTCCCACGTCATGCATATCGGTTCCACTGTCAGGAGCCGCATCGCCGAAGGGAAGGACGCTGTCGACGCGATCGAATCGGTGCTTCCCGCAGGAACGCTCTCCGGCGCCCCGAAGCTGATGGCGTGCAGCATCATCGATGATCTGGAGGACTGCAAGCGCGGCATCTACGGCGGAGCGATAGGATACATCGACCTCACGGGGAACATGGACACCTGCATAGGCATAAGGATCGCCTACAGGAAGAACGGAAAGGTTTTCGTGAGGTCCGGAGCCGGCATCGTCGCGGACTCCGTCCCCATGAACGAGTATCGCGAGTGCAGTAACAAGGCCAGGGCGGTCGTGGAAGCCGTCGTCAAGGCATCGGAGGGATTGGAATGAGCACCATCCTGATAGACAACTACGACAGTTTCTCGTACAACCTGTACCAGCTGCTAGGGAGCTTCGACTCCGTGGAGGTCGTGAGGAACGACGCGATGACCGTCGACGAGGTGATGGATGCGCATCCGGACCGCGTGGTCCTCTCTCCCGGCCCGGGAAGGCCCGCCGATGCGGGCATCTGCGAGGAGCTGGTATCCAGAGCGAAGGGCAGGTTCCCCATACTGGGAGTGTGCCTCGGACATCAGGCGATCTGCGAGGCGTACGGTGCAACCGTGGGCTATGCCCGTCGTTTGATGCACGGCAAGACGTCCGTGGCGGAGCTCGGGGACTCAGTCCTGTTCGAGGGTCTCCCGAAGGAGATCGTCGTCGGAAGGTACCACTCCCTCTCCGTGGATGCTTCCACCCTTCCCGCATCTCTGAGGGCGACATCCTTTGCCGACGACGGCGAGGTCATGTCCGTGGAGGACAGCGAGAACCGCGTCTACGGGCTCCAGTTCCATCCGGAGTCCATACTCACGCCGGAAGGCGGAAGGATCGTCTCCAATTTCATGAAGGTGAGGGTGCGATGTTCACGATCAAGGATGCGGTAAGGCGCGTCGTCGGACGCGAGGACCTTTCGTACGACGAGGCCCGCGACGTCATGCGCGCGATGATGGAGGGGGAATGCACTCCGATCATGACCGCGGCATATCTCGCCGCCCTCTCGGAGAAGGGGGAGACGGTGGATGAGATCGCTGGTAGCGCGTACGAGATGCGTGCCCACGCCCTGAGGCTGCCGGGGGACTATTCCGATGCGCTGGAGATCGTAGGGACCGGAGGGGACATGTCGGGGACGTTCAACATATCCACGACATCGGCCTTCGTCGTGGCCGCCTGCGGGGTCCGCGTTGCGAAGCACGGCAACAGGGCCGCGAGCAGCAGGTCGGGAGCCGCCGACGTCCTCGAAGCGATGGGAGCGGTCCTGGACAACGAGCCCGAACAATCGGCGAAGGTGATAGACGGATGCGGATTCGTCTTCATGTTCGCGCAGAAGTACCACGCGTCCATGAGGTACGTCGCCCCTGTCCGGAAGGAGCTGGGCATACGCACGGTGTTCAATCTGCTCGGTCCTCTCACGAACCCTGCCTTCGCCGGATCCCAGTTCTCGGGCGTCTACGATGCATCGCTGGTCCGTCCGTTCGCGGAGGTCATGGACAGGCTGGGCATATGCAACGGCCTGGTGGTCTACGGCCAGGACGGCATCGACGAGATGTCCGTCTGCGCTCCATCTTCGGTATGCGAGCTCAGGAACGGGTCCTTCGAAGAGTACGTCGTCGAGCCGGAGGATTTCGGATTCAGGCGCGGAGATCATAGGGACCTGATAGGAGGCGACCCCTCCGATAATGCCCGCATAACGGAGGGTGTGCTCGGCGGAAGCATCCTCGGGACCAAGAGGGATGCGGTCCTCCTCAACGCGGCCGCAGGGCTCTACACCGCGGGAAAGGCCGATTCGATCGACGAAGGCGTCGATATGGCAGGAGAGGCCATCGATTCAGGCGAGGCCCTCGAGCGTCTGAAGCTCTATGTCGGATTGACAGGCGGTACGTATGTCGACCGTTCTTGACGAGATCGTGGCGGACACGAGGCTCCGCATAAACTACGAGCGCACGGTCCGCCCGTTCCCCGAGGTCATCGAGGGCAGCAGGATCCGCCCTCGTCGCACCGGATTCCCCTTCCTCCGCAACCTGGAGGCCGACGGGATGTCCTTCATCTGCGAGGTGAAGAAGGCATCCCCGTCCAAGGGCGTCATAGCCGAGGAATTCGACTATCTCGGGATAGCCGAGGAGTACGAGGAGGCGGGAGCCGCGGCCATATCCGTTCTGACGGAGCCCAAGTACTTCAGAGGGCGCTACGAGTATCTGGAGGAGATCGCGGACACGGTCTCGACGCCCGTCCTGATGAAGGATTTCATCATCGACGAGTATCAGATCTACCACGCCAAGGAGCTGGGGGCCTCGGCCGTCCTCCTCATAGCCTCCGTCCTCGACGATACCGCGCTGGAGGACTACAGGCTGCTTGCGGAGTCCATGGGCATGAACGCCCTGGTGGAGGTCCATGACAGGAACGAGGCGGAGCGCGCCGTATCGTCCGGGGCATCCATCATCGGGGTCAACAACCGCGATCTGAAGACGTTCAAGGTCGATCTCGGGAACAGCATAGCATTGAGGGATGCGATCCCCGATTCGGTCGTCGCCGTATCGGAGAGCGGCATCCGCACAGGCGCGGACGTCTCGAGGCTCCGCGATGCGGGATTCGACGGCGTCCTCGTAGGAGAGGCGTTCATGGTGTCTCCGGACAAGAGGTCCACCATGGAGGCGCTTCGCGGATGATAGTCAAGATCTGCGGCCTCATGTCCCCGTCGGATGCCGTGGCGGTATCCGAGGCCGGAGCGGACTGGGCGGGCATGGTGTTCCATCCTCGCTCGAAGAGATGTCTGGACGTCGGTTCTGCATCGGTCGTGAAGGAGGCTTTGGATCCCGGGGTGGCTTCGGTCGCAGTCATCGTCGATCGCGATCCGTCGTTCGTGCGCGAGCTGGCCGATCTGGGCATCATCGACATGGTGCAGGTCCATGCCAACAGGGATCCGGTGTATCTCCGTGCTATCACCGATATAGGGCTCCCGGTCATACGCGCCTTCGTGGTGTCGTCCCGTGCGGACGTGGAGGAGGCAGCGTCATGCGAGGCGGACCATGTCATGCTGGACGCGGGCATGGGCTCCGGTCGGCGCTTCGATCTCAGCCTGGTAGAGGATGCGGGCTTCGACTTCATCCTCTCCGGGGGATTGGATCCGGAGAACGTCTCGGAGGCGATAACCTTGTCCCGCCCTATAGGCGTCGACGTCTCTTCCGGGGTCGAGACCGAGGGAAGGAAGGATCCCGGGAAGATCCGGGAGTTCGTCCGGAGATCTAAACAGGCTCTGCGACGGCTAGCATCGTCATCGGCGCTTCCGATCCTTCAGAGGCAATGCAGGGATGTCGGGCATCTTATCTCTGTCTCGCTTCCTGCTTAGGTGCCGCCATTAAAGTCCGCATTTTGTACGACCGGGAGACTCCGTTTATATCCACTTGCGGATTACCGGTCATGGCCAGATACGTTTGTACCGTTTGTGGCGAAATCTACGATGAGGAGTACGAAGGTGTTCCATTCTCGGAGCTTCCCGATGATTGGACGTGCCCCCTTTGCAGATCGCCCAAGAGCGCCTTCGTGCTTCTCGATGATGGTGCCCTTGCATCCGCCCCCATTACGGTTCCTGCCGACGGTCAGACCATTCAATCCCGGCCTGCCGAAGAGTCTGCTGTCGCCACGGTCGCATCTCCGGTCACTCGCACGGGAGGAGTCATGGGCGACATCCATGAGATGGCCCTGACCGGCAGGAGCGTGGATTCAGCTATGGAGACCATGATGGCTGTTCCGGCATTCGACGACATCTTGATCCTCGGCGGTCAGCTGGCCCGTCCGCCGTTGGATTCCGATGCCGATGTATCTGTACGCACGGTCATAGGGAGGAGGGCAGCAAGACCCATGGTTCTGGAATCCCCGATATTCGTCTCCCATATGAGCTTCGGAGCTCTATCGGCATCGGCGAAGATCGCGCTGGCCAGAGGATCCGCGGCCGCCGGTACCGCGATTGGCAGCGGGGAGGGAGGAGTTCTGTTCGACGAGATGTCGTCGTCCTACCGTTATATTTACGAGTATCCTCCCAACGGATACAGCTTCAACGACATCACTCTGGCCGGTTCTTCGGCCGTAGAGATCAAGATTGGCCAGGGCACCAAGCCCGGCATGGGCGGACATCTTCCTGGTAGCAAGGTGACACCCATCATAGCGTTTATGAGGGGGAAATCGCCGGGGGAGGACATACTGAGCCCTTCCCGGTTTCCTGGAATCGAACGTCCAGAGGATTTGATGAGTCTGGTGGACATGATACGCTCCAGGAGTGGCGGACTACCCGTCGGGGTGAAGATCGCCGCAGGACGCGTCGAGGACGATCTGGCGTTCATAGCAGAATCCGGATGCGATTTCATAACCATAGACGGGCGCGGAGGAGCCACCGGGTCCTCGCCGAAATTCCTAAGGGACTGTACTTCCGTGCCGACTGTCTACGCGCTAGCCCGTGCCCGCCGCTTCATGGACGATCTGGGAATGGATCAGGACCTTGTAATCACTGGCGGATTCCGTACGAGCGGGGATGTGGTCAAGGCTTTGGCCATGGGCGCGGACGCGGTGGCCATGGCTTCAGCTCCTCTGATGGCTCTAGGATGCGAGAGGTACCGTATCTGCAACACGGGAATGTGTCCCAAAGGAATCGCTACTCAGGATCCAGAGCTCGAGTCCAGGTTGGACAAGGTCGAGGGCGCCAGGAGGGTGGCCAATTATCTTAACGCCCTTTCCGATGAGCTGAGGACGTTTGCCAGGATCACAGGCCATGCAGATATACACGATTTGACTCCGGATGACCTGGTATCGACGAGCGATGAGATCTGCAGGACGACCGGCATCCGCCATGCCTGATCGCCACCCGATGAATAGAGCGCGCTTTCATACAAGCCGCCGGGCATGCATTCAGACGGTACGATAAGCGAGTCTTTCGCGGATTCGAAGGCACCGATTCTTGCCGCGGCCCTCTCCGATGACAGGAGAGGGCCGTTCGTTTCATTGTTTGTCCAGCTCCGCTCTCATCGAACGGACGAACTCCGCCACATGAGGCACGGAATCGCGACCGTACTGGGCGATGATCTTCACGATTGCAGAGCCCACTATGGCTCCGTCTGCGATAATCGTCATCCTGCGGGCCTGCTCCGGCGTGGATATGCCGAACCCTATGGCGCAGGGCACGGATGTGGCCTTTCTGACCGAGGCGACCATATCGCCTATGTTGGAGCTGAAATCGCTTCTCGTCCCGGTGACGCCCATGGAGGACACAACGTAGATGAAGCCCTCCGCATGGGACGCTATCATCGATATCCTGTCCTCGGATGTGGGGGCGATCATCGAGATCAGTCTGACGCCGTGCCTCGTGCAATACTCCTGGATGTCGCCTTTCTCTTCATACGGAAGGTCCGAGACGATCAGCGCGCATATGCCCGCATCCTCGCATCTCTGGAGGAACTTTTCGCAACCGTAGACGTATACGGCATTGAAGTAGGTCATCACCAGCATGGGGGTGTCAAGGTCCTTGCGGATCCTCATCGCCATGTCGAAGACGTCGTCCGTGGTGGTTCCGGCCTTCAGGGCGCGGACGTCTGCGTTCATGATGACCGGCCCCTCCGAGATCGGATCCGAGAAGGGTATCCCGAGCTCGATCAGGTCCGCTCCCGCCTCGGCCATCGCTCTGATCAGCTTCTCGCTGGTTTCGATGTCCGGGTCTCCGACGGTGATGAACGGGATGAACGCCTTGTGCGAGAACACCTTCCTGAGCTGCGCGTCCGCATCAATCATGGATGTCCCTCCCTCTGTACCTGGCGATGGCGGCGACGTCCTTGTCTCCGCGTCCGGAGAGGTTGACGACCATGATGTCGTCCTTGCTCAGCGTCGGCGCCAGCTCCCTGGCGTATGCTATCGCATGGGCGCTCTCGATGGCCGGGATCACCCCCTCGGTCCTGGAGAGGTACTCGAAGCCTTCCACGGCCTGGTCGTCGGTGACGGCCACGTACTGGGCTCTATCCATGGATCTGAGATACGCGTGCTCGGGTCCGACCCCGGGGTAGTCCAGACCGGCGGATATGGAGTACACGGGGGCGATCTGCCCGTACTCGTTCTGGCAGAAAAGCGATTTCATGCCGTGGAACACTCCGACGGATCCCCTGCTCATTGTGGCGGCGTGCTTGTCGGTATCGATTCCTTTGCCTCCCGCCTCGCACCCTATCATCTTCACGTTCTCGTCGTCCACGAACGGGTGGAACAGACCTATCGCGTTGCTCCCTCCGCCGACGCATGCGACCAGGTAGTCTGGAAGCCTCCCCTCCTTCTCCATCATCTGCTGCTTGACCTCGCGGCCGATGACGCTCTGGAACTCGCATACCATCTCGGGGAACGGAGCAGGGCCCATGACGGTGCCGATCACGTAGTGCGTGTCTTCCACGCGCCTGGTCCATTCCCTCAGGGTCTCGTTGACGGCGTCCTTGAGCACGCCCGTTCCGTCCTTGACGCCGTGCACATGGGCTCCCAGGAGCTCCATCCTGTACACGTTGAGGGCTTGGCGCTCCATATCGTGGATGCCCATGAACACGTCGCATTCCAGTCCCAGGTAGGCGGCCAACGTGGCCGTGGCGACTCCGTGTTGGCCGGCGCCGGTCTCGGCGATGACGCGGGTCTTCCCCATCTTCTTCGCCAGAAGGCACTGTCCGATGACATTGTTGATCTTATGGGCTCCGGTATGGTTGAGATCCTCCCTCTTCAGATATATCTTGGCGCCTCCGAGGTCCTTCGTCATCCGCTCCGCAAAGTACAGCATGGAGGGTCTTCCGGTGTATTCGCGGTTCATCCGGTCCACTTCCGCCAGGAATTCCGGGTTCGAGATCTGCTCGTGGTACGCCTTGTCCAGTTCTATGACGGCGTTCATAAGAGTTTCCGGAACGTATTGTCCTCCGAATTCTCCATAGCGTCCTTCTTTCGTCATTATTGATTGCTATAATGGCGCAATATTTCTAGTTATTGTTCATTGATGTATATTAATATACATTATTGAACCGCTAAGATGCCTGATCGTTCGTCCGAAACGATCGAATCAAAGTGGTTCTTTAGCTTTAAGGGTTGAAACATTGTTAACCTCTAGACCGGATTAACAA
>ERZ808258.214-NODE-214-length-26519-cov-3.933230_pt1 | contig 26519 bp, 23 predicted proteins | sample MGYA00521280_ERZ808258 | MGnify/ENA primary metagenome ERZ808258 (study PRJEB31516, sample SAMN03275585) | gut metagenome | biome: mammalia-associated habitat; material: feces | host: Papio cynocephalus | place: Kenya | collected 2012-07-19 ...
CGGGCAAAGTGTTCTTGACTTTATTTTTCCGTGGTTTTGTCCCGTTTTTGTCCCTCGCTGATTTTTGGTCACGAGACAAGAATTTATAAATAACTGATTTACAGCAATTAAAGTCGTGTTTTGGAGAATTGGTAACGGCAACCACCAGAACGGCCCTTGTCCACCTGTGAAAGTGGCATCCGTCAAGAACTCATTTGTACGGAATATCACATCGTCAATCTCTTCTTCAAGTAGATTGATACCGAAGTCTACCGCTGTACTGTCATTTGTCATACGTTGTTATCTATTTGATTGTTTTATTGTTCACTGCTCCTGCCTCGTTTGCGCTGTTGCGCCACCTATTGTATGATGCTGTTGCGTTTTCATTAACCCTATGATGAAAATGTGTCAAGGCTGCCACAATGTTGTTCGCTTGGTTTTTTGTTGCCAAATAGCGTATTCGCAACAACAGGTTGTCATTTGATGTTGTAATCTCGTCATATATGGCAAGGTACTGCTTTTGCCTTTCACTGTTGGGCATATATGCCTTCTTGGTGGTATTGATGGCAAAATCATACATTTTCACAAGTTCTTCCCATGCGGTTATCTCTTCACGATGTGTCTTTCCGTTCAGACTGCCGATGTTTGACTTGAAAGCCCTTAACTTTGTTTGTATCTTTTCACCCTCAGTCAACCAGGAAAGGTCTATTTGCCTATCTGCAACATTTGTTGCTTCCACCTTTGCGCGTCCTTCCAAGTCTGCTTTGATACTGTCGGCATATTCCACTTGTGGCATGGAGGCTATATTCACAGCCATACGCAAAGTATTCTTAACAGAGGTGGCAGACTTTGCTCCTTTCTTGTAGCTGCTATGCGTGATAGAGTAGTACAAGTCGGGGGTAAGACTCCCTGCTCCCAACTCCATGACTTGTATTTGTCCCATCTTTGAAGCGTCATGGTTGTAAGTCATTGACTGCCCAAATGTATTTACCGAATTTGCCATCATTATGATAGCCATTACTATTTTATATGGTTTCATATCGTTGTGAATTACATGTTAATAATCAAGTCTTCCGGCTTCCATCCATCGTCCTAAGGCATCATTCGCAACTTCTTTTATCGTCTTTGAACGGTATAGCTCTGATTTCCAGTAGCTCGTTCTTGCCTTGATGAATTTCCATGTTTGGAAATATGCCATGTTCACTATGGATTTAATGCGGTCTAATGACCTGTTGATATTCTCAACCATCAGCATCATTGAAGCCGTGGTACAATGAACCTTGCCACTTGCATAGGCTGCGAGTACTGTTACGGATGAATATAGATTCTGACACTCCGTTGTCAAATTCCTCACAGCTCTGACATTGACGGCAAGCAATAGGGTGTCGGCGGTTTCGAACCGTCTTCGCTTGACTATCTTATCATTGAAATCCGACAACAATGACTTGTACTTGCCGATTTTGTCTGATACTGTATCATATGTTCTGTAGACATTAAAACCTGTACTGACGGTGTTGTATACAAGGTCTATCACATCAAATGCCTTGGTGTATTTGTCAAGCTCCACATTGACATCTCTGTATTCACGGTGTGTCACCTTGCTTACTTGATGCAGGAGTTTATTACTTTCTTCAAGTGTGGAGCGTACCAATAACAGGCTACGTTGCTTCTTGTGGTCGTTGATATATGCTTCTATTGTAGGTATGTCGCGTGGGACAACTTGTGCCTTGACATCTATGGGTAGAAGTTGCAATATGCATATCAAGACAAGCAAAAGCCATTTCATGCCGTGCTTGCCAACGCATCTTGTATTACTCATATTGTCCATATTGTACATATATTATATGTTACTGATATTACTTGTCTTACTCATATTTGTTGTTTTCGTCTTCCCATTCATAATAGGCACTTCCGCTGTTATGCAGCCATCGTCTGCGACAGCGTTCTGCAATGGTAAGTTTCCTGTCCTTATCGGCATTTAGCTTAGGAACAAGGTCATGTACCCAATCTAAAAGGCTATGCTTGTAATGGAGGAATTTTTCCACCATAACAAGGTCTGTATATATTCTTGCAAGTCGTGCCTCTATACTTCGGGCTATCTCCAGCCTGTCACTCGACCACAGTAAGTGCTTGACTCCATCCGTATCATCGGTTTCTATTCCTGGAGTTTTTGAATATTCAACAGTAACATCGCAGCTGGGATAGTCTCTGGCAAGCTCGCTTATCCGTTGGTTGACAAGTTTAGCATTCTCTTCATCAGAGTTGTTGGGATCTAAATCCATTGTCTCAACTACAGAAGTGTCACTCCAACTGCTTGTCAATTGCCAGTCTATCTGCACAATTGCACGATGTATCTTGATACCCAGGAAATACTTCGGTTTCCTTGCAATGGAAAGGGAGGCCTTGAAAGTGACCTCACCTTTGACACTGCCGACCGTGCCATGACGGATAAATGTGTAACCAGTCCAAGAGCCGTTGTCTGTCCATGTGATACCATAAGCATCCTTCATGGCTTTCATCAACTGTGGTATTCGGTTGTAGTCATCCGTTTTTGCCTTTTCTCCTTCCTCCGCCTCTTTTATGGCTTGCTTAGTCTGAATGATGGCATCATTGGTGTTGTCAAGTTGTGATTGCAGCTCGTTTATCTTTGCCTTGTTCTTTTCGTATGTGGCGCGATAGGTATTGTACTCTTCGGTAGTGGCAGCGTTGGACATCTTTCGCAGTAGTTCGCTGTTCTCCTTGTTGAGCGCATCCAACTCCTTTTGTAAGTAGTCAACTTCTTGTTGGAGTTGTGTGAGCTTGGTTTCAAGCTCACCAGTCTGTACCGCTCCATCATCACCGCTTAATGAGGTACACATGGAACAGCTTTTTGTATGCTCACTGACATTTTTACCACAACTGCTGCACTTGTAGGTTGTACTGCCTTTCCCTAATGTTCCTCCATCATGGCAGGTTATACTGAATGTGGCAGTAGAAGCCCCGGCTATCTTCCGTGCATCCGTGGCAGTATAGTAATGTCGTGAGTCATAACCAATATAATAGATGTAATTGGATTCCGTGGGGTGAGTGTCTATATAGTCCTGCAAGTCTCCTGCACTATTGATTTCTTGATGGTCACCATTGGCATTGTATTGCGTCAGCCTTGCATTCATTTGAGCCATGAACGTGTTCCAGTCCATACTGTAGCTGTCATAGACCGCTTCATATACTTCTTCTTTTACATCCCATGATTTTGTTACATTAATAGAATAAGCGTATGCCTTTGCATATTGACCGCTTTTCTTTTTGCTCAATATGTAGGCAGAACTGTAATAGTTGATTCTGTAAGTGTTCCGTGAGTCTTGGGCGTTCATTTCCGCAACACGTTTCCTGCTCCATCCTGCATGGTTCTCTGAATTTGAGAGTATCGCCTCATACTGGGAGGCATTAGGGTAGAAATTAGGGTCTTTTGTGTTTATCCTGTGCCAATGGTCTCCATACAATATGGCATCGTCATCCTTGGGCGGAACATAATCACAGAGCGTTTCCGAACCATAGTCTTGTCTGTAGATATACACCCTTTGTGTATAGTATTGACCTTGTGCTGCTTGGGAATAGTCATCAATCCATCTTGTAAGATTATAATCACCAAGACTGAAAAGGTCTTTTATTTTATCATCACCGACAAGCCTGTTCAACACCTGCTGTGTGGAACTGTTCTTAAAATCAGCGTACATACCGCTTGCATTGTCCACAAGAGTCAGTACACTGCCAAGTTTCTGTTGAAAGGAGCCACCGAAACTGGCGCCCTTCAGCAATTCATTCATTCCATTGTTAAAACCGGCATTGGCCATACCTACACCTTTCCCGATGAGGTTGTCCAAATCCTTTTCCAAGTTTTCTTTGGTAAAGCTATTTTCAATGTCATCGCCAAGGTGTTCAAAAAGTTTTTTCCAGTCTATTCCACCTAAATTGGTAATGTTGAAAACGGCTTTCAATTCGTCTGATATTTGTAGAAAGGCTATGTCCTTGAAACTGAGTGTACTGTTGGTAACAACGCTCTCAAATTGTTGACAAAGGGACTTTACATCTTCTGTTGTTTTCAACAGATAGCTACCCCAATAGATTGCCGTAGAAGGATCCTCTACCATCAACTGAGCACAGGTGATGGTCTTGGGAATTATTCTCTTGCTTACAATGTTGTAAATACGGTTATAATAGTAGTTTTCTTTCTTGTCATCCCAAAGATTGAGATTGGTAAGAGCCTTCCTGTCAAGATACTTTGAGGAGAAGATGCCAGCACTGGCAACCTCGGCAGCTTTATAACTGTCATAAATCTTTTGCAAGTTCTCATTATGAAGGGCTTCCATTGCTGCCTCTGTCGTAAATGCCTCTGACATGGCTGTCATTGTCTTGTAATCCACATTGATACTGGCATACTGCGCCTTGACTGTACTGACAGCCAAGAGCAAGATGGTTGTTAATATGATGGCAATCTGTCTCATTATCTTTGGGTTTATTGTCTATTCTTTTTGTTTTAAGTTAAGCACATGCCCGGCATGATTCACTTTTTGGGCAAAAGCAAGCGACTTGCTTATACCAGAGAGATTCCAATCACGGCAATATGCTTCTATGGCTTCCTGATGGCTGCAACGCAGTTGCTCTTTGTAGAGTTTCAATGCTTCTTTCTCGGCACGTTCTGTTGTATAAGTCATGTAACACTCTCTTGGTTCCTCTACACCGTAAACGTCACTGGCCAGTCCACGACGGATGAATACCTCTCGGAAGAAACTTCGTCCTTCCGTATTCTCCAATCGGTTGATGGTAAATATCTTCCTGCACTCCACATCGGTCAGTCCAAGCACCGCCTTGATGTCATCAAAACGTTCCTTGAACTTTCCTTGGTCAAGAAGTATGGTTACATCAGAGTTGTTGATAATGGCTTCCTTGACAATCGGACTTCCGATAATATCCTGCAACTCCTGTGTAACGACACCTACCATAGCCCAGAACTTTCGGGCAGTTTTATACAGGTACTTGATATATTCAGCCATCATAGGTGATGCTACAGCTTTCCATGCCTCTTCAATGACAAGTACTTTGCGGTTCTTCTTTATACGCATCTTCTGGATGAAGACATCCATGATGATAAGGGTTACAAGAGGGAATAGGGTCTTGTTATCCTTAATGGTGTCTATCTCGAATACGATGAAGGTCTCGTCGAATAGTGATGAGTCGATATTCTCATTCAAAGTGCGCTCGTATGTACCGCCACGATAGAACTCTGACAAGGAGTAGTTGTAAGAGGACAGGTCTATGCCTGTAATTTTGTTCTCGCTGCAGATATAAGGGATGCGTTCCGTACTGTATTCGAAGAAACTGTTAAATGACAGTTCTTCAACGACCAAAGCCTTGCGTCTGTCTTCCATTTCCTTAATCTTCTTCCAGATACGTTCTTCCACTTCTTTGTTGGTGTCTGTTGGTTTGCCCTCTGTGGCTGTTTCAATGAGAAATTTCTTGTGCAAGGCATCTATTTGGGATTTGTTGTATCCCTTGAAGCCAACGAAATAGGCTTCATAGTACTCTTTGATGACCTGCTCTATGAGCAATTCCTCTATCTTTGTCGGTACGGCTGAGTTTCCTTTCCAGATAAGCATGATAAGGTTCTTTAGGAAGTCCATCTTCTCCACATTCAACTCCTCTCGTTGTATGCGGAATGGGTTCATGGTGATGGGATGTTCCTCTGTGTAACTGATGTATTTGCCACCGACATACTCACACAATCCCTCATAAGAGTTACCCGTATCAACCATGACAACATCTGTGTTCTGTTCCCATAACTGGCGTACAACACTGTTCATGTGGAATGACTTGCCACTTCCAGAAGGTCCGAGGCAAAAGAAGTTGCTGTTGTCTGTCAGTTTCTTTTTGCCCTCTTTACCTGATATGTCAATGGCTACAGGCACCCCTTGACGGTCTGTGTAGTAAACCTTCAACGGAGTGTCTTCACTCTTTGGCAATTTTTCCTTGTACATCAAGCATCCTGCTGCATCACTGAGGGTGAGGAAACGGTCATAATCCTTGTTGAGCGAATAACAGTTGCCAGGAAAGGTGCTGACAAACAGTTCTAACTGGTTGTATGCCCTTTGGCTAATCTGTACACCGATACGTCCAAAGGTGTTCTCCAAGTGGTTGGTACATTTCTGAATGTCAGACTTCGCATCAACAGTTACGACAAGGTTAAAGTGACAATAAACCAACTGCTTGTTCTCCCTTGCAATAAGTTCTTCGACTTTTTTGATGTCGTCAACGGCAATCTGGTTGCTTGGATTGGGCAGAGATGCATGGCGGTTTTTCTTCTTGGCCAACTTGCTCATTTCCTGTTTCTGGCTTGGTAGGAAGATAACTTGGTTGAACACAACGCTTTTTGCATCGGGAATACTGTCCACCATTGACATCAAATCCACAGGCATACTGATATTGTTTACCTCAATATTGGTGTATGGACGTATGAGAGTGGGGAGGACTATACTATCCACATCCACCAAACTATACACCTTGAACTTTCTGTCACCGATACCGATTTGGTCATCCTTGACACTGAAATTGTTCAAAGACACATTTTCACTTGTGTAGTTCTGTGAAAGATATTGGTCAACATAGAACTTGGCTTCTTCGGCTGAAAGAAAACGTGATGCAACACCACGGTCACGAAGTTGGTCTCTCACTTTGCCGACCTTGACAAGGAAGTCTTTCCATTTCTTGTCATCATAACTGAACAGACGGCTTTTCTTGTTCTCTTGTGTGATGACGATATATGTGGTGCAATCCGTGTATTCTCTCCCCTTGAAGTATCTGAAGTAGCTTTCTGACAGAAATTCCTTGTTACCCTCGTCTGCACATTGGAATTTCTTTTTCGTGAAAACATCCTGCTTATGTATGGAATACCCTTCGCCAAGGGTTGCCATCAATGATGACAGCAAATTGGAGAATGAATTATACTCATTGATGTCCGCACAGAACTTCTGGACGGGGTTCTGCATCGTGAGTATAGCGGAATACTCGCCAGTCTTAGTGTATAACACACCGATGCCGTCTATGTCCTCGATAGAGAAGTAGATTTCCTTGAAGATTTTGGCACGTTTGCTTCCTGTTCCGAAAGAATAAACGGAAACAGCCATGCCAAGGCATACGGCAATCAAGAATATGATAACGTAAATAGTCATTGCTTTTGTTTATACAAGTAAGGGTAGACTCTTACCGCCGTGGATTGAGCCTACCCATTGATTGTTTACTATGTTATAACTTTACACTTCCCATCGGCTGCAAATGATTTCACAAACGCTCTCTGTAAGCATAGATATAAATGCCCTTGTCGGTCTTCTTTGAGTAGAGTCCTTTTCGCTGCTTGACCATGATTAGGCCAATTCCACAACTGATGGAAACTGCTGCAAATGCCAAAGCGACAAGGAAGCCAACCAGAGCATAAACCAACATGAAGCCTAATATGCCGACACCAGCGGTGATGGCAGCCCAAGTGATGTAGCGTCCCTGAAGTCCCATGAACTCCAGAGGACGCTGCAATCCCTTGAACATCTGATACTCCATGTTTGTCTCTGTCATCTCTGCCATACCATGACGTTCAGATTAGTTGCTGATACCGAAGAAGAGCGGGAGTGCATTGGCGGCGGCAATCAGGAAGATACAAGCACCGACGGTCATCATGATCTTCTTCTTGACATCCTGCTCCTCATTGTTCATGGCGATGTAAACCGAGATCGCACCGACAATGGCAACGATACCGGCGAGGGCGTAACACAGGTTGACAACATACGGAATGTACTTGACAAGTTCTGATGCGACCTCCTCCAAAGCTGAGGTGCCGGCATCATATCCTGTACCTGCCAAGTCTTGTGCGGAAGCACCGATAGGGGTAAGAGCGGCAATCGCAGCACCCATCAGCATGACTTTGGCGCGGTTCCTTGCGTTAGACACTTTCGCCTTTACGGGAGTGAAGACGTTTGAAAACACTTTTTTCATTGGCTTTCTAATTTTTTAATTCTACAATTTGTGATAACTCTATTTTTGTCGCGATTAAATAGTCTAAAATATGAAGCTCATGTCTTGATAGCCAAACAATGCTGGCATAACAATGGAAGCTCCTATCATAAAGAGAATACCACCAAACAGCATCATCATGCTCTTGGTGATGTCTCCCTCATGGTAATTCATCTTGATACCGATTTGCAATGCGGCTACAATTACTACTATACCTGCCACAGCATACAGGATTTCTACCGTATAAATCATCATGGTGCCGACGAATGTGGTTGCCTCGGCAAGCCCATCCGCTCCCCATGAATAGTCTACAGAACCACATCTGGCTGAAACATCTTGAATGCATAATGCGGTCAATGATGCAGCGCATAGTCTGTATGATGTGTTAGCATTGGGTATATTCATCTTTGAAATCAATATTGCTGTGTTCTCTGTTTTCTCGTATTTCACTGGCAAGTTGCATCGGATTTCTCAACCCACTTTTAGTTTCAGTCCGACAATCCACTAACCTTTGGTTGATGGTATCTATACGCTGAGTCAAGGCTGCATCTTTCTCATTGTCAATGATGGAACTGACAGTATATTTCGGTTGAGCAAAATCCTGGTCAAATGCCTTGCTTTCATCAAAAAGTTCATCAGACTTTTCTTCAGATGTGGCTTCTTCAGAGAACACGGAAGTTGAAATAGAATCCTCTTTGTCATCGTCATTCTCAGGATTATCTTCCTGTGAAGACTGGTCTTCTGTACCAAAATGATTGTCTTCATTCTCGTCCGTAGAAGTTTCGGTAGTCTCATGTGGAGGGCCTTCGTCTATTGCTGGTGCAGGTTCTGTTTCAGTAACTTCTTCAACTGGATTTTCCGATGTTTCGTTTGGCTCTATAAATGAGAAACCTCCAGTCTTTGTGTCCTCTAAAACTGTCTGTGGAGCGTATTCTTCTTCCGTTTCTTGGGCGTCACTCGCAGAAATGGTTTCCTCATGCTCTCCTTCCTTCTTGGATTTTGCATTTAGATCCATTGTTATAATGGTCACATAGTACAATACATATGCGATGGTCAATACGATGACGAAAATTATAAATGGACTCATAATCATTCTATTTTTTGTTGATAATTCGTGAATTGCTGACACAAAATTACCATGCACCGTCCACTATCTTTATATAAAGTACCAAATAACAGGGTTTTCCAAGGTGATAAAGGATGATTGGTTCTAACGAGAATATAGAATAGAACCAAAGAATTGAATTTTTCCTTTGTATTAGAATGGTATAAATAGCGTAAGTGGCAGAGTGTTTCCCAACAACCTGCCACCACGACATAATAATTGAGTATTCCTACACAATCAATTATGATGTATCGATATATATAATGATGTTCTAAGTCAGAAGAGATCCTTGATGTTCTTCTTAGGGTCTTCTTCTATTTTTCCATGTTTCCTCTCATAGTTACTGATAGCTTTCATAAATGCAGCTTCCACTACATCTTTTATCTGCAAACCTTCGCGAGTGGCGATGATACGCACTTTCTTCAGAAGAACGGAATTGACAATTGTACAGAATCGTTCTTCTTGCCTTTCTTTCTCCTGTTGTCGCTGTTTGGCTCGTGCCGATAATGCCTTTTCTCCCTTCCCTTTTTGTGGAATTGGCTTGTTACCAGTCTCCTTCGGTGTGTTGCCTGTCACCGTAAGTCCTGTGAACAGGGCATCCAGACTTTTATCGTCCATAGTCTCTCCTCCTATGCTTGTTCCATTCTGTTTAGAAACTCGTCTGTAAACGACAGATAATCCTTGGCTCCATTGCAGTTCTTGTCGTAGTCCAAGATGCTGCGATTTTCCAATGGGGCTTCAGCAAGACGGATATTCTTTCGTATTCTGCTATTAAAGACGAGGCTACCGACTGCTTCACGAAGTTTGTCTTCGATGCCCTTTGACAACTTACTTCCTTCCCACCTTGTGATAAGGATGCCTGTTATATGGGCTTGAGGGTTGAGTTTCCGCCTTACGATGTTAATAAAATCATTAATCATGGTCAGTCCCTTAAATGGCAATACCTCAGAAACAAGAGGGATGATGATGTCTGTAGAGGCAGTGAAGGCATTGAGTGTTACCAAACCCAAGGAAGGGGGACAGTCCAGCAAGACGAAGTCGTACTTGGTCGTAACTTCGGCTTTCTCCAATACTTCAGAGAGTATGCTCTCCCTTGCAATGGCTGTGGAGAGTTCTACATCCACCATGGCAAGTGTCAATGATGCAGGAACGAGATGCAAGTTGTCATCAAGTTCAATAACTGGTAATCTTACTACCGTGCCAGTCAGTGCTTCATAGATTGTGGCTCCGTCAAAAGAGGAAGCCAACGATGTGGTGAGATTGGCCTGTGCGTCAAGGTCAATCAACAACACTCTGAAACCTTTCTTGGAAAGAATACTTCCAAGATTTGCTACTGTTGTGGTCTTGCCGACACCACCTTTATGGTTGGCTACGGCGATAATTCTTGTGTTCATTTCTCAAATTGTTTTATTATGTCGTTTAATATGTTGAGCGTGATACCTTCTTATGTTGAGAACTATGCAGTCGCACAATATCATGTAGTTTCCTGCTCAAAATTATATGTCTATTTCCCTTTCTTTTCCTCTGTTTCCATCAATACTTTGTGTGAATGGTACCAGTCAGTTAGTTGCTGGATGCTAACCTCTGTGAGCAATGTCCTGCCAATACAAGTTGCCAAGGCTTTCTTGCCGTCCTTTGTATTGGGGAAGCTAAGCACAGGAATCCCATTAACTCGGACAAGAGGTAGGTTGTTGCTTTTGGCGGCTCGTTCTGCCTCAATCCCGTATACCTCAATCGTGTCAGTGTCCTTAATCAACAAGGACAGAATGGAACCGTCCTTTATATCCTTGCTGTTGATATGGACGTAGGCGAGTTTTGCTTCCGTCAGTTCATCAGAAGGCTGTTCTCTCGTAATCTGATATGTGCTTTCACCGACTGCTTCTACATGAAACACAACGGGATGTTCTTTCACCATAGCGTCAAGGTGGAGCATCTGACCAATCCGTGCATTGATTTTGTCTTCTGATACCACCTCCTTGCGAAATTCCGCGTCTTTTAATCCTCTTGTTTCTTCCTTAGCAGTAAGGATGTACCCATTATGCACCCTTTCCAACGTGAAGAAAAGAGGATAGATATTATTTTGTGATGCCATATCGTTTCATTTTATTCGTTATTGGACTTATCCTTTTCTGGCTCGGTGACCGTGACAAGGTTGATGTCGTAGTTTCCACAAATGGACTGGTAGTCAAACGCGAGCGCACGTTCTTGGTCAAACACAAGCGATGCACTTCCTGCATCATTGGTCTTTCTCGTCGGCTTTCCATTTTCGTCAAGGATGTAAAACTTCAACGGAGAGTTGGTCTTTCCGTAGTAGTCCGGGGTCGATACAAGGTAAGAGAGCAATGACTCGTCGGGAATAAGAACTTTGCCTTCTCTTCTTGCTTGTATGTTTGCCTTGGCAATACAGATTTTCTCTCTTATAAAGAGAACGTATCTATCTGTTTCAAAGTCTACCACCTTGCGCTGCTTTCCTTTTGCTGTCACTTTCAGTGTTTTCATCAGACACACCTTGTAGTCTTGACCTTCCTTTATATCACCAAGTTGCCTTGCCTTGGAGAACATCGACCAGAATACTGCTATCTCATCTGTACTGTTGCACAACGAATGTTGGTATTTCAATCCTTCAATGCAGATGTCATGCACTTTTTTCTCAGAAAAAGGTAGTTCTTCCGCTATGGAATGTAGACAATAGTATGTTGCCAGCATCATGGCCCAATTGTTGATGAAGCGCTCTCCGATGGTGCTGTAGTCCACCTCGCTCTTTATCTCACCCAAGGCTCTTTTCCATGCACCAAACCATCCTGCGTTAAAGTTGTCGCGATAACGCATCAGACTGACAGTTATGTTGGTCGGACACATATTGCGCAATTTCATAAACATTTGATACTTGTCAGTCTCTTCCTTTGTTCGCTCACTCCTCTGTGACTCCAAGAAGATAACTCTTGAAAATAGGGCTATATCTGCCGTTGGCATCTCTTGCCCAGTGAGAATGACGCCACAGTCTACATTCGTGGACTCTCTGCGTTCTCCATCAGCCGAGCGTTTCGAGCGACCAGCATTGTCATAGATGCCTTTGAGAAAGTCTATATGCTTCTTGCTCAACGAGTTTTTGTATTCGTCAAAGTGGACGAGCATATTGCTGACTTCTGCACATTTGTCCCCCATAGCATAATAGGTGGTGCTGTCCAAATTGCTGACTTCTGGATTTCTCTGGAACAGATTGATGAGCGACAGTGCAAATTCAGTCTTGCCTGTGCCTTTCTTGCCATAGATGTTCAATATAGGGAAAGAGCGTGTCGTGTCAGTGATGATGTCCCGAAACAACGTCGCAAGGTAAAAGCAGATGGCAACAATACCATTATCTCCATACAGCTCATGTAGCAACGTGAAGTATTCTTGGGCTGACACCTCACGTTTGGGGGCATGGATGAAACGTCTTTCATTGACATAGGCATTCTTGTTGCGCTTATGTATCTTTGAAAGAGCAGGCAAATAGAAATTCTCATTATCAAGTCTGATGATGCCATAGTCATCTACAGGCTTCCACTTTCCTTCATAGACGATACCATTGGTAAAGGCATAAAAGCCTCTTTCTCCAATATTGTTCCACCCCAACTGTGGCACTCGCTGTGCTTCTTCCGTCTTGCCATATATGTATGCTTTCAGCAACTCGTATTTCTCCTGTCTTTCGAAGAATCGGAAATCACCTTTGCCCTCAATTTTCTCCTTGAAGCGGTCAAGTTTCGTCACATCGGCTTGCTGAAGTTCTATGGTTCGCTTGATGCGGTTCTCATTTTCCAATTCAAAGATACGGCTTGGCTTGCTGTCATCAGCAATGAGGAACAATGGGCGAATGATGAAATTCGTCCAAGGTCTTTCACGTCCTTGTGGGTCAAGGTCGTAATAGTGATAGCCCTTTCTGTAGAAACGATAGCCTTCAAGTTCGTCTGACTTTTTGATGGCTTGTCTGCGTTTCTGCTCCTGCCGTCTTCTTGCTGCATCAGCCAAGGCTCCTTTCCAAACTGAAGCTTTGCGGTATTTGTCTTTTAGATCCGTCAGCAATGAGGCTTGAAGCACCTCAGATTGTATATTGACCAGCAAGTCGCACACATCGCTGATAACTTTCAACTGGTCATCATTGGTGCTTTCGGTGTCGTAATGCTTGTCGGCATACCATAGTATGAAGTCTTTCTCTGTCAGACCTTCCCAACGTTCAAGACTGGTAATGTACGAGTCTGCATCTTGCTTGACGTTTCCTTCTTTGGGTATTTCACGCACTGAGACTTGAAAGCCCATCTCTGTTGCAAGTCTGCCATTGGCAAACACGAATTTTTCTCCAGCTCCGAACTTCTCACCGTCTTTGGGCTTGTCACTGTCGGGGATGAAACACAGACTGCAACTGAACTTGCTGAAATAACCAAGCTGTTCCTTTGACCAACTGCCTCCGAGTGAAGCAATCACATTGGCTATACCCAAAGATTGAAGACGCATAACATCTGGTGCGCCCTCTACAAGATACACCTTACCCGATTGACGCGCGGCTTTCATGGCTATATCAATGCCAAAAATGGATGTGCTCTTTCGGTATATAAGGCTGTCACGTCCATTGAGATACTTGACAGCCGCCTGTGGATTGATGCTTCTTGCCGTGAAAGTCTGTACTCTGCCATATCGGTCACGCTGTGGTATCATCAAACGACCACGATAGAAGTCATAGTAGTTGCCGGGACGACTGTCATCCTCTCCAAGTAAACCTATCTCAACCAATACTTGCAGATTTAGTCCTTTATCCTTTGCATATTGAAGAAATTTGTTTCCTCTTGCTGGGCTATATCCAAGACCGAATGTTCGACAGAAATCTTTGTCCCATCGACCGTTTGTTGAGCCATCTGTCTTTTCGGCATACCTGCGACAGACAGCAGCTTCTTCGTTGTCTGCCTCGTACTGCGCCCGAAAGAAATCTTGGGCGTACTGATTGTAGATGTACATGGTTTCCGCCTTTCTGTCACGCTCCTCCTGCTCTGGTGTCGTGCTTTGGTCGAAAAGGTCATGTGTATCAACATCAGGACAGTACATATCCAAAAGACATCGGATTGCGTCAATAAATCCAACGCCTTGACATTCCTCTACAAAAGAAATGACATCTCCGCTTTTGCCACAGCCATAGCATTTGTAACGGTTCATGGTTGTGTCCAACATCAAGGAAGGAGTGTCCTCATGATGAAAGACACAACAGCATTTCTTTCTATGTGGTCCAGACGGTTTTAATACCGTACCAGGACAGAGGTCTACCACAAGCTGACAAATGTCAACTCGTGATTTCACTATGTCTATGTATTTGTCCTTTATACGCTTCATTATATATGTCGATGCTTAATATTTTAATACAACATCCTCCACTTGTCTTTCTCAACAATTGAGGATAACTCCTTTTCGACAACAGGGGACATCGGCCTGCCTATTATATTGCGAGTCCACCCTAATATCTTTTGTTGCCATGTATGTGGCGAGCCGCCGAGTGTCATGCTGAGAAAAGCAGTAAAACGCCCTTTCTCACCGTTCGATAGCCTACTGTAATAATCTGCAATTTCCTTTTGTGTCATCTGCTTAATATTTTATCGCAAAAAATTACTATTCTCTGATTGTTTATCTGAGATTTTGATTATATTTGCATGCAAAAGTAGTCCAAACTTTGGATAAAACAAAATATTATGCTCAATATATTGGGCGTATTAGTACAAATTAACACAATAATATCGTAATAGTATAGAGTATTATGCTGAATTTGGATTTGATAGACAACCTGTATGCAGGTTTGACAAAGGAGCAACAGCAGGATTTAATCAGCTTGCTATTCAAGAAGAGCAAACAGACAATGAGCTATTTCCGACGTACAAAAGACATCAGCCTTTCCAAGCTGGAGGTGTTGGCTGACTTCTTTCATATGCCGTTGGATTACTTTCGTGTGGAGAGTTCGTTCAAGGCAAACAACGTAAGTGGTAACAATAATTATGTTGGGAATATCTCTGTAAACACCAATCTAATGATGGAGAATGAATCTTTGCGCAAGCAATTGGAAGCTCTACAGAATGTTGTGAAAGCAAAAGATGATACATTAGCGGCCAAAGACGCTTTGATACAGTCATTACAAGAACGCTTAAACCCATCAATAAAATAACAAGCTATGAATGAAAATGGCTATAAAATAATGCATATTGGTGATGGAACCGATAGTAAATATGGTAATGTTTTTATAATAAAAGCAAATCCTGTGCAAAACAATGGTTTTGGCATGTTTCATTCCATGACAATTGGTAGCGACACAGAAACTTTCTTCATCCCCAATGATCAGAGATTATTAAATCAAATTGTCATGATTGCAAGAGGTGGAGGGCTTTGGTATCCAAATGCCGAAGATTTTGTAGGAGAGAAAATATTCGACGAAAATACCAACTCACATATTGCAATCCACCGCCATACAAGCTTCTTTGGAGTTGAATTTGATGAGGATTTGAATAGTGGTCATGATGTCTGTCTTATTCCTAACATGGGGCATAAAATTCAAACCTTGAACCAACAGTTTTATCGAGGAAACTGGTTCGAATCATACTTCTCTTTTAGAAATTATGTAGAATCATTAGCAGAAGGTGATGATGTGCAAAACTTTTGGGGATGGCTCTTTGATAGACCTGATTTTAATGGATGTATGCCTTGGAATCTTCCATCAAAATATGAACAGGAGTATAATCGCTTTTTGGATGCATGTGAAAATACAGACAATATAGAGTTTTAATATCCTTTGCACTAGATATTGATTATAATATTCTTTAATACTATATAGCATTTTCTTAACTTTTAATGCAGAAATGAGCATATTTAGCATTCTCTTTGGAAATAAGAAAGAAAAAGAACGCCTTCAAAAAGAACGTTTAGCAGAACAGGAGCGTCAGCGTCAAGCCGAGGAACGGAAAATAGCCGAGGAACGTGAAAGGCGTTTGTCTGAGAACCGCAAAAAAGAAACTGAACGTAAGGCCAAAATTGAAGCTGAAAATAGCAAGAAATTTCAAATATTAGATTTCTACTTGGATTGTGCTTATTGTAAAGAGCAAACTAACAAATTACAAGTTGCACCTCTTGCCCTACCTATAAAACGTGTAGATGTAGAAGCAGACGAAGATATTGTTCATAAATATCATGTCAATAACTTACCTAAGCTAATATTGGTTGACCTTAATGGCAAAGAAATAAAGAGGTGGAAAGGCGTAACCGATCCAATTGAGATAAATAATTATCTCTACGACAATGGTTATGCCGAAAGGCCAAAGCGCGCACATCAACAAAAAGCATCCGACAGTAAATTTAAACAAATAGATTTAAAACTTGCAAGTCAATTTACATTGGAAAGCTTAAGCGACGATTTAGGTTATATACCTTCTGGCTTTTCAGATGATTTTTATGTGTCAGAATTGCAGAAACAGTATAAGCATTACTGCCTAATGGCAAAATCTAATCTTGTAATGGATGTAGTAGGGCAAGCACACCCATTCATGATTGCATTGAAGAATCATGTAAAATCTTATATTGCTGATACTAAGAATAGCTCTAACAATGCAATGAAATACCTTTACGAGTCGGCTGAAATTAGTGCACTTGTACAGCAGATCGGTATGCTTTCATTACATGCGAACATGAAACATATCAAAGATGTCGCAAATATCACTCGTGAAGAATTCCATATGGCTATGGAACCCGAAAATGTATGTCTTGCAATTGGATTATATACCTACTACACCATACTGACAAATAAAAATATTACAGTTGACAAATTCAATCAACTTTTCGTAGAGACTTGGCTTGATTATTATGAAAAAATCCAAGTTAGATGGCTTATGATTAAGATGAGAGGTAATAGTTGGAAGGATGATTTCAAAGACGTACTACTTGATGATTAAGATTTTATAGATATGGCAACGTGGCAACATACGGAAATAAACATTGATGGTAGACTTGTCAAAGCGCAAGCTCCTATCATTGTGTCTGCAAGTAGAAGCACTGATATTCCAGCTTTCTATGCGGACTGGTTTTTCAGGCGTCTTGAAATTGGTTACTCTGCATGGACCAACCCATTCAATGGCGTAAAATCTTATGTTTCCTATGACAAAACACGTTTCATCGTGTTTTGGTCTAAGAATCCAAGACCACTTTTGGACTATCTCCATATCCTTGAAGAACGCAACATCAAATGTTATATTCAGTACACACTCAATGATTACGAATCTGAGAAGCTGGAGAAAGTTCCAGATTTGGAAAAGCGCATTGAAACCTTCAAACTTTTAGTTGACCGATTAGGGAAAGGTTCTGTAGTGTGGAGATTTGACCCTATGATTCTAACAGATAATATAACCATTGAAGACTTGTTATGCAAGGTAAGAAACATTGGAGACCAATTAAAAGGATATACCGAAAAATTGGTGTTCAGTTATGCAGATATAGCCCTCTACAAAAAGGTAAAAATAAATTTGGAAAGAAACGGCGTTCCTTACCATGAATGGACAACAGAACAAATGGAAGAGTTTGCTGAGAAACTATCCATCATGAATAAAGAAAGAGGATGGAATTATTCACTTGCTACTTGTGGCGAAAAGATAGACATCCATAAATATGGCATAGAACACAATCGCTGTATCGATGGAGATTTAATAGTTCGTCTTGCATGGGAGGATAAGGAATTAATGGACTTTATGAAGATAAAGGTTGAAGAATCTCCAGCTCCTTCGTTGTTCGGAGAGCCCGAGCTGCCAAACGGTGCAATACAATTGCCCTGTAATCATTATTTTATCAGTAAACATAAAAAAGACACAGGACAACGGCAATATTGTCAATGCATGGCAGCAAAGGATATAGGAGAATATAACACATGTCCTCATTTATGTGAATATTGCTATGCAAATACATCTAAAGAGGTTGCAATTGCCAACTGGAAGAAGCATCAAAACAGTCCATATGCGGAAACCATCACAGGTAAGTAATTATGATGTCAGATTTTACAAGAGAATTCATACACAGAAATAACATTTCCTTTATAGGAATGCGTAACACCGCCCTGTCATTATTACCGAATGACAAGATGGTGTTAGACCAGTTGTATCAGGACTTGAAACGTGGAAAAGATATTCTTGATGATGAAAAACATCTGAATATGTATCTGAGAAGCTTTGGCAAAATGCATAAAGCTAAGCTTGATGCAGCTTTCAGTTGTTTGCCAGATGTTTCGTCCATCTTTTCTGAGGACATCGAAATTTACGATTGGGGATGTGGGCAAGGAACCGCTTCTATTTGTTTACTTGATTTTCTTCGTTCAAAGAATATAGCGCACAATATTGTCTCGGTCAATTTGGTAGACCCTTCTATTCCCGCTACACAAAGGGCAAGGGAAGTCTTATCTTGTTATGAAGACTTAAGAGTTAATGTTGTCAATAAGGCCTTTGATGATTTGGACGAACAGGATTTTGTTTGTTCAAATCAGAGAAAGTTGCATCTGTTTAGCAATATTCTTGATGTGGAGGCGTTTGATTTGGCACAATTTACTTATTTGTTCCAAAAGTCATTTTTCGGTTCCAATTATTTTATCTGCGTAGGTCCTTATTATTTCAATAATAAGCGTGTGGATGAATTTATTGCGGCAACCGATCCTGATGATATGTTTGCAACATCGAACAGAGATCGAGGTACGTGGCAAAATGAATGGACGATTTCACTTCGTGTCTTTTTCAAGGAGTTTAGCAGAATTGAAAGCATTACGGATATCCGTAGACGTATCGAGGAGTCTCACAAAAAAGACCAATTCTTTGCAGGATATATTCTTGATTCCGTAGCAGAGGAATATGCAAAATCTGACATCGAAAAAGAAACAGAAGAACTGTTCAAATCACTTTCAGTATTTGATGTCAAATCAAACAAATCACTTGAAAGTACCAAGGATTGTGATTCTAAACTTGCGCTTCTTGCCAATATTGTGTCACGTGGTTTACCAACAATAGCCCCTATTGATGTTGAAACTATCTTTTCTGACATATTTGATATCTCAACAAAACCACAGGCGAATGAAATAATCAACTTTAAGTCAAAGCATAAAATATCCAAGACAGAGATTAACGAGGCTCTTCATGTCGTTGATCCACGTTTTGATGTGGATTTTTACAATGGTGATATGCTTGAAAGTCAGTTTGAAAAAGACTTTGTTGAAAAGTATCTAAATAGAGCTGATAGCCAATATTTGACTCAACTTCTTGAACCACAACGTCCTCTTTCTACAATAGTCAATATCCCAGACAAGAGTTTCAGTAGAGACCAGAGGGTCGATTTTTCTATTGAATTGCCCTATGGAGAAACAAAAACTGGATTTATATTTGAATTGGATGGCATCCCATATCATTCAAATATATTCCAAAAGCTATGTGATGAAAAAAGAGATAGACTGGCATCTGGTAGTGGTTGGGACACTTATCGTTTGGAAGAACTGAAGGACTATTCGTTTTTGCGAATTTGGGAACAGGAGGCTTCATTGAACAAGTATCTTTCCATAATAAAGCGTAATAGTCAAAAACAAATTGCCGGAAAGTGGAAAGATACACTTCAGATAGTTCTTTCACCTCTCGCAATAGCGCGTGTGGAGAGAACCCTTTTGCAAGCATTACTATCAGGTGCTATTGATTTAGCATCTAAGAAGTGGGCAATATTAGTGATAGAACGCGATGTTCCGTGTGCTGCTATTGCAATAAGCCTTCTCAAAGAGTCTTTTGAAAAAATTTCTGCTATGGACGGTTCCAATATGGAACTGCCCCAAATTAGCCTTACAATTGTTTCGACCAAGGAGTTTGCTAACTCTAAACTTCATATGAATAATGCAGTTGAAACATCTACTCCGAGTAAGGACTTTGATCTTTGTATTGATGTCTCTATGTTGCTGCGTGACAACATAGATGCACTGCCGCTTAATGTTAAGGCGAATACAGTATATATTATACGTTCTTCACATTACAAAAAAAGAGAAAGAACCATTTGTTCTGCTGAGAACATCATATATCCTCCTTTTGTAAAAAAAGATGCTACGGGTACGTATGTTGCTATTAAGGAGAGAGAACAATTACTTACATATTTCTTGCAGAACATCTTTAGAAAACCGTCTTTCCGTCAGGGGCAACTGCCGATATTAAGTCGGTCGTTATCAGACAAAACAACAATTGGACTCTTACCTACAGGTGGAGGAAAGTCTTTGACTTATCAATTATCCTCTATGTTGCAACCTGGAGTTACAATTGTCGTAGATCCACTTGTCTCTTTGATGGTTGACCAAGTCCGTGGGTTGCACACATTAAGGATTGACGTAAGTGATTGTGTCAATAGCGGTATGGATGGGAAGACTAAAGCAAAAAAGCTAAATATGCTACAAAATGGTTCGCTTCAATTTATGCTTCTTTCACCTGAAAGATACATGATGGAGAATTTTCGGGATAGTCTAATCTCCATGACAGAGAAGAACCAAATATATTTTGCTTATGGTGTTATAGATGAAGTTCACTGTGTCTCTGAATGGGGACATGATTTCCGTCCTTCATATTTGCATCTTGGACGCAATATGATAAACTATATGCGCACGAAAACAGGTCGTCCGTTGTCTGTTATAGGATTAACCGCCACAGCGTCATTTGATGTTCTTGCAGATGTAGAACGAGAGCTAACGTTAGGCGGCAATCTTACCATTGACAGTGAAACTATAGTCCGTTCTGAGGATGACTCGCGTCCTGAGTTGGCATATCGCATCATTAATGTTGAGTCTGATTTTGAGCCACTAAGAGAAGAGTATAATCCACATCTGTTGAAAGCGCAATCAGAATGGGAACTGAAGGGCATCGTTGCTGAATCAAAAAGGCGAAAGATGTATGAACTTCTGAAACAAATTCCTTATGATATTCAACAATATAATACGGTTAATGAGTACAAAGAATGCCATTTAACGGATTATGTTGCTTCACAATTCTATACTGCCGATCACAATGGAAAATGTCACAATGCTGGTATTGTGTTCTGTCCTCATGCCCATGGTACATTTGGCGTTGAAGACAATGAATGGGGTACTCGTCAAGGAATATCAACAGGTCTAAGAGCTGAATATGGAGCCTTGTTGAAAATCGGCACTTTTGTTGGTGGCGACAAACCCTCTGGCGACATGAGTAAGTTCAATGACAACAATTTGAACCTGATGGTTGCAACCAAAGCCTTTGGTATGGGTATTGACAAACCCAATGTGAGATTTACTATCAATTTCAATCATCCTTCATCCATTGAGAGTTTTGTACAAGAAGCTGGACGTGCAGGTCGTGACAAAAAACATGCTATAGCATATATCTTGTATGACTCTTCAGAATTCATACATCTTACCATAGATAAAATAAATGATCTTCGTGTCGCAATACTTAAAACTTTGAATGTAGACCCTATATGGTTGGAATCTTATGTAAACAAGTTTGTGCTACGCTCTGATTTTCTTGCATTATGCAATGATAATAATTGTGGAAAAGATGTTTCACAACAACTCATGACTATATGTAAGGAAAAAGGGTTCATAGAAAGTGTGGATAAGGACATTGTTCTATGGTTCCATAACAATTCCTTTCGTGGCTTGTACAAAGAGAAAGTCATTCTTATTGAATTGACAGATAGGATTCTCAATGTCAAACCGACTCAACTTCAGAAAGTTCAAGGATTGCTCATTGATGAAACTGGTAATGATGATATTTTACTGAAACTTGATTTCAACAGAAATGCGGTTAAAATTCTGTCTAAGGAAAACGTTCAGAAGCAATATGGTTATTTGTTTCTGGATAATCTTTCCCCACGATATAATTACATCAATTTCGACTACACTATATGTCAGCATATCTGTGAGTCTTTAATAAAAATTCTCTGTGGATATGATGATTATTCTGCACGTGCACTTCTCCGTCCTTTAGAAGGTGTGGACAATTCAGAAGAAGGCATTTATAGTGCTATGTCCAAAGCCAATGCTGATGGCTATGTATACGTGACAGTTTCATGGGAGAATCAGGTCCAACAGAACTTTGAACAGTTTGAGGAGTCCATCAGAACAGAGATTGCAAATATTGCCAAACAACAAGGTTGGTCTGCCCTCTGTGAGGATAGATATGGAAAACTTAAACTCAACATGGTGGGTGACTTCGATGAGCTAATTGCTCAAATAAGTAAATGTTCTGGTGATGCAAGATGGCTTAGATATCATGCTGCAAATGATATATACAGCAGACTAAGACAATTATTCTGCAAAAAGCGTGATAAAGATGACACTGATAAGGCAATCTATCGTTTATGTTGCATAGGTTTGGTTGAAGATGTTACCATTGATTACTTATCGCAGACATACGAATTGAAGATTCGAAATAGGTCTGAAGAAGAGTTTAAGCAATTTATGCTTGATTTCTTCTTGAAATATTATTCTTTTGAACAAGCTAGTAAGAAGGTTGAGCAGATAGACTATCAAAAAGGTCGCAACTACCTTGACAAATGTTTAGGATTCCTAACGGCATTTGTATATGAGAATTTGGAAAAGAAACGATTTCGCGCTATTGAAGATATGCGTGTTGCTTGTGAGGACAGTATTGTCCATCAAGAGACCGAACATAATGACAAATGGCTGAAAGAGTTTATCCACTTGTATTTCAATTCAAAATATGCAAGGCATGATTATGAGGTGAATGGTGAATGCTATTCTCTATCCCAAGATACTGACATGAATGGGAAAGAAGACTTTGATACTGTCCTCAAATACATAGAAGTTGTCTCAATAGATAATTCAGGAAGTGAAGTGGACAATCTAAAACATCTTTATGGTGCTACATTGCTATGTCTAAGGGCACATCCTGACAATGCATCCCTTCTTTTACTTCTCACTTACTGTATTGCCTTTTTAGGAGCAGGAAGTAATGACACTCTAAAAAGTAATGCATTGAATGGCTATGTTGATGGATTTATGTCATTATACGAAAGAGAAAAAAGTAAAATATGGAAGTATGTGGACAGATTTAATGATATTCTGGCTCTTAAAACAAAAGAAGATTTCATCAAAGAGGATCTTATAAAAAATGGCAAGGAGGCGTTAATGCTTTTTATTCATGAGAAGAATTTTAATGACTTCACAGGAAAATACGTAAACCCAGACAACGATAAAGACAGCAATAAAGACGACAATAAAAATAACGATAAAAACAAATAAACATGGCATACGATATTAACGCGGCTTTAGAACGCCTTGAAAACAACCTTGCAAAAGTTGAGTCTGCCAAAAAGCAGGTAGAGGAGACGATTGCAACCAGCGAAAGTTTACAACAAATCATTGGGAGATATACTGAATCTCTCAGTTCTATGGGCAAAGACATCTCTGCATTTATTGAAGAGATACGCAATTATCAAGACAACAAAACGTCTGAACTTGGTTCAGCGGTTGATAAGATTAAAACATCTTGTGAATGCGTAATAAACAAATTCAACGCAGATGTCAAGACCGCAATTAAAAGTTTCGATGAAAAGTTTGCGGAAACGATAGTGAAATTTGGTTCCGAGAATGAGAAACTGCGGATTCAAGTTAATAAAATTGATTCTCTTCAAGATGCCTTGAACAAGGCAATTAAAGAGGTGAATGAAGTAGAAAAGAAAGTTGATATTCTTGCTACAGAACTGAAGAACTCACAAGAATCGCAAGACGAAACACTTGAAAGTGTCAAATCTTCCCTTGAAACACTACCGTCTTCTGTAAAATCACACGCAGAAGTAATAGTATCGGAGGTAAAGAATCGTGCTTTAGATTTGAAAGCAAAGTCTGAAGAAATTATCGGAGATGTTTCTAAGGCTATTCTGAAACTTGACAATCAAATTTCAGTCATGTCAGAAACAAAAGAACTTTGCAATGCCATAAAGGAAGATATAGAAAACTTGAAGGGTTCTATAGATTCTCAATTTGAATCAATGAGAAGTGCCATAAATATAAACCGATGGATTGCAATCATCGGTATATTAGCACTCATCGGTTTGCATTTTATATGAATCTAACAACAATATAACTATGAACAGTATTATTGAAGACTTCTGTGTGGCTTGGCAAATACTTGATGCAGAACTCATAATAAAGCATTTGGATAATAGCTTTGTCTATGATTCACAATGGGTATTTGAATCACTGGATTGTAATGGATACAAGGATTATATTCGAGGAAAATTTGCGACTTTGAAAAAGAATGGCATTCAGATAAATGCATCTATAGTTGAAGATCCTTATTTGGGTGGACAGATGCTTATGCTTGGTCAAAACGGACAGTCAAGTTACTATAGAATCAAAGTTAAAAACAGGAAAGTGATTAAAGGAGACTTGTGTATGTTTTAACAGAAAAGAACTACTAAGGCATACTTTTAGCCATATAATATGACATCTTCAACATCTGGAAAGATTAGAATAGACACTATCCTATATTTTACCGCATACCATTGTAGACAATTTGTCTATAAAGGTATGCGGTTCTTTTTTTTCATACTCAATATAACTTCCGAGATTTATTGAAATTATCGTGCAAAGGTATTTGTTATGCCTTATCGCTTTGCAAGGTCAAGGCTCTGCTTGGCTGCTAAAATCTCCACACCTGCGGGTAGTATTTTGTAGCCAAACCTTGCATCGATGTGCATAACACCTTTTTGAAGCACATAATTTCTAACAAATCCCGGAAGTAGTTTTACTACGAAAGGGAAATAAAAATTTTGAAGTATGAGCAATATTTGTGACACGCAGTACAAGGTGAGAGGTTCACACAAGGCATTGAGCGACCTTTGGAACACCCTTCAGATGATGGAGGTGAATAGTAAGGATGTCTATCTTTACAAGTTGGCAGAGCACTATGGCATTGACTATGAGCATAGCGGTATATCTGTTCGTGGAAAAATCTACTGGGCAGAGTTCGAGGATGACGGGGATGGAGGGCTGTTGTCGTTTGACACCGAAAGTGCATGGTCAGCTTGTGACCTGTTTTTTGATGAATTGAACAAGGTTCTTGGCAACGAACTTTCCATTAGTTATCGAGAGATTGAATGTGGATGTGAAATATTTTATGTCCACGATGAAGGAGCTTTCTTTCCCGAAGAGTGTTGTGTGAGTTCTTCTGGTGGCAACTTTGAAGATGTTTGTGAAGATGTATATGACACCATCAGCGATGCAATTGAGGCATGGTGTGAGAAGACCGGCATTAGTCAAGGAGACCGGACAGATGATGAGATGGTAAACTTCATCAACGAATACGAGTACGACACAGAGGACACCTATTATTATATACATCCATTTGAATTTGATTAGTACTTACCGCAAGGGGTAAGGTTCACAGCTTTACCCTTTGCATAACCACTTTGAAATATGAAGAGATTAAGAAAGAAGCAGATTGGAAGAACTGCATGCACCATCTTGCAGCAGTTGGCTCTCACTACACCTCTTAATGTAGTGTATAGTTGGGGAATAACAAACAAGGTTGCAACTCAAATAGAAATCACGGTTGATGGAATGGAGAAAACCGTGGCTGCCTTGATGATGGATGTTAATGGCTTTAACTACCGAGGCAGACTCTATGTAACCAATAACCGAAACAAGCGAACCTTTGGCTTGTATAGCGAACAGAACGGAATGTTGCATGAAGAAAAGAAGAGTATTGCCTATAAAGACTTGGGGCAAGTGCTCGATGCGGTTATTGAGACAGGCGGCATGAGCCAACAGGAGCATCTGCAAAGATTGCGTGAGTATGCAAACAGGCTTTTGGCTTAGTCAAAAATTATTCACTTAAAAGATTACACGAATGAAAACATTAGATAGAGAACACGTAAGAAGCGTTGTGAACACTATTTTCTATCAGTTGCTTCACACAACACCGATAGATGTTATCAATAGTTGGGGCATCTCAAAGATGTATGCAACCCAAATTGTTAAGAACATCAATGGCGAAGACTTCACTATGACAGCTCTTGTCATGCAGGTGAATGGTTTTCAATTTCAAGGCAAGGTATATATTGCTTTGGATGAAGGCTCAGATTACTATCGTATATATGGAGAGAAGAATGGAACGACCAAAGAGTATCATCATGATATTGCTTTTGACGAGCTTGGTGATGTACTTGACTCAATGATAGAGACAGGAGGTATGACCAAGGAAGAATACCAAGCAAAGGTAAAGGACTTTGTTTGTAGCCTTTGACATCAACTCTTCTGGCGCAAAGTTAGTGTTAAACACAAGGAAACTATCTTTATTCTAATGGATTTATACTAACTTTGTACCAATAATAGGATATAACGCTA
>ERZ808258.216-NODE-216-length-26431-cov-5.112868_pt1 | contig 26431 bp, 40 predicted proteins | sample MGYA00521280_ERZ808258 | MGnify/ENA primary metagenome ERZ808258 (study PRJEB31516, sample SAMN03275585) | gut metagenome | biome: mammalia-associated habitat; material: feces | host: Papio cynocephalus | place: Kenya | collected 2012-07-19 ...
TGTACAAGCCACTACTTAAAAAAGAGTGCGGCGTTGAGGTCGTATCGATCACCGAGGAAACCGGAGATGGTATGTTCGGCGGTCTGATTGAGCGCATTATTGAGTGGATGGACGAATTCTATTCCGTGAGGCTGTCCGAAGAGGTCAGAACAAAGATGACATTTGTCGCCGAGACAGGCAAGGTACAGACCGTCGCTTGCTACGGTTATTCAAAGAAGCCCGGAGAAGAGCCTAAAATCGTTTCTGACGAGGCCGAATGGGTTCGCTTTATATTTTCCCAAATCAGGGCGGGAAAATCGTTTCTGTGGATTGCCAGACAGCTTAACGACGCAGGACAGCGCACGCATAGAGGCGGCCTGTTTGAAAATCGCACGATAGAATATATCGCGCGCAATCCAATCTATAAAGGATATGTTCGCTGGACGCCGACCGGGAAAACTCTTAGCAGGCGGATTTATAACTCTCCGGACACTTTAATTGTGAAAGGCAATTTTGAACCGATTATATCCGAAGAAGAGTTTAATGCCGTGCAGGTGATTCTTGAACAGCGCAAGCGCAGTCGTAAGAAGAATGACCAGCCGATGACGGTTAAGAAGCATTGGCTGTCCGGTATGCTAAAGTGCAGCAGCTGCGGGGCAACGCTCACCTATTCCCCTAAGCATGATGGATTTCAGTGTTATAAATACGCTAAAGGGATTTGTAAAACTTCGCACTTCGTTAAGGCTGACAAAATAGAATATGCGGTTATTGAAGCGATTAGCCGCGTGACTGTCACCGGGGATTTTATCAAGGAAAGTACGAGAGTCCCGGAGGATGAATTGATTGACTATCAATCTGACATCAAGAAGCTTCGCCGCGTGCTCGACCGAGCAAAGGCGGCATACATCGCCGGCATCGATACCCTCGAAGAATACGGCGGCCATAAGAAAAAAATCGAAACCGAGATTGCCGCGCTCGAAGCGAAGGACAAAGCACAAAGAGAGGCTGTTAAACTACCGACAATAGAAGAGGTTGAAAAGCGGTTTTCGAGCGTCATCGAAGTGCTCAAGGGCGACTTTGACAACGAAACAAAGCAAAATGCCCTCAAATCCATCGTTGACCGCATCGTCTACAACCGAGCAATTGCAACGGTTTCCGTCTTTTTTTACCTCTGATTATACGCGTTTGAGGTATGGTGGTGCATACTCCAAACGCAGATAATGCAAAAACCCCTATTTTTCAAGGGGTTTCGGCTTTTTGTTATTATTTTACTTTTTCCATTTTCTCCCTTATTTTTGCCGCTTTTTTTTGCAAGAATTCGTCCGATTTTTGCCGTGCAAGCTCATCGATTTCGTCAATGATTTTTAGGATTTCGGTCAGGTTTTCTTTTCGCTCCAATTCTCTTAAAATCATTTTTTCGACATATGGCGGCGGCGTGCGCTCTTCCGATTCCCAGTTCTGTAATGAGCGGTACGGCACGCCCGTCTCTTCCGCCAGTTCTTTCATCGTCAGCCCGGACTTTAAGCGGGCTTCTCTTATTTTGCTCATCGCTTACCTCCTTTCTGATTATATTATACACTCGTTGGGTGCTTTTGTCAATGGCTTTTTATAAAAAGTGTTGAAATTTCAATGTTTTTTGCAATAAAAAACCGGGCAGAAATGCCCGGTTTTCGTCTGTTTTTTATAATGTTACATGAAGCTTTTCCGCCAGAGCTTCCCGGAGCACCTGCGACACATTAAAGCCCGCTTCTGCCGCAGCGCGATCAAGCCAGTTTGGAAGCGTTACATTTCTTCTCACTGCCTTATTGTCGTTCTTTCTCCGATATTCGTCAAAGTCAACATCGACTAATGTCACAATCCCCTTCCCGATATCTGCAAACATTCCGTCTTCAATTTTGATATCCTCAAGCTTTGATGGCTTCGTAATTTCTTCTTTATTGTCTTCTGCGACAATCCCCGCCAGCCCGATGGCATCCCTTGCCATAAATATCGCATCACTAAGATCTTTTCCCTCCGTCAGGATATCCATATCCGGAACCTCCACGAGATATTCACCGTTTTTGTCTTTTGTGAAAATAACCGGGTATACTGCTTTCATTTTCCTCTCCTCTCTATTTTGAAGACAGGGCTCTATTTGTAGCCCCGCCGCTTAAGTATTGCCTTTGCAAGCCGCTCATTGATTTCGGAGTGTCTCGGTATCATTTCCTCTTCGTCTCCTCTGCGGTAAACATCGTGGTTGGCACCGTTCCTCTCAAACATAAACCCTATGCTTTCAAGTTTTTTGATCAGGTCTCTTCGTTTCATCTCGTTCTCCTTACATCATTTATTATACACATTTTATACTCACTTGTCAATCATTCTATACATATTTTTTGTGTATTTTATTTTGCCCGATTGGAGTACAAAAAAATAAAAAACCGGGCATTTCTGCCCGGCGTGCTTAATGGTTCGTATGTTCCAGATCGTCGATTCTGTGGTTTGCAACCTTGATTTTTTCGGTTTGCAGTCCGCAAAGTTCTTCGACCTTATACATGCGCTCAACGAGGTTGTTATGCGCAGATACTTTTTCCTCCAGCTGTTTGAGCCGATACTCCACGAGGGCGACGGTTTTGCGGTTCGCGAAGAACGAACCCGCGCCGGTTCCCAGTAGGGAAAGTAAGGCTACTATGATGGCTTCGCTCATTTCGTTTCCCCTTCCTGCTGATCCGGTGCGTCTGCCTGTTTCTGTGCCTGTGTTCCGAAATAGAATGCGATAATGACGGAATAAACGACCATGAAATCCTGGCTGATCTGACCGGTGACCGCCAGATAAACGAAAGTCAAGGTTGTTAAAACCGTTACGATGGATTTTACCTTTAACAGGTTGATGGCTGCTTCTCTAATTGTCTTGATTGTTTTCATTGTTTTCTTCCTTTCCCCGGATTTTAATACCGGCTAAGAGCGCAAGCTCGACCGTCCATGCGCTGAACCATGCGACGGTCAGTGTGTCCGGTATGGTTCTGCCCTTAGCGAGCAAGAACAGTGCTGCGATGGTGTACCAAATGATGTTGATCATTGCGACGATTACAAACTTTGTTCTTTTTTTCATTACCTCAACTCCTTAAACGGCATATTGACCTGTGTCCCGCTTCGGCTGTCCCAGTGGTAAAATCTTTTTGAATAGGTGATGCTTGAGCCGAAATGCACGCCCCAGGTGTATAATCCCGCTTCACCGACTACGCCATGCGCCGCGCAGATTTCCTTCCATTTGGCCGCATATTTGATAAATTTTTCCTTGCTGATTTCGATGTTCGTACTCCAGTCGGTAGCCGTGCCCTTGAGGTGGGATGATGTCGACACGCCGCCGACTTTTTTGTTGTAAGCGGCGGTTCGATACCACGCGTGCACGTTCATCGGTCTGCCTAGCCACTGCCGGAACTCCTCCAGCAGCTGCGCGTGTAATAGCGCCGCTGCGTCGATGGGAATTGTCCCGGTTTGATTTTTGCCGTAGTCTTTAAATGTAAAATGCTCGGTTAGGTTTTCGCCTGATAATTTAATTTTTGTCATGTGCTCACCTTCCTATTTTGCCACCTCAAAATACTGTCCCACAAGCTGCGACGGCAGATATTGCAACGCAATAGATTCCCCGTCCTGCATTCCCTCGCGGTTCATTAAGTAGATTGTGCCGTTTTCGATGTAGTATTTACCCTTGACATACTCCATGCCCGCAGCTGCCGGAATCGGGTCTTCCAAGGTGCCAGCGTGCTCAATGTCGATAGCTGTCCAGATTGCTTGCGCGTCCTTCGGATTCCAATCTGCCAAAATCTGCGTACCTTCCGCAGTCTGGTCATCACATGATAGTTTGTACAAATTCATTTGTCCGTTCACTTCATAGCGGCAACGGAAGCCTTTTTTCTGGACTGTGCCGACGATGTCCGCGAAGAGCGGATATAAATCTTTGCCCACAAGTGCGGTCTGATCGTCGGCGGTCAGTCTTGCGGATTTAATAAATGTTTTTAATTCTTCCCACTTCATTATGCGTTCACCTCCTGCACTAACAGCTCCGCCGCTTCGTCGAGTGTGTAATATTTTTCAGGCTCTACCCAGTCTGGATTTGGGTAGAATCCTTTTTCTGCTGTGTAGCAATACTTTTCTTTCTCAACTTCATCTGGAACAGTTTCAATTTCGCTGATATTAACTTGTTCTGTTACAAATGCTGTATTTTCCGCAATTAGTCTTGGATAGCCATTTGACAGATAATCCATTTCCTGACCTATTCCAATAATGGTGTTCTTCTTTTTATCGGTAATAATATACATATTTTTAACCCTCTCCGTTTTATTCTAAAGTCCATACTTTGCCTTTTTGAGTTGTCGACAACTGATTTTTTGTTAACCCATCAATTCTCGATGTGGCTGGTACTGCTGTTTTCTTGAAGCGAACAACTTTAAATGCTTCGTCATAATCAGAATCGCTGTTGTTGGTTCTAGCAATAATCATAAATAGCGAGTTCCAAGTGAACGGCAGTACAAGGTAAGGACCGCCTATTATTGGTACGCTAGCGCCTGGGTTTATCGTTCCATCTGTAGCAGAATCAAAAAGATCGGTATTCGATTCTAATGTTAAGGCGTTAGCTTCTTCGTTCACTTCAAAAATTATTTTTTTACAACCTCCAAGATTTATATAAAATGTTATTTTTCCCTTTTCATAATAAATCAATGAAAACAAAGGGCTATAGTTAAAACTGGAACTAAAAGAAACAATTTCGCTTATCGTCTTATCAACATTGGCCACACCGTTATTGATTGTTATGAAGCTTGCCCCCAAGGACTTGTCCGACGATTGACCGAAGAAAACGATAGCCTTATTAGTTGAAATTTTGCATATATCATACAATTTTAATTTTACTGTGGACGAAAGTATTACAACTTGTGTTTCCAAATAATTTGATACTGTTGAATAGGTACTGTCCAAATTAAAAGTATGAACTTTGCCATAACTTGTAAAAAAGCAATATTGTTCTTCTGACATTCTTATCAGTCGTGGGGCTGAGTCATAATCTTTACATGTCGTTGACAATATCAATTTATTTACAGTCACCGTTTTCATGGTTGTGTTTGTCTGTAAGGCATATGCATTTAATGAATAATTCGACGACACTTTTCTATTCGCTACAATTAAAAACTTATTTGATTCAAGTTTGATAGCATTTGTTATCAGCTCAAGATAGGCATTAGACGAATCTATTTCATAAGGATTCGCTTGTACAGTTACCTCATTCGTTTCAGTGTCTGCAGATACCCATAAGCCAACAAGCTTACCATCATAGGCACTAGTATTGAAAAAAAGAACTGCATCCGTATCCGATGGCTTGATGTAGGCAATATCGACCATTCTTTTAGCAGTGTACCTACTACCTGCATTAAATATGGTTTTAGTACCTATTACGGGACCATTAAGACCTAATTCTATTACAGTGCATCCTATTTTCTGAGAATAGGTAGATGATAGAATCGTCATTACTTTTGTATCGTTCATCTTTATTGCCTGGATTGAAACTGGATAGAGGCTTTCTGAGTTTTCGCCATCGAGATATGTAGTCGGTATGTTTTCCAAAAAGGATATAAAAGTATCTGCACTAACAACATCGCTTTCCGCATAATATTCTTGTAAAATGCCGTTGATAATTTTAGAACCGCCACCGCCGCCTCTTCTTACCAGTAAAGCTTCGCCCATTTATCTCACCACCTTTAACTTACAACTAATTGAAATAGTTGTTTTTTCTGTTGCATAAACCGTAATTTTATTTGCCGCTGTTGTAATTTTGAATATTTTCCCATATTCTTCAATTTCCTTTGCATAATTATTTATAGTCGTTATCAGGTCGACAATCGGATCATCAGTAGACAGGATGCCGCTGACTGTGATTGTTTGCGTGTACGGTGCGGCGCTTCCTGACCACGCTGTGCCAATTCTAACCGTGTAGGATTTTTGCGTTGCCGCGCCTATATCACTTGCGTTAAGTGTGATATCGGCTGAAAGTGCTTTGTTATTGACCCTTCTTGTCGTCTGAACAAAATTAGCTAGAATTTTCTTACTGTCTACAAGCTGGCCTTTCGAATTGAATACAGGTATATGGTCTGATGCCGCATCAGGGACGGTTGCTATAAAAATGTCCTTCATTTTTTCCAAAAACCTTGATAACTTTGCTGTACTGACAAAATTCATGGTGACACCCCCTTTATGCAAAGAGGGCATCAATCTCATCATTCGTGCATTCTGTCAATTCTGTTTTTTTCCAATAGCCCGACAGGTCAACATCGGTGTCGCCGGTCTTTTCGAATGCTCCGTTGATGAGCATATATTCGATATACTTATTATCGGAGCTTGCTTCATTCGCAAGAATCATGTAGATCGTGTTCGCATTGGCTGTCGCTGCCGCCGGAAGTGTTTCCACGATTTCCCTTTTCAAATGTCCGGAATTTGCGACCGCAGAAGCTATTTTCGTATCGGTCTCATCTTTGGTGTACGCGTTGGCAATGCCATACCCTGCTAAAGTGGTTGCTTTATCAGCTTTATCGGCAATGTCCGCAGCGACAAGAAACTTGCTATCGTTCTCTAAAACGGAAACCTTAGTAGGAATATCCGCCGCCTTTGCGAAATATGATGCTTCGTGTCCGCCGAGCTTCTGCGAATCGTCAACTACCCCGTCGCCATCGGTGTCATAGGTAGCCTTCATCATATCGCCGCCGCCCAGTTCTCCCATGCTTGTATTGATGGCGTCAATCTTTTTCTTCAGTTCATTACCTTGTTTGGCAGATAAGGCTTCGGCTGCGGATGTACCGGTTAAGGTATCGTTGATAACAGTCTTATTTGCTCCTGTTGCGATACCTTCCAGCTTCTCTTTTTCCGCCGCCGTAAAGTTCGCGTCCGTGTGAACATACTTCGCATCAGAAACATAATTGCTGTCATTGGTCAGCTCCGATGTTTTGGTCGGGATAATTTCTTTCAATTTCAATAAGAAATGTGAAAGCTTGTCGAGTGATACATACTTGTTTGTTGCCATAGTGTTTTACCTTCTTTCTTTTAGAAAATTGCTTTAAACAGATTATCAATTTCTATGTTCGTCGCTTCGGTCATTCCAAGTTCTTCAAATGACTTGTTGCCGGTGAGTTTAACATCGTTTATTTGCGGAAGATTTTTCAACTTTTCATAATCCCCGCTCTTTGCGTTTGGAAGCGACAGCTGACCGCCAACGGCCGAACTGCCACTCAAAGCTCCCGACAGACCGCCGTTTCTGCTCAATTTATCGTGCAGCATTAGAATGTCACCTCACTTAATATCTCAAAAGTTGACGGCGGGATGATGGTGTCGACCGTGCCATCGGCAAATGTAACTTGTACATCGTAAACATACTTTTGATAGGAAAGCGACGCTGTATCCCCGGGCTTTATCTGAACTTGCGTTCCTGTCTTTTGTATCAATGCGGTTTTCGCATAGACATTTTCTTTTACTGTAAATTCGACCTTGTCGCCTTCTTGCAGTTCGTAAATATTGCCGTCCGCATCGTACACAGTAATGTCAAATTCGGCAGAATCGCCCCGCGTGATTTTGATACTCGTGTCTTCAATTAAGAACATATCAGTACCTCCTAACGCACAACTTTTAGTTGTAAGTTAATCTTTGTTTTCGTCGCTTCCGAAGCATAGAGCGTGATTGCGTTCGCCGCTGTTGTGACCTTGAAGACTTTGCCCCATGCTTCCTGCTGTGCTTCAAAATCCGCTGTGGTTGCCACAAGGTCAATAATCGGGTTGTCTGTCGCTAAAATACCTTTCACTGTAATCGTCTGCTGTACATAGCCGGTTTTAGCTGTCCATGATGTGCCAACCGTAGCACTGTATGTTGCCGTTTTGGCGAATCCATCCGCTTCCAGTTCTTCAATCACCTGCTCGATAGCTGCCTTTTGCTGATTGAGCCACACATTGAAATCTGCTTCATAGCCTTCAAAATTCGCTCTTAGCGTTGCGAACGCGTTTTCCCAGTCCAGTTCGGCTGCATCCACAACAAAGCTTGAGATTCCGCTTCCCGACCACTGGAAATGGCACAACGGGTATTGGTAAACGGTGCCGCCGGCATCAAGATCCTGCTGTGTCAGCGTCGCTGTGTGTAGCACTTTGATTGCGCCCTGATTGAATTCCGTGATTGTATTGGTCTTTGTTAAATCAATTTCATATACAATTCTGTTGTAGCCTGTTTCGAATCCGTGTTCCGAACCGATGACATCCGCTGCTTCCACATTCATCAGCCTGCCATGCACAATAAAATACCCTTTTCCGATGGTCACATTTGTACTTGTATTTGTGATAGAACATCCTTTTGTAATGCCGCTTTGTCCGTTCAGCCAAAAATGCTGAAAATGTGCAAAGTCGGCAGAATAAAACATTTGTTCCGAAAATGTAATTCCTCTAATCATTTTCCCGTTTCAACTCCCTTCAACTTTTCAATCAGCGTAATTTTCAGCTGTCCCAATGTCACACTGATGATGTTGCTGTTATTTGTTCTGGTAATGCCTGTAATCATGCTGTTTTTAATACCGTTTTTCGTCTTTGCTCTGCACTTATGACCAATATACAATTGATTTTCGGGAATCAGTTTTGATGTCTTAAGAACATTGAATTCAACCCTATGTTGGTATGAATTGCTTGTAAACTGATTCTTCGCTTCCTGAATCATCGCATCTTCGGTTTCGGCTGCTGTATAGATTGCACTGCTACTTCCTTTCGCCCTGTCAGGATCATCAACATCTTCCGTGATTGTCCTGTCTGTTTTCAAGAAAAACCGCCGTGTGGTATTGGTTGTGCCATTATCCCACAGCACCGTCAGCGTTGTTAATGCTGAAATGCTGTAAACCTCATTCGCAACCGTAACATCAGTCACATTTACAGTGTCAATATCAAGTTTCTCCTGCGCTTTCTTTTCCAGCAAAATATTGATGCCTGTCTTTGTGAATTCAAAATCAATGAAAATGCCGTATGTTGTCAAGGCGTTGCCTATGTAGGTACATAAGTTATAAATGCCGTTTTCATTTTCAGGCTTTGCCGCGACGGGTGTATGGCTCTTTGCTGTCACAGTCAGGTATGCGATATTCAGCAGCTCATCATCGGAGGAAATGAAGTTGTCTGCAATCTGATTCGCAATGAAATCTTCAATTCCTGTTTCCAGCAATTCCGTATTTGTCAATATGATTTTCCGGTCAAACAGTCTTGCCATCTCAATGGCAGTGATTGTATATGATTCAGAGCCGTATTCATTTTCAATCGTGCCGATGATACCGCAAAAAACAATCCCATTGTCACGAAAAATAATGAAGTCGTCTTCATCGGCAATCGGTTTTTTTACTACAACGAAAGTGCTTTTACCGTCGTAATCGCTATTGAGATTTAATTCATAACCCGACACTTGAACAACATCCAAAAGCGTGAATGCGTTGCGCGAAATTATGTTCATAATCAAGCCGCATCACACTCCCTTATAATACTTTTCCAAATTCAGCAAGACATTGTTCATGATACCCGCTTCACACGAAAAATAGATCTCACTGTCGCCCGTCGGAAGTTTGAAGAAGTTTTCTTGTGTGAAGTCCAAGCAGCTTTTTGCGTCCGATCCGTTCTTCCGGATGTATAGGTCACCATCAAATGTACTGATTTCCAGTCGTTCATTCGCTTGAAGTTCCACGCTGTAAATAGATTTATAAAGTTCTTTGCCTGCCTGAACCACCGTAATCGCGGGATTCAAACAATATCCTGTGAACGATAAAACAAACGGTGATTCAACATGACCGTTATTGTGAAACGCAAAGAAAACTGAATTTTGGTCATTGAATTTTGTCTCCCAGCGGAAATCCCAGCGGATTTCTTTATCCGACCGTTCCACATGATATTCAAACTTTTCGGATGTATAAAACAGCGATTTACAGATAAACTGCACGGGCACTTCAAACTTGCTGCAATTGTAGCCGCCTTTCTTGATACTCACGATATCGATGTCTGCAAAGTATTCCTTATCGATTCCCGACGGTTGATAAATCAAAACCAGCCCGGTTGCTGCATTTATGAAATTTATAAAATCATTAAAGGTTTGATAAGGCTTCACCGGGAAAACAATTTTTCCTGATGGTGTCGGCTGTTCTAAAATTCGACTTTCCGCAGTCCAAATATTTCCAACCGAAAGATAATTCGATGTGTAGGCAATCCCAAAGCCATCCGGTGATGTAAAAACCCCCTTTTCAGGGCTGTTTAAATCGTATCTGACGGCTTTTTCATTCATAATGTAGAATTTACTTGCCATGTTAGAAAATCACCCCCAAATCGCGATTTACAGCCTTGCTGATTTCTTTGCTGTTAAGATATACTGACACATCTTTGCCCAGCAGTGCTTCCAGCAGTTCCACCATTCTTGCAAGTAAGCTGTTCTGCTCCGCCGTTTCTTCGGAAACCGCCGCCTTGACATATTGCTGTAATGTGTCAATCGGTGCGATAGCTTCCTTGCCGGCTTCACCGCCAAGCTGCCATTGTCCTGTTGACGGTGTGAAACCGAAAATCGTCGGTTTCGTTAAAATACCGCCAACCGCGTTTTTTCTTACCGTGGTTTTATGCGTTGCCGTTGTAGTGTATCCGCCTGCGGATGAAGACGCAAGCAGCGCATTCATTTCCGCAACCGCAGAACGAACCGACGCGACGGCATCCGCCATGTTGGATGCAATTGTGCTTGCGATGCTGCTGAACTTCGACTTTACTGTCGATACCATATCGGCAGAGTATTTTGTTACTGTTGTCAGCATTGACTTCATCGAATTTTTAACATTGCTGTTTGTTTCCTTCGTCTTATCCTTCGTCGTGGTCACAACCGTACCCAGTGCCGCCGTTGCCTTCTCACATGCCATTTTGTACTTCTGATCATACAAATCAACATACTGCTGAAGCTGTTCGGCGGTCATGTTGTTAATTGCTTGAAGTTCTGACAGATTATCAACTCCAAGCGTTGACAAGTAAGACATCAGCTGTGTACCGCCGATCTTGCTGTTCAGACTTTCCATCGCAGCATAATAGCTTTCCATGCCGCTAATCTGACCTTGTAAATTACTGATCAGCGTGCCGCCGTCAACCGAATCCCCTTGAACAAATTCCGCAAACAACTGCATTTGCCCCATGATATTGTTCACATAAGATTCATACTGCTGTTGATAGGATTCAAGTGCTGAATAATATTTTTCTTCTGCCTGAATTCGGGCGTCGGAGCCTTGCGCTGTCTGCGCTACGATTGAAGCCCAGTAGGATGCTTCTTCCGCTGCCGAAACATCCCTGATACGCTTTTCATTCGCTAGATTATTTTCGGCATCCGTGATGATCTGATTTTCAAGATTCTTCTTTGCTTCGAAGTATTTCTGATCTGCATCGATTCTATCTTGCGTCCCCTTTTTAAACAGCTTTCGCGCATTGTCCCAGTAATCCGCCTCCTGCTGCAAGCTCATGTCATTGTACACCTTGTAATTTGACAGCCGCTTTTCCAATGTGCTAAGTAATTCTTCGCCGAATTTTTTAACTATATTCTTTGCATATTTTGAATTCTTGGTGATACCGTTACCGATACCAAGCACAAGGTTTTTGCCGTCTTCTTCGGTCGCTTTTGACGGTGAATGAATTTGAAATATGCTTTTTAATCCGTTCAGTATGTCAGAACCGAACCCCTTAACTTTGTTTACAATCCAGTCTTTGGCATTGCCGATACCCTGCCACAAACCTTTCACGATGTTCACGCCGACATTTGCTATTGCGCCTATGCTTGAGAGCAAGCCTTTTACAATTGATGCAATGATTGTCGGTACTTTCGCTACCAAACTAGGCAATGCTGATATGATTCCTTTTGCCAGCGATGCAATGATTTTTCCCGCTGCCTTGATAATTTTCGGCAGATTGTTTGAAATGCCCTTGACAACACTTGCAATTATTTCTGCCGCTTCTTCAATGAGTTTCGGCAAATTGGTCTCGATTCCTGTCAACAGTTTTTGCAGCATATCAGAACCGCTTTTTTGAATGGTCGACCAATATGATTGAATCGTTGAAATCAGCGATGTAACAATGCTTTTTGCCAGTGACGGCAGCTGCTGAATCAATGAAGCTACGATGTTCACAGCCCCGGTAATCAGCGACGGCAACACCGTTTCCATGATTGATGGAAGCTGTGCCGAAAGACTGCTTGCCAGCTGTGATATGCCCGTCACGATTCGCGGAAGCAGTGTCTGAATTCGAGTAATCAGATTGTCACCGACTACCACAACCGAATCGACGAACTGCTGAAACAGCAAATCCAAGTTTTGATTCTCGTCCGCCATACCTGTAAGCAGATTCTGCCATGCGCCTTTCATGCTGGAGACGGAGCCCTGAATTGTGGTTGCTGCTTCTTGTGCCGTCGTTCCTGTAATACCCATTTCAGTCTGCACAACATGGATCGCCTGCACCACATCATCGAACGATGACATGTCGTATTTAACTCCTGACAGCTTGCTTGCATCTGACAAAAGTCTTTCCAGTTCTTCCTTGGTGCCGCCATAACCCAGCTTTAAGTTGTCCAACATCGTATAGTTTTGCTTCGCGAAACCCTGATAAGCGTTTTGGATGAGTTCCATAGATGTACCCATCTTATTTGCATTATCGGACATATCTGTAATTGCCAAATTTGCGCTTTCGGCAGCCTTTGCCGTGTCACCGTCTAAGGACTGAAGCAAGCTTGCTGAAAAGCTTGTGACGGTTTCCATATATGTATTCGCGGATAACCCCGCCGTTTTGTAGGCATTTTGTGCGTACTCCTGAACCTTACCGGCTGAATCTTTGAACAGCGTTTCTACACCGCCTACAAGCTGCTCATAGTCCGCATAGGAAGCAACCGCATCTTTGCCTATCTTAACGATTGCCGCACTAGCAGCAACCATACCGGCGGCAACAGCCTTGCTACAGACAGAGGCTGCGCTTCCTATTTTTGAGAAAGCACCGGACAATTTGCTCTGCGCCTTCTCCCCTTTGTCTGTTGTTTCATCAATCCCTTGATTCGCTTTCGCGTTATCAAGTGCGATTGTTCCAAACAAACGGAATAATTCCATAGAATGAAATCACCCCTTTCCGTATCTTACTTTCGCAAAGTCAAGCTTTGCAAAATATCCTCTGAACTATTTATAATCGTTTCAATCTTGTTCGGGTCAGCTGTTTCAGGTTCTTGGCTCTGTGCTTCGCACATCTTGACAAATTCGTTGAATTCAATGTTATGTACCCTATGCAGCCAGAATTCCCAGCGCTGCTTATCAGCCTTTTCCTGCCAAACAATCTGCCCTAATTCGTCAATGAATCGGCTAAGCTCGCCAATTTGAAACATCTGTTGCAACAGCTGCATGGGATTGCCGTATCGTTGATACAGCAAATCCCAAAATTTGCTGCTGCCTATTTGAACAATTTTGAAACAACCTTGAAAAAATCCTTGAATTCCTCTTTCTTGATAACATCAATGACCATGTCCATGAATACATCAATTGAAAGCGATTCAATCTGCTTGACATTTACATCCGCTAGGCTTGCAAGCAATTTAAAGATGTCGCTTTGACATTTTTCGTAGTTGGTCAGAATAACGCCCGCGATATCCGTGACAACGCTTAATCCCACAGCGGATGCGGCCTCATCCGCATTCTTTCCGCTTATCAGCTCCTGAATGTCAGCGGGATTAAAGCAGCCTTTGATTTCCTTAATGCCTATCTTGGCAATAATGGAAGTCATTGGCGCAATGTCCTTAGCTTCCAGCTTTCTAAGCTCGTATTTTTTCGGCTCTGCCGCCATATTGTCTGTTGTTTCTTTCATTGTTCAAAGTCCTTTCTTCTTTCTTATACAGTAGAATCCTTTGCTACATAAATGTGATACGGCAGTGTGTCCGTATTGCCCTCGGACAAGTCCGCATAACATTCAAATGTAGCAGGAAATACCGCCGCCTCTTTGTTTTTGCCTTCGGTACTGAATCCGGAACTGCAAAGCGCATTGTCGAAAATAATAATAATCGGCGTTCCGTCCGTCATAAAACCGACATAGCCAAAATTGGCGATGTAGTCTCCCGCCTCAATATGCGGCTTAGATTCAATCACATCAAATCTTTCATCAACAGAAGTCCCGTCTTTTCCGATAACGGTTGATTTTACATAATCTTTTGTAACCTCTACCATGTTGGTTTCAATGCTTGCAGTCTCTCCGACTTTCTGCGTTGCGCCTTTCGCTTTGACTAACACCCCATCAATAGGGATGTCGTACATTTCCGGTACAATCGACAGCTTGCTTCCGCCTGATGTTGCGCCGATAATCGTGCCCGTCCATTTTGTGTCTTTGAATGTCAAGCCCTTATACAATGTGCCTGCACCCAGCATGATGTTTTTCGGTGTGTTTTCTGTTACGCCCGATACTTTAAATTCGCTCCAATCTCCCATTATGTCACCTTCCATTCCTTCACATCTAAGTGAATTTCAATTCGTTTCAGTTCTGCGTCACCTGTCGGAATTACAGAACCGCTTGCATAAAAAACAGCCACTGCGCTTTTATTATCTGCAATGACCGTTTTCCCACTTATCTTATTAAAATAGCTTTCAATTTTTCCCTTCGCCGCTTCCAGTTCAGCCCAGCTACCCCGCGTGAAGCCCGTCAGAATAAAATCGGCTTCCTGTAGCCCATCCTCTGTGCTTGAGGGGCTTTCCTGATATTCGCCTACAAAGTATGGATACACGATCTTACCTTTCCATTCCATGAACGCGTAATTCAGTCCGATAGATTTCATGCCTTCTGAAATCAGCTTTAATACCGCTGTTGTCATTTTAGATTTCCTTTCACCACTTCTTCCGCTCTCTTAATCAGTTTCGGCTTCAGCGATTTAAAGGCTTTGTAGAATGTCCTTAGCGGCTTTTTGCCCATAGTGAAGTGCCAATCGCCGTGCTCATCCTTATATGACCAGCCGCCTTTTCTGCCGTTGCCTTCAAGAGCATATTCACCGGTTCCGTACTCAGTCCAGATTGCATTCTCAAGTGGGCTGCCAATCGTCGCTTCCTGTTTGCTCTCATCAACTTTGTAATTCCATGAATTCTTTAGCTGACCGGTATCCACGGGGCTGTTTCTCGCTATTTGACTTACCAGCTCCCCGGCTCCTTCGTGCAGAAACTGGATGGCGGCGTCTCCAAGCGCGGCTTTGACTTGTATTGAAAAGTTCTCAAATTTTACATTGGGCATGTTACTGTCCTCCCGTATATTTCAGATAGATTTCCAATTGTAAACCCATCTCCATTGGATTATCAATCAGCATGATGTCGTACCGTTTGCCGTCAATAACAGCTCTTGCGGTTTCTGCTGTGATGCCATCCGCAAGCCGCACATAGTCAGCCACAAATACATGCGTGCTTTCCTGTATCTTGGCATTGTATGTGGTGTATTTACCATCCCCGCTCTGAAAATCAAGCCAACCTGTGACCTGCTGAATGGTTTCCCATTTTTCAATCTGTTCCCCGATGTCGTTTCTCGCGATTGACTTCACCTGAAGCTGCATCTGCTTATTGCCGCCAATTCCCTTCATGTCAAAACCTCGCCTTCTTATAGCCCTTTAAGAATGCTATGTGCTTTCTCGGTACTCCGAATTCAGCTGACAAATCTGTTTCTGTTGCGTCCGTTACATAGGTTACGGAATGCCTTGAAATAGTTTCGGATGAAACAGGTGCTGCCGATGTGTCACCGTTGTTCATTGCTTGATTTCTAAGCTGCCAATCGATGATGTTGACTGCACCCAGCTTCACATCCATCGGATAAATAACTTTTGTTACCAGTACATCATTTTCATCAGCCCATTCGCCGTCTGTTGTGAAAGTCAAATCATTAACTTCGGCAACTACCGCAAGACTGCCGCCCTGTAAATCGGATTCGGAAACCATGACTGTATCACCCACATTGAAAGGAATCAGGCTTTCCGACATGAACACACCGCCTCTGATGTCAGCTTTAACCCTAGCACCTCTATTCTGAAAAGTATTGTTCGTATATCGCCTGATAGTCAGCTCCAGTGCCTGAAGCATAGCCCCAAGCACCAAATCTGACTTATCCGTTGTAAGAAAGCGTCTTAATTCTTCAACCGTCATCAACATAGGAAATCACATCCTATTTTTTGAATCTTGCAAGCACGACCTTTGCCGCATTGGTCAATGCAACACCATAGTATTTTGCCGTGGTGATGTCATGCTGCTGTTTCTTCGGAAACCATTCGTGGTCAACAGAAGTGTCTTTCTTCAAGAAAATTGTGATCGCCGGAAGTTCCGTTTCTGTATACTCGGTATCAGGAGAATCGGCCTCCATTTTGATGATAGGATTCAGGTAATACTGATTTGCTGCCGCAAGTGGCTTTACCTTATCCCCGACTTCAAGCTTAACAGACGGGTCTACCTTTGCCTGATATTCCGCAAGATTATCAGCGGCAATTGTTACAACCGTTTTATCTGTTGCAGCATTGTCCTTTTCGTAAGTTACAAGCATTACTTTCTTGGATTTTTTAATCCAGCAGCCCGCAATCTTACCGATTGCACCATTTACGGCAACGCCGCCCGTGAACTTATCGGCAGACAAGAAAGAAGTATCTTTCAAGAGTGCCGTTTCCTGTGTCGGATGGATAAACATAACCTTTTCAATGCCATCTTCTTCATCTTCAAACTTTGTTACCGCATCCACAACACCGTTGTATGCGATTGTTGCAAGGGTTTCCGGTGCAACAATCATTGTGCCTTTGTATGCTGCCGCAAGGACATCATTGTCAACCTTTCCGGCAATCGACTTTGCAAGCTGTGATTCTGCCTGTCCAACAGGGTCACCAAGGCCGGAATTGATTGCCTCCTGTGTAATGCCGACAGCTTTCATCGCCTTTTTGATTGTAAATGTCGTGCTGGTTGCTGTCATGGTAGACAGGCCGACCTCTTCGCCTTCCGCAATGTCTTCCGCATCGCCGATGTAATTCCAAGATGGGACGGTCTTTGTATCGCCTGCTACACCTTGAAGCGTTGTGTCAACCTTCGCATATGGTGTGATTTTCAGCTGTGCTTCGATTTTCGCGTTGATCATATCTCCCATTACTTCGGGATTGATCATATTTGCCATTTTTGTTACTGCCATAATTTTTCACCTTTACCTTTCGTTTTTTAGGATTCCATAGCCGCATGATAAGCTTCCGGATTTTCTTCAAACAATTCTTGCCTTTCCTTGTATGATTTTTTCAGAAGTTCGGATCTTGTTATCCCTTTGCTAGAATCGCCGTCAGGAAGCTTGTTTGGTTCGATCTTCTTTGTGCCCGATTCAAACATTGTCGGAAACTGTGTTTTCAGCCCGGCAAGCTGTGAATCCCATCCTTTGATATTGTCGTTTTCGTCAAGCTCTAAGGTTTCGCCCTTTTCTTTCAGTTTCTCTTCCAGCTTGAATGTTAAATAGTCGATGTCAACCGCCTTTTCGGACAGCAGTGCCACTTTGATTGCTGATTTAAGCTTTGTTTCCGCCAGCTGCTGCTGGAGCTGCTGAACTTGTGCTTCATAGTCTGTGATTTTGCCCTGAAGCTCATCATTGCCTTTTGTGCCCTTCTTCAGCTGTGCAATCAAGTTGTTTGCCTGTTCAAGTTCCGCTGTCTGCCCGTCATATTTCGTCTGTAAAGCTTCGTGTTTACCTCTGCCGACATATTCACCTTCTGACAAATCAGCATACCTGATATGCTTAAGCTTGTCCGGTTCCTTCGCGTTGGCTTCATCGATTTTCGCCTGTACCTGTGCGTATAATTCACTTCCAAGCAATTCCTCTAGTTTCATTGAATTTCCTTTCCGAACACTGTCTATGCGTGTTCTTCTGATAGTTTTTAAGACATAACCGGTCTAATTTGCGGATAGTTTAAGCCATAACGCATTTTGGGCAATAAAAAAGCATATTGCCAAGGTTAGCAAAATGCTTGTAAACAGTGTTTAATTGTGCCGTCTTACATAAACGGCGTAATCTCTTTTATCTCTTTTAGAAATTGCTTTGCCTTCTCCATAAAGGAGTTATCACATAAATAGTCAATTCCCGCCGGTGTGATTCTTGTATTCTCCAGCATCGTGGCATAAGGCGTTTCATGTCCGGCTATATCGACAAAAACGATTCCTTCAATCAGCCCCATACGGTGCATATTGTATATGACATATGCCCAATAGGATTTATTGATTCTAAGCAATTCGCTTCCGTAGTTCAGCTTATCGCCGTCTATCGGTTCGCCTTTCTTTAGGCACTGATACAGGTACGCCAAGACCTGATACACTATCACATGGTAATCATCTTTTGCCATTTCTTCATTCACTCCTTAAAAAAGCACCCTGCATTCGCTGCAAAGTGCTTGTTTATACTCTATCGCTGAAAAACTCTTTCCAATATGGGTTTTCCTTGTCAAAGATTTCTTTCTGCTCTGCTGTCAGTTTGTACGGATAATCTTCAAACATATTAAAGAAAACCTTCTTGTCAAAAGTGAATATCCATTCTCCTTTGACTTCTTCGCCATTATCAACCCACCAAATAACATCGGCTGGGTCATTTTTGAAATATTTATTTAATTGTTCCATTTGTACCCTTCCTTTGCTCATTTTCTGCTGTGTTGATATAGCCAAGCAATGACTTGAATTCCTCTGTATTGAAGTTGCTTTCGCTTAGGTCAATCATAAAATCATAATCTGCTGCAAAACTCGATGATGTGTTGGTGCAGCCAAACCTTGTATTTAATGTATATCCTACATTTCCGTCAAAATCAGTCCAACCGCTTCTATTAGCAGACTGCAACTCTAAATATTGCAGTACACCGTCAGCTTTTTTCCTTACAATAGATGCATGTCTACCGACACATAAATAGTATTCCTTTCCTTCTTCACATTGCTTCAACAATCTTTTTCCAACCGTCATTGTAGAAGCACCTTTAGCCTTTAATGTTTTAACTCCGTCAGCTATGGAAAGTGTATGAAGATTGAAGATTGTCGCAAAGAATCCCCTACTTTGTCCATCTCTGAAATCAAGAACTTTCCAGCCCTGCTTCTGCCCAATGTATGCAAGCCCAAGAGATGCACAAGAACCTTTTGTTCTGTCACCGCCTGCTAAAGCCTTGATGATTTCTATTTCGGAAACAGCTTTTGTGTGGTTTTCGACTGGGTTATACGCACCGCCGTTTTGTGCATCTAACAATTCCAAACCATCTAGCAAATATTTGTAGTGTTCTTCACTTGTTTTTATCGGCTTCGTAAGCACATTTGTTGGTGATATTATACCACCATTTTCAGAATTTTCAACCGCCTTCAAGTATTTCTTCTTGAAATCCTCAAAGTTTTCTGTTTTGTCCAGCCCAAAATAGGCCGCCCTGTCCTTCAGTGTCTGAAGCTCATCCTCATCCAATGCCCACTTTGCCCTTTGAAGCAACGCACAGCGGCAATTGATGACTTCGGCTGCACTGCCTGCCGGGTCGCATGGAAACTTTAGCCCATTTGAAAACTCTTCTCCGAGCTCTCTTATTTCACCATCAACAATCCTGTGTGATGTTCTCGTTCTGCCATCCAGCGCAGCATCCCATTGACCAACTACATCAGCCCCTTTTCCTTTTGCCACATTGGAAGCTTCAAATGCGGATTCATTGCTTATCCTTCCGCCTTCTGTCCGTGCAATCCTCATTGCTCTGTTGAATCCCACATTGGAATCAGCCGCAATGTTTCTTGCGATCACTTTGTATGCGGATGCCGTTGCAATCCCTCTGGATAGATTGTTCGCAATCCTCTTTTTTAGAAGGCTGACATCTTCGCCCAACTTTGTATATAGCTCTTCGCTGATCTTTGAATCGGTAAACATTGCCTTTACGACCTTTTGCTGGTCTATCGGCGAAATAATCGGAATGCCTTGCTGATGTATTGAATACATAGCACCCAAATAGCCGTTTGTGTAACAGCCTTTCATGTACTCTGTTATGCTTGCATATTGCTTGTCGTTCAATTCCTTCAGAAAGCCGTCAATTTGCGATTTAAGCGACTTTTGGAAGTTCCGTTGGTAAATCTGCGATTGGTATATGCTTTTTTCCTCATCGCTCAAATTATCCCAATTAGCAAGCAACACTTTGATTTTCCCGTTTGATATTTCAATCTTCTTTGAAATATCATCAGCCGCCTTGTTATATATAGCTTTTAGATGCTTCAATTCTTTCTCTTCGGCATCCAGCTTTGATTGTAATACTTCTTTATCGTATTTTTTCATTCAATCACCAAAATTTATACAATCATTCAATCGCTATGTTGCCTAATGTAGCTTTTGCACCGTCTAAATTATTCGCTTCCTCATCCGGATCGGGCAGCTTGCTTTTGATTTCTTCATAGTCAATGTCTAATTGCTCACACACAAGCTGCATCAAGGTTTCGTTGTCCAGATAGGTTGCAAGCCCCAGCAGCGTGTTTATTTCCGTCTGCCGTTTCTGCGCTTCTGTCAAGTCATTCTGTGCATTTTCGGTTTCGTTTGACATGACGTTATGCTCAAATTTATAGTAGACCTGTGACGGCTGATAGTCGGTGCCTTGCTTTCCGTTTATCTCCTTCAGAACAGCACCAACCAGCTTTGACATGAACTGCTTCAGCTTGATTTCAAACTTTGACGCTTGTAAATCAAGCAAGCTGTATGCCGCCTTGATTGCGATGTTCGTAGTTGCCGCCGTGTCCTTTAGTCCGCTGATGTTCAGACCAAAGCCAAACCTATAAATATTCTTTTCATCCAGTTCCAGCTTCACTTTTCGCGCTTCATACGGCACATCAACCGTTTTGACTTCCACACCGCCATCATCGTCAACACCAATCAATTTCTTTGTTTTTAGATTCGTTTGAAGCTCGTCCATATTGTCGCCCTGGAAGCCTTTAATTACATGAATTGGTGTATCAAAGTCCGCAAGGTTGTTTGACAGACTGCTTGCCATCAAGTCATAATCGTCAATCAAATCTTTAATCGGTGCAAGCCCGCTGACCTGCTTCTTGTTATTGTCTAGCCTAAAAAACGGAACATATCCGAACGCTTCCGCATACTTCTGTCCATCCACTGTGCTAATTGTGTGCGGCTTTGGATTCATCGGCTCGTTATCGTCAAGAATCAGCTTCCCATCGTCATACTGGATGTAGAAATAGGTTTCCTGTGCTGTCCAGTCCATAATTTTTTTGACCTTCTTCTTGTCTTTGTCAATCCTATCAACATACCAGTACAAGACATGGGCTTGCTTGTCCGATGCAAAGCGTGCTTCGACTTCAACAACTCCCAAGCTGTCGGCGTTTTGGAATGCCAGCATGTCTTTTTCGTTTTTATAGCCGTACATATAAGCAAAGCCCTTTGCTTTTGCGTCTGTCATGGTGTCCGCCAGTTCAGCATAAAATTCATCATTGAAATAGCCGTCAAGTTCGTTTTGAAGCTGCGGATCATCCGACTTCACGAAAGAACCGCCTGACAGTCCGTACTGCACAGCCTGATCGACCAGTTCGGTGAAAAACGGATGCGATATTCTGATGTTTGACCTATATTTATCCTCAACCAGAACTCCATCCGCATTGTAATAGAACAGCCTATATTTCAGGATGTCATGTTTACCCTCATAATAATCTTGTCCTTTTCTTGCAAGCTGTTTCTTTTCGCTTGATATATCTTCGGCGATTAGCTGTGTGATTTCCTCTATTGTCAGCAATCTTTTTCACCTTCTTTCTGCTTCTCACGCTCTGCGGCTCTTTGTTCCGCTTCTTCTAATGTCATAAGCCGCCGGCACTCTCTTTTCCTACATCTGTGAACCTTCATCAGTGCTTCCGTCAGCACTCCGTGATAATAGGTGCAGTACGCAGCAGGGCGCTTTGTCCAGTTCCCATCTATGCATCTATACTCCCACTGTTCCATAATTACACCAGCCATTTCTTTGCGGCAATGTGCTTTTCAAGTGCATATCGCATGGCGTCCATTAGGTGGTTGAAGTCATCAATCGGAACATTTAATTTCGCCCCGAACTTATCCTCATCCCATGTGTAGTTTGATATTTCGGTTAGGAAATTCACACACTTTGGATGAATGATAATCTCCAAGTCCTGAATCCATTGAATGCCGTTCTGTATGCTGTCCTTTCCCTTTTTCGCGGCCTGCACTCTAAGCCCCAAGCCTTTCAACTCGTCAATCGACTTAGGCTCTGCACTATCAGCCGTTATTCTCTCCTTGCGGTAGCCCATGCCTTCCACTGTGTCCGCAATTCTTTTGTTTGACATTCCCTTCTGGTACATTTCATCAAATACAAAAAGCTGCTTGTTTTTCAAGTCAAGCAGCCCACAGAATAAAGCCGATGGGTCATTCGTGTATCCAAAGTCAAGACCAAAAGCAGAAATTAAATCAGGATGCTCTTTCCTGAAACTTTCGCTTGTATGGTCAAACGCCTCTTCTCTCCAGCTCTCATAAACAAGCCCATCAATAATACCCCAGTTCCCAAGCCCCGCTACTTGGTATCGTCTCGGATTGTTCTGCTTCATCCGCTCGAACACTGCCTTGTCCGCATCGTCCAGCCATTCGTTGCACATGTAGTTCGTTGTCATGGCAAGAACATCCGTTTGTTGTGTGTCAAAAAATCGCTTTTTCAGCCATATTCGCTCATTCCACGGATTGAATGTGATTGTCCACTGTTTGAACAGTCCTTCAGGCACTTCACCACGGATTGATTCATCGAGCATGTCAAAGTCAGCTTCTTTCATAACTTCATATGCTTCCTCGAGCCATGCCCAGCACAGGCAGCCAGTATTAGCTGTAATGGATGTTACCTTTAGCGGGTCATCAAGCCCTCTGAAATATATCTTTTGTCCTGTCGGTATATATTCCGCTTCAAGCGGGCTTGTTGTGAACTTCCATAGATGCTCAACCTTCAACCTTTTAGCCGCCCATCTTAATTCAGTATAGCAACTGTCTTTCAGTGTTCGGAATGTTTTCCTTACTACCAGCAAATTGGCGGCGGGATATTTCATCAGGTTGTAAATGTACCAGAGAGCCGTTGTTTTTGATTTCTTACTGGCACGGCTGCCTTTTACCACTCTATATCTGCCCTTGAAGTTCCAAAACTCCTTATATCCTTTGCCCACTACTTCCGGAAGATATATTTTTTCATATAACTCACTCAAGCTCATCTTCCCCTTCAAACAGCACGGGCAGATTCATGTCAACATTCATCATGTTCGCGGGCTTTTGTCCTATTGTATCTCTGATATATTCGGCTGCCCTGACATCGCCTTTCGCCGCCTTGTTCAGCATGGAGAGCATGATTGCTTCCTGCATTGTAACATTCTTGCCTTTCATGCCCGCAATGCTCTTTATTTTATCAATGTCAACCAATCTTCCTTCTTTGATTGGCATTTCCAGCAAGGTTTCCAGAGTTTCTTTCAAGGCTTTTTTCTCCTTTTTAGCTTTGGCGCACGCAATACCGCCTTTTCTGCCGTTCTCGACCGCCTTCCGACCGCTAGTAAACTGTGTCGCAGGATTTCCTTTTTTTAAGTTGTCAGACATATTGCATCACCTGCCTTTCAAGTCGATTTCATTTTCACCCCACGAAAAAACCCGGACAAATCGTCCGAGTTTTCTTTTAAGAAGAATGTTAAGTTTTGCCTTTAAGAAGTTCATTTCTCACTTTACATTATAACACTATTTTTTGTCAGTGCGCATACAGTTTTGTCAGTTTTCATACAGTTTTGTCAGTTCCGCAATCGCTTCACCCTTCACCGTAGATACCCATGTCTGTGACCGCCCCATGTCCGCGGCAATCTCCTTATTCGTCATGTTAAGTACATAGCATTTCCAGAGGACATCGAACCTGTCTTTGTTCGTCAACTGCCGCATGTGATTGATTATCCGTTGGCGTTCGTCAAGCAGGGACTTTAAGTCAGATTCCATTTCAATGTCTACATACTCGGCTACACTATCGCCTACTTTGTCCGATATCCCCGAACCGAATGATGGAGGAAGCACAGTCTTTTTTACTTTCCCCGTGTTTTCGTCAAACGACACAATCGTTTTCGGCTGTGATGTGATAGCGGTCGCCCGGTCATACCATCGCTGCATATCGGCAATCGTGCCGTTAATCTGTGCGTCGATGAGTGCTATCCGCTTTAGATACTCTTTTGCGTCAATCATCCATTTTTCCTTTCCACCAACTCCATTATACAATAATTCGCCAAATCCAGCAATGTATCTTCTATCGATTCATCGTTGACATGTTGTTCTGCCCCGTTCATCAGCGTTTCTAACCTGTTCAGTTTGTCGTTTAACCGAATTAAAATCGCGTTCGGGTATTTCTCCCTAACTTGTGCAAAACTGTCTCCGTAATCGGCATTTTTAGCCTTATAGGTCTCGAACAACTCTTTGCATATTGTCCAGTGAATGCATTCCTTTGCGTCATTTTCTCTTTCTTTCTGTTCTTCTGTCATTTCCACTATTTTCGGGCTGTTTTCCTTGCACATCATTTCCCCGTTGTCTACCGCCGATACTGACGACGAAAAATAACATCTCATTCTATCCCCTCCCAGTCTATAGCTTGCCCACACTCGCAATGATGGGGCTTTCCGTCGTGATACAAAACAATTATTTCCCCACATGTAGGACACTCGAATTGCCATAGTTCTTCATTGTCTATTGGCTTCATTGGTGTTTGCTTTCGCATATCCGCCACCGCCTGCTCACACGCTTCTGTGATAGCCTGTAAGCTTGCAGTCTTAGCGTTGAATCCTGCATAATACTCAATTTCTGCGATTGCTTCCGCAGTTGTCTCCGGGTCTAACAATCTGATTGCTTCCTCTCTTGTCATTCTTCCTCACTCCAATCTATAGCCTGTCCGCAAGAAGGACAGTATTTATAAATCTGTAGAATTGCAGTTCCGCATTTGCAATTCCCGCTTTTGTACCTTGATACGCCCGAAATCGTTAGCGTGTCACTTGGTTTCTTCGGAATCTGTTTTTCTATCGCAATATCTATTAACTCCTGTAATTCTCTGATGTTGGGATGGTCTACTTGCCCATTGTTTCTTATCTTTTTCACTTCTTCGTATGTCATTCGTCTTCCTCTTCCTTTCCCCACTTGTCAAATAAAAATTCTATATCACACATAAAATCCAATATAGTTCTTTTTTCTATGTTTGTAAGATTGTCAAATTCTGTGGCTAACCCCTGCATAATACAATCGTTTATGATACTTATTACTTTACTTGTCTTCATTCCTGCTCACGCTCCTTTCACAATCTCAATAGCTCTGTCATAGGCTTGAGCAATTCCGCCTTCTACTGCCCAATTATTATTATGCCGCTCGCTTAAATTTGTAGCTCTTTCGTGGTGCCAATCAGATAGCTCTCTTAATCGTGCAATCGCCGTGTTTATATCGCACGCCGTTGGTTGATCATCTATAACACGCAAAACCAATTCTTCAATCACAGGTTCTAATTCAATGTCGCAATGTGCTGTTATCCATTCTTTTAAATTGTCAGCGTCTATCAATCTCATTCCCCTACCTCCGTGTTCCAACACTCCGAACTGGTGCAGGATTGCCATGCGTGCGCCGAGTGCGTATCCGTATTCACGGCATGCGCCGCGGCTTTCTTGCCAGCCGTTCATCAGGTAGATGGTGTCACAGTCCGCGAGCTTTTGCATGCAGATTTTCATATAGTCTTCATGGGTTGCAGTGTCCGGCAGGGTGATGTTTGCCGGGTTGAAGATTTCCGGCTCCCAGTCAGATAGTTTTTCGCGTGCTTCTTTTTCTGCTGCGGCGAATTTTTCCTTGTAGTTTTCAATCCCGGTTATGGGACCTGATAGGTAAATTTTCATGGTTTCTCCTTTCCGTACTCTTTCAGGGCTTCCATTGCCATGTCCAGTGCTTCTATTTCCGCCCACAATGCTTTTGATTCGCTACAGTTGGGGTCTAAGCAGCTTAATATTCCGACAGTATTCATTGCTCTTGTGTTTAATATTTTGATTGCCTCTCCTTTGTTCATTCCTGCTCACGCTCCTTTTGTACGTCTTTACTTTTTTTGAACTCCATGTGGTCACAATAATCAGGTTTCAATGATTTCTTCTTATTCCAGTTTGTGCATCCGCTGTAGGAAAATCTGCACCGATTGCATATTTTATAGTTGCTTTGCTTCATCCTTCTTTGTGCCCTTCAGTCCACTTCCGGACGATTTCAGTTGCTTCAAGGGGATGACAAATTTCAAAAACACTACAAGCAATACCCACACCATTGTTGCAATTTGCCAATGGACATATGAAGCAGTCCACCTCTGTGCATTGTTCGCCTGTTCGCCCTAAGCTATCCAACATCCGTCTCTTTTCAACTAAATAATTAAATTCCAT
>ERZ808258.217-NODE-217-length-26351-cov-36.207370_pt1 | contig 26351 bp, 26 predicted proteins | sample MGYA00521280_ERZ808258 | MGnify/ENA primary metagenome ERZ808258 (study PRJEB31516, sample SAMN03275585) | gut metagenome | biome: mammalia-associated habitat; material: feces | host: Papio cynocephalus | place: Kenya | collected 2012-07-19 ...
CTTTGAAAATTCTCCGGAGGGAATTTTGTGGGAATGTTTTTAGTATTGGCGATGATGCTTAGATGAGCTTATGGGGGTTGGTCACTCAATAGCGTATTGCGCTTGATCCCGTTCTTGAGGTTTCCTTCATCTTTTCTCCTTTCAGCGGGATGGCTGCTCTATAAGCTCATCTAAGTATCATTAAAACGAATAGAAAGGGGGACAAAGTTGTGCCAAAGAGGGCAAAAACGACGGAGTCCTCCGCGACTCTGCCAAGAATGCGGCCCGCTCTTACACCGGAGGCCCGGGAAAACCAGATGATTGCATTAGCAATGGATCTTGTGGAGGAGCGGCTGCGTAACGGTACAGCTTCTTCACAGGAGACGACTCATTTTCTAAAGCTGGCGACGAAAAGCGAGAAGCTTAATCAACAGCTTGCGGAAAAAGACCTCGAACTGAAAGAGGCAAAGAGACAGGCGATCCGGTCTCAGGGACGGCTTGATGACCTTTATGCGAATGCGTTGAAGGCGATGCAGCGATATAGCGGGCATGACGATGAAGCGATTGACGAATATTAAAAACTATACTGAGCTGATTAAGCTGAAAAATTTTATAGATCGATTCGAGTATCTTAAACTGGATGGGACGGTCGGACAGGATACCTTTGGGTTCGAACGATATTTGAATCAGGGGTTTTATCACTCAGCCGAATGGCGGGCGATTCGTGATCAGGTGATTGCGCGGGATCTCGGATGTGATCTTGGAATTGACGGATATGAAATTCATGGACGAATTTATATTCATCATATGAACCCGATTACCGTTGACGACATTCGAAAAATTACAGAGTATTTACTGGATCCGGAATATCTGATATGTACGACCCATGAAACGCATAACGCGCTGCACTTTGGCGACGCGTCGTTACTTGTGACGGAACCTGTTGTGAGAACTCCGTTTGACACATGTCCATGGAAGAAAAGGTGAGAAAGATGATTAAATGGATTGAATACAACGACGTTTGGACAAAGGTGAAACGATCGGCGAGAACGACCATCAGCAGACAGGGGTCGGGGAACTATCCTACGGATTCCTGGAAGAAAACGATTCTGCTTGCAGAGCATAGTCCAATTCGGCGAATTAAGTTCTCGTGGCAATGGGCGAATCTGAAGAGCTGGGTGTCCGTGCATTTTGTTCGGCACAAGTTTGGCATCGAACATTGGGTATCGACACAGCGAACAGACCGGACCGGCGTGAACCGCGATGAAAAGACGCAGGATGCTCCCGTGCTGCACGAGTGTGAAGCAAACGCGCAGGCACTGATTTTTATCAGCCGCAGACGACTCTGCAATCAGGCTTCCGCTGATACTCGTGAGGCATGGAAAGAAGTAAAAGAAAAGGTGAAATCCGTCGATCCGGTACTGGCTTCCGTGATGGTGCCGGAATGCATCTATCGCGGATTCTGTCCGGAGTTCTATTCGTGCGGTTATGTAAACACTGAAGAGTATGCGAAGGCGCTGGCGGAGTATCGACAGAAGGAGGCCGGGTGATGGAGAGTATTCTTACTTCAATCAAGAAACTGCTCAACATCGATGAGGGCTGCACGGACTTTGACACGGATATCATCATCCACATCAATTCTGTGCTGATGATTCTGACCCAGCTTGGTGTAGGTCCGACCGATGGATTTGAGATCGAGAACGATAAAGCGAAATGGTCCGATTTTCTGGGCAGCTATCCGAATGTGAATGCTGTTCGATCCTACGTCTATTTCAAGGTGCGCCTGATGTTCGATCCGCCGGGCAGTTCTGCGGCGATCGAAAGCATGAATAAACTGGCGAACGAACTGGAATGGCGAATCAACGCGACGGCGGAGAAAAATGCTGGATGAAATCAGATAAAACGTCATAGAACGAATAAAGCATTATAAGGCTCTGAGCGTGCTTCAGAGGTTTTTTGTCATGAATCAGAAAGACGAAATGACAAACAGCTTCCGGCGTTACAGAGCGTGCGGCATGCGCCGGAATGGTTTGGCTGATTGAGAAAAAGGAGTGATGATCGCTTGAATAACGAATTGACCCATCATGGAATCCTTGGAATGAAATGGGGCGTGCGGCGCACGCCTGAGCAGCTTGGACACAAGACGGGAAACGGCAAAAAAGGCGGCGGAGAAGGAAAGGCCGAAAAAGCCGGACAAAAGATTCGACGCAGGGCCGGTTCGATGAGCGACGACGAGCTTCGTTCCCGCATCAATCGTCTGAATATGGAAGAGCAGTATGACAACCTCGTTGCGCGGCAAAAGTCCCGGGGGACGAGCGTTGTTAAAACGCTGCTTTCCAACGCGGCAAAGGATCTTGCGCAGCAATCGCTGGCCAAGCTTGTATCAAAAGCGGTTGGCAGGATGTTTGCCGACAAGGAAAAGGAATTCGACATTAACGACTACAAGGACGCCGACTTGAGCACGGTAAGTTTAGACGACCTGAGCAAGGTGGCAAAATGGTATTCCCTTCAGCAGACGATTGAAAAAGCGCGGAAACCAAAGGATTGAGGATAAATGCTTTCCAACACAGCCGTACCCCGTTACTATGGGGCTTTTCGCGACGCCGTGATGGCGGGTCGAATTCCGATATGCAAAGAAATTGAAATGGAGATGCATCGGATCGACGCGCTGATCGACAACCCCGGAATGTATTACGACGACAAAGCTGTCGAAGGGTTTATCGCATACTGCGAGGAAGAACTGACGCTGACGGACGGATCGGATTTGAAGCTGCTGGACAGTTTCAAGCTATGGGCCGAATCGATTTTTGGCTGGTACTATTTTGTTGAACAAACGGTTCCAGTGCCAAACGAAGACGGAACGCGAATGCGTTACGTTCGCAAGCGAATCAAGAAACGACTGTGCAACAAGCAATACCTGATCGTCGCGCGAGGCGCGGCAAAGACGATGTATGCAAGCTGCATTCAGAGCTATTTTCTCAACATCGATACGAGCACCACGCACCAGATAGCGACCGCCTATACGATGCGCCAGGCAGACGAGACGATTTCTCCGATCCGCACGGCGATAACCCGCGCCCGCGGGCCGTTGTTCCAATTCCTTACCGAGGGCAGTTTGCAAAACACAACGGGAAGCCGCGCCAATCGAGTAAAACTTGCAAGCACAAAGAAGGGGATTGAAAACTTTATTACCAACAGCCGAATTGAAACGGTACCGATGAGCATTGACAAGCTTCAAAGCATGCGGACGAAAATCGCCACGGTTGACGAATGGCTATCCTGCGACGTGCGTGAAGACGTTGTGGGTGCGATTGAACAGGGTTCTTCAAAGATTGACGATTATCTGATCGTTGCAATCAGTTCGGAGGGCACGGTGCGCAATGCGATCGGTGACACAATCAAAATGAAGCTGATGAAGATCCTGCGAGGGGAGATCGAAGCGCCTTGGATCAGCATCTGGTACTATCGACTCGATTCGCAGGATGAAATCGGACGACCGGAAATGTGGTTGAAAGCGAACCCGAATTTGGGGCAGACGGTCAGCTACGAGACGTATCAGCGAGATGTGGACAATATTGAAAAATCGCCTTCGGAACGCAACGATACGCTGGCAAAACGCTTTGGAATCCCTATGGAAGGATATACGTATTACTTTTCTTATGAAGAAATTCAGCCGCATCGCAAACGCAGTTTTTGGAGAATGCCCTGCGCAATGGGCTGTGACCTTTCGCAGGGAGACGACTTTTGTGCATTCACTTTTTTGTTCCCTATCGGCGATGGGAGTTTCGGTATAAAGACGCGCAACTACATTTCGACGCTGACATTTGACAAACTTCCGGCGGCGATGCATTCCAAATATGAGGAGTTTATCAAAGAGGGCAGCCTTGTCGTGATGGACGGAACCGTGTTGGACATGATGGCCGTATACGACGATTTGGACGCGCACATTTCCGAAATGGAATACGATGTGCGCTGTTTGGGATACGACCCATACAACGCGAAGGAGTTTATTGCGCGATGGGAAAGCGAAAACGGCCCGTTCGGAATAGAAAAAGTAATACAGGGAGCCAAGACGGAATCCGTTCCATTGGGAGAGCTGAAAAAGCTTTCCGAGGAACGGATGCTTTTGTTTGACGAGAGCCTGATGAGTTTTGCAATGGGCAACTGCATTGCAATGGAAGACACAAACGGCAACCGCAAGCTGCTGAAGAAACGATACGAACAGAAGATCGACGCGGTGGCTGCCATGATGGATGGTTATATCGCATACAAGATAAACAGGGAGGCGTTTGATTGAGCAGCGGGTATGGCATATGCTCAGGCGATGGTTACTATCGCAGCGAAAAAGGGGCTTCAGTTCACCGGAATAAATTGAGCCTTTATTGTCTGAAACCAGGCGCGAAGCATTCCGATGATTTTTTCGGAATCGGCTATGGAGCAGACAGCGAGAGAGAACTGTTCTGCGACATGGAGAAAGAATTCGATCTTTCCAAAAAGGAGGACAGGCAGATCGTCCCCGGCGGGCAGGAAAGATTCAGCACACCGATGAAGCTCGGGGTTGATAGGAAGCGCAGTTTCCGAACCGTGTGGATGAATGACGGCCCGGATGGAAGCGCTCGTTTTATCACGGCTTACATCGACCGACGACTGGAAAGGGGTTGAGCGTTATGTCTTTTGCGTTATGCGAACGAGTTCGAATTCGCGGGAAAAATATTACGGGCGAGATTATTGACGTGTATCGGGGGGAAAACGACGGCGTGACCTATTATACGGTTGAAAGCGACGAACCTGAGGACGCTCAGGGCGAATGGCCGCTCTATGACTGCACGGAGGAGCAGATCGAGAAAATTTGATAAATCGTCCGAGCCAGAACCGTAAGCGCAGCGCTTACGGTTCTTTTTTTAGCCGTTAACAGCACGAGAAACAGGAGGAAGAGGATATGGGACTGATTGGCAGGCTCAAACACGCCTGGAATATTTTTAAGAACAAAGATCCCACCGGTGGGTATTACAACCTGGGGCCTTCCTACGGGTATCGGCCGGATCGGATGCGGTTCAGCTGCGGAAACGAGAAGTCGATTGTGACATCCGTTTATAATCGGATTGCTATGGACGTGGCATCCATAACGATTCAGCATGTAAAAATGGATGCGAACAATCGGTTTGTCGACGTGGTGGATTCCTGTTTGAACAACTGTCTGACATTGGAGGCCAACATCGATCAGTCCGGCAGGGCATTCATACAGGACGTTGTGATGAGCATGCTGGATGAAGGCTGCGTTGCGATGGTTCCGGTCGATACGGACGACGAACCGGAAGAATCCGGGAATTTTAAGATTTACACCATGCGGACGGGACGAATCCGCGACTGGTACCCCGAGCATGTCCGCGTTGAGGTTTACAATCAGGCGGAAGGGCGGCGCAGGGAAGTGATCCTTCCGAAAGAAACGCTGGCGATTATTGAAAACCCCATGTATGCGGTTATCAATGAGCCCAATTCGACGATGCAGCGGCTGGTGCGAAAGCTGAACCTGCTGGACGCAATCGATGAACAGACAAGCAGCGGAAAACTGGATTTGATCATTCAGCTGCCCTACCTTATCAAAACCGAACAGCGCCGCGCGCAGGCGGAGCAGCGCCGACAGGACATTGAACGGCAGTTGTCCAGCGGGAAATACGGCATCGCTTACACGGACGGTACCGAGCGAATTACTCAGCTCAACCGCCCGGTCGAGAATAATCTGATGAAGCAGATTGAATACCTGACGAGTATGCTATACAGCCAGTTAGGGATCACTCAGGCGATATTGGATGGTTCGGCCGACGATAAGACGATGTTGAATTACTACAACCGGACGATCGAACCGATTCTGGCAGCCATCGCCGACGAGATGCGCCGCAAATTCCTGACGAAAACCGCACGGTCTCAGCGACAGACGATTATGTTCTTCCGTGACCCGTTCAAGCTCGTTCCGGTTAACGATCTGGCTGAAATTGCCGATAAGTTTACGCGAAACGAAATTATGACGAGCAACGAAATACGACAAATTGTTGGAATGAGACCCAGCGACGACCCGAACGCGGATGTACTGAGAAACAAAAATTTGAGCGCTTCAGAAGATGTTGAGAAAAGCCTGCTTACAGATGAACCCGACGACGAAGGAGCGCGGCAGGAGGAAGGAACAGGTCAAAATGGATAAAGAATTCGACTTCAGCGGTTGGGCGACGCGAAACAACATTCGCTGCTCCGACGGCCGGACAATTATGAAAGACGCATTCAAGGACTGCGACGGGAAGACCGTACCCCTTGTATGGGGACACAAACACGGCGAACCGGGGAGCGTGCTTGGACACGCCGTACTTGAAAACAGGGAGGACGGCGTTTATGTTTACGGCGCGTTCAACCCCACAGAGAGCGGTCAGACCGCCAAGATGCTGGTAAAACACGGCGACATCTCCGCGCTTTCCATTTACGCCAATCAGCTTAAAGAGCAGGGCAGAAATGTGATCCACGGCATGATTCGCGAGGTCAGCCTGGTTCTGGCAGGAGCGAATCCGGGAGCGTTTATTGATTCCGTTATTGTCCACAGCGACGGAACGACGGAAGAGGATCGGGAACAGGGGATTTTCTATACCGGCGAATCGATCGAGCTGGAACACGCGGACGAGAGCGAAGAAGAAAAACCGGATGAAGGCAAAAAGGAGACGGGCGCGGGCGAAACCGCCGGCGAAATTTTTGATACGCTGACCGACAAACAGAAGGTCGTCGTATATGCGATGCTTGAGAAAGCGATCGAGCAGAGCGAAGAGGACGATAATTCCCAGCAGGATAAAAACGAGGAGGAAACCGAAATGAAGCATAATGTTTTCGATAAGGAAACCGACAAGAACGAGAATGTGATTTGTCATGCCGACCAGCAGAAGATTCTTGCGAGCGCAAAGAGCTCCGGCGTGGGCAGCTGGAAGGCGGCGCTGGAAATGTATGCCAGCGAGAACAGCGGCGATATGGCGCACGCCGATCTCGGGTTCAATAACATTTCCACGCTGTTCCCGGAATACAAGGACGTTCGCCCCGGTGCGCCGGAGCTGCTGACCACCGACCAGGGCTGGATTGCCAAGGTTCTGGCAAAGGTTCACAAGAGCCCGATTTCCCGCATCCGTACCCGTGAAACGGACATGCGCAGCATCACCAACCTGCGCGCGAAGGGCTACCAGAAGGGCAAGCAGAAGGCGTTCCGCGGCAACCTGAGCCTGCTTTCCCGTACCACCGACCCGCAGACCGTTTATGTTAAGAGCAAACTGGACCGTGACGACATCATCGACATTACCGATTTCGATGTGGTGCAGTATATGTACAACATTGACAGGATGAACCTGAACGAGGAACTTGCCATGGGCATCATGGTCGGCGATGGCCGCGCCGACGGCGCCGACGGGAAGATTGATCCGACCAAGATTCGCCCGATCTGGCTGGACGACGAGCTTTACACGATTCACACGGACGTAGACATTACGGGGATGAAGGCCAGCCTGCAGGGCACGGGAACCGCCGCCAGCTTTGGCGAGAACTATATCTACGCCGAAGCGGTTATTCAGACGCTGCTGTACGCCCGGGAGAAATACAAGGGCTCGGGCCTGCCGGACTTCTTCTGCACGCCGCATCTGGTGAACGTAATGCTGCTGGCCCGCGACATGAACGGCCGCCGCATCTACGACAACGTGAACGAACTGAAGGCCGCGCTGAACGTGAACGAAATTATTACGGCCGAACAGTTTGAAGGCCTGACCCGCACCACGACCGACAGCAAGAAGAAGAAACTGCTGGGCATCATGTGCAACCTGGCTGACTACAGCCTGGGCGCGACCAAGGGCGGCGAGATCAGTCACTTCACCGATTTCGATATCAACTTTAACCAGCAGGTCAGCCTTCTGGAAACCCGCGTCTCCGGCGCGAACACGCGCGTTCTTTCCGCCATTGCGCTGGAAGAGGACGTGACGCCTGCTCCGACCCCTGGCGACGACGAGTCGGAGAATCCGTCCGGCTGATAGAGGCGGACGGTCAAAATGGCAAAGTATTGCGGAAAGATTGGATATGCCGAGACGGTTGAAAGCGCGCCCGGAGTTTGGGAAGAAACGATTACGGAGCGAAAATATTACGGGGACGTGACCCGGAATATCAGGCGGCTGGAAAGCGGAGAACATCTGAACGACAAGCTGGAAGTAAACAACCTGATCAGCATCGTGGCGGACGCATACGCCGTGCAGAACTTCTTTGCCATTCGATATGCAGAATGGATGGGGGTGAACTGGAAAGTGACGAACGTTGAGGTTCAGCCCCCTCGTCTCATTCTGACGCTTGGGGGTGTGTATCATGGGGCTTCGAACTGGTCTGCATGATGAGCTGTGCCGGATTCTTGCCGAATTCTGTATACAAAACAGAAAGACGCTTGGGTTTGCCGATTCGCTGACGGATAAGGAAATTGCGGAAAGAGCGAGAGAGCATGTTTACTTTCAGCCGAAAGAAAACACAAGGATTCTCTATCCATGCATCGTCTACAAGCGATCGCGAATTGATACGACTTTTGCATGCAACATGCCCTATGCGCAGACAAAGGAGTATACGGTGACGGCGATTGACAGGAACCCCGATTCCCCGCTTCCGGACATGATTGCTGCGCTTCCTATGTGTGTGTTCGACCGACACTATGTGACCGAAAACCTGTACCACGACGTATTTACGATTTGTTTTTAATGAGGAGGATTTGACGATGAGCAAGATTATCTGGGATGCAATCGAAGACCGTCTGTATGAACTTGGCGTATCCAAAGGCGTGCTTTACCGCCTGGATGAGCAGAATAAGTATACGAAGGGATATGGCTGGAACGGCCTGATCAACGTGACGGAATCTCCGTCCGGCGCAGACGTTACCAAGCTGTTCGCGGACGGCATCGAGTATGCGAACATGCGCGCGGCCGAAGAATACGGCGCCAGCATTGAAGCGTACACCTATCCGGACGCGTTTGCGGAATGTGACGGTTCGGCGCAGCCTGTTCCCGGCGTTTACATCAAGCAGCAGACTCGCGAGCCGTTCGGCTTCTGCTACCGTACGGAAATTGGCAGCGCCGCGAAGGGCCAGGAGGCGGGCTACAAGCTGCATCTTGTATACGGTCTGACGGCTTCTCCGAGCGAGAAGGCGCACGCGACGATTAACGATTCGCCGGAGGCCGCTACGATGTCCTGGGACGTCAAGGCAACCCCCGTTCCGGTGAACATGGCCGGATTCAAGCAGACGGCTGTTATCGAGATCAGCAGCCTTGATCATACTGCCGAGAAGATGGCAGCGCTTGAAGAAGTGCTGTATGGCAAGGACGCGAGCGCGCAGGGCAACGATGGCGCTGAGCCGAAGCTGCCGATGCCGGATGAGATTTTTGAGATGATGAAGGTTACGACCGAGACGGGCGACTGATTGACGAACCGGCGGGCGCGGGCCGCTGAGCCCGAGGAATAGTTGAGAGGGCTGCGGCCCTCTCAAACTCTCCCGGAGAGTTTTTTGACAGATCGAGACGGTACGGACGCGACGCCGTTTTTTGTGTCTTGATGAAAGGAGAAGAAAGATGCTGAAGAAGACGATTACTTACACGGACTATGACGGGAACGAGAGAACCGAAGACTTTTACTTTAACCTGAACAAGGCGGAAGTGATGGAGATGGAAATGGGCACGACCGGAGGCATGACGAAAATGCTGGAACGGATTGTGGCCGAGCAGGACAGCCGCCGCATTATCGAAGTATTCAAGGAAATGATTGTGCGCTCCTACGGCGTGAAATCGCCCGACGGGAAGCGTTTTATGAAGAGCCCGGAACTGGCCGACGCATTCACGCAGACGGAAGCTTATTCCAACCTTTTCATGGAGCTTGCGACGAACCATGAAGCGGCCGCGGCTTTTATTAACGGCATTATTCCGCAGACGGCAGAAGCTGCAGCCGCCGCTGCCGCCGTCCCGGCGGCGAACCCGTATCTTACTCCCGTAAGTTAAAAAGAGAGGCTGGGCGAATGAGGGATGCTGCAGGTCAAGATACCGGGGTTTGAATATTTCGACGAGAGAACAAACGAGTTTCACACGGTGCATGAAACCACGCTTCGCCTGGAGCATTCCCTCGTTTCCCTTTCGAAATGGGAATCAAAATGGAAGAAACCATTCCTGGGAAAGGGCGAAAAGACGATTGAAGAATGCCGGGATTATGTTCGCTGTATGACGATTACACAGAATGTAAATCCGTTAATCTATAAGTTTCTTCCGAACGGCGTGATGAAGGCTGTGAACGATTATATCGAAGATTCGATGACGGCTACATGGTTCAGCAAAGACGAAAACAGGCGGCACAGCAACGAAGTGGTGACGGCGGAGATTATCTATTACTGGATGGTTGCGCTGAGCATTCCGTTTGAATGCCAGAACTGGCATTTGAACCGGCTGATTACGTTGATTCGTGTTTGCAACATCAAGAACGCGCCGCAGAAGAAATTGACCAGAAGCGAAGTGCTGGAGCGAAATCGGGCGCTGAACATGGCCCGGAGACAAAGTATGCATAGCCGAGGATGACGAGCGGGAGGGGGATGCCGATTGATCCGGTTTAAGCATTCGGGGGATTTCAAGCAGACGGAAAAGTTTTTTGCGCGGGCGCGAAAAGCTTCCTACCTCCCGATACTGGAAAAATACGGACAGGACGGAGTGAATGCGCTTATGGCCGCAACGCCTGTTCGAAGCGGCAAAACCGCATCCTCATGGGGATACGAGATTACGGAAAACGAGCGGGGCCCCGTTATTCACTGGACCAATTCCAACATTAACGACGGAGTGAATATCGCTCTGATTTTACAATATGGTCACGGGACGGGAACGGGCGGATATGTTCAGGGAATTGACTACATCAATCCGGCTATCCGGCCGATTTTCGAAAAAATCGCCAATGACGCCTGGAGGGAGGTGACGCAGGGATGAGCAATGTCGACAAGCGCGTAGTGGAGATGCAATTTGACAACAAGCAGTTTGAAAGCAACATCCAGACGAGCGTAAAATCGCTCGACACGCTGAAAAAGAGCCTTAACCTTGAAAAATCGGCCAGAGGATTGAACGAGCTTGCAAAAGCGGGACGTTCTTTTACGCTGGACGGAATCAGCGACGGCGTTGCGACGATCAGCAGCCGTTTTACGGCGATGGGCATCGCCGGCGTTACGGCGCTTCAGGAAGTTACGCGCGCCGCAATGAACTGCGGCAAGCAGATGATCAACGCGCTGGCGATTGATCCTGTAAAGAGCGGATTTGAAGAATACGAGACGCAGATCAACGCGATTCAAACCATTCTGGCGAACACATCCGACGCGATGGACAAGGCCGGAAAGAGCCAGGACGAGCGCCTTGCAATCGTCAACGATCGTCTGAATGAGCTGAACACTTACGCGGACAAGACGATTTACAACTTTACGCAGATGACCCGCAACATTGGCACGTTTACGGCTGCGGGCGTTGAGCTGGACACTTCTGTGGAAGCGATCAAGGGCATCGCCAACCTTGCGGCCGTATCCGGCGCAAACAGCCAGCAGGCCAGCACGGCGATGTATCAGCTTTCGCAGGCGTTGGCGTCCGGTACGGTAAAACTGCAGGACTGGAACTCCGTGGTCAATGCAAGCATGGGCGGCGAACTGTTTCAGAAGGCGCTTATCCGTACGGCGGAGGCCATGGGGGTAACGATTGACAAAGTCGTTACGACCACGGACAAAAAAGGAAAGCAAGTTAAGGAAACCGTCAAGAGGACGGTCAGCCAGATTATCGAAGACGAGGGCAGTTTCCGCGAAAGCCTGAAAAAGGGCTGGCTGACTTCCGACGTGCTTACCGAAACGCTAAGCCAGTTCGCAATGGACTTTGAAGAAATTGCGAAGGCTCAAAACATCACGATTGAAGCCGCGAAAGAATTGAAAAAGGCCGAACTGCTGGCAAAGGGATACTCCGTGGAAGAGGCGGATGAAATTATTAATCTGGCCGAAACGGCGAACGACGCGGCGACGAAAGTTAAAACGCTCTCACAGCTGTTTGACACGCTGAAAGAAGCGGCGCAATCCGGCTGGACGCAGAGCTGGATGACGATTATCGGCGATTTCAACGAGGCGAAAGAACTGCTGACTGGAATGAGCGATTATTTCAGCAACATTATCAATGCCTCCGCCGAATCGAGAAACGCGATTCTTGCGGACTGGAAAGCGATGGGCGGCAGAAACGAGCTGGTGAACAGCTTCTGGAACGTCGTCTATTCGATTGAAAATGTTGTAAGGGCCGTTAAGAAAGCATTTGAAAACGTATTCCCACCCACTACGGCGCAGCAGCTTTACGACGTGACGAAGAAGTTTTCGGATTTGACGGCGAAGATCAGAGCGTTTACCGAAGACAGTGAAGCGATGGGGAAATTAAGCCGCGTATTTAACGGCGTGGCGGCCGCGCTCGACATCGTAAAGACCGCGCTCGGATGGGTTTGGACTGGATTTAAGAAACTGATGGGCGCCGCGGCGCCGGCGACGGGCGGTCTGCTCGAATTTGCGGCAAAAATCGGCGACGGAATCGACAAGCTGCGCACGACGATTAAAACTTCCGAGACGATTCAGAAGGTGCTGGCGAAACTGGGCGCGGGCGCGTCCAGAATCGGAGCGGGAATCCGGGACGCGCTGGGCAAGGTCGGAAGCAAATTCAACGACGTATGGGGGAAAATACGGAGCAGCGGCGTTTTCGAGAAAATAAAGAAGGGCGCGGCCGATTTTATCGGCAGGATTCCGGAATTTATCAACCAGGTAAAAGCATTTGGAAAATCGATCGTCGATTATGTAAAGAAATCTGAAACGTTGAAGACGGCGCTGAACAAAGTCGGCGCTTTTTTCAGCCCGGTTATTTCCAAAGTCAAAGAATTCGGCGCAAAGCTGAAGGAAGCGTTTAAGACGCTATTCGCCGGAGGGGGCGAAGGCACGGGGGACATCCGGAGCGAGCTGAAGGCGCGTTTTGCCGCACTGGGCGAACTATTCGCCGGGGGATTTGAAACGGTGAAAAGCGCAATTGGCGGCGCGTGGGAGAAAATCAAAGAATTCTTTGAAAATTTCTTTACAGAAAAGATGCCGGAGTTCTTTTCCCGGATTGGCGACAAGGCGAACGGGATACTGAGCGCGATGCGCGGGATCAACTGGGGCGCGCTGATAAAAACCATATTGGGGCTGTTTTCGACAATTAAATTTATCTCATTTCTCAGCGCGTTTTCCAAGATCGGAAACGCGTTTAAGAAACTTTCAGCGGGGGTTAATAACGTCGGCGAGTGTCTGAAGGCTTTCAGAAAAGAGGGCTTAAAGATTACCAAGCAGAACAAGGATTCTATCGGGACGACGCTGCTGAAAATCGCCGCGTCCATCGGGATTCTTGTGGCGGCGATGCTGGTTCTATCGAAAATGGACACGGGCGAGATTGTGAAATCGCTTTCGGTGATCGCGCTGCTGGGCGCGGAACTGACGTTGATTTCGCTGGCGTTCAAAAAAGGGGCTGCCGATGGGAAGGGTTTCCTGATGATGTCCGCGGCCATTGCGCTGATGATCATCCCGATCAAAATGTTGGCGGGAATGGACACCGGCCCCGCGCTGAAGGGAATTGTGGGGATCGGCCTGATTATGGCCGAAATGGCGCTGTTTACAAGGATTGCGCAGAAGGGGTTCAGCGGAAAGACGGCGTTTGTTTCGATGGCCGTAGGGGTGAACCTACTGGCGATTGCGCTGAAACAGCTTTCCAAATTAACCATCGGCGGGCTCTTACAGGGGCTTGTCGGGCTGGGCGCGCTTCTTTTGGAAATTTCCCTTTTCATGAAAGCTGCGAACGGGATGAAAACGACGGGGCTTTTGAGCATGGCGATTGCGGTGAACCTGATGGCGATTGCGATTCGGTCGCTGGGCAATATGGACACCGGAGCGCTGGCGAAGGGGCTGATCGCAATCGGCGGGATGATGGCGGCGCTGAGCCTGGTGACGAAGACGATGGGCGGCGGGAACATTCTGGGGTCGCTCACCATGCTTTTAAGCACGGCGGGAATGCTGATTCTATTCGTGAACGCATTCAAACAGATTGAAGGGATCGACACGAGCTCGATGCTTTCCTTTGCGGCCTCCGTTTCCGCAATTCTGCTGACGCTGGCCGGGTCCATGCTGATACTGGGGAACATGCCGATTACCGGATCGCTGATGGGGATTGCCAATTTGGCGATTGCAATTGCGGGCGTTGCGGGGATAATTATCGCGCTTGGCGCGCTGAAGGACGCCTGGGCGGGAATGACCGACTTTCTGGAAGCGGGCGGAGACGTACTCCAGCAGATTGGCAGCGCCATTGGCAAATTCTTTGGAGGAATTGGCAGCGGGTTTGTCGAGGGGCTGGATCTGCCGTCGATGGGGACGCAGCTATCCGCATTTATGGAGAACGCGCAGCCGTTCCTTGAAGGCGCGAAGAAAATTGATGAAAGCGCGGCGAACGGGGTGAAGAATCTCGCTGCCGCATTGCTGGCGATTGCGGGCGAACAATTTGTTTCGTCGCTGGTTACGATTTTTACGGGCGAAAACCCCGTTACGAAATTCTCTGCGGACATCAAACAGCTTGGGGCCGCGCTCGCCGCATACGGGACCGCCGTGGCGCCGCTGGCCGCCGTGCCGGACGGAGTAATTGACAAATCGATTACAATCGCGCAGGCGTTGACGGGCGTTGCGAAGGAAATACCGCCCACGGGACCGCTGGCGCAGTTTTTGAACGGAACGGGCGACATGACGGCCTTCGGAAGCGGGGTTAAAGCGCTGGGGGCGGCGCTGGTTGATTTCGCGACGGAAGTTTCCGGAATCGACGATGAAAAATTCAGCCAGACGAAGATCGACGCGCTGGTGGCCGTGGCTGCCGGGCTCGCCTCGCTGGAAACGCAGCTGGAAGGGCAGGGCGGACTCGAAGATGTCTTTGAAGGCACCAAATCGCTGGCCACATTCGGGGAAGGATTTTCGCCATTCACGGAAGGGCTGAACGAATTCATCAAAGACGTGGGCGGTCTGGTTTTCGACGAGAAAACGGATTTGCCAAAGATTGACGCGGTGATCAGCATCGCAGGCGCGCTGAGCGCGCTGGAAAAGGACCTGGAAGCGCAGGGCGGAATTACGGACGCGATTGACGGCGTAAAATCCCTTTCCAGGTTCAGCGAAGGGTTCAGCCCGTTTGCCGAAAACCTGAACGGATTTATCGATCAGGTCAAGCAGATAACCTATGAACCGGAAAAAGATTCGACAAAGATGGACGGCGTGATTGCGCTGGCCACGGCGCTGGCCGAGCTGGAAAACAACCTGCAGGCGCAGGGAGGGCTGGCGGATAAATGGAGCGGGGTAAAATCCCTCGGGGTTTTCGCGACGTCGCTGCCGGACTTTTCCACAGGCCTGAATTCGTTCATTACGGCCGTCTCCCGGATTCAGGACGAAGAATTCAACCAGGCAAAAATCGACGCCGCTCTTAACACCGCGGACGCGATTAACCAGATCAATGACAAGCTGCCGAAAACAGCCGGCGCGGCGCAGGGGTTTCTGGGCTCGAAAGACCTTTCTCTGTTTTCAGAAAACATGAAAAAACTGGGCGAGGCGCTCGGGAGCTTTGCGGGCAACATTACAAACGTCAACGCTAAAGACTCGGAAAAAGCGCTGAACGTAATGACGCTGATTACAGATTTTATCAGCGAACTCGACCGCGAAGGCGGGCTTTGGCAGAAGGCCGACCAGTTTTTCGGCGGATCTTCAGCTGAAAACCTTTTGAACACCACGGAAACCATGGCGCAGGTCGGCGCAAACCTGAACGCGTTTGCCACATCCATTTCCGAAGTGAAATTCGACGACAAAGTCGATACGGCCGCGGGCGTATTCAAGGCGATGCAGGATTTTATCGGCGGGCTTGAAACGAGCGGCGGCATGCTGAACAACCTTGCTAAATGGGCTGGCGGCGGCAAAGAAAACACGCTTACTTCCATCAGCAACGCAATGGGACAATTCGGCGAGGACTTCAGGACATTCTCGGAGGGAATTGCAAACTCCGACAGCGCGATTGCGGCGTTTGAAAGCGCCAAAACGCTATTTAACAATTTCAAGCTTTTCAACAGCGAACTCACCGGAAAGGACGGCGGCGGAAAAGTTTCCAGGGAGCTTTATACGATCGGAAGCGGACTTGTAGACTTTGGAACGTATCTTGGCGCGTTTGCGGAGAGCATCGCCGGAATTGACACGACGAACCTGGCGGGCGCGGCTTCGGCCATTGAAACGCTGGTGCGCCTGGCGGGAGACGCGGACGGCGTCGACCCATCCGCAGTGCAGAACATTGCGGCCGTACTGGAAGAATACGGAAACGCCGACTTTACGGCAAGCGGCGACGCGCTGGGCGGAACGTTTGTGGCGGCGATTGCGGCGGCGATTCAAAATGAACAGGAGAATTTGTCCATCGCCGCGTATAACGTCGCCTCCGCCGGCTCGGACGGAGCGGGAGAAGCGGAACAGAACTGGTACGTGGCGGGGCAAAACCTCGCGATCGGCCTGGCGAACGGTATCCTTGCGGAGGCGGCCAGCGTGGCGGAAGCCGCGGCCAGCGTTGCAGACGCGGCGACAAGCGCGCTGCAGAGCAGATGGGACGAGCATTCTCCCTCCCGTGTGGCGATGGCGCTGGGCAGGTTCTTCGACTACGGGCTTGCACAGGGGCTAAGCGGATATTCGCAGGTGGTGAGCGACAACGCGGCCAACGTCGGACGGGAAGCGGTTGAATCGGCGAGGACGATGCTATCGGGCTTTTCCATGACGCTGGACGGAATGGACACTACGCCGACCATTCGGCCCGTGCTCGATATGAGCGGGGTTCAGGACGGCGTAAGCGCCATCAACGGAATGTTTGCACAGGAGCAGAGAATCGGCACTGGCATGTTCCAGGGGACGGCGTTCAACCGGGGCGCAGACGCGCTTCAATTCAACGGCGCGCAAATTACCGGCAGCGTGAACAATCGCGACGTAGTGGACGAACTGAGAACGCTGCGGGAACAGTTTGACGGCCTGAGCAGCGCGGTGACCAGCATGAACCTGGTGCTGGACACCGGCGTGCTTGTCGGGCAGACCTCTGCAGCGATGGACCGCCAGCTTGGCATGCTGGCCAGCAGAAGGGAAAGGGGAAACTGAGCGTAGTGCAAATGTAACTAAGATTTAACACCCTTGTTGTTGACACGGGGGAGAGATGTCGTATAATCAAAGTGCTAGTGAACGCAAAAAAAAGGAGCTGCAAAGAATATGAGATTTAAGGATTATTCCGGCACGGAACAATTTCGGCCGCTGTCCGCCTGGGCCTATTTCGGATACAGCATTCTGTTTGCCATCCCGATCATCGGGTGGTTTTTCCTTCTCGTATTCACCTTCAGCACAAAAAACTATAACCGGCGCAGCTTTGCGAGGTCGCGCTGGTGCGGTTTGATTATTGCCGCGATCGTTGCCGCCATACTTATGACGACGGGCGTCGGAGCGGGGTGGCTGTACGACAACGTGCCCGTCGTCCGCTCATATCTCCCGGAACAGAAAGCGACGGCCGCGGCGAGTCCGCGAATTACTGTAGCTCCGACAGAGAAAGCGGTACCGACGGAGAAAGCGGCGCCGACAGAGAAAGCGGCGCCGACGGAAAAAGCGGCGCAGAGCGCGCCCACAGCCGTGCAGGCCGCGGCGGCGGGCGTAAGCCCGGAATTCAAGGAGACGATGGACGGGTACGAAGCGTTCTTCGATTCGTACATCGAATTTATGAAGGGCTATGACACCAGCTCCACCGCGCCCGCGCAATTGCTGAAGTATGCCGAGATGATGACAGAGTACGCCAAGACGATGGAGGCGCTGGAAAAAATCGAAGAGACGACGCTATCGGAAGCGGACGACCGCTACTGCACGGAGGTTATGCTGCGCATCAACCAAAAACTGGCCGCCTACGCCGCGGGGCAATAAACCGGATCCTGTTACCCACCAGAACCTCGGACACGTTCCGGGGTTCTTTTTTTTTACCCAGAACGGGAAGGAGAGAATTAAATGTACCATTCGATTACAATCGGGACGAAAAACACCTGGGATGACTGGCATTTAATTCCCTCGTCCCGCCCGTTATTCAACCCGCCGGCGGTGAAGACGAACATGATAGAAATCCCCGGAGGAGACGGTGTGCTTGATCTGACGACCGCGCTGACGGGGCGGCCGCTGTATCAGAACAGAACGGGGTCCATCGAGTTCTACGTTCAAAATGGCTTTAAGCCATGGGCGAAGCTGTACAGCGAAATTATGGGATACCTCCACGGGCAGCGGCTGCAGGCGATTCTCGAAGACGATCCGGATTATTACTATCAGGGCCGGTTCAGCGTGAACGCCTGGAAATCGGACCAGCAATGGTCGCTGATCACGATTGACTACGATGTGGAACCGTTCAAATACGAGCTGGATTCCGCACATGAAAACTGGCTTTGGGACACCTTTAACTTTGAGAAGGACGTTATCCGATACTATAAAAACCTTCCGGTGAGCGGTTCGCTTGCGGTGACCGTAATCGGAACGATGGTATCCGTTACGCCGACGATTATCGCGTCCGCTACGGGGATGAGCGTTGCCTACGGGGGAGAAACCTACACGCTTTCCAAGGGCGCGAACACGATAAGGGAAATCATCATTCAGGCGGGAGAAAACGAGTTTGTATTCAGCGGAGAGGGCACGATTACAATTGAAATGCTGGGAGGCGTGCTGTAGTGTTTTACATTTATGCGGATGGAAAACTGATCTATCAGCCTCTTGACAGGCAGCTGGTGGTGTTCTCTCCCCGCCTTTCACTGGAAATGGGCAAGGCCGGAACGCTCGAATTCAGCATCCCGCCGACGAACAAATATTACGGCGAGCTGCGGCAGCTGAGGACGATCATCACGGTAGAAATGGACGAGGTTGAAATTTTCAGAGGGCGCGTGCTCTCGATCGAGCGGAATTTCAACAATATGAAGAAAATCTACTGCGAGGGCGATCTGGCTTACCTGGTGGACAGCGTGCAGCGCGGCGAACGATTTAACGGGAAGGCGCACGCGCTGTTTCGCAAGATTGTGGCGGCGCATAACGCCAGTGTTGAAACGGAAAAACGATTTGAAGTGGGCGAAATCGGGATAGAAAACCGCGATGTTATCCTCTCGGGGCAGGACGAAGGGGAGGAAGACCCCGACGTTGGCCTGATCGACTACGAACAGATTGCAATCAACTCCGTCGCCGACGAATGGATGACGAGTTACGACTATATACAAACCTGCCTGATCGACTATTGCGGCGGGTATCTGCGGACGCGAAAAGTCGGGGACACGGTTTATCTGGATCTGCTGAAGGATTACGGAAACACCGCCGCGCAGGAGATCGAATTCGGCGTGAACCTGCTCGACCTCACGGAAGAATTTGCGGCGGAGGATATTTTTACGGTACTCATTCCCCTGGGGGACGAGAACCTGACGATTGCGTCCGTCAACCGGGGGAGCGCCGAGCTGATTGACGAAGAGGCCGCTGCGCAATACGGCAGGATTCTTAAAACGCACGTGTTTTCCAGCGTGAGCGACCCGAACACGCTGCTGGAAAACGCCAGACGATTCCTGGCGAACCATGATAATTTCCCGCGCACGATTACGGTGAAGGCGGTCGACCTGCATCTGCTCGATTCGACGGTGAAAGAGCTGCGGCTGGGCGATTCGGTGCGCGTTCGTTCCGCGCCGCATGGGCTTTTGAACAATTTGACCTGCACGCGGATTGAATACGACCTGGAGAACGCGGCCAACAACACCTATACCTTCGGCGATCCGCGCCAGACGCTGACGCAGCGATACCGCAAGGACGCGCAGGCCGAGCGGGAACAGGCCAAACAGGAGAGCACGAAAAAGAGCGCGAAGACCGGCAAAAGCGCCGGGAAAAAAGCCGAGGAAGAAATTAAAAAGGAATCGGACCGGTTCTTTGACGCGTGGATCAACGTCGATCCATCCGCCGCGCATATCGACATGGGCGCGATTTACCGCGAACTGAAGGATACAAAGAAAACGCTTGAAAACGAGGTCGGCATCGATCTGGACGGCGTGAAGGCGAACATCAACATCAAAGCGCTGAAGACCCAATACGACGAGCAGGAAAAGGAAATCGCCCAGCAATCGGCCAGGATTGAGCTTTATCACACCGACACAGAGGCGAAAATTGAACTGACCACGGCCAACCACAAAAAGCTGGAAGAGCTCGAACAGGGACATTACGCGGAACTGACCCTTCGATCGAGCCTGCTGGAGAGCGAGATCAAGCTCAAGGCCGATAAGGTTACGGTGGAAGCGATTGACGTGAACCTGAGCGCGCTGACGAAAACGGTTTCCGGCGTGCAGGATCAGGTGGACGAGGCGAAGGTTACCATTTCGGCGGTATCCGAAGAGGTGAACCAGAACCGGCAGCGCATCAGCAAAAACGAGGCCAGCATCACAACGTTATCGGACAGCACGAACAGCAGCATTTCCCTGCTGGCCAACAGCCTGTCGGGCGTTTCGCAGCGAACCGCATCGCTTGAAGTGCGCGCCGACAACGCGGAGAGCTCGATCACGCTGAAGGCGGATAAGACGACGGTGAACTCCAAGGTGATCGAGCTGAACGGAAAAATTTCAAGCCTGAGCGCGGATGTTGCAGACGTGAAGAGCCTGGTCGCCACAAAGGTGACGGCGGACGAGGTGGATTCCCGCATCAGCACGTCGCTGGCGACCCGGTCGCTCGATATTCTGGCCGGGCGGATTCGCTGCGTCTATATTTCCGCGGGGGAAATGGTGATCGGCGGAAAATCCGTGGCGACGCAGGCCTGGGTGACGGAACAGATATCCAACGCTGTCGCCAAGTGCGCCTCGGCCAGCCACAGCCACAGCTGGAGCAGCATTACCGGAAAGCCCTCGACCTTTACCCCGGCTTCACACAGCCACACCTTCAGCGGTTCAACGACGTTCAACATCGGTCACACGCATTACGTATATAACGTCAAGACGAACTCGGGCGGCATGAGCAGCAATTACAGCAAAACCATCAGCATTTCGGGCAGAACGGGCACGAATTAAGCCCGAACAGGAGAGAAAAGATGCGGACACTCGGTGAGTTTGGAAAAGCGATTGAACAGATTCGGGAAGCGACGGAGAGCGTCGAGGTTCGGGGGCGCGCGAATCGGGCGTATATGGATTTGATTTACGAGAAATGCAACGAGATGATTCGCGCCATGAACGCGATTGCCGCCGAAGCCGAAGAAACCGCCGCGCCAGAAGAAGAGACGAACAACGCACCAAAGGGGGAGACGACGGATGCCAAGCCAGATCAAAATCCTGCTGGACAAGATTAAAACGGCGGTTTACGGGATCGAAGTGCGCGACGCGATCCACGACAGCATTGCGGAATGCTACGACAACGCTGCGGCGGGGCAGACGCTTGCAGACACCGCGGCGCAAAGCGCCAACGCAGCGGCGGCCGCCGCGCAGGAAAAAGCGGCCCTGGCGGACGAGAAAGCGGCGCTTGCCGACGCTGCGGCCGCGAACGCGACAAGCGTGGCCGAGCGCGTTGAAACCGCCGTCGACGCGGCGACGGAGGCCGCGAAAACGGCGAACGCGGCGGCGGATAACGCGGACGAAAAAGCAACTCTCGCGGACGGGAAGGCGACGCTTGCCGACACGGCTGCCCAGGCCGCGGCGCAGAAGACGACAGAGCTTCAAAATGCGGCGAAGGGCGCGAACGACGCGGCCGACGCGGCGAACGCCGCCGCGAAAAACGCGAGCGCAAAGGCTACACTGGCGGATGAAAAGGCCGCGCTGGCCGCGGAGAAAGCTGCGCTTGCCGACGCAAAGGCGGCTTTGGCCGCGACGGCCGCCGCGAACGCCGACGAAAAGGCCGCGCTGGCGCAGACGGCGGCCGGAAGCGTGGACGCGGCGAAGGAGAACGCGAACGCCGCTGCGCAGAACGCGAACGCGAAGGCGGCGCTTGCCAACACGGCCGCCGAAGCCGCCAACGAGAAAGCAACCCTTGCCAACACGGCCGCGTCGAACGCAAACGACAAGGCGACGATCGCCCAGACGAAGGCCGAGCTGGCGGCGGAAAAGGCGACGCTGGCCGATACGGCCGCAACGAACGCCAATACAAAGGCCGCGCTGGCCGACACCGCCGCGACAAACGCCGGCCTTGCCAAAGACGCGGCGAACGAAGCGGCGGAAAAGACAGCCGCCGCAACGACGGCCGCGAACACCGCGGCGCAGAACGCGGCGGATAAAGCCACGCTGGCCGACACGGCGGCGACAGCCGCAAACACCGCGGCCGCGGCGGCGACAGAGGCGGCCGGCAGCGCAAACACGGCGAAGACGGCCTGCGAAACGGCCACGGCCGGCGTGGAAAGCGCGGTTGCGAACGCTGAGGCGAAGGCCGAGCTTGCGAACACCGCCGCCGCGAACGCCGACGCAAAGGCGGAACTGGCCGACACGGCGGCTGAAAACGCCAACGCGAAAGCGACGCTTGCCAACACGAAGGCGGAACTGGCCGACGAGAAGGCGAACCTGGTGACGGCGAAAATCGCCGCGGTCGACGACGTTGTCGCCCGGGCAGAGGAGGCGATCGCCGAGGCGAACGAGGCGGCCAAGAACGCTTCGGAAGGCGTGATCGGCAAGGCGTCGGGCAGCGTGCTGGGCGGCGTGACGGCGGAGGCCAGAACAGCCGCGGACACGCAGCCCGTGCGCATCGACGCTGAGACGGCCAGACTATACACGGCCGCGCCTCAAAATGCCACCGCGGAAACGGCCGGCATCGTCATGATCGGCGAGAACCTTAAGCTGAACGCGGACGGGAAACTGAGCGTCGACACCAGCGGAGAAATCGCCGACAGCCCCAAACCGGTTACGGCCGCGGCAGCTTGGACGGCGCTGCAGGGCAAACAGGCGAAAATTGCCGCGAGCGGCATCCTCAAGGGGGACGGCGCGGGCGGCGTGATGGCTGCCGCGGCGGGAACGGACTACGTCGCGCCCGTCAGCGGCAAGGGCCTGAGCGCGAACGATTACACGGACGCGGACAAGGCGAAGCTGAACGGCGTTGCGACGAACGCGAACAAATACGTTCATCCGACCCATACGGCGCATGAAGCGGGCCTTTACAAGGTGACCATCGACGCGGAAGGACATGTGACGGCGGCCGCCGCGGTTGTAAAAGGCGACGTGACGGCGCTTGGCATACCGGCGCAGGATACCGTATACGAAAACGCTACGGTAGAAACGGCCGGCCTGCTCTCCGCGGCGGACAAGGCGAAGCTGGACGGCGTTGAAGCCGGGGCGCAGAAGAACGTAACCCCAGCCTGGACGAACGTTACCGACAAGCCGGACGCGTTCCCTCCCGCGGCGCACACGCACGCGATTTCCGACGTGACGGGGCTGGAGAGCGCGCTGGGCGGCAAAGTGAGCGCGGAGGAAGGAAAAAGCCTCTCCACAAACGATTACACGACGGCGGAAAAGCAGAAGCTGGCCGGGCTGAAAGCGCCGGTGGCGCTGAGCGTGAGCCTGACGGCGGAGGGCTGGAGCGAGAACAGCCAGACGGTTTCCGTTGCCGGGGTGACGGCGGATTCGATCCTGTGCGCGACCTACGCGCCCGAGAGCCGCGCGGTCTGGGTGGAAGCGGATATTTACTGCTCCGCGCAGGGGGAAGGGACGCTGACCTTCGCCTGCACGGAAACCGCGCCGACGCAGAGCGTTACGGCGAATATTGTGATACTGGGGTGATGATATGATATTCAACCTTGCGGAGCCGAAACGGGAGACGGCAGCGGTGCTGAGCTACACGGGCGCGATGACGTCCGCGGAATATACGGCCGAGGGGAAGAAATACACGCTGTATACGATTACGGGCTCCGGGACGCTGGTTGTCGAGGGAAAGGCGAAGAATGTGGATATATGGAGCTGCGGCGGGGGATCGAGCGGCTCGTCTACCATCGGCGGGGCGGGGGCATATTGCGCCGAGGCTTCCGCGCTGACGCTGAGCGGCGATTACGTGATCGCCGTCGGCGCGGCCAATGGAAACAGCTCCATCAGCAATAAAGGCGTGGCCATCTTATCCGCGAACGGCGTGAAGAAAAGCCGGAACGGCGGGACGGGCGGCGGCAGGGGTACGGGCGACGGTATCGCGAAATATCCCTTCTCCGATTCCACCACGTTTAAGTGCCATTGCGCCGGCGGGGGCGGCGGACTGAGCGTGAGCCATGTGAATATGGGAAGCCCTACCAGCACCAGTATGGGTTCGGGCGGGTCAAACGGCGGCAACGGCAGCAGCAGCGGCACGAGCGGAGGAAATTACGGCGGCGGAAACGGCGGCAGCGCCAGCGCTGGCCCATCTCAAGACCCTGTAGCCTATAACGGTAGTTCCGCAAAATTTTACGGCTCGGGCGGGGGCGGCGGCGGGTACGCCCACGATCTTTGGGATGGGGAAGCGAGCGGCACGGCCGGCGCGGGCTATCAGGGCGTCGTCTATATCCGCGTGCCCGCGTGACAGGTGAATTGAAAGGAGAAAACAGATGCGATTTGCGGTTTTGAACGCGGACGGCGACATGATTGAAAACATCATCGTCGCCCGCGAGGATCAGCGGCAGGAGCTTGAGGAGGCCCTTGGACGCACGCTTATGGACGCGGCGCCCCTGGGCCTGGAGATCGGCGATTTGAAAAACGGAGAGGCCTGGACGCGCAACATTGACGGGGAGCAGGTGCAGCTGCCGATTGGCGATAACCCCGCGGTTGCCGAGGCGATTGCCATTCTGGAAGGGGTGGACGCGGAATGAACATGAGCGAGGCGCAGCGCGAAACGCTGCATAACATTCGAAAGAAGCATTTGAACGTTCTCGCCGAGGGCGTGCGGATGGTTACGGAATCGGGCGCGGAGCCCGCGGCGACGGCGGGCGTGCTGGTGGATGGCTTCCCGGCATGGGAGGCGGACAAGGCGTACGCGCAAAACGAGGCTTTCCGCTACGGCGGTATGGTCGGCTTCGCCCGGCAGGCGCTCACATCATCGAGCGTGTATCCGCCCTTTTCTACCGGCACGGAGAGCCTGTATGGCGTGCGCCCCGCGCCGGACGCGGACGGGATTTATCCCTATGTTTACAATATGGCCGTTGTGCCGGAGATGCTCGTGCGCAGCGGCGGCGCGGTGTATAAATGCAGGCAGGCGGCCAACCCGCTGCTTTATCCGCCGGAGAGCGTGCCGGCGCTGTTCGAGCCGATTTAACGATCAGAAATGGAGGAGACGCAATGTATAACTCTTCCGCAAGCATAAAATTTGTGCAGGGGGATTCCGTCGAGCGGACGTTCTCCCTGCTGGATGAAAACGGCGAGGCGGTAGATCCGGAGCTGATCTCCGCCGTATATTTTACCTGCCGCGCGGCGGGGCTGCAGCGGAAGCTGGCCTGGGACGCGCAGGAAGGGGCTTACCAGCTTTCCATCCCCCATTCCGCCACCGAGGCGATGCCCGCGGGCGAATGGACCTATGATATTACCATCACCTTTTACAACGCCAGGCGCAGAACCGTCACCTATAACGGCCGGTTTGAAGTGCTTGCCAAAACGAACCGGGTGGATTACGGGGAGGAATGAACATGGCGGAAACGATATTTCTCCGCGTAGGCGAGAGCCCGAAGCTTTCCGCCAGAATCGACAAGCCGCCGGGCATTACCGCCCGGGTGAAAACCGGCGGAGCCGCCGCCTATACGCTGCCGCCGGCCACGGCGGAAACGCTCGGCGGCGTCAAAATCGGCGACGCGCTGACGATTACCGAGGACGGCGTGCTGTCTGTCGTGCGGGCGAACAGCCCGGAAAAAGACAATACCCTGCCCATCACGGCCGCGGCGGTTTATACCGAAATCGGCAACATCGCCGTTTTGCTATCTACGATATAAGGAGCTGATTCAATGCCTGCACAGACAACGATTGCAACAGAGATTGCACGGATTCAGACGAATCGAAACACCATCCGAACCAAGCTGGTCGATCTGGGCCTTGCGGCCACGACGGCCACGCTGGACGCGTGCGCGACGGCGATTGAGGGGATTGAAAACAGGGGCGCGGTCAACGCCAGCGTTACCGAAGGCAACACCTACACCATCCCCAAGGGCTATCACAACGGGAGCGGCACGGTTGCCGGCGTCGCGGGCGGCGGCAACTACACGCTGCAGAGCAAATCGATTACCCCCACGAAGAAGGAACAGAACGTGACTTCGGACGACGGGTATTACGGC
>ERZ808258.218-NODE-218-length-26315-cov-3.362719_pt1 | contig 26315 bp, 27 predicted proteins | sample MGYA00521280_ERZ808258 | MGnify/ENA primary metagenome ERZ808258 (study PRJEB31516, sample SAMN03275585) | gut metagenome | biome: mammalia-associated habitat; material: feces | host: Papio cynocephalus | place: Kenya | collected 2012-07-19 ...
TTTCTAGCATATTCAATAAATAAAGTCCATGAGGAGTAACACTAAAGAAAGCGTAACAGCAAAGCTCTTCTTTTTCATCATAGAGTCCCCAACCAAGATAGCGCTTTTCGTGATAAAGTTTGGCTACTTTATCCCAAGGTTCCAATTCTTCTGGGGGAAATGTCTTGCATGAATACTGATCGTAAATGTCTTTTAATTCTGCAAAGGAGAGTTCTTTTATAAATGGCTCAGTCATTTTTTGTGTCCTTTCACAACATTTGCTTCTTTTGCTTGCTATAGAAAAGCAAGCGGCAGGTATTTTTAAGGCAAAGCTTGATAATCACAGTATCTTATCCAGCTTATCAGAGGTGCCTATAATGTTCAATATCTGTGTTTTTTGTGCTTCGGCCATGCCTAAAAGCGAACAAATTAGCTGTGATTGCGCCGCTTTTGCCGACTATTTGGTTAAAGGTGGCCATAGCCTAGTTTACGGTGGAGCTAGTGTAGGCTTGATGTGGTTGGTAGCTGGCCGTGTAGCTACCTGCGGAGGAAAGATTATCGGCATTATGCCTAAGTTTTTGACTAATAGAGAAATTAGCGCTGCAAAAATAGATGAAAGCTACATTGTATCTGATATGGCTGAACGCAAAGCTATGATGATCGAAAAGTCGGATGCTTTCGTTATTTTGCCCGGTGGAGTTGGCACTTTAGATGAATTTTTTGAAGTAGTTTGCTTAAGCTCTTTGGGAAAGGTGCGCAAGCCTATTGTTGTGTTGAATAGCGCTGGCTTTTTCGATGATTTAATTAAATTTATGGAGCGTACTCACCAAGAAGGAGTACTAGCTTTGCCTTACAGTCGTTACTTTACAGTAGTAGACAAACCCGAAGAGGTTATTCCCGCTATTGAAAATTTCCAGCTTCCTCCCGTGCCTAGTTGGGTTCTTCCTGACGAAGATTAAAAGAGAATTGGCAATTTTCTAAAATTGTGCGAGCTAAGTATTAGCTTATTTTTCGAGAGGTGAAACGGTTTTATGTACAAGAACACGAAAAATATTTTTTGTTTTGCCACAGCTGTTGTAGTGGTTGGTTTATTAGGTGCTGGTTGCAGTGACAGTGAGGACAACAACTCAGCTCCAAGCGCAAAACTTGGTAGCGTCGTCTTTGAGTATTCCTTGCAAGCTGCTGCCCGTACCGAAATACCTAACACTGTAACTTCTGTCAAATATAGCTTCCGCAACGCGGAAAATTCCACAGTCTTTTTTACCAAGAGTTACGAAGTGCCGCACCAAAGTACTAAAGTAGATCAAGCTTCCTTAACTATTCGTGAGGTACCTATTACAGCAAAGACAGTAGTTGCCGCTTATTACGATAAAGACAATAAAATTGTAAATATCGGCGTCAATGATCTTTCTTGGACTTCCTCTTACACAGCTGCAGTTAAAAATCCTGAAGTTACCGAGCTTAAGGACGTTAATATTGCCGGTTGCTCAGTAAACAAGAATGTTATTGCCAAAGGTCAAGAGCTCAAGTTAGATACTATGATTACTTTAGCTTCTACTGATAAAACTTACTATGTCACTGATTTTGTAACTTTCAAAGATGGTGACAAAGATGTCAATTTGAAGGCTGTAAAATCTGCCGACGATAAGAGCCTTGAATATAATACCACTTCCGGCCATTACGAAGCTAATAATTATGGTAAATACAACTTTATTGCTACTTTGCCTGTAAAAGGTTCCGATGTAAAATTCACTTTTGATTCTATTTTTGTTTCTGACAATACGATCGAAAGTATTGCTTTACAACCTGTTTCCGGCGCTCTTTTCGAATCGGAGGAAGTCTCTAGTTGTGAAGTTATTGTACCAGATGTAAACTTGGGAGCTTCTAAAGTAACTAAGGCCGATTATGATACTTCTATAGCTGTTGGTAAAGAACAATTTAAAGTTCTGGGTATTTACACTGACGATACTAGCAAAGGCCCACAGCCAGAGTTTCAGGATTTAACTAATAAGGCTACAATTACTTGCGATTATGAAAAAGCTTCTGTTAGTGGCAATACGGTAACTTTCAACAGTTTGGAAGCTAGTCAAACTACTAGAGTTAAAGCTAGTGTCAAGCTTGATGGGGAAGCTGAAGCCAAAACTGGTAATATCGATGTAAAGCTCATTAAAGGTTACGCTAACGTAATTTTGGGTATGCAAGATAGCCAATCCCATAAGTACGAAGATCTTGATGAAGCTGAATTTACTACTGGCTCTAACTTGAATGGTATTAGAATTATCGGTAATTATTTAACTAAGAAGGGCGATTTAAGTTCTAATATTTGCGATTATATTTTGCTCGATGAAAATATAATTCCAACATATCCCACTCCTCGTATTGAGCCGAACCACTTAAGCACTTCTCCTTATTTTGGTTCCGATAATAGAAGCTATATTTTAGAAATTGGTTCTTCTGTTAAGTCTGGTACTTATACTTTGAGTGTAGGTACGCTTGACAAACTTCCCGGTTACAACGCTGTTACTAAAATTAGCGTAAAATAACCTTATCATATTATAATTTGTGCAAATTTTTATATTTTTTGCGCAAAAGAATAACCGCACGATCTAGAGTTTAAGTTGCTCTGAGCTATAGATTGGAGCGGTTATTCTTTTTTTGTCAGCAAATGTTATGCTTTAATACGCTCCTCATAGCTAAAGTTAGATACTTTACGGCACTTGCAGTAAAAGGGATAGCTCTTTAATTAAGGAAAAAAGCCGCATGTGTGTATTTGTAACGGGTGGAACCGGTTTTGTGGGCAGCCATTTGGTGCGCCAATTATTGCAATCGGGAAGAAAAGTGCGTGCTTTAGTGCGTCCTTCTTCAAATTTAACCAATTTAGACGGTTTGGAGATTGAATATGCGCAAGGAGATTTGCGCGATTTAGAATCTTTGCGAGCTGCGGTAAAAAATTGTGATTTAGTTTTTCATTGTGCAGCCGACTACAGGCTTTGGGCAGAGAATACCAATGAACTTTATGAGAGCAACGTAAAGGGTACAGAAAATATTCTACAAGCTTGTCGGGAAAATGGTGTAGCTCGTATAGTTGTTACTTCCTCGGTAGCTGCTATCGGCTTGCCTAAAAATGGTGGTCCTGGCAACGAAGATGTCCCTGTAGCCTTAGAGGATATGATTGGCCATTATAAACGCTCTAAATTTTTGGCTGAGCATGTAGCTTTAAAAGCTGCCGAAGAAGGGCAAGATGTCGTTATTGTCAATCCTTCGACGCCTATTGGAGATCGAGACATTAAACCTACCGATACTGGAAAGATTATTACTCGCTTTTTAAATGGTCAAATGCCAGCTTACGTCAATACTGGTCTCAATTTAGTAGATGTAGAAGACGTTTGCCGCGGTCATATTTTGGCAGCTGAAAAAGGCCAATCGGGCCAGCGTTACATTTTGGGCGGCTGGGATATGACTTTACAGCAAATTCTTTTGGAATTGGCTGATATTACTGGCTTAAAAGCTCCTCAAGTTGAGTTGCCTTTATGGTTTGCTTATATTGTTGGCGCTGTAGATACTTTTGTATGTACAAAAATGCACAAAGAGCCGAATGTGCCTTTAGAAGGCGTAAAAATGGCTCGCAAGCTTATGTATTTCAGCTGGCGCAAAGCTCATGAAGAGTTAGGATACGAGCCACAACCTATTCGCCCAGCTTTAGAGAGAGCTGTGCAATGGTTTATAGATAATGGTTATGTTAAGCGTAAACTTAGTATAAAACAAAGTCGGAAAGGTCTTTAAGTGGTGGTTATGAGCAAGCAATTAGTCGCTATTTTTATGGCTACTCCAGAAGAAGTCAAACCTCTTTTGCATACATATTCCATAGATTGGGATAGTGGCATTCAGTTGGATGGACTGGCAACTTCGTCGCCGGTAGTTTGGCATATTCGTTCTCAAAATACTTTAGTTTGTTTGTGCGGTATGGGACGTGAACGCGCTTTAGAATCGGCTCAACTGGTTATTAGACGCTTTAAGCCTTCTATGTTAATTTCAGCGGGTTTTTGCGGAGCTCTTTCAGCTGGGTTAAAAGCTGGCCAAATAATAGGTGCCGAAACTTTGTTAAATACTATTTATCCTCAGCCTTCAGGGTTAGGCTTAGAGATTTTACGCCAACTCAGTGCCGAAAAAGCTACGCCCGGTTCTGCTATTGAACTTGTAAAAGCTTTTACCAGCGCTAAAGTTATCGGCACTGTTAAAGAAAAAACCGCTTTATTAAGTCGTTTCGGAGCCGCTGTAGTAGATATGGAAGCTAGCGCTATAGCTGCTGCCGCTCAAAAGTTTAACCTTCCTTGGAATGCTATTAAAGCGGTCAGCGACGAAGCTTCTTTCGCTATGCCTTTAAATTTTAACGATTTCTCCGATGGAGAAAACGGTCAAGTTAATAAAAGCAAAGTTATCTTTGAGGTTATTAAGCGCCCGGTTTTAATTCCCCGTTTATGCCGTTTAGCTGAAAATAGTAGCAAAGCGGCTAAGAATTTAGCGATTTTCTTAGATATTTTTCTTAGGCGCGTTAAAGCGGCAGCTATCCAGCTAGATCAGAAAAGTAGTAAGTAAATGTTTACCGTAGCTAACTTTTTTATAATGATTTTTGCCTTAGGCACTTTAGCTTCATGTGCCTATTTAGCTTTGGTTATTTGGGTAACTCGCCAATTCGATAATGAACGCCGACAAGCTAGAAAGAGAATCGCTTCCGGGAAAAGTGCAGATTTTGCTCCTAACCTTACTCAAATAAAGCCTTTGCGTGACGTTCCAAATAATAACGAGCGAGAGTACTTAAAGAGCTTTATTAACCAAAGTTACTCCAAAGCTAAAAATCAAGTTATCCTGGCTTTAGATGGACATCATGATGCTTCTAAATGGCCGGAGGAAGAACGTGCGCTTCTTTCTTTAGGAAATAATACGGAAATATCTTTAGGAAATGTAAATTCTTTAAATAAAAAAATTTCTGTATGCGTCGAAGCGGAAAAAAAGGCTCAAGGCGATATTATTATTCTCTCCGACGCTGATATGATAGCGCCAGCTAACTTGATGAGTGATATTGTCGATTTGTCCGCTCAACAAGATGTTGGCTTAGTTACTTGCCTTTATACAGTTAAGCGTATGCACAGTTATGGCTCTTTACTGGAAGGCTTGTCAGTAAATGATTTTTGCGCTTCTGTATTGGTAGCTCGTTTAGTTGAAGGTATTAACTTCGCTTTAGGAGCGGTAATGGCTATAAAAAAAGAAACTTTGCAAAAAATAGGCGGTTTATCAGCTATTAAAGATTATTTAGCTGATGACTATCAACTTGGCTTTAGAACAGCTCAAAGTGGCCAGCGTGTAGTTCTGGCTCGAGAAGTAGTTGAAGATGTTGTCGGTGATATGTCTTTTAGCGAATACTTTACTCACCAGCTTCGTTGGATGCGTACTTATCGTGTCTCTCGTCCTGGAGGCTTCCTTTCTTTCTTCATTACTCAAGGACTATTCTGGAGCGGTATGCTTACACTTACAGCTCTATTTTCCGGCAGTTCCTTTTGGGGATATGCAGAATTATTGGCCGGGGTATGGCTATTCTTGCGCTTTTTTAGTTCAGCGTATACCTGGAGCGTCTTTGCAGAAGAAAAGAGTAAATTTTTCCAAGCAAAATACCTAATCTTTTCGATAGTAAAAGACTTCCTTTATATTATGCTTTGGTTGGCAGCTTTCGGAGGCGATAAAGTAGAGTGGGGAGGTAAAAAATACAAAGTAAGTCCTGATGGTACCTTAAATCCTGTCGATTAAACTTTTACCATGAGTTCCGTAAAGCTCATGGCTTTTGGATAGATAAAAAGGCAGCTAGCGCACGTAAGTGTAAAGCTGCCTTTAGTGTTATATTGCCTTTTATCTAAACTATTCTCGGCGTTTACTCATTTATTGCTTGTTGCTTAAGCTTAATCACTACTAGCAGTAGTGGAAGAAGTTTGGTGCTTCACTTCGTAAAACCAAACATCTTCATACCCCCAACTGAAAAGTAAAGTGTCAGCACCAACCAAATTCAAGTCTGGATGGCGCTGTTCTTGGCCAGCTGAAATCCAACGCACTCCGTCTGGAAGTTCTTCTACACGATCCAAAAGCAAATCATGAGTCATTTCCGACCAAGTAGTACAAGCGGTGAAAATAACACTTACGCCAGTAAGATCGCACTCTAGAAAATCATCATTTATGAACTGGACTTGATCTTCTAAATGCAAATTATTGGCAATACGGTTGCATAAAATATTATAGCTAGGCAAAAGTTCTATACCGACAGCCTGGCAATGACAAGCTAAAGCTGCCAAAAAGACCATCTTACCCCGGCCTGATCCTAAGTCTATAAAAAGATCATTCTCAGTGACTTTAGCTTTTTGCAAAATCTTTAAGCCAGTCTGGTAGGGAGTATCACCAAAACGAAAATCGTCAGCTGGACGATCTATCAAGCGACGTTGTAACCAGATATCAAAACCGGGAAGGCGGAATAAATAGTAAAGCCACATTAGCAGCTCTACTTTCCAAAGCTTCTTAACTTTAAAAAGAACCGGCCACTCCCGGAAACATAAAGTTAAAACATCCCAAAACTCTTTCATCTTTTAACCCTTTGTCTGCCGAAAATGGCCGAGTTCAACTATATTTTCCTATAAAATTGGCCCTATGATTATCACTTAAAGCTTAAACAACGTAGCGTTATTAGCCGGAAAATTGCCAAGCAGCCAATTTAAGGATATCCATAGGAGAATTGAAGGCTTGCTCTACAGCAGTTTGCTCAAAGCCGGAATGCATACGACAATTGGCACAGCGAGCATCTTCGTGTTTCTCCCAATAATCCCAATCTACACTATTCCAGAAAGTTTTGAAATCGGGATAAAACTCTTGGCTATCAACTAAATAGCAAGGCGCTTTCCAGCCGTGGGGAGTGTAATTGACCGTAGAATAAGGAGCACAAGTAAGCTTGCGTTCGCCAGCACAGAACTCCAAGAAAGCGGGAGTAGAAGTAATCTTATACTTGTGAGCAAACTCTTTAATGCGCTTAAACTTCTTAGAAGTATCTTGAGCTGTAAGGAATACATTCTCATGAACATTTTCAAACTGGTATCCAGGAGTTACCAAAATACCGTCGATGCCAATATCCGTAAGCAGCTTACAAAGTTCTTCAAGCTCTTCCACGTCGGTCTCTTTGTAAACAGTACAATTGACAATAGTTAAATAGCCGCGCTGTTTGCTTTCGCGAATCATAGCTATAGAACGTTGCCAAGTGCCGGGACGATTAGTTACGTAATCGTGTGTTTTTTCCATGCCGTCTAAGTGGACATTGACGAAGATATGGCGATCCGGAGGCACAATACCAAAGAACTTGGTGTCGAGCAACTGAGCGTTGGTGCAAAGAATAATATATTTGCCGCGAGCAATAAGTTGGCTCAAAAGTTCGGGCAATTCAGGATAAAGCATAGGCTCACCACCGCAAACAGAGACGATGGGAACTTTAGCTTCTTCTACAGCTTGTAAGCATTGAGCAACGCTCAGGCGATCCGCTAATTTACCAGTATGACGCTCGGGAGTACAGCCTCGACAAGCTAAATTGCAAGTATAAAGGGGCTCCAACATACATACGGTAGGATAACGCCGACCATGGCGTTTCATCTTGGCTTGATATACAGCCTGGGTAAAAGTAAAATCAAATGGAAACCGCATAATGGGGGCACTTTTCTGTTATTTTCTTTTCAATCCTCTCTATATAAAAAAACAAAATTTTAGATTATAATTATCACTTGTATTTAACTTAATACTAATTTGTTCATAAGCGATAAAAAAATCATAACCTGTACTGTTTTTGTTATGCTTCGAAAATATGAGTTTAAAAAGTATACGAAAATATGATAAATATGCATAAATAAAAACTGTAAATATGCATAAAAGCCAAAAAAGTGTTTTTTATGGCCCTTTTTGTAAAATAAAATTTAAAATTTTTTTGCTCGATCGTTGATTTTTGGCTTTTTCTATGTAAACATGTAAGGACTGCATGAGGGAATTCTCTATGTTGAGTTTTTACCGTTGTCATGGCTTTGAGTAGCTTTGTACATTAAGCTGTGGGAAAAACTCGTTATACTTTTTCAATATGCCTCGACATAGATTGAACCTGATGGGGCAAAGTAAACGCCAAGAGCTTTATCTATTAGATTTGGCGAAGGAATGGATTTTGAGGTTCGTTCCGGCTAGCGAGTCGAAATTCTGAGGTTCTACAGTTTTTGGTTGGCGTTGACAGATCTTCTCGAGAGGTTGGCTGTTGTGCGAGATCTTTTAGTGGTGTCGTTTGCTTGTTGTCAGACTCAGAGAAGGTAATGCTTTGGAGGGATATTATGGATAAAAATGCAGTCCATGATGAGAAGAGAACTAAGGTCGGTAAGAGTGAGATCGTAGCTGATTTCGCTGCTGAGGCCAAATTAAATAAAAAAGAAGCCGCTGAACTCCTTCAGACGCTTTTGAAAGTTATCGTAAATCGCCTTAAAAATGGTGAGAACGTACGCTTGATACCTTTCGGTGCTTTTGAGATTCGCGATCGTAAAGCCCGTACCGGTCGTCGTCCTGGAGCCGCTGGTGAAGAGAGTGAGAAAATTCTTATTCCCGCCAGAAGAGTGCCCGTCTTCCGTCCTGGTAAAGAACTCAAAGAGGCTGTTAAGTAAGGCTTTACAGAGTTCGATTTGGTAGGCTTGACGATAGTTTTTTTTCTATAAATCAGGTTGCCAAGTAAAAAAGAACACGTATAAAGCAGCAAGAAGTGTGTATGCCGAGTATGCACGCTTCGGCTGCTTTTTTTTGCTCCAAGGAAATAGCTAAAACTTGCAAATTAGCTCTGGTTAGGGTAAAGTTTATTGCTGCTTCTGCTTAGCAAAAGGAGCTTATAAAAAATAAAATATAGAGCATAAAGAAACTCATATGGATCAGAATCACGTCAGAAATTTTTGTATAATTGCCCACATCGACCATGGCAAATCTACCTTGGCCGATCGCATTCTCGAGCGCACCAATGCTATAGATAAACGCGATATGATGGATCAAGTGCTTGACTCCATGGATTTAGAGCGCGAGCGTGGCATTACCATTAAATCACACCCGGTAACTTTATATTACACTGCCAAAAATGGAGAGCTTTATCAGCTCAACTTACTTGACACTCCGGGACACGTCGATTTTACCTATGAAGTTTCCCGTTCTTTAGCAGCTTGCGAAGGTGCCCTTTTAGTTGTAGACGCTTCTCAAGGCGTCGAAGCTCAAACTTTAGCCAATTATCAAATGGCGTTAGACCAAGGGCTTGAGGTCGTACCTGTCATCAATAAGATCGACTTGCCTTCAGCCGATCCCGATCGTGTTATACATGAAATCGAAGAAGTTTTGGCTCTACCCGCTTCCGATGCCTGTTTAGTTTCAGCTAAACAAAATATCGGTATCGATGAGCTTATGGAAGCTATCGTAGGGCAGATACCGCCGCCTAAAGGCGATTTAAATAAGCCCTTGAGAGCTTTAATATTCGACTCACGCTACGATAAATATCGCGGTGTTGTACCTTTCTTTAGAGTCGTTGATGGCCAAGTACGTAAAGGCGACGTTGTGCGCATGATGAGCACGGGTAAAGAATATCAAGTTGATGAAGTAGGTATATTCACTCCTGGCCCTCGTCCAGCTGAAGTACTTAAAGCTGGCGATGTGGGTTATTTAGTAGCCCAAATTCGCAATATTGAAGAAACCAGAGTAGGCGACACTTTAACCTTTGCCAAAGATGGAGCCACTGACGCTTTACCAGGCTATCGTCCAGCCGTTCCGATGGTTTATAGCGGTCTTTATCCAATCGATCCTTTGGATTATAACAATTTGCGAGACGCTCTTTCCAAGCTTAAACTTAATGATGCCGCTTTAGTCTGGGAACCAGAAACATCTGTGGCTTTAGGTTTTGGCTATCGCTGCGGCTTCTTGGGCTTATTGCATATGGAAATTGTACAAGAACGCTTAGAGCGCGAGTTCGATCTTGATCTTATTGCCACCGCTCCTAGCGTTATTTATACCATTCGCAATAAAGATGGCTCCACTAAGCTAATTCAAAACCCGTCCGATTTCCCAGCCGGCGAACAGCAAATGATTATCGAAGAGCCTATTGTCTTAGCCACTATTATTGTGCCTGAAGATTATGTCGGCCCAATTATGGAGCTTTGCCAAGGGCGGCGCGGTATCTTTATGGATATGGAATATCCCTCTCCGGGAAGAGCCATGATTCACTATGAGTTGCCCTTGTCAGAAATTATTACCGACTTCTTCGATCAGCTTAAGTCTAGAACTAGAGGCTATGCTTCCTTTGACTACGAGCTTTGTGGTGCACGCCAGTCTGATTTAGTACGTTTAGATATCTTGGTCAACGGCCAAAAGGTGGACGCTCTTTCTATAATTGTACACCGTGAACGAGCCTATGCTGCCGGCCGTGATTTAGCTGAGCGCCTTAAAGAAGTTATTCCTCGCCAGATGTTTGAAGTTCCGATTCAAGCTTGCTTGGGCGGCAAGATCTTGGCTCGCGAGACTGTCAAAGCTATGCGCAAAAACGTCTTAGCTAAGTGCTACGGTGGTGACATTTCTCGTAAACGCAAGTTGTTAGAGAAGCAAAAAGAAGGCAAGAAACGTATGAAGCGTATAGGTAACGTTGATATTCCGCAGGAAGCTTTCTTAGCTGTTCTCAAAAAAGACGACGAGTAAGTGAACTTGGACGCTTCTTGGCGTAACTTTTATGATTAGATAACGCTGTCGTCAGCTTGGTAGATATATTATTGACAAGTCAAGCTGGTGGCAGCGTTTATTATTTTTAGTTGTAAATTACAAAGAAAGATGGGATGGAGAAGAATATGAGTTTAGAAAAAATAGAAGCAGCTTTGAAAAATTATCTCGATGAAGAAGAGTTGAAATACGATTCGGAAGAAAGCGACGAAGGCGGACACATCTTTTATTTTAATTTAGAAACGCCTATAAAATTTGCTCCGACTCTGTTTTACAATTTAATAGCTGATCACGACTCGTATTATATCTACGCCAGCTATCCCGAGCCGGCCGATAAGTGTTTGCCTGCTATGGCTGAATTTATTACTAGAGCCAACTTTGGTTTGAAGCTTGGTAATTTTGAACTTGATTATACAACTGGAGAAATACGTTACAAAGCTTTTGTATCTTTAGAAGAGGAGCAAGTGCCCTCTTACGATATGATTGATAATAGCTTCAATATGCCCTTAGCTATGTTTTATAAATACGCCGGCGGTATAGCAGCTGTTATGAGCGGCGAACTTACTCCCGAAGAAGCTGTAGCCGTTTGCGAATTGGATGACGAAGGCTTTGAAGTTAGCCAAGAGTAGATTTGGTTATATTGAACTATGCTTACAAGTATTGAAATTTGTGCTGGAGCTGGCGGGCAGGCGTTAGGTTTGAAAATGGCTGGCTTTTCCCATGTTGCCCTTGTTGAATATGAGCAGAATTACTGTAACGTTTTGAAATTGAACCGTCCAGACTGGAATGTAATATGCGCTGATGTGAAAGATTTTTCTGGTGAACCATATCGAAACAAAATTGATCCGTTTGCTGGAGGTGTCCCATGTCCTCCATTTTCTATCGCTGGCAAACAATTATTGCGCCCAGGAAAATGGCATATTATAAAACTCGGAAACCGCAATGCGATAAAGACACTTTGCTCAGTATGAACATTTAGATTATCTTAGTAAGTTGACAGAAAGCGATGCTAAATTAGCTGCGAGTATGGGAAATGACTATATGGTCGCCCCAGATGTAGTTATTTATAGAGATACAGTTACCGATGAAGAAATTAATTCGCCTCAAGTGATCGTTGATGACACTGTGTGTAAGATGGCTGATATTCGTGCACAAAATGGAGGATTACCAATTCTTCATGCTTCTGTGTCTGCAAAGTGGACTATGCGAAGTGATCGAGCACAAAACAGTCGAACAGAAGCGCTCGGTTTAATAAGAAATCGCAAGGGACATTTACCTCACATTGTTGTTGTCACTGGTGAACCTTTACCAAGCAGGCTTGCCTCTTTAGCACTTGGAACTGGGGATATAGAATAGATATTTAGTTCTTTTTTGGGCATTGAGCAGTGGAAATTGGCGATTTTATAAACAAAATATCAGTTAAGCCTTTCTTTTATCATGACAAATGTGACAAGTATGATTATTTAGTTGCTGTCGGCTGTGGTGCTGTAGCTGGTCTAATAGATGCTTTTTTAGTAGGGGCACCTGGCGATAGCAAACTCCAAACTTGGACCGATAGCCAAGTAGATAAAGCGGTTATGGGCTTTGCCAAAATGTGCGGTTGGAAGGATAATGGCAAGGAAGCTAGCGCTATAGGATTTTTAGAAAAAAAGTTTCCGGTAAATTACGATCAGAGACATATGGCTGATGTAGGTGGAGCCTTAAATATGTCCTCCAAAAATCACCACATGAAGTCGCTGGCCCATTCTCCCGATATTGTGGGATTGTTCTTCTCTATTCTTAATCAGTTCACTTCAACTTCCACTTTTTTGAGTGATGGTAAATTTATAACTATAAAAACTGATACTTTTGAGCTTAGAGGCAGCAATTTTATCTCTAAACTATTTTGCGGATTTGTCAATTGGCTTGGACATATTATGTCTGATGTAGCCGGCAGCTCCGGCTCCGTTGGGCAGGGTGGACGCGGAAGCGGTGTAGTTATTCCTTTTTACGAGTTGCTTCAACTTTGCAATTTTGGTTCTTTTCAAGTAGGTCAAGATAGAAACACTTTAGCTATTTTAGCCACAAAAGTTTTCCAAGCTGGATATGATGCCAGATGGGGACTGACTATGGCTATTCCTGTAGTTCTGTGTAATTTATCTATAAAGCTTATTTGGGCGCTTAAGCATTACTTCCATTATAAAAGACCATTAAAAGAATGTATTCCTAGTATACAACATGATGATTTGCGTATAATGTTGCTTATTGGCCAGGGAGTTTTGTGTTTAATGGATGGAGCTGACGCCTACATACGCTCTGGCGGCAATTGCTTAGCTTTCTTCTTGCGCTTGAATTTAATTGCTTGGTATAAATTTTCATTGTTGGTCTTTAAGGAAATTTGTATCCGCTCAGGAATCAGTCTTCCGTTACAAAAGCAGCTAGACGCCTATATTAGAATAAATGAGGCTTTGGACGAATATATTTCTCAGCTTGAAAAGATAGATTATGAGCGGTTTAAGCAAGAAACGAGCGCCTATAAACAATTGCTTGAGCGCATAAATTGTGCTAATAGTGAAGCTGATTTAACAGGTATATTAAAAAACGAGTACCACAACCTGGGCATTCCTTTACCTTATAAGGGAAGCTTTGATAGCTTTATGCAAGATAAATCTTCTCGCTTAGAGTTTTGCTAAGATGTTCAAATGCGATTGCTGTGGCCTATGTTGCCGAAATTTAAGCCGCTCACCATTATATGCTCAATTGCATACCGGAGACGGAATATGCAAATATCTAGACGGCAATTTGTGTTCTATTTATGAACAAAGGCCGCTGCTATGTCGTGTTGATAAATGTTACGAAGACTTTTTCAAAGAGACTTTAAGCTATGACGAATATTTAGAAATTAACTATCAGAGTTGTCGAGAGTTAAAAAGGCTTGCACATAGCTCTATATAAATAGATAAGTACCATTTTTAGTGAACTTAATATTTGTCAATATTATGGTAAAAGTAAAGTAGCCGAATTTAAAGGAGTAAATTCTATGCCATTACCGTTTCTTGTTGCAGCTGTTCCCTGGCTTCTTGGAGGGGCTGCGGCTACTGCCGGAGTTGTCGGAGCTGGAGCTGCTATACATGGCGCTTCTAAAATGAAAGAAGCTAATAATACCATGCAAAGCGCTAAAGCTCGTCACGAAGATAATGAACGGCGTTTTAAGAATGAAAGCACAGCTACCAACGAACGTATGGATAAACTGGGCAAATTGGAATTGCGCATTCTTCAAAGCTTTGAGAAGTTTTCCGATCTTTTTGAGCAGATTAAAAATAGACCTCATTTTGCTACTTATAAGCGAAATGATTTGGGGTTACCTAAATATAATAGGGAAGATTTAAAGAAAGTTTCAGTGGGAGCTGGGGTTATTTTAGGCGGCTTAGGCGGAGCGGCCGTAGGTACTGCGGGAGCCGTTGCTGCTTCTGGCGCTACCACTGCAGCTGTTACAGCCGTAGGAGTTGCTTCTACTGGCACAGCCATTTCTGGATTGAGTGGTGCAGCAGCTACCAATGCTATTTTAGCATTTTTAGGTGGCGGCTCTTTGGCAGCCGGAGGAGGCGGAATGGCCTTAGGCACTGCCGTTTTAGGAGGCGCTACTTTAGGCGTAGGTTTATTGGTTGGTGGCATAATTTTTGCTTTTAGCGGCGACCAAATGTGTGATAAAGCTGACGAAGCTTACTCGCAAATGCTTAGAGCTGAAGAAAAAATCAATAAAATTTGCGATTATTTAATCGATTTGCGCCAAACTAGCGATGACTATCTCCGTACCTTAGTAGAGGTAAAGAATATATATAAAGGCCATTTAAGCACTCTCGAGCACTTAGTTAATACCGGCCGCACAGACTGGAACAATTATACCGAACATGAGCGCTTAGTTATTGAAAATACCGTGCTTTTAGTCGGCTTATTATACAATATGTGTAAAGTAGAACTTGTAATTAAAAGCGATCGTGAAGATGGTATCAATACTATCAATAGGTCAGCTATTTCTGCATCTATGCACAAAGCCAACGTTTTAATAGCAGATCGTAACTTGCGATAGTTTAAACTGGAATTGAAAGAACCCGCTGGTTATTTTCTTTGGAAAAAATGAAAGAGCCAGTGGCTTAAATGTGTGCTTTGCAACTAAGCTTTTGCACAGTCAACTTAAACACACAAACGGCAGCCAGCATAGGATAGGGAATATCCCAAACACTTTGACCGGTTTGTTGTTGCATAATAGTTAATAAAGCGCGTCTTTTTTCATCGTCATTTTCAATAATTTCAGCAACGCCTGTACCGATTATGCTTTTATATTTCATGGAATGATTGCAAGCTGCTGCACCTCGCATTAATTCATGATCTGCATCAAGTTCAAAGCCAACTTTAGGAGAAGCTTTTAATAATTCAACCTTACGGCCAACTTTAGCTCCGTGAAAGTAGAAGATACGCTGAGTGGCTGTTTCTTCGTAACCGAAGCTGAGTGGCACAATGTAAACTTCGTCTGCTTCTTTGTCGTAAAAGCCTAAACGGCAGCAAGAGCAAGAGCGGATAATATCGGTAATTTCGCTATTGTCAGTTACTTCTCGATCTTTTCTGCGCATGTTTTCTCTTTTCTCTGTTTCCTTAACTAAGAATTGAACGATTAAAATTATCAAAGCTGTCAATTACAGCACATAGCTCAGACATATGCTGAAATTTTTCAACCATATCAGGAGTAGTAATAGCGACAATTTTACCTATATTAGCATTGTAAGCTGCCTGAATACCGGAAATAGCATCTTCAAAAACAAGACAATCTTTACTATCTAATTGCAAAGTTTGGGCAGCCTTAAGGTAAAAATCTGGCGCCGGCTTGCCTTTAATAGTGCCGTCATTATAGATAATTTTATCGAGCGGGAACCAACACTCCAAATTAAATTTTCTAATGTAATAATCTACGTTAATTTTAGGAGCAGCAGTAGCTATAGCTAAAGGAAGGCCGTGTTCTTTTAGTTCATCTAAAAGGCGTTCGGCACCGCTATTTAAGTGAGTATTTTGAGGATCTTTTTCGCAAATATCGATATATACAGTTTCTTTAGCTTTTACGTAAGCATCAACTTCAGCTTTACTTAAGCTGCGGCCGACTAAGTATTCCAGAGTAAAATCGGCATTGCGTCCGTGAACGAGTTCTTTAAACTCTTGATCGCTAATACTACGCCTGAAGTTTTGCCAAGCAAACTCACGCCAAGCCTTTTCTTGCTGCGGCGTATCATAAAAAAGCGTACCGTTAAAATCAAAAATAACACCTTTGATCATTATGTTTTTTCTCGCTTTCCTTATTTTTTATAAATATTGTAGATACATTACTTGTAAATATAATTTCCAATGTGGCAGCCATTCGCTTTTTAAGCAAAGTTTCTTTTCGACATGTTAAAAAGGTACAAATCTAGATACTTTACATAAATTCTTTCTTTATTTTACATTGAAATGTTACCTGGTTTACTTGTAAAGTTTTCACTAAGTTAACTTTCTTTATCTTGCGTTGGAGTATAGTATTGATTGAAATGTAGCATGGTAAATATTAGAAAGTTTTCAATGGAGGCTTAGCCGTGGAAATAAAACGAGATCGTTATTTGAAAAAAATCATCTCCTTTATGTGGGACGGTCAGGTAAAGGTAATTACTGGCATTCGCAGATGCGGCAAGTCTTATTTGCTTCACAAGTTGTTCAAGAGTTATCTTCTCAGCAAGGACGTTTCCGAAGATCATATATTATCTTTTGAACTGGATTTAATCCGTGATATTCGCTATCGTAATCCTTTAGAGCTTGCGTCTCATGTCCGGGAAATTGTGGCAAACAGCGCAGACAAATACTATCTCTTTGTGGACGAGATTCAGATGTCCGACGAAGTTCCAAACCCATACAATCCAGCTGGCAAGAAGATCACTTTCTATGATGCTCTCAACGATTTGAAATCTTTATCAAATTTAGACATTTATGTAACTGGCAGCAATTCCAAAATGTTATCTTCAGATATACTGACCGAGTTTCGAGGACGTAGTGACGAAATACGCGTTCATCCGCTTTCTTTTGCTGAATATTACTCGGCTGTTGGCGGCGATAAGCAGGATGCTTTTGATGAGTTTGCTTTCTATGGTGGCATGCCGATAATTTTGTCCCGTTCTACGGATGCTGCAAAGATGGATTATCTAAAATCGTTGTTTTCTGAAGTTTATTTGAAGGATATCGTAGAGCGAAAAAAGATTAAACGCGAAGACGTGCTGTCTGCTATAACGCATAAAATGGTTTGCGAGAATCTTAAGATGGTTTGAGAGAACCAATTAAGCGAAAATTTACCTTTAAAACTTGAAACGCTTCTGGCTGTTTGCTACTTTCATTGTAAAAGTGAGGTGAACAGTATGAAGCGTTTTTTGTTATGTGTAGTGTTCTTGCTGTCGTGTTTGTTTTTGCATATGGCCCCTCCTGTCTGGGCTGATGTCGTTTTCGATGACTGTAGAGGCAAATACTTCGATGAGGGTCGGCAAATGACGCTGCAACAGATGCGCAGCGGTGAGCACAACAGTACATATCGGGTAAAATATTACGACTCATACTTTGGCACATGGATAGGTGAGTATCAAATTACTGCAACTCGGAGTGATTCGTGCACTATAGAGTTTTATGCTTATCTGGACGATAGTTGCATCAATAAAGTATATGTCGGCTATATGAGTTCACGCCTATGGCAAGTAAACGGAAAAGATTATTATATTTGGAGTTTTTACTCTCCAGATAGAGAAGAAATAGCTGAAGACTATAGAGAAGACCCTACAGAAAAGCTGTTTCCTGATGAACTTCCGGTTTTCCAGCTCTTCTTTGGAGAGCAAGAATAATAAACCCAATATTAAAAATAGGTGTTCAAGAACGTTTTAAACGCTTTTGAACACCTATTTTATTTTTAGTTAATAACCAACACGTCTAAGCTTACTGCTGCCGTGGGTTGTGTTGTTGCTGTAAATTTCAACTGACCGGCGGCCGGTGTGGCTGTAATACTGTGGGTAAATACGTCTGCCGACTTGGAAACAACTAACAATTTAGAATCGGCTTTTACTGCTGCGGCTTCGATTGTCTGTTCGTAAGGAGAGCCTTCCGCCTCTGTGTTTTGCGTCCAGCCTTCCTGAGTTAAGCTACAACTTATGATAGAAAGCGCCGGAACACTGTCTTTTACAGCTTTAAGAGCTTGCTTAGTGGTACTTTGAGCTAGTTGGTTATAGCTGAACTTACTAGAATAAAGCCTCGATTTACTTACATCTAGTAAAGCCAAAGGCAAATCACCGGGGATAGCTTCAGCTTTATTAAGCTCAAAGCTAAACATCGGTAAACCGTTGTTGGCGTTAATAGCGTCTTTTACGTAAATAGGATCGGTTAAGCTGCCGTTAAGCGTTTGGGCAAAATCGTCAGACTTCATCTCATCCAGAGAAATAGCTGTACAGGCTAAAGCTTCTCCGTAGTCGGATCGGGCCCAGCAATTGGTAATGGTTTCGCTTCTGTCCACGATATTGTGGTTGGCAATGCCAAAGCACTCGCTGCTGCCAACTAAAACGCCAGCGTTATAACAATTGCTGATCTCATAATCGTGACAATCGAGGTAACCAGTTTCGGCATTTCTAGTTATGCCGGCCACGTTTACTGCGTTGAGATTGGCAGTATTGTAACAGTTGGCGATAACTATTTTGGTAGCATCTGAGCCATCTCGACTGCAACCGGCGATACCGCAAAGCGTACTGTCGGCAGCTATATTAGCATTTACCAAGTTGCCGTGATTAGCGCAATTTCTAATAATGGCATTTTGTCCACCATTCCAGGCGTTGGCTAAACCTACGATTCCACCAATGAGAACGGCGCCACTGACATTAGTAGATGTTGTGGTGACAGTGTTGTAATTAACGCAGTTAATAATGTAAGCGGTTTCGAGCGTCCGGCCAGCAAAAGCGCCAACATAAGCCTTTAAACTGGAAGAATTACTACTGACAATGTAGCCTTCTTTCAAAGTCAAACTTTGGATCTTGCCACCGCTGAGAGTTCCAATCATGCCAAAGTATTCGCCGGAACCGCAGGCAGTCAGGCCTTTTATTGTTTTGCCGTTGCCATCCAAAGTGCCGGAGAAAGTGCTAATGGGAGTAAAACCGGCGCCATCGTTATAAAGAGGGGCACTTTCATTGACGTCGCCACGCACTAAAACGCCACCTTCTATAGACATGGGGATGCCGATAGCCGCCGAAAAGTCCAGATTATTAACCAAGCGATAAACTGCACTAGTATTTTCGCGGATTTGATTAAAATCGTAAGGCGTGCGCACAAGGTAAGGACTGGCCTCAGTGCCGCTGCCGGTCATACGCGAAACCCATTCGCTGTTGTATTCATTTTCGTCCAGGGTTTCGATAGTTACATCCTTGCTGGAAGCGACAACTTTTTCTACAGCAGTTAAACGCTGATCGAAACTGTTTTCCTCTTGCCAAGCCATAAAATGGGTTTGCGCTTCGCTTAAAATGATTTCACCTTCGGAAGGTTGCGTTTCATCGGCGACAACAAGTAAAGCGCCACTCTCTGTTCCATCACCAATAGACCAGTTATTCTCGCTCTGGTAAATAAAATAACCGACTTCAAGTTCAGCAGTTTTCTTAAGGCGATACAATTTAGAGTCGGCACGATTGAGCACTAAAGAGCTCAGCCAAGCGGCGTTGGGAGTTGGCAAAGTAGAAACTATAGCTTCCAAACCACATATCGCTTCTAAATAGCTTTGCTTTACTAGGCCTAAAGCTTGATTGTTTACGCATAAGTCGCCATTTTCGTAAGTAAGGCCGTGGGCTCCGGCGGATGAGATGTTGGCATTAGCGTGGGCTAAAAAATCGGCCCAGGTTAAGCTGGTGGCTGTAGTTTCGACTACTACTTTGGGCAAATCGGAGAAAATAAGCTCGAAGGGTATAACAAAATTGGTAGCCGATCCGGCTTCAATCTGGTAATTTCCTTGAGATAAACTGCCATAAGCTACGGTTATTTCCTCGGCTGAATCGCCCTCTCTGGCCATTAAAGCCAGCTCTTTCCAAGTGTAATTAGCTTCAGCTAAGGCTGATTCTAAAATGCCAACCAGCTTTACGCTGTTGTAGCTTACTTCAGTTTCCACGCCGTTAATAGTATAAGTTTGGCCAGCAATATAGGTAACTTGATGGGCGATGCCTATACTTTGCTGAGCAGCTTGAATAGCTTGGCCTTCGGCGTCAATGCCGCTTCCAGCTACGAAATGAGTAAAAGTTAAGCCTTGGTTACGAGTAACAGCAGCCAGGCCAGCCTGTGTGACATTCATTTCAATCATTATAAAAGCACCTTTCCTGTGTATATAAAAGTATTGAGCGCCACGTATGGCTGCATAAGATTAAGCAATTTATTGTCGCCAGTTAATGCAGTATTGCCTTTTACGCGATGACGGTGAGAAGTTGTAGAACCGGTAATGTTAATCGTGTGAGAATGGCTTCCTGATGAATCTGTGCTATGAGAAGTGGATACTGGTGTGCCTCCAGTATACAATACATCCATACGGTGCTCGACGTTACCGCCACTTCGAGTTTCTTTATAGGCAGTTATCTCATGAGAATGGCTTCCGCCAGAATTAGTTGAGCCAGAGACGCGAACATTAGGCGCTTCTGAGTCACTATAAACATCAATTTGATGGTTATGTACTGGCAATTCATCTACCGTTAAAACATGTTCCGCTTCTCCGCCGGTGCTGCCGAGTTCATAGCCAGTACCAGCGCCAATAATGCAACGGCCCACAGCATTGGGCAGGCTAAAATGTTCTTCATCGGCGGCGCCGTACTTTGTGCCCAGCGCTTCAAAAAGCTCCGGCCATTCGTTGCGTAATAAACTGGCGCCATCGCAAAGCAGCGTACCCGCTGGCAAGGTATCGCTAAAAGTTGAGCCAAATTCACCGGCTGGAATGACCGTTTTCCAAGCAGCGCCATCCCAGTAGTGGCCGACGCCGTCTACATACTCGATCTCGTTGTGCTTTACGTAAACAAAGCTGTTACTAGCGTTGCTATAAGTTAAAACGTAACTTTTATGCGGCAGAAAAACACAGTCTACGTCTTTTCCAGCTAAGTCCACAGCTTTAAGTAAAAATTGCGTGCCAGCGCAAGAAATAGTATCGCTGCCGGAGCTTAAAGCAATTTTCGGCACGAACACAATGCGTTGCCCATCGGAAAAGCTGTTCTTTTCACCAGAATCTACCAAGGCCGGCTTTTTGTTGTTAATTTGCGTGAAGATATGCCTATTGGCGTTGCTTACGTGCTCTAAAGGAGCGGCGGCATCTGGAGCCGTTTCAATAGTGAGGTTGCCTTCGCCAACAGAGTCAATGATGATAAAGCGATAAGTCAAGTCCTGGCCAGCAGGCAAACTTCCGGCGCTTTCTTCGTCTTTATAGACAACAACTTTATATAAGCACTCGGCGCTAGTTTCGGTTTTAGCGTAAATGCCCAGCATTTTAAGCTGATAGCTTTCTTCCAGCTCTTTACAGTTAAAAGCAGCCGTCAGTTTGGCATAATTGTCAACTTGCTCGACGTTTAAGAAGTAGGCAGTTTGCCGCTCGTTAGGTAAATGCTCCAGCTTGAAGGGCTCATCCACAATATCTGAGCTGGTGACAGCTCGGGTGTAAATAAGTCGATCTTCGGCCAGCAGTTTAGCTAGCATGACTCTGCCGCCGGTAGTTAAATATGTTGTGCTCACGAGTTCACCTCGATTCTGGTTAAAGTACCGATAAACAGCTTTTTAAGGGGTATATAAGGCGATAAATTAAAACGTTCTGTGTTAGAAACTTCCACCGGAGTATGGCCACCGACAAGAATCACGCTGCCTGGGTTGTCTGCTTTAGCGGCAGTAATCTCTTTTACTATTTGCATTATTGTAGCTGCAGCAGATTTAAGCTCGCTTTCAATGGTATCTTGAGCCTCGATACCACCTTCGAGTAAAGCATGCGCTCCCTTAAATTCTTCGATGGTGTAAAACAAGCGGACGGCTTGCGCCAGGCTTATCTTTATGTCGCCAGTTAGTCTGAAGTAATAAGGCTCGCCGCCATATTCAAACCATTCTTTAATATCTAAGATAGGATTGATGCGCTTAATACTCTGGCGCACGGCCCAAGGGGTGCCTTTGTAGCGATGGAGCTCGACAGCTTGCTTGAGAAGGTCGCGCTTTTCGCGATCGGTTTTGGCGTAATCCCAGCCTTCTATGCCTAGAACGTGAAATTGTTTGGCTAAATGAGGCAAAGCGCTTGAATCGACAATATCAAACCAGTTAGTTAAAATTTTTGTCATATCGAGGCTTAAGCCAATTTTTCCCAACAATTCTTCCAGGGCTTGCCAGTAAGGATCTTTAGCTAATGGGGCCGGAAGCATACTTTGATTATTCATAAATAATGCTCCCTATGTTGATATTCCAACTGTCTAAAACCGGATAAGAAGTCTCATCAATTTTTAATAAGCCTGGAGACTCCAGCTCTACGGAATAGACGCCGTCTAGTTGTAATAAAGCAACTATCTGAGATGGGACAATATCTTTGCCCATTTTTTGAGCCAAAGTTCCTTTGTACTCAAGGATCTTGCGATTAGCTGCCGCTAGAATAGATTCACGATCACTATTAGCATAAATAGACAATTGGGCAGAAAGTGAAAAATGGACAGCAGTCGGTGCTTCCACTTTGACTTGTACGGTCATAGGACGGCATTTATCGTTAAAAATATCGGCAACCGCTTGCAGTAACTTTTCGGTAGGCGCTCCTGAAGAAGTTAAAGGAACAACTCTCACTATGCCGGGGCCTGCATTCTGTGCTGAGACATCGACAATACTTTGATGAGCCGTTTTAGCCCAATAACGATAGGCACCGGCCGGCCCAGCACAGCTAAAGGACTCCAGCGTTTCGGGAATGCGCTCGCGATAGTGATCATCTTCCTCTTCTTCTGCGCCCAAGGCGGTGGTAGTTACGTTGGTAGCTCCTTTAACATTTTCAACGCTTTCAACCAACATTAAATTGCCAGGTAAATATCCATTGGCATCAGGGCCGGTGGTTGTGCATACCGCTTCACAAGTGGCCGTATCAGAATCTGCGGAGAAGAAACAACTTTCTGTAGTTTCAAAAGTAAAAAGGTTGTCTTTTGTTTGTAGCTTCAGCCCAGCGGCAATTTCGTGAGCGTAGCCAAGTGGTTGTTGCAAAGAAATTTGCACAGCGCAAGAAGCTGCTTGAGCGTCTAACCTTGGGCAGCCAATATTGTTGCCATTTTGGTCTAGAGCTGCGTCTCTGGCATATTCTGTCAAAGTTTGCTCTGCCGCTTCTTGGATTTGCTGGCGGATGAGGCATTCTACATAGGCCACAAAATCGACAAAAATTCTTTCAGGCTGCGCCGGGAATAATGTTTTGCCCAGCTTTGTTTCTACGAACTCAACGTCTCGCTGAGTAATTTCATCAGGATCCCATTTACAAAAAACGGGACGCTCGAGTTCACTCACAATATCACCTCCTGTATAACTTGTTGCTCGTATTCAACTTTAGGTCTCCAAGTGATAGTCAACACATAATGATGCGGCTCTTGGGCTTGGGCAGTAACAGACTCTACGTCTATGCGAGGCTCCCAACGTTTTAAGGCTTCATGAGCTTCATAAATTAGCTGAGGTACGGCATGATCTGCGGGTAGGTCTAGATATTGGAAAATATCGCAGCCAAAATCGGGTCGATGTGGTACGGAACCTTTGCTAGTTAGCAAAATAATTTCGATGCACTGCTTTATGTCGTCATAGCCCTCGACTATTTCACCTAAAGCGTTAAGCTTTGAGCTCCAGTCAGTGGCCGATATTTTCTTAAAAGAAGCATCAGTGGACATGGTGATTGCTGTTGCCTCCTTCATCCATAATGGAGCCGTCGGCATAAATACTGCCGGAGGTATAAATGCCACTGCTGTTGACAACTAACGGCGACATAATTTCAGCGTTCTCAGCTTGTAAAATAAAGTCGTCGCCGTAAATCTTTACGTCGGCCTGGAATACTGCCGAAAGTTTCTGCTCGCTGCCGTCTTCTGATGGCGGCGCAGCACACGAAAGAGCGGCAGTATTTAGGGCAATTTGTGGCGACTCCAAAGCGATACTTTGCGCCGCCTTAAAGGTCATAGCTTCAGCTGAGGAAACTGAGACCGGCCCTTCGGCTTCAATCTCTACGCTGCCGCCGGAAGTAACCTTAATCTTTAAGGCATGGTTCTCGCCATCGTAACTGAGTTCAGTTTCGTCAGCCATTTTAACGGTCATTAAATGGGCTTTACGATCGTATTTAATAGCCGTTTTATCTTCAAACTCCATGGCATAAACGTCGGCTTCCGTCTGATTAGGCAGATCGGCTTCCGAGTAAATAGCTCCTAAAATGCAACCGTCTTCAGCGTCTTCGTCCATAAGGACATAGACTTGCTCATCTACATCGGGCATGTGGAAGTGCTTATTCTTCAGGGTATTTGTTTGGAGCACTGACAGTTCATAGCTATCTTGATCGTCATACTGAGGGAAAGTAACAATTGCTTTACCTTTATCGGGCAAAACTTCTTTAACTATGCCAACACGTAATTCTGCAGCCATTTTTCCTCCCTAAATGTAGATGTGCATGTGATCGCCAGTTTTATAGGTACTGTCGTTGACATACTCGTTGTACGTTTTGAAACCGACAGATTGGGCTAAACTCTCTAAAACGTAGGATTCTTCAGCGCTTATGCCGTCAACGCCACAGTCAATAGCTCTTCCATCGGGATGGGCTTGCGAAGAATGCTTACCTTCAGTGGTGCACGAAACCCAAAAAGGTTGCCCCGGCCAACGTTTGTGTACAAGTTTTTTAAGCTTATTAAAGCAAGCGGCCGTTTCATTCCTGACATCATGAGAAGTGCCGTCATCATCAACTATATGCGTCCAACCATTGGGATTTTTAACGCTGGGCTTGCCTGTTTTTTTGGCTTTTTCTTCTTTAGGATCGTCAGCTTTTAGCTCATTGCGAGCCACTTTAAGCACTACTATCCATCCACTAGGGTCTATTGTATGTGCCGCTTCGGATACAGTATAAACGCCGGATAATAGACCAAAACCGCTTAAATTAAGTTGGACACCGGCTACATAATAGTGCTGACCAATTAAGGTTAATGATCCAGTGACTTGTCTCTCATTGCGAGCGGTCAAAGCGGCTTTGGCTAGGGCCTTAGCTTGTTCGGCATTTTCCACTCGTCGAGTAATAATCAGCTCATCCCCAGTTTTAAGGCCTTTAGCTTGCTCGGTATGGCAAATGAACTTTTTGCTCGCCGGATCCCAGCTACGCACTGTACAAGCTTTATAAATTTTGGATGTTTGGTCTGTAAAAGTATACTTTGAACAATGCTGGGGAGTAATTTCCAACGAAGAGCTATCTTTTTTGACTTTATCCTTTTTGCAGAAAATTAACTGTTTGTTTTTTACAGCAAAGTAATAGCCAAAATCTTTGGCTAATTTTTCTAAAAAGGCATAATCGCTGACGTCTTTTTGAGTGCGTCTTTTAACCGTTATTGACTCAATCTCACCTTGTACTTTTAGCCCATGAGACTCGGCTATTTGCTGCACGATTTGCTTAAGAGTTTTCTTCTCGAAAGCAGCGTTCTTCTTGGTGTTCAGGTCTTGCGATACCACCCCAGATATGGCGCTAATATCTATTATATCCGGTTTGCCACTTATAGTAATTTTATCAATGAAGCACTTGGCTTTTATAGATTTTTCTCCAGCGTAGCCGAACTCTAAAGACAGCTCATCCGTTTTAATGGGATACCAATCGCCACGCCATTTACTTTTGCTATCGTCAAGATGTAGCGTTATAGAGTCTTGACTATCTAACTTGTCTGTATAATCAATCTTGGTTATAAACTCAGACAACGTGGTAGTTACATCTTTTTGGCCAAATTTGAGTTTGACTTGGAGAGTGGGAATATCTATAACCATGGCGGTAAGTCTCCTTTGTCTTGGGCGTCAAGTTCGTCTTCTTGCAAAATAGGGATCTGGATAATCGTTCCCGCAGGCAAAATTGAAGTGATGGGAATATAAGGATTGGCGCGTATTATCGGTTCATAGAGCGTGGGTATACCGTAAAATTTGTAAGCTATTTGATCCCAGCGCTCGTCATCTATGGTTTTGTATTCCAGATACTCTGAAGTGGCAGAATATTCGTCAGCCATTTTGACGCACTATCTCCTTTGCTGTGGTTGCCTTCTCAGTCTTCTTTTTGCCGGAAGTTTTGGGCGCCGAAGAGCTGGGCGTTTTCTTTTGAGCTTTAGCGGTAGTATTTTTCTTGGAGTCTTTTACTGCCGGAGCTTTCTTTTTGGCCACTTTCTCTTGCGGAGGCACATACTCTATAAGTGTGAGCCGGATTTCAGCTTCCAGCATGTTGCCCTGATTGTCAGTACGTTTGTAGATAAGCTCAAAAGACTTGATTAAATAGTTGCCAAAATTGGCGCCGCTAGTCA
>ERZ808258.219-NODE-219-length-26302-cov-18.200480_pt1 | contig 26302 bp, 44 predicted proteins | sample MGYA00521280_ERZ808258 | MGnify/ENA primary metagenome ERZ808258 (study PRJEB31516, sample SAMN03275585) | gut metagenome | biome: mammalia-associated habitat; material: feces | host: Papio cynocephalus | place: Kenya | collected 2012-07-19 ...
GGTGTATAAATAATATAACCCCGCTTATTGCTATAATACCTATAATCTCTTGATATTTGTTTTGCCATACTCTACTCCTTTCTCTCTCTCTTGATAAAAGAAAAAAGGGAAGGATTGCTCCTTCCCTTAAAATCTTAATTAGCCAACCGCGCAAGCCTCACGGATCTCTTCCGCACTCAGGGACTCCTCATCAATCACTTGAATCAGGCCCAGAACCTTCTTAGTTTTGTTAAACTTAGTGTAGGCAGGGAAGCAGTCGACAGTAAAGTCAAACGTAGCCGGGTCTCCGCTGTTGCTAAACGTCAGGTTAAAGTTGGATTGAACCTTGCCGTTAGGAATAACCATTTCAGCAGGCATATCCACACCGTCAGCCTCACGACGGAACAGAGTCTCGCCCTCAATGTAGAAGTTACCAGCAAACTTATCAGCAGTAATCTCAGCTTGGAAGCCAGCAGTCTTAGTGACATAATAGTCAACCAGAACAACGGCACCAACAGGCAACTCTGTGGTAATATTCTCACCATCGGCATGACACTTGATAGTAGCAACGGCCTCAGCGCCATCGCCGTCCACGGTCACGCTAGCCGGCACACAAGGCTCGCCCGCAATTTCACCATCCGTATCTAGCTTCATGCAGAAAATATCGGCCTCCTTATGGAATGTATACTTGTTTGCACCAGCATCAGTAGCGCCACTCTTGCGACCACCGTTCCAACAAGGAACAATGCCCTTGGGCAGGACGATAGTATTAGCGGTCTTAACCTCAACCTGAGAGGTCTGATGCACATAAATAGGAGCATCAGCGGTCGCCGCAATCAGGTCAGCACCAGAAAGAATAGCTAGGCCTTCGGGAGAAAGCAGAGCATCCTGCATCGTGAGCGTAAGAGTCTTATCGCCTTCCCAAGCAATCAGACGAGGGTTGCCCCAACCCATTTTGTTCCATATGATTCGCTACATCATATGCGTTCTCTTATGAACTGCTATACATTTAAATATTCGTATAGATCAGACTATATCTTATTCTTTCCTATATCAAAAGAATTTACCCATTTCCACTACCAATCGCTTGTAGTGTACTCTTCTCACGAAGATAGTCGTTGAACTTTAATCAAAATCTATATCTTGGGTTAGATATTTCCAATTTCTCTTATTCTTAATTGCACCAATTGTGCTTTTTGAACAATTATACTTTCTTGCAATATCAGAATAAGGAATATTGTGCAATAAATCTTGAATAATGTCAAGAACTTGAGATTCAATAAGCTTACTAGCAGGATTAGTTTCTCCTTTAAGAGAAGCAGCCAAACCAATCTTTACAGCATGAATACGGTTTTCTTGATTAGTGCACCACTCTAGATTATCAACACAATTATTTAATTTATCTCCATCTTTATGATTCACTTGCAATTTTTCATAATCCTCAATGGGATTAAAACAAATCATCACTAATCTGTGTCGAAAATAAGCCTTTTCTCGTCCGTCTTTTAAGATTAACGTGTTCTTAACGTATCCATTTTTAACACAATCTTTCATTTTTTTCTAACCATCGTCTGTAAAAAGTTCGCCTTGTCTATTGATATAGTAACGATCTTTTACTTCCGGCAAAAATTTACTAATTTGGATCTTATCCATTAACAAATTCCTCCATCTTATAAATTTTGAATCTTAGCTGCTGATTACCCAATGGGGACTTCTATTGGGCGTTCCAGCAATTAAAGTAATTATCATTTTATCATCACTGATAAAAGGAGCTAATAATTAACCCTGAGCGTAGACACTAGTAGCAGCACCCTCTAGGCCAGAGGTCTTCAGCGTATCAAAGTACAGCACAGGCTCATCCTTATAGAAGGTACGAGAACCCAGAGCCATCTTGTTCTTAGCACGGAAAACCACATTGGCCACTTCACGAGAACCAAATTTCATAATATAGTTTCCTCCTTATATTAATGTAGATTTTTCATCCAATTTTCAGCTTCCTTCTTTGGGTCTCCACCCGCAAGCCGCACGCGGAAATCATTTTCCCAATTAGAATATAAGCTGAACCTTTCCATTAAATCAAACAATTGAAACAATGTTAGTCCCAAACATTCATTTAATGACATTCTATTTCCAATACACAGTATCGAAATATACTTAGTTAAAGCGCTTTCTTTCTTATTATTTTTAATCTCTGCTATCTTGAGCCGACTCTTCATCAATTTATCAGCTATGCGCTTGGCACGCTCATTAGCAGGGTTATATGTAACATTATCCCCTTGCCGCATATCTCCTAAACATAGCACCTTCTTTATGACTGCCTAAAAATCACCAAATGTGTTATCATCTATCATATTGGCTTGTTTTAATTCTTTATTATAAAGTAATATAGAATTTGGAGTAAACGACACAGAACAGAGAGGAAACAAGAGAGAAAGCAAAGTATGAACAGACTCCTTTTTATCACTTGATGCTGGATCTTGTAGTACCTTCATAAATATTTGAAAATTTGAGTATGTCTCTAAAACAATTTTGTCCTAAGTTATCCATTCTTTTTCTAAACAGAGATAATTAGTTGCTTCAAAGAAATTATCCTCACCCATTAAACCAATTTCTCGTAAAGTTAAAGGATGAATAACCGTTTGAAATGCGGCGATAGGTATGTCGTGGCCGCACATCAAGGCTAAATTTATATCATTCAAGAGGATTCTTCTTGTCCTCATCGCCACGAATGGCATAATACGTCAGAGACACTCCCGCAAAATCTTCATTATAAATAGCTGGTCCTGCTTCAATAAACTGTAATTCACCAATACCTGTTAAATGTTTACCATCTAACATGGCATCAATCTCGCCCGCAATACGATACGGTTTTAATTCATAATTACCTAAATCCCAATCTTCATAATGACAATAAATATCAATATAGAAAGTATTATCTCTATAATGAGGATTAGTCGCATTAGGAATAAATTTACCATATGAAATATGTAAATAAGTATGAATCTCTGGATGAATATACAACCTAGGAATCAGAGAAATTTGCCGCTTCTCTGGATCGCTACTCAGCATATCTTTAATCTGTTCACTTGTTAAATCTGGCTTTTCCTTCCAGTCGCGCCCATTATAATAAATAAGTTTAAGTAAATTCTGATTACTCAAAATTTTATCCATCAAGAGCGCGCAATCTTTGGGCATTCCCAAGAAACTAGACTTGGGAAACTCATATGAATTAACTCTCATACCTTTTTCTCCAATCTATTAAAACAGAGATTCAACTACAATAGTGCGGCTACGCACATCGTCCCCCGCACTCCATTGTAATTCAAATCCAGAACTGCAACTAGTAGACTTTAGCCACGTTAATTTTACAGTATTGCCATCTGCTTCCAGCTTGACGGGAGCACACCCTTCTCCAAGCTTTGCACTCCAAGTCCCGATGGTTTCAGTATTCACAGAATAAATCTCTGCAATCTTTGGTTTAATAATTCCGTTACCTTGAATATCTCCATCGTCTAAAACGGGGATAGGTTCAAACTCAAGCAAGCCATCTTTTACATCATCAGTATCCGTGTCACGATCTTTATAATACTCTTCTGCATTAATTTCAAGCACACCTTCCATAGAAATAGAATCAGGCGCTTGAACTCGCCAACATTTACCGTCAAACATAAATTCAGAGTAACGTTTAAACAATCTTACTGTTTGTTCATTTCTTGGGATTAAAATATTTAGAGATAAATTAGGCACATCAATACGAATTTGATTTTTCTGAATACTCTCAATCTTAGTCTCAACTGGGCCTCTGATTGCTGCGTAGGTAGAATAAATCTTGCCATCTTTATCGTCTCTAAATTTAATCATATATTTACACCGGCGAATCTCACCCTCAAAGTAGGCATCTTCTTCCAGCGATTGTAAATAAATAATCCAATGAGTAGTTAAACCATGCTCAGTTATCCATTCAAAAACATCACCTGGTTTATACTCGGTTTTGTAATCAATAGAAAGAATCTTGTCGTCATAATCTTGTTTTAGCTTATCAGGATTAATTAATGCACGATAAGAATCCTCAACAAGAGAAAGGTTATCAGTAACATTAATTGCGGTTTCCCGTTCCTGTACTCGCCGCACAGTACAAGCTTGATACGAATATCTCAATGAACCCAAGAAAGTTTTATACTTATCTTGAATCATTCGTTTATCTTGTTCAACGCCGCCTTGTAATTCAAGACGTCGCCGCATTAAAGCTTGATTACTCTTCATGTGTTAGTTTCCCTAATAGGTCAATACATCTAAATACTGTTTTACGATATATCATAAAGTCTTCACACACCGGATGTCGTAGTCCCTCTAATTTAGATAAAATAATTAAATAATTCACTTGAGAATCAAACAATTCGTGTAATCCAGCAATTTCCTCTACGATAGTATTTAAATGTAATTCCCAATCCTCTTGATTTTCACGCATGGGGATAAGCTTCCACACTTGATTAACCAACCGCCGCATATCCGTATCAAACGTATCCTTGGTAAAAGAAAAATTGTATTTAGTCTCCATCAAATACGCTCTTTCCTACTAGACTGCCCCAATTAGATGAATACCTTCCATCTTCATCTCTTTTGCGGCGCTTGTATAAACGCTGTGCATGGCGATCAATTCTTTCACAAGCCTCTTGAGTAGAAAGCAATCTACTTAAATGAGACGCTTGACTGGTTAGCTTAAACGCTGAACCTGAATATTTTTGACGAGTATTTTCTATTGATGTAATTTGTCTTTGTAACCAAACAAGAGCCATAAGATTTGCAATGATGCGAATTTCCTCCAATGTTAAATCTTCTGCGTAATCGCAAGTTACTGGATCAAAATCATACAAAGCAAAACGAGGAAATTCAAAACCAGGAATCGCGGCTTTGAAAATGTTCGTTAAATCATCCTACGTTTCTTCTTTGGTCATAATGCCGGGGCCGCCCTCTCCCGTCTCTGGATTAAATGCATATAAATCATCAGTAATAATCGCGAAGAAGGCGTCTCCAATTTGGTTTTCAAAAGAGGTCATTTAGTTGCCTCCTTCCTATGTTACTTATTCAAACTCATGCGGCGAACGGGAGCTGTCGCGGCAGAGGGGGTCTCCGCATCGTCCTTATAGTTGGGATTAGAGCGACGAGCTGTGTTAGCAACTGGCTTTACGTCCTCTTGAGATTCCTTGGCAAGGCGAATTGCACCCATAACGTCAAATCCAAGAATGTCCTTAATAGCACCAATCTTATTATAGTCATTTAAAGGCAACTTGACGGCATAATCCTTGATTAAAGACTTAACTCCATCGGGCGCAAAATTCAAAGCATCAAGAAACTCATCATTAGAGCAAGTTTGCATCCAATTAGGAATCTTCTCCTCAGTCAGCCAATACTCAGGCTCAACTTGAATATTAACAATATCTTCAAGAGCTTTCGCGTCATGCACTAACAAATAACCCTCAATTAGCTCACGGCCACCCGGCTGAGAGGTCAATGCTTCTAGCTCTTCAGGAGTAATTTTCTTAGTTTCTTTGGGGGCAAACTCACGCCGAATTCCCATTTCAGGAATGTTATAAATAACAGTACCAAAGCTACGATTGGTAATAGAAATCTTGTTGTCCATATTTAATTTATCTCCTTTTTCTCAAATAAAAATAAATTGGGGAGGGAGTTTATCCCCTCCCCAAGGAATTAGATAGTGTCCAGCTTGCCCTGCAGTTGAGTATCAACATAAGAGCACATATTATTGGTGAACATCACGCCAACGCCGACCTTCTGATAGGTCTGCATCTCGCGGGACCAGTCATCATTCTCAACCTCGCGAACATGGGCAGAACCCTCGAAAGCAACCTTAACGGGCTTCTCCGCGGAGCCGGTAGGCATAACCCAAGCATAGCCAGGATCAATAACCTTCTTGGCATTAGTCTCATCCTCAAAGGACTGAGGCAGTAGAATCACGCGCACACCCTTGTAAGTAGCCAGGAAGCCACTGCGCCACATCTCGTCGCGCATATTATCAGAGATCCAACCAGTCTGAGGAACCATCTTAGAGGCAAACTCACGAGTGCAATAAATCACAGGAGTACCATAAGCGGAAACCACAGCGATCAGACGATCCATACCAGCCTCATCAAAGCCAGCAGCAGAAACCTTATTTGCGGCAGGTAGCTGACCAATAGAAGCCATCAGGGCCTTAGCAATCTCACGCAGAACCAGCTCATCCATGCCCTCTAGCACGATATTAATTAGCTCGGCGAAATCAACGCGGCCATCCAGGAACTCCTCAAAGCCGATAGCGGCAGCGCCGCCGATAGCAGAGGTAGCGACCTCGAAGCTCTTCTCACCCAGAGCGAACACTTCGTAACGACCAGCCAGACCGACCTTGGTGATGAACTGCTTAGCGCGCATCTTACCAGTCTTGCGGATAAATACAGGCTTAGTGCCCTGAGCAAAGGTCTGAGTCTCAGCAAAGTCAGCATAACGCTGCAGCACACGAGTGGGGAGAATATCATCCAGAACAGTCTCCATCAGGGAGTAAACCTTGGTCTTATTCTCACGATACAGATTATAAGTACCAGCAATCTCATTAAACTGATCACGCAGAGTATCATTGATGGCGGAAACACTCAGATTCTCACCATTCACACTATAGCAAGTAGCGGCGGAGCGATTAGCATCAGCGGCCGCGCGAGCCAACGCAAGTAGTTGCTTCATTTCTAACATATTCTAATCTCTCCTTTCAATTACTTAATACGAATCAGCTTGACACCAGGCTGACCATCGGGCATGGTATAAACCTTGGCAACCTGCCACACACATTCGGTAGCAGCAGCAGCGGAAGCCTTGTCCAGAATGCCCTTAGCATTAGGAGCCAGCTTATCACCCTGAGCTAGAGACTCTTCATCAACCAGATTAATGGTCATGATGTCACCAGCATCGGTAGTCATAACACGAGGAACCATAGAGGTCCCAGCAGGCATAGCATCATTGGCCGCATTGTAAACACCATTTAACTGAGACAGGGTATCATCATTCAGGCTATAGCCGTAAGGAGCATAATCCTCTTTCTTCATAGCAAAATCAGCATTGGTCTGACGATCCTCATAGACCTTCGGCTCATTGAAAACGAGCATCCAAGGACCCTCGCCCTCAAAATCAACAACACCAGCCGCATAGTTGTACTTCACGAACTGGCCATTCTGCAGCATCTCAATATCAGCCTTGGCAGGCAGCTGAGCATAAATCTTACCGTTCCGGCGCGCAGACAGATGGTTAGGTTCGAGTTGCCCATATCCTAGCTTAACGAACTTCGCGCCACTTAAATTGGTCTTAGCCATTTATATATCCTCCTTATAGATTAGTTTTTAGAATTTTCTTTAGCCTTGACAGCACGAATCCATTCTTCCTCAATGCTATCAGAAGCAGTGTTTAAATTATAGGCAGTAGGTGCGGTGGGCTCATTTTCATTAACAAAACTCACCTTATTGCGAACGCAAATAACACTTAACTTAGCCTCAATATCATCAAGAGAATAAGTATCAATGTGATCAATCACATCTTGTTTATTCTCGTCAGATAACATATAAAAGCTATCAATCATAGCTTGCTTTTCCTTGCGGTCAGCCGCAAGTTTAAACTCGCGCAAAGTCTTTAATTCATCCTCCATAGATTGTTTCTCTTGCTCAAGAGCAGAATACTTAGTTAGTAACTCTTGATACTCAACAACCTCATCTAGACTATACGCAGAAGCGGGAGTGGGCTCCTCAATAACCTCAGGCTCCACCGCTGGCTCTTCCTCAGTCAGAGAGTTCTCTTTAACTGGCTCATCGCCCTCCAGAGAGTTTTCCTGACCAGGCTTTTTCTTTTCCTCGTCTTCGTCCTCGCCCTCATCCTCTTTAGGCTCTTGCTTAGCTTTATACTCGGTTTCATAAGCATCAAGAGCTTCCTCAGAATACTGAGTAGCGGCCGAGGTAAACGTTTCAGTCACTTCAACAACTTCATCAGCGGGAACAAAGCCATTTTCTTCATCATACTGAAAATCTAAACGGAATAACTTTAGATTGTCGCGGTCCTGCATAATAGCAAACTTTTGGTCGCCCTCTTCAAAGATGCCTTTAATACGATAATTGCCAAGACGCCACATCTTGTCCCAAATAGCATCAAATAGAGAACTACCAATTTCAACAGCATATTCAGTAGGCACTGTATTTCCTCCTTTACTTAAAACTTCATGAAGGTCTTGCGCCATGCTGTACATGGTCCGCCGCATTTCCGCAAACTGATCATCAAGAGAAAACTCAGTTTTGATTTGCGCACCTTCAAAACAAGGCTCATAATTTTCGCCTAGTATACATAATTTTTCAATTATCGCTTCATTTATAATGAAAAATCTCGCATTTGAATTATCTTGTTTTGTCCAAACTCCTGAAAAATTTTCATTATTAAATTCAAGTGATTGATTGTTTCCTTTTTCAATAATGCGCTGGCACTCTGGATATGCATCCGTCCAAAGATAACCCTCTGTACAAAGGTATTCACGCTCCACCGTATTATCATCTAGGAATTTCTGGAACCAAACTGGCGCATTTACATCAACAAAACCATAGGGCTTAGTGACATCAACAATAGCAAAGGAATCTCCGTTGATTTGAATCTCTTTGTTATGCTGCTCAAAATCTCCAGTATCTGGGTTATACGCGCCGCAAATTGGACTACCTGGTAACTTCTTACCTAGCTCTTCCGCAAGTTCTTTAGTGATAACTGTTTTATTGCGGTTGGGCTGGTCACCAACGTAGCAAACTTTGATTTTTACCTTAGAAATGAGAGGAGAGACTTCGGTTTCCTCAATAAATTCTATGGTAGAATCAATAGGAACACTAACGTGCATCATACTCTTTCACTCCTCTCACTTTTGTGCTTCTTCATTTTGTAATGTCTTTTCAGACTTTTTATCTTCCTCAAGTTCAGGCCGCCCTGCTGTTTTCTTTTCTTCGCCTGTCACAATTTGTTCATTAGCTGATTTTTGAGAAGTCGTCTTAGAACTCATCGTGCTAGACATCATGGGCGGAATCATAATCTCACTTAGTTTGAGAACATTATTCTCAAATTGAATTGTTGATAGAATCGCAGATTGTGAATGGCCAAGCGCTATTTGCGGGAGTAGCTTACCGAAGCCAATTTGTGTCTGCTCTTTATACATTTTTGAAAGATCTTTATAGTTGTAAATAGTAGTCTCAAGAATCTCTACTCTAAATGAATAATGACCAGCACGATTAAACTTTTTAACAACCTTATTTAAAAAAGACTGAAACTGATATACCAGATCCCGCACGCTGCCCTCATCATTAATAACTGATTTTTCAAGGGCGGTACTTCCTTCGGTATTAAACAAATTCTGAGAAATACCTAAGTTATTATAAACGGTACGTTCAACCTTTTGCAAGGGATCAGTAGACGCAACCGTTGTTTTATCTTGAGTATCTACGGTATCAATATCTGCAAAAGTCGTTAACACATCAATGCCAACCGCCCGTTTTAACATTGCAACTGCGTTGTTGTGAATGTCTCTTGCTTCATCCAAGTCAAAAATCAAATCTCCATTTTTATCAAGTGGAAGTTTCTGAATAAGGACTTTCACGAGTTGTTGCATTGTTTTCTTGCGGTCAAGCTCTTGCGCGGCGTCAAGGTCAATTAAAGACGGAATTACACTAATTAAATTAGGATAATCACTGTCACTTAAAGAAAACTTAATTGCGGTGCCGGGGTCGAGCGCAACCCAACCTGCCGTATCTCCAGGGTAGAGTAAAGGCAACTTTCCATTTTTATATTTAATATAAGCCTGCTGAACCTCTTTTGGGAAAAGCTTTAAAACCTTGATACGATACTCCTCATTGCGAAAATAAGCATCAAAGAATTTAAGATTCAACTCTACGACTGGTTCAATTCCACTGAACATACGGCTCCGGCAATAATCAGCAGGTAACTGTTGGAAGGAAAATTTATCATCCCAGTCCAGCCAGATGCCATAATAAACGCCTTGACGAATTACCTTTAAAGCGATATTGCCCAAAGTACGTTTAATTTCTGAATTATCTAAATACCGCAAAACAGTTCCCACATCTTTAAGTAATTTAGATTCTTTCTTATCTTTCCAAACCAAGTCATCCATTTGAGGGGTTACATACCAATCATATCTATATAAAATAGCTAACAATTGACAAGCTCTACGATAAATGCCATTAGAATTATAATAAAAATCAGAGATTCGCCGCAATTCTTGAACATTACCCTTATCAATCTATTCAAGAACATATTTTTTACTACCGTAATTGGTGTTTATTTGTTTATAAGTTCCAACATCAATTACAGCATCGTTAATTGTGCGGAGGCCCGCCCGCATCTCTGCGTACTGTTGATAAGTATCATAATCAGTAGATGCATCTTGTCCAAATTTATCAATAAATTCAGAACGAGTCATGAATCCAGATTTAGGATTCGTTAGGTCGAAACCTTTACTACGGATTTCATCTTGCCGTTCCAAGATTTCACCTCCTTCATTTAGTATCCTGCTTTTTCCATAATGTAATTATAATTAATGAACGCTTCGTCGGAATATGGAATCTCGACAAGCGTTATCCCATGCTCCATACAAAAACGACGTTTTAAATTATCATTATATTGTTGTTGATAGAGACCCTTTGCTCCACCGAACTTTGACTTAGGTTGATAATGTTGAATACCGTTGTATTCAATCAGGAAGTCTAGATTACCCGAATCATCAAAGACCGCAAAGTCAAAGCTATCGAAGAGGACGTCCACTTGGTGCAACCAAGCCGGGAAAAGAATATTCCTCTTGAAAAGAAATCTCGTTCATTTTTAAAATTTCTTCAATTTTAATCTCGCCTCTAGACGCTCTCATTATTAGCCTCACCTCTCAATCTTTTAAAAATACCTTCTCATGTATCTTTGAAAATTAGGGCAATAGTATTAATTAACTTTGCCCCAACTTTCAAAAAAATTTTAGGTCATAAACATCGCATCAGCAATATTAAATTTTTTCTTGCGCTTGCGGTCCTCTTCTTCTACTCGAATATAATACAAAGCATATTCAGCAGATGAGAACGTATCCTTGGGGATACCTCTATTAACTTGCTTAAGGATAATATTCGTGCCAGTGTTCTCCTCCCGCAAGTTAAGCATCTCAGACCGCAAAACAGATGTGAGGTCGTACGGCCGCAAATAAGCTTGGCGTTCTTCGGGTGTCATTTTTGAACCCTTTACCGTGCCGAGAAGCCTTGCTTTGGCCGTATTCGCGTCTATCAAAAACCGCACTTTACCCGTATTGATTTGCGACTGGAAGTTCGCATGCGCGGTGGTGTTGATCGGCGCATTTGCTTTGATAATATACATCGCATCTAGCTCTGTATCATCTGTTTTATATTTTTTGTACTCATTATCTACATCATTATATACGCCAAAGGGTGGGTAATAATCATCGTTTTGGTCAGTTTGGGATTTCACCATGTAGTCTATAAGACCGATGCCTACATTTAATTTGTATTCCACTTGATTCACTACTTCAAGCGCGTTCTCTAATGAACTGCTCATAGTTTCCTATGAGATTAGACTATATCTTCACATTTCTGTGCTTTCCGCTTCCACTGTCAATCGTTTACAGTGTACTCCTTTACAGGATAGTCGTTGAACTTCTTAATCAAAATCAATATCTTTTGTTAAAAACGTCCAATTCTTTTTACGCTTAATTGCTCCAATAGTTTCTTCATCCACGCCATATCTAGCGCCAATCTGGGCATAAGTATATTTCTTTTGAAGTAAGAGATCAATGATTTCTAGCACTTGTTCCTCGATTAATTTACTTGCTCCATTTTTACTACCTGTTTGACTATGAAGTTTATTAGCATATGCATGCTTAATATTCTCTGAACAAGTGGTCCATTCAAGATTAGATAGAACATTATTTTGTTTATTCCCGTCAATATGATTTACTTGTAACTCACGCATATTTTCTACTGGATTAAATGTTTCTAAAATTAATCTATGCACCGAAAACCTATGCCTTGAATCTACGCAAGTTAAAGCTACTTTTTCATATCCATCTTTATCAAGTTGAGGACACATATATTTATTACTATAACTACTATAAATTCTGCCATCATCGGTTGCATAATAAGGATACTTAAAAGTATACTTCCAATTAGTAATTAAACGTTTTTCCATAAGATATTTAAACCTCCAATAAAAGTTTTATTTTAATTAATTTAGCTGCTGATTGCCCTCGTCTTTACGTTAGGGGTTTCCAGCAATTCAAAAAGTTTTACATGGGCTAGGCAATTTAACCCATTTCCATCGATGACTAGCCTACGCGCTTTATACTTGTAATAAGTTTTCTTAAGCCAGATTGCCTGATCTTCAAAGTGAGCATCCATTAATTCATAAATACAAACAAGAGACTTGACAGCTGGCCCTTGAGATTGCGGCGTTACCTTAAATACGGTAGCGATCGAAGCACATCCTTTGCGGCCAACGTCGTATCCTATGACGTAATAGGCTCGCGCAGAAGATCGCCCAGAGACCTCATATTCTGGAATTTGAAGCTTGCGGCAACGATCGAAAGCGTCGCCATCGAAGAATGCATCCTAGACCGTTCCGGCCCAAGCTGACTCAAATTCGCGGCTGAACGAGACATCATTCATCGTTGAATCTCGTTGTAAATCTTTAATAAATGATTTGCTCTGTAGTCCCACGGCTACGGGTACGCGCCATGTTCCACCCATTATGAATGCTTTCTCTGGCTCAATAACCATACGAACTAGCAAAGAGATGAGCTTTTGGTAGGGGAATGAATTCTTCCATCCAGCGGTAGTCACGTACACTTGCGACTTATTGAGCGGTTCATCTGGATCAGGTAATCCGCAAGCGGTGCGCCTATCTATCTGCATTATGGGCAAGACCACACTATTCAACATATCTCCATCGATTCCTACACACTCTTCGAGGAGTCCCGAATGCCGTCTCTTACCTCTACTACTTTCTTTCGCCGCAAGGTTATCTATTATACTGCCATTTTTAAAGTGGTATTCGCAATAATCTTTTCCTTCTTTTGTTGCTCCACGTGACCAGTCTATCTCTCGCCGCAAAGCTGGAACAAGATCGCATAGTTCCTGGATTTTCTCCTTCAGAATACCCGATCCTTGTTCCTTGCCTCCCGCAGTAACAAATAGCTTAGCGCCCGGATAAAGTATCGCTTTAATCATCAAAGTTAGCACGGAGAGGAAAGACTTCGAATAGGCGCGCGGGAAAACTGCATATACATACTTATACCGCGCTGTAACTCGTAAAAAACATTATCTTTATGTCTAGTCGTTAATTAGACATCAAGCCATAAAGACTTGCTCATATTTTCATATGAGATGAGACTATATCTTTCTCTTATACTAAGAGAGTTACTGTTTCGAATCACTTGATTCTACTCTCATATCGAGATAGTCGTTGAACTTATTTTTTATAGTATCTTTAATTTGAGTGTCTGTAAGCCAATAGGGAATTATTAATAAATCTATACTGTTATCTTTACAATATTTTTCTTTTCTTTTATCTCGTTCTTGCTGTACTTTAAACTCTTCTTCGCCTCCAAAAAAGGCAATTGGCTCAAAATGCTGACGACCATTATACTCAATAGCAAATTTTTTGTCTTGTAATTCAAAATAAAAATCAAATCTTTGTCTAGTGTTAGGTATAATTACTTCTCGTTGAAAGTCTATATTTAAATTGTTTAAAATGTTGCTAATTAGCAATTCGCCTTTACTTTCTTTTTGTCTACATCTTGGACAATAAGATCTGCCATTAATAATATCGCTTGGCCGCACTTCCCAGATAAATCCACAATCATGTTTCATTAAAACTTTGGTTAATTGATTTACATAATTTGATAATAAAGTAAATTCCCCTTTTCTTGAGTTTTTATTTACCTCATTTAAAAATTCTTCAGCCGTCCTGCCCCTATAAACTCCTGTTGCACATCCACAGTCCAAATGCTTATAAAGATTAGCCAAGGAAGAAGTTCTCTCATGACCACAGTTTTTACATTTAATAGTATAATGTGTATGAGTATCATGTACAAAAGTATCTATAATATCGTATTTTTCTTTTATTTTATTTAATTTTTGCTCACGAGCCTTCCATAGTCCAAAACAGTTTTTACAACCATGGGCTTTTGTTGGAGCTAAAAAATTTATTGCTTTATTAACTTTAATTATTTCATTACAATTACAGCATCTGACTTCTAGTGGTTCTGCTGTGTTTTCATACTTTATAATATCAAATTGTTCATCAGGAAAGCGTTCTTTAATTCGCCTTTCAAAACCATCTTTACCTAGTGGCTTCATAAAATAAAAATACCTCCAATTTTAAATAAGTGCTGATTGCCCATTTGTAAGACTTAGGCTTACGCCATATCTCATCTAAATACTTATTTCCGCTTTCGCTCTCAATAAATTTATATTGGAACTAAATTTATTAAGCAATTTAGCTTTAGGGTGTCCCAGCTTTTAAGTAACTTTGCTTAATTTGTTACCAAATTAAGGGGCCTTAATTAACCCGCTGATAATAATAAAACTTTAATTTTTTAGGTCTAGATTCATCTCCACCAGTCTAGAGGAAATCAATAAATAAATCTGGATAAGCGCGCCAAAAGGAGACGAACTGCCGCACAACAGGTATCACTTGCCGCACGCGCTCCTCAGACAAGCCAACTTTTTTAATATCAGGAGAAAGATTAATTAATTCAGCAAGTGCCATTAAGAATCCTCCTCCTTTTCATTCTCCGCCGCAAGTTCAGCCTCAAATTCGTCAAACGTTTTAAAATCATCAACAGTAAGAGGCTTTTCATCATAGTTAAATAAATCTGAGGTATCATCATCTTCGGTATTCATGGTTTTTTCATTTTCACGGTCTTGTTCAATTTGCTTCATTGCGGTTTCCAGCATCGTACCTAAGCTAGTTTCTTGTGTTACTAGATTATAAGTATATCTCTGCATATCCATGATAGTTTGATCTACCATATCATTTGGTTGAGAAATATAATACTTGGGAATAAATCCTTCCTCCTCAGCAAGAGCAACAAGCTCTCCCACCGAATCTACGAAGTCAGCCTCTTCATCTTTGGCCTGAGCCGCCGAAAACTTACCACTTTTAAGGAGTGTATCATACATCTTTGCAACTTTCTGCGCCTCTGCTATATCACCGCTGTCGAGCAATTGGTTTAGTTTAAGAGAGGTTTTGCAAAGGAAAATAAGAATATCTTTGTGGCTTGCGGTTTGAATATCATAGGAGGCCATCATATCAGAATAAAGTTTTTCCATGCGGACAAGCTCACTGAGACGATAAGCATCACCCCATTTAAGTTTAAGACCCATGACCTCATCTTCTGATAACTTGTCTGCCAATTCTTTATCATAGGCAGTTTCCTCAACAATAGGAGAAGGATCCGCGGCGGGGTCATCCGTCTGCCGCAGGTCAGAGACTGGTCGAGGAGGACCAAAATCTCGTTTCATTTCTAATTCTAGGTCTTCGCCCGCATATCCCTGTTGTACGAGCGCTTGCCGTAATTTTTCTTCTTCCTTTGCGGCTAGCTCTTCGGAGTCTTTCCAACGGTATTTGCGCCATTGGGTAAGTTTCATAGTAGAAACATAACGACCTAGAACACTTGTTGTAGTTATTTTATGTGGATCGTTTTTTGAGAGAAATTTCTCTAAGAGTTGATCCCATACGGTTTTAATGTAGGGGATGTCTAATTGCTCAAGTAAAGGTTTATAAGTTTCTGGGTCCCAGTTATCAACGTGCATTGTCCAGCATTTTTTACATTCAGCCATTTTCCCGTCGGGAGGGAAACGGTCTATGTCATTTGAGGTGTAGAAATCGGTATCTTGTAGCAGACGACCGCATTTCGCACATCTTCGTTGTGCCATTTAGCATCTCTCCTTTCATTGCGCGGAGGGGTTGGTTTGCGTCGTGTTCGACCTAGCCCTTGCCGCATACTTAATTTTTCGGCATTTTTTACAAATTGAATAATAAAAATCTTTACTTGTATTACTCTTTGAAAAAAATAGAGGATGCTTTGGTTTATTTTGCCCGCAACAAGTACATTTTTTTGTTGGAAGATTGCGGATGCGGGTTTGCCAAATCACGTAGTCAAACTGAGCCTCTTCCGCAATTAGCTTGGGGATTTTTTTGCACCAGACTGCGGAAAGGTATTCTGGGGTATAAGTTACATCAAATTCTTCTTTAAGGAGGACTTGAATTTCTGAATTTTGTTTACCATCTATTTTGTATTCTAGGATGCGTTGTAGAATTGGTTGATCTTTTAATGTTTTGTCGGTTAGATCTTCAAAGGCTTGGATTAAATACCAAGTGTCTCCCTCAAACCGATCGTAACTGTCTTGTTTTAAACGAGAATAATTCTACAGGATTGCGGCTACCGTTGTAGGATCCATCAGCGAGACTCCTGCCACCGTTAAGACGCCCTGCCGCAGGGTTGAGTTATCATCAAGAGAGGTAGGAAATGTACCGCGGTTAGAGAGTTTGTGGAAAATAATTGGCTTGCGGTAAGCTTGCTTTATGAGGTATTGGTCCTTCCGCATTTCAATAAGGGCTTTTTTGATGATATAAGCTTGTTTTCCAGTTGCCTTGCGGAGAGCGCCCTCCCAGGCTACGATCGTATCACGGAGCTGCCGCAATAGAGGAATTTCTGCGAGGTCTTGCGGAGTAATGGAAATTTTGGGGGTTAGGAGGGTATCACGGGATGAGGTTAGGTTATAGATACCATCTTCACCGTTTTCTAGGTTGGATGCTAGACCCTCGTAGGAAGTTTCATACTTGGAGATTGTTGAATTGCGGTTGGCGGTTAAGAGTTCTCGTTTGCGGGAATCTTTGCGCTCTTGTTTCTCGGAGGCGATTATGAGATAATCTGCGAGAGACTCTAAGTATTGGGGGGTGAGGATAGAGGGGTCGGGTAGGGATGATATAAGATTAGAAACGAATGAGGTACGCTCCTCCGGCGTTTCTAGAGTATAGTCTAATTTTGTCATTTTTTTTCACCTCTTTTCTAAATATATTATAACATAAAAATTTTCATTTGTCAAATTTATTTTGGAGTAATAGATTTTTTGGCTAGACCTTTACGAAGTATTTGTTTTGAGTTTTTAATTCGGTTTTCGTACCCTACGGGTACTCAAACTCTCATTAAAGAACTCAAAACTGAGATCAAGAGGAAAAAGTAGAGTAGACAGTTATGTAGTAACCGGCTAGGGGTTGGAAGAGAATTTGACAAATTTTATTTTTTTTGTTATAATATTATTATAAAGGAGGATTAGAAATGTATTTAAATTTTAATGTGCTGAATAATGAAGTTTTTGAGGTCGCGGCGGATGATAAAATGATCGCGGTATTGGAGAGATGTATTGTAAGGAATGAAGGGCTTGCGGCTGAGGGTAAGCAACCGTGTATAGGGTTTCATTATGTACCGGATAATTGGTGGCAATGGAGTGATAGGGCTAGATTTGGGTATATTGACATAGAAGCTAGACTAAGTGGGATTGTAGTACCTATGAGTGGAGATACCTGGGTTGAAGCATGGAAAACTGATAGTGGATGGGAGTTTAAAGACAGTGATATGGTAATTACTAATGGGTGGAATTATAAGTAAGACCGATACTAGGAAATGAAAATGGGATTTGGAAAATTTTTTGTCCAGGCAAAGACGATTGTTAAAAATTAAACAATTATTTTCCTAAAAACTACCCGCCCCTATGTACACGTTTTTTCGTTCACTATCTCACCGCACGAACACCACCGCCCTCTTTGTGCAAAATACACAACAAACAAGATCCCCGCTTGTCAGTCAATGTACAATTTGCACAAACTTGCGAAAACTGTAAATTTCCCCTTGCAATCCCTTGCGGCGTATGGTATCATCTAACCGTGGACAGGGAAAACTGAACCGGCAAGCGCGCCGCCCGCGTCCATGCGTGGGAAGTCTCCCGCGCGGGTAAGTTGAACGGTCAGTGTTCGCGCCGTGTACCTTGAAAACTGAATAGGCAATAGACCACGCAAGTGTAAGCGGGAGAAGTGACGCATTAGCACACCAACGCAAGCGCAAACGTGTAACCTGTTGTTTCACATGAAACATTTTAAGAAAGGAATTGATACTATGAAGTTATACGAAATCAAGACTATCGCGGAGAAAAACCACAAGTGCCTTGTGTTAGCAGACTGTTCTTATGTCTGTTTCGCAGGCGGCAAAATCCGCTTTATCAAGCAAGAGGAAGTCGGCGCGTGGGGATGGTGTTTGTATCCTCATGACGGTTATATGAACGCCTTGCTGGACCTCAACCATGAAAGCAATAGCGTCACATGGCACATCAATAGTGACAATATAGGCGATACAGAGATTGACGCAGACTGTATCACCATCACTGACGACGATATCATTGTCAAGTATGCAGAATTGCCTGTCAACGAGCCTTTATTCATCGCCGCAAGCTATGACGGCAAAGTCATCGTAGAAAGCACTTATGGGGACGGTTATCTTGTGAATGGCCATAAGTGGTATACCGGTGAGGAAGAGGCCCTCGGTGTCATTGAGGACTACGAAAATAATCAGGACTAACAGACCGCGGGACGCCTTGCAAAGGGTAAGGCGTCCCGCAAGAAAGGAATATATATCATGGGCGTTATTAGACACAACACGACTTTCTATAAAATCGTCAACACTATTGAGGACGATTTCTGCGAAATTGCTTATATGGATGACATGAAACATCAACATGACTGGAAATTCGCTGATAAAATTGCCAGCACTATTAACGAGCTATGGGGGCTTGAGTCAGCGGATTTTGCAATCTTTAGTTATATGTTCGCAGAAATTCAAGAGGGGTGGATGGTAGATGCTGATGGGTGTTATTATTTGGTCAGCATGACTGATGCAAATACCATCACTATTACAGCATAAGCAAGGACGCGGGACGCGGTAGGACTAACTTGCCGCGTCCCGCAAGAAAGGACTAATCATGAACTATCAGCAACTACATGACATACTTGCGGGCATCGCACTAATCCTTACACTTGTTACCACGTTTGTGGTATGCGGATTTTTGGAGGCTATACTATGAGAAAAGCACTTCTTGCCACGCATAATGGCGTGGAGTTCATCGCCATTCGTAACCCGCAGGGCAAGACCTTGCGCTACGAGATTTACTGGGATGGTCAGTTTATTTCCAGCAGTACTAACGGCGCATATTTGCGCGAAATCTACGAGGATCTGACGCAGGACTAAGAGTGCGGCGGACGAAATTCCGCCCACTCTAAACCAAATAAACTAAATTTCGTTAATCGCAGAGGAGATTATTATGTACAACAAGTATAGAACACAGTTTGAAGTCATTCACACTCTGGAAAAAGAAATCGGCATCCCTAAACCCCTCATCGCACAACTCAAGTATGACCTGCGGAACCGCATGGCAACTGACGCAGAACATACATTCAAGGCCGGCCGCATGGTCAAACAGTATGACGATGGCACTGTCATAGTCCTTGTCCCCATTCTGGAAGCCTACTTTAATCTTCCTCTTGATGAAGTCGAGCGCATCTTTGAGGAAAGATATGAGTTGCGGCCGTCCTATGGCTACGACTGCACAGGCCAGCCTATGACCTGTTGGTACAAGTTGGTTCAGCGGCGCGGAATGTGGTATGCATATCACTGCATCGGCGCTGATTGCTAAAACGAATATATGGGCTGGGGTATACGAACTACCCCAGCCCGCAAGAGAAAGGAATATAATTATGTGGAAAAATCAATATGGCGATACCTTTGAGACTGAATTTGATGCACGCCTTGACGCAAGCGAAACAATGGACACGGATGAAGTTCTTGACTGGATTATCGACCATTATTCCTCTGAGGATATTATTAGGCTGATGGGAGATATAGGGGTAGAGCTTATGATAGAAGCTCTTGATGATTACTTCCAAAAAAACTATGATTTCGTGAAAGAGGATGAAACAAATGAAAGCTAATGGATACACGTTTTGTGATGCGGCCTGTGAAAAGGATGTGCTCCGCTACGGTGAATACATGATAGATGAAATGTATGACACATGGGACGGGCATGCCTATCGCTTGCGGGCTATCAGATATGACGGTAAACTCTACTGGCATAAAATGGTAGATGGAAATTTAGTAGAGTTTAGGAGTTTGCGATAATTGAGGGTGGAGAAATTCACCCTTAATTTTTGTGCATATCGCCTATTGACAAATACCGTGGCTTGAGATATAATGGGCGGCCCGCTTTCCACGGTGCGGGCCGAGTTTGTTAAATATTTCACATATATGCCAAAATTTTCACAATCTTGCGGTTCGTCATTTTGCACAAAAAGCATCCCAAAATCCATATGAACTTTGTACAAATTGCACATTGACTCCCCGCCGCAAATCTGTTAGAATAGTACCATCAAGAGAAAGGAGTATTTAATATGGAATATCTCAAGAAAGACAGTGCTCACGCAAACACCTGGCGGAACGCCTTTGACAATGCTATTGTTGACGGCTATACCCTTGAGGACGTATATGCCAATCCCAGCTATTATAAGCGTAGTGAGTGGGCAGGCATAGTTCGGTCCTCTCGTGCGGTTGAGGGTAGCTATCCTGTAGTTATCTCTCACAACACTTACACTTTTACCGCTGGCTTTCACTTCCCCGACCCGGAAACTGGAGTGTTGAAAGTCGCAATCATCACTCCCCAGCACGAATACTGTTTTGAATGGTAAGAAAGGAGATATAAAATGGAGTACATTATCAATAATTCCTATGGTGACTTTTTTGTTCCCGCTGAAGTACAGAAACAAATCAATTGTAAAATGTTTGATGAAGGTTACGAAATTCGCACCAATTCTTTGTTTATTAAATGGGTAAAAGAGCATCCTAATCAAGAATTGGCCGTTGTAAACATTCCTGATAATGCCACCGACTAGCTACTTCAAGAGTATAATGGTCTTGAGGAAATCCTGGCTGTTGTTAATGGCAAGATTATCAGTATAGAAGCCGATTAAAATTGCCGCCCAGTCTTCAAAAGGCTGGGCGGCTCATTGGCGACGCAATGAGCCGAGTTTTATTTTAATTACAGAGGTTGTTAAAAATTTCACAATTGAACTCATGGTCACAATGCACAATAATCTTCCTAAAATTCAAGCAATTTTGTTGAATTTGCCTATTGAAATTTCTTACCCTCTATGGTAGAATTAAGACGATCCAAGAGGGAAACACCTCAAGGAAATCTAAAACAAGAGGTAAAGAAAAATGAAAAAGGACATCAAGACACAACTGCGGGAGTACCTTGACCTCAAACTCAAATTGTGCGGCAAGTATATGAATGAAGAACAAGATTTTGACGCGGCGAAGGCTGTATTACATCAGGCAGTCGGCGCAGTTGAATTTACCGCTATGAGTTTGCTTGGCACTGATGCAAGTCTTGCAACTGATATCGAGGATATGTGTCTCACTTGTTATAGAGGCGAATTTTACCGGACACTGTTTCCGGAGATTTATGGGGTGGGAGTATGAACTCCCCCTCTCGTTGGAAGTTTAGCGCGCACGCTCTGAATGACCGCGCTGATAGGATAGCCTATATTGCTACTACCGTAGGTTTTGGAACGGTTATCGCCCGCCGCAAGGTCATAGATGAACGCGGTGCGGTCAAGCGTCTTTTAACGGACACAGGTGTGATTATTGTAACTGACCTTGAAGAAACTACAGTTCTAACCATGTGGATAGCTGACCCTACGCAAGTTAAAAGTTTCTATCCGGACGGCGTTCGCAATCAAGCTGTATTGCGACTGGTTAAAAAATATATGCAAAAAGATTATCAAGAGAAACAAAATCAACAAAAGAAAGGAAATTAGCCATGATTGAAAATACCACTTATAAGTGTGAGGTATGCGGCAAGGCGTTTACCAATGAAAACGAATGCCTTGCACATGAGTTAAAATGCAAAACCACTGGGTTGGATAAGAACGTTATTCTTGCAGACAGCGGCGGAGACCCGATTTTCCCTATTATTGATTGGGAAAGAGCCATTGACAAAGCCTACTTTGTTTATGTAGTAAATGAAGAAGCCGCAAAGAAATTGTGGAATTTGTTTTACGAATATGGTTATTCTATTCCCGCAGACGAGACAGATAGTGACATTACTTATCCCGCGTTCTTTGTTTATAACAACAGAAATATAAGCTGGGATTATTTCCAAGACATTGAGAATAGGTATAAAGAATTTTTTGCTATTAAAGATGATATTGAAGCCAATTTAGAATAAACGCGGCCGCCCTTGAGAAATCTTGGGCGGCGCGTTTTCAGAGGAAACGCGCCGAGTTTTGTTTTATTGTACAGGATGCCAAAAAATTGCTGTAAATTTTGTGCAATTTGACGGTTGACGGATTTCCTAAAATATGCTACAATACAGATACAATCAAGAGAAAGGAAGTACACCACATGAAAAATCTGAACAGCTTTCCCGCCGTTTACTTTGATTTGGATGGCACCCTTGCTGGACTTTACTCCGTCCCCGGCTGGCTTGAGTATTTGGAAAATGAGGACACTACTCCCTATGAGGTAGCTACTCCGCTTATTAGCTTTTCTCTGTTGGCTCGCTATATCCACAAATTGCAAGCTGCTGGTGTAGCCGTGGGTATCATTAGCTGGACTTCCAAGGGTGGAAGTGCTGACTATAATAAACAAGTGGAAACCGCAAAAATGGAGTATTTGCGGCGGAGACTCCCCAGTGTAGTATGGGATGAAATTCATATCGTGCCCTATGGCGTTCCCAAGTATCTTGTGGCAGATATGCCTGATGGTATTCTGTTTGACGATGAAAAGCGCAACCGTGAGGAATGGACAGGGGTAGCCTTTACCGAGGAAAATATCCTTAACATTCTGAAAACTTTGGTTAAAATTGCGGCGGGTAGATAAAGCCCGCCGCAAGGGAGGATAAAAAAAATGTCTGATGTAATCGTAGGCGGTCTGTTGATGGGTGGCCTGTTAGGTTTGCCTGTTGGGCTGGTAATCGCAATCGGGCGCGACCACTGGTGGAGCAAAATCCTTGCCATTGTCATCTGTTGCGGTATCTTCTTTGGCTTCGGCTGTATGTTCGGCCAAGAGCATAACAATGACATTGACAAGTTTAACAATGGCGTGTGCGCCCAGTGTGGCGGCGAATACCGTATGAGTGGGGCAACGCGAACCCGCATGAGAAGTGAAACATTCTACTATACTTGCCAAGACTGCGGTTGGACTATCGAAACTAACTCACTAATGAATAAGCGTTAAGGAAGTGAAAATAAAATGACTATTCTAAGAATTATTTTTCTAATTCTCAATGTTTGTGGGGCGTTTGCAGGCTTTACCTTACACCAGCAGACAAAACGATGGGAATATCTTGTTAGCGCAGTTTTGACTTGCATTACTGCAGGACTACTCACCGCAAGTTTTCTATGAGAGGATAAAAAAGATGGAAAATAAACCGCCCAAGAGCAAAATCTTGGGCGGCTTGTTGTGGGCGCAACAAGCCGAATTTCTATTTTCTACGCACAAACCGTTAAATTTTTCACAAACAAACTGCACAAACATTCGTCCTACAATTTCCCAAAATTTGTGCAATTTGCTATTGCTTTTTCTTACCCTATCTGTTATACTCTTATCAAGAGGTGAGGGAAAACACCCCGCCGAAAAACAAGAGAAAGGAATTGATAAAATGGCAATCGACAAACGGCGGCATTATATTCTAATGCTTGACACCGAAACTGCCAACACCATTCCCACAGAAACTGGACTTGATATGTCCAACGTACTTGTCTATGATATAGGCTGGGCGGTGATTGACAAGTCCGGAAATGTATACGAGTGCGCGAGCTATGTAAACCGTGACGTATTCGTATATGAGCGTGACCTCATGCAGAGCGCATACTATGCGGACAAAATTCCTATGTATGTAGAGGATTTGCGGCAGGGCTTGCGGCAGATGGCAGACCTTTACGAAATCCGATGCGCTATGCTGGATGTTATGGAACGCTATAATATCAAGACGGTATGCGCGCATAATGCCCGGTTTGACCTTAACGCTTGTAATAGCACACAGCGTTATTGTACTAAGTCTAAATGGCGGTACTGGTTTTCCTATGGAACGGAAATCTGGGACACACTTAAAATGGCGTCAGATGTAATCGTCCCTATGCCAACTTACAGAGCGTTTTGCGAGGAAAACGGTTACAAAACCAAAAATGGACAGTACCGCAAAACTGCGGAAATCTTGTATCAGTTCATTAGCGGCAATCATGACTTTGCAGAGGAGCATACAGGACTTGCGGACGTGATGATTGAAAAGGAAATTCTTGCCTATTGTTTCCGTCAGAAAAAGCCTATGCGAAAGCTGTTGTTTGAGAATAGCAAGGAATTTCCTGAAATGACGGATATGCAAAAAGCGATTATGCGGCTCGTACGAAATGAGCCTATGCGGTACGGGGAGTAATCCCCTACCGCGGAAAGGAAAAATTATGATTGTTAAACAGTGTATTTTTGTAGACGAGGAAAAAACCGTCCATTCCGGTATCCATTGTGTAGAGGACAACGGCGATAATTATATTATTTGCCTTTGTTGCGGTGGTATTGTAGACCCCGCAGAAGTAGTTTTCAAAGACATTGAGAACTGGATGTCTTTTGATGAACTGAACGATATTGCCGCAGATAAAGATATGGAATTGCGGCCTTTGCGAGAAGCTGAAAAAAACATTCGTTCTTATCTGGCAAACCACGGTGACATTGAAATTTGCTTTGATGAGGGCTGTCAGGATATTCGTAATTTTCAGGGATTTGAAATCAACCCTTTGAGCTTGTAAGGAGGAAAAGCCGCCTAAGAGGAAATCTTGGGCGGCTCCTTGTGGAACGCAAGGAGCCGAGTTTTGTTTTTGTATCTACAAAACGTTAAAATTTTCACAAGCAACTTGCACAAAAGCACCCGCTGCAATTTCCCAAAATTTATGCATTTTGACTATTGCTTTTTGGCGGTCTATCTGCTATACTAATAAATGTCAGGAGGGGAAAAACAAAGAAACCCGCTGATGTGTACCTTAAAAATTAAAAAAAAATTCCACAAATTCTTGCAAAATCCCTTGACAAAAGCAAGAAAATGTGATAATATATAGACAACCTCAAAAGAGGAAAACAAAAACAAGAGTGAAAGGAATTGATACTATGAACAAGCTGACTAACCGTAACTTCTTTAACGCCATCCTGTCCAACGTTGACGTCCTGTCCCTGCCCGCTGGTATGACCGCCGATAATGTGCGGGAGTGGGCTACCCACCAGATTGACCTCCTTGACCGCAAGAATGTGAATAAGAAGCCCACCGAAGCGCAGGAAGCCGCCGCCGTTATGATGGATACCGTGAGCCAGTTCTTTGCGGAGCATCGTGACGAGTGCTTTACTTGTGCGGAGCTGATTGCGCTTGAGGTGTTCCCCGCCGGTACGCAGAGCCAGCGCGCCGCAAGCATTTGTAATAAGCTGGTAGCCGCACAGCGTGCAGAAAAGGGCACCCTCAAGGGCAAGACTGTCTTTATGGCACCCGGTACTTTTGATACCATTGAGGGCATCAAGCCTTACAAGAGCAAGAACGCTGACTAACTCCCCACGGGCGGGGTGAAATATCCCCGCCCATTTAGAAAGTGAGGTCTACCGCATGGAGAAATCTTTGAGCGATAACGAACGCATTGACCACCTTGTAGACAAATTGGGATGTTCTATTGCAGAAGCAAAGGACATTATCCATTGTGACAAGCTGATTGACGCAGGACGAAATCCGTTCCCGCTGACTAAAGAACAGCAGGCCGCAAGCAAGAAGTATACCACTACCGGCACAAAGAAACCTACCGCATACAAGTTAGAAACAAGAGAAAAGAAACCTAACAGCATCAAGCGACACTTGATGGAAATTGTGGAAAGCTTGTTTCAAGATTATAAGGACTTTGAAATCATAAACCCGGAACGTCAGTTGCGGTTTGCCTATGAGGGCAAAACTTATGAAGTTACATTGACGGAGAAGCGAGGAAAACGGGGCGGGTAATCCGCCCCGGAAATCAAGAGAATGGAAAAAGAGTTTCTGTATGTGGGGCATTATCTTGACGTGGATGGTAACTATATTCTCAAGATAGGCACTACTAATGACTTGCGGCGGCGGGCTACTGAACA
>ERZ808258.220-NODE-220-length-26092-cov-5.106963_pt1 | contig 26092 bp, 28 predicted proteins | sample MGYA00521280_ERZ808258 | MGnify/ENA primary metagenome ERZ808258 (study PRJEB31516, sample SAMN03275585) | gut metagenome | biome: mammalia-associated habitat; material: feces | host: Papio cynocephalus | place: Kenya | collected 2012-07-19 ...
ATGTGCTATTAAGTTAGTGTTGTGCTGAAAGATTGCACGGACGTGACAGATAGGTAGAGCCGAGAGATTTTCTCTCGGCTCTTTTTGAATGCGAAATTATTATTTAATAAATACTTACTTTCATATTTATTAAATACTTGTATTTTTATTTATAAACGCAAATTATTCTCATATACGCATCCCTTTCTTCACCTTGTTCTGCGGTCTCATCATATGCATAGCCATACGCATACAACGGCGTTTGAAGGCGAGTTCGTCCTCATCGTCCTTCTTGCCCCACCCTGTACCAGGGCTACCTCCACCACCATGAGATTCAGCGATGGCAGTAGCTTTATCAAGATAGCCGAGGAACAAGTTTGTTGCTATTGCCGGTATATATGCCGCACTCTCAGCCATCTTTTCAAAGACAGAACCATCCAAAAGAATGGCATCCGATTTATCAAGAAGATTTCTTTCACTTGGTGACAAACTATCTTTAAACAGCTTGTACTTTTCCATTCTGTCCATAGCATCAATGGCTGCTGAATTATAGGCAAGAGCTTGCATTTCATGCAGCACTTTCTTGTTATATTCCGGCTGTGCCGTTTCAAGTTTCTTCTGTACTTCTTGGTAACGAGTTTCCGTTTCATCAGTCTGAGCCTTCAACTTGTCAAGCTGCGACTGTGCAGTTTGAAGTTTCTGTTCCTTGTCAAGAATTTGTTCCTTGACACTATCAAGGTTCTTGTTGATGGCATCCATCTTCTTGGCAGCCTCCTCAGCCGAAATCTTACCAGAATCACGGTCTGCCTCCAACTTTTTAATCTCTGTCTCCAAGTCTTCCTTGTAGGTTTCAAGATGGTCAATCATTGAACCCAAACCTTTGACTCTTGCCGAAGCGTGCTTGATTTCCTTCGCCAAAGACTCGATTGTTTTCTTGTTCTCCTCGATGGTTTTCTTCTGTTCGTCGATGGTTTCTTCGTTGTCATCAATAGCATCACTAAGAGCAATATTGGTATCAAAGAGTTTTTTGTTTTGCTCCTTCAATTTCTTTCTGAGTTCCTGATGATATTGTTCTGTAGTACGATGCTTGGCATCTGTTTCTGCTATTGGCTCCCCACGTTCCAACCCATACTTTGCATTGATTTCTGCTATAGCATTATGAAGCTCGGTCATACTTTTACGGTATGCTTGTTTACTGGTATCTTCTCCAATCATTACCTGCTTCCACGAAAATTTATCCTGTTCTGTGATAGGCAGAAGAGTACAATGAATATGTGGATTTGTTTCGTCCAAATGTACCACAAAAGCAGCAATATTTTTCTCCCCAAATTTATCACTTATGAATCGGTACATATCCATAGCCCAGTTTTCTATTTCTGGCATTCTTTTGATTGTAGAATTATCTGCACCTTTTTCCAAATCAACCTTTTGCGAGCCAAATGCCAAACGGTGCATTTGGTCTCTTGACCCACCAAGGATAATATTGGCTACAGTTCGAATTCTCGGCTTTTCACCCTTCCGTCTGAACTTCAAATTTGGGTCTATAATGCCTCGCTGTTTTAATATATTGCGTATTCTTTGAGGAATTGATGTTTCTTTATGAACTTCTGAAATTTTACAACCTCCTTTGACTTCAAAGTTCAAATGCTCCCTTGTTGGGTCATAGTTTCCACTCCACTTTTTCAGACGCTCACCTTGTCCTGCATTTCTCAAATGCTCATTACTTTGCGATGTTGTCATGCCTTTACCTGCATGAATGTCCATTACTTGTTTTGCCATATTATCATATTTTTGAGTTAGGGGAACAGGGTTCTTAGGGGGTGCCATCCCTAAGCCTAATTTTAACAACGGCTTGCCGCACGTAAGTCGCTTCACAGAAGCTTGTTAAGCCCTCCAAAACCGCTTGGAGGGGGTATTAGGCTCCCCCCTTATGAAAAAACCCACTCTATCGGCGCAAGCGCACGGTAGAAAATTTATCTACTTTTCCAAAGACTTTTCACCAAGAGAAAGGTCTTCTCTTCTTTCAGATGAAGAAGATTGTGAAGAGACGGACTGAGGCTGTAAAGAAGCGTCTCTGAGACGTTGAGCCTCGTTGCATGGACAATCTACCCATTGAATGACGGAAGGCTTTACAGAGACGAATTTCTCTGTGCCGACCTTCTTGATGCAAACAACGCCCATAGTGTTCAACTCGTCGATGAACTTTGAGACTGTCCATCTGCTCCACATCCATTTCTTTGTTAAGTTAGAAATGTTGACCATTTCCTGATGACCATCAGGATCCTCTGGAGAATGACAGCTTTGGAGAACGAGGAACTTGAATGCCTTAATCTTCGAGAAGCGTCTTTCCTTAGTCATGGAATACTCAGAAGCAAGATATTCCAGAAGTGGAAGAGAGAGCCTAATATATAGGCTCTTCCCTTCATCGAATGTATGCTTAGATATTGATTGAGTTTTCATCTTTTTTGAATGAGATTTAGTCATTTAAAACTATGGTGAAATGTTATGTTCAAATCTTCATTTTTAATAATCTTCATATTCTATACAAGAGCCTCCTGTTCACGCATCAAGTCGGCTTCTCTTTCCTCATACTGGTCAGCGGTCATGTCCGCATCTGAATGTATGCCCAAGTCTGCGGCTTTCTCCTTTGCTTCTTTTGCCACATTGTAAAGCTCATTGTTGTCTGCGGAAGCTATGTCTTCTTGCGATACCTCCTGCTGTCCATTGTCTGGTTCGTTGTTGTCATTAGCAGTGGTATCTTGGGCTTGGTCTGCCTGCGCAGCATCCAATCCGCCTTCCTCATCAACATAAGTTGGAGTCTCGTCCACTATATCTTCCTCGCTATGCTTATCGTCAAGAGAGGCGATGACCTCCACATTTTCCTTCTGTTGGCTCTTGCTGCCAAACAAGTCCATGCTTATCATCACTGCATAATAAATGACATAGACGAATGTCAGTATCGCTGCAAAACTTCAAAGAAGAAAATAGCCAGAGCAATCGCCCTGGCTATCATCTTCACACAAACAATCTATCATCATCTATTACCATAGTTAACGGCTTCATCTTTGCTCACCCAATCGGTAACGCTCACACTGGCAGTAATCGCCTTAACTGCAATATCTAAATTCCCAGATGTTTTTCCAAGTCCATTGGAAAAATCCAAAGTATAAACATAGTGCTTACCAATTTCCCAATTAGTGTCAATTGGCGTGTATGACCAACCACTAAAAATTGTCTGACTATCTTTTTCTATAGTAATCTTAGCCGCAATGTAGTTACCAGCTGTAACATCATTCTTGTTTGCTTTAAGCTGTTGCGGAATGAGCATAAATGGAACATTAGCAGCATCAAGAGAAGAAGCCTCAGAAGTGAGTGTTACTGGATTTGACCAAGTAGTTTGATAGTTTTTACTATAATTTTTAATAGTCCATTTTGACCAAGCATCTTTTTTATAGTAGTAACTAGCTTTTTCCCAAATGTTACCAAGTTTAACACCGCTCACCTTAACAGTATAGTCAGAATTAGAGTTCTTTGCCTTGATGCTAATCTCTGAAAGAACGTGTTTGAATACAAGATTCACAGGACTATCTACATTGGCTGCGTGATGGTCAGCTGTAGCAAAGACTAAATCTTTCTGACTTGCCGCATCCTCGTTTGGAGAAAAATCAAATTGTACTCCATTGTTATCTGTCCAACCAAAAGAAGCTACTTTCCCAGGCTCGTCTGGACCATAAGCATAGAATGTATGCCACCCATCATTTTTCCAATAAACTTTACTGTCCTTGGCTATCCATGTAGCTCCATTGTCAGAAGATGTGAACAAAACGTTTTGCAGCAAAGTATCTGTATTGTAGGAATTTATTGTACTCACCCTAAAACTGCCAAGGTTGGAAATAGTAGTTTCTACGGCACGTGTATTCATGCCATCCATGGATGCCGTGAAAGTAATCTCTTTTTGAGTAGCTGGTGTGGTAGTTGCTTCACCACCAGGCAAGTTAATCACATTGGTGATGTCTTGGTCGCATGAACTGAATAGCATAGCTACAAGACCACCCATCAATAATAATTTTTTCTTCATAATCTATTATTTTTTTGTTAATTTTTACGCTCTCACACTGTTGTGAAAGTGGGTGCAAAGGAACAACTTTTTTTTCAAACAAACAGCAAGAAATTAATTAAATACTTATATTAACATTAATAAATTCAACTTGCCTCAAAACGCCTATTTTTGGCAATTTAAATGTTAAAAACTGCCACTTTATTTTTTATACGTAAGTGAAAAATCACATAATATTTGCTAATATCAAAAATATTATCTACCTTTGCCCTCGAAATTTGAATTTGTAACAAAATCAAAACAAGAAAGTATGAAACATAATAGTCTTCAAAAGTTGATAACAATATACAATCTCGTAAGAGAAGGTGGCAACTACTGTTTCAAGGAAGCTGATACGCTTTGTGATACCTACTCTGACGAACGCAAAGAGTTTGTTAAGCAAGTTAGGACACATGGCTATGACATTCTTAATGCTAATGATTTCTTGTATAAAGAGAAGTTGGAGGAGTATGATCGAGCATTGGAACTGCAAGCAAAGAAGAATGGGCAAAGCTCATACGAAAAATACTTACCTAAAGAGCTATGTGTTTGTGGGGAATGGATGTTTACCGAGATAGAATTTGTTACAGAATCAGTAGATGAGAAAATCAAAGATGCCAGAGGAGGACAGCGTGAAGGTGCAGGGCGAAAGGCAAAGTATTCAAACCTTGTATATGCAAAAACTACTACCATACGAGTTCCTGAGATATACAAGAATGACATCAAGAACTTTATTGATTGGCTCATAGAAAAGGCTGCTAACGGTCAAAATATCTGTAATGCTATATCATCGGCAGAGATAGCATTGGAAGAGAAAGGAGATAAAGATAATGCGCATCTTCTTGAAGAACTAAGAAAAAATATCCCTTCTTTTCCAGTCCATAAGTAAGTTTTGATTTTGTTACATATTCAAATACCTATCAGTCACATGTTTGTTATTGCACGGAACAACAACAGGTATTTAACCACAGAAGATATACAGCACTAATTGCCAAACAGTTTTTTTTGAGAAGAATAAGAAAACATTCCATATAACATGTATATGGAACAAAATATAGATTCATAGTAAAATATCCTGACACGCATTAAAACTGCTTTTTATGGATACCGAAGCCACAAAGTCAGCGAACATCCATTTTGCCCCACAAGCAAACAAGATTGAGGACGGAGCCACTTGTTGGCGACCCCTAAAAGACCTAAAAACATAAAACACCCTTTTGAAATATCTATTTTGAAAATCCACACGCAACGATGGCGTAGCCTATCGAACACGTATGTGTGAGTATTAATTTTTCTTATTATTCTTTTATTATTCTGGTCATTTCTTTGGATATTACTTAGTCAATTTCTTAGGACTTCTTTAAAAAGATAGAGTTTTAGCATTTTTGATATATAATTGATTATCAGTATAATATACTAATATAGTTATTATTGCAAGTCCGTCGATAAGTTAGGCGACAAGTAAGATTGTAAGTCGGGCGCAACTACCGCAAATATAGGATGCTGCCTATAACCCTCATATCTACAAATCCACAAATACCTGTCAGAAAATTTTATTTTAACCGGGTAGTAGGAGCATAAAATATATAATAGCAAGCTATTATATATAACAAACGTTAAATTGTTTTGATTTTGTCCATAAGTTTTACCTTGAAAAAGAAAATTGAATCAAAACCAAAGATTTTTAGTTAAAAATTTGGTAGTTTCAAAGAAAAGTTGTAATTTTGCACACGTAGAAGGCGATCATATCGCTTTAAAGCACGCCTTCTGACGCATTTTTTATCAAGAAAAATTCGACTACAGAAGGCGTGAGGATTGGACCCCCCACGCCTTTTTTATGCAAAAAAGTAATTTTCTTCTCAAAAAATTTGGTCAATTCAAAATATTGTTTTACCTTTGCTGCCGATAATCCGAAGACGAAGGTCCAAATATAATCGTCCGAGGTTTTAGACGAATTTAAATAGATAAAAAATGAAGATTACAGCAAGGGTTTACCATATCCTCCAGGCATATCCAACAATGGATTCTGTTGCGGCTCCAAAGGACGTAACCACCTCTCTGTGTTTTCTACAGGGAGGAGGTAGCTATGCAAAATAACCAGCAAATAGGCAAGAAAAACCTCAAATATATCAATGTTCCCCTCTCGATAGTCAATCAACGATGGTTCAAGAGCGAGAAGGCTGTCCGTGCCTGGTTCTTCATGGCATGGCAAGCTCTTATGCCTCGTTATGAGAAGAACCAAACGACAATAATAAAAGGCAAGACTTTCCATTTATCGGAAGGTGAGTTGATATGCACACGTAGCTATCTGGCGAAGTCATTGGGTATCAATGATTCCGCAGCGAAGTGCAGTACAGATAAGTTGAAGCGAACAGATACTATTTCCGTTAAGCAAGAAATACTCTCAAATGATGTAAAAGCACCAAAGAACAAGCTTAGTCGTGTGACAGTTAAGGGCGTTCCTGTGCCATCAGAGCCATACATCAAGATGTATTTGCCAGTAAAAGAAGAGGAATTTTGGACGAATAAGCTTCTTGCGCAACTCTATATGTATATGATGTGCAAGGCAGAATACAAGGAAGGCTATATGGTTGGTGCCAAAGGTCATGCTATCCGTATCGAAGCTGGAGATATGTTGCTTAATTACAAGGAGATTCTGAGCGTCTTGAAGTGCAAGGAATGGAAACTGAAGGAGTGTCTTCGAACTTTGAAAGAGACAGGTGCCATAACAGCTAAGGATAGAATCGGAAATAAGGGTGTTCTCTGGCATTTAACCTACTATCAACCACGTCAGAAATCAGAGAAGAAAGTACAAGGGAATAATCAGATTGTTTCTCAGAAGAAACAATCCAATAATGTAATTCCTACCCCCCAACATAAAGCATCATCTTTGCCTGTAAAGGCTAAAAATGAACAGATTATAGATACTCCTGTAACAGAAGCGATTAGCTATCTCTTCTTCGACCTAAAGAAGAACAAAGAAGTATCTCGCTGCAATCAAATTATAGAATATGTTAGTGCTAACATACCAGAAGGTTTTCCTGTGGATCGATTGAAGGAAGCCATGGATTCATATTACAAGGAGTTTGGTGGTAAGTACATTCAAGAAGAAAAAGTTGTAGAGGCTATAACTAAGTTCTATAATCAAAATAAAACAACAGGGTTTGCTGTAAGTTATATAGAAAGAAGATTGAAGGAGTTAAATGCCCTTCTCACAACAAAACAGGAAGAGTATAATAATTTCTATTATAATTGGCAGCTGGTAGATCGAGCGTATGAAATCTTTAAGGAAAATGGTTGTGTTGATAAAATTCCTGAAGCTAAATACATTGATTGTATATATAATGCATTGTCATTTGCTGTATTTAGAAGCTCCATGTATGATACCAAAATATTGCATAGTACAGGGGAAAAGCAGGCTGTTAATGATTGGAATGATGAAACTTGCGACAAAGCAGCAAGCATAGAAAGTCTTTTTGGTAAATTAGGCATCGATGGACTTAAAGACTTAGAGCGACATATCAAGGACATGTTTGGTGCAGATTATGCAAAATCGGTAAAAACAATCAATGATGAAATAGAACAACTTAAAACGGCATAGATATGAACAAGAATGAAGCAAATAAAATAGCACAACGCATCAGTAAGATGCTTGATTGCGATTGCGAGGTCTATGACTTCGATGATGAGACTTTGTACATCAACACTGGTGAGGATATGCTTGATTTTGAGGCTTTGCTAAAAGTGCGAGAAAGGTATAATATAGAAGCTATCAACATTGATGATTACAATGAAGGGTATTTAATCCTTCAAATAGATTTAAGAAAAAAATAAACAAGCTATCGGAGATACCTTTTTACAGGTGAAGCAGAATGGTTCGCCTGATGGCTGCGACCGATGAGGGAGCAGCCAGAAAAATAATAAGGGTACAATTATAGAAAAGAACGTAACTTGAAAAAATTAGAGGTGACATGACATATATGCCACCTCTGTCCTATTCATTTAAAGTTTACTCTTTCATTGCTTGAGCCATTTCTTGCCCCATGGAGTAAATAACCAAGCCAAAATGAGCGATGCAGGTATGCAAAGCAAAGCAAAAGTTAAAGCCAATCCGTTCATAATTTTATATTTTTGATATTATACCCTATAGTTGCCAAAATTATTGTCAGAAGGGCACCAAAAAAAGTAGCCCAACCTGTATTGTCAGAATCTGTTTTGACAATTCCAAACCAAGCAGCCAATCCCCCTAAAACCATAATCGTATAAGTGGATTTACTTATATCAAAGAAGTTTTTCCACTTTTGACTAAACAAAAAGGCGATTACTCGCCAGTTCCACCCTTCGGGTTGCGCTCGCTTCGCTCACGCATAGTACTCTTTCAAGCGCAAAAATACTATGTTTTTTTGATTTTCCAAAGAAAAACAGAAGAAATTTGCAAAAATCCTTGCAATATATATTTTTTTGTATTACATTTGCACGCAAATAAATTTAAAACATTTGAAATTATGACAGCAATAGTAACACGCATTCCTGCATCATTCAGATTCCAGAGCACTCTACTCGACGAACTGAAAGCAAAGGCTAAAGCTAGCAACCGTAGTTTGAACAACTATGTGGAAAGCCTCCTTATCAATTTGCTCCACCCTGAAACTCCTGTGGCGGATGACAACACCATCACACCTGAGCTTCAAAAGAGAATCAACGAAGCAAGGGCAGAGTATGCAAAAGGAAACTTCGTAAGATGCTCTAACAAGCAAGAACTAAAAGACTTTCTTGACTCATTATGATTTACAGCATTGATTTCGTTCCTTCCGTAAGCAAGATAATTGCTAAATTCAAGAAATCAAATCCTAACCTCTACAAGAAGTTGGGAAAGATTTTGGCAGACATACAAGAGCATCCACGTACAGGAATTGGACATCCAGAACCATTGAAGGGCGGAAATGCCGCTACGTATTCTCGTCGCATAACTGCTCACGATAGAGTCATATATGACATCCACGACGAAACCATCACAGTAATGGTTGTGGAGGTTGAAGGGCATTACGATGATAAGTAATGTGAGCACTGCAATAATGTAAGATTGAGAAAAACTGAAAAAGAAGTTCTCCCTTTAGTGCATTGCAATTGGGGATGGGGAGGACAAGGCAATGGATATTATTTATTTAATGTCTTTGATATGGTATATTCTGATCCCCATAAGACACGTGCTACTTATAATTCTAATATATCGGCTTATGTTAATATTTCTCCAAAAAAATAAAAAAGATATTATGCAAAGAGTGATTATCGCTCTTTGCATAATATCTTTTCCTTTCATTCAATCTTTTTCTAAAAAGTATTCAAAGAAAAACTTAAAGATAGATATACCTTCTGAGAATATTCATTTTAGAATACAAGTATATAAAGGCAAAAACAATTTTATTTTACCGAAAGTAGCTTTCCTTTCTTTAAATAAGTATATGGGTAATGAAAGAATTTGGCAATGGGAGAAAACTTATATTATTGGTAGGACAAATGTAATATTAGATAGTTTAAAAGTTGGAGACATCGTTGGAGATATATGTACAGGTTTTTATAAAATTCGCAAAAAAGTTTCTTTTAGATTATTATATTTTATTCCACCACAAAAAATAGGATATGTTATATTACCTTATACGTATAATGCAAAAACAAATAGACTTTATGTTAAAAATATTAGTGATTATATTACTACACCAGACACAAAATACCTCTATTCTATAGACGACACCCATCTTATATGGATAGAAAACACACCATCTTATGAAAAAATGCCGAATGAAGTATGTCGTTTGCAGATATATAATCATCCTTCTCTAAGCGTAGAACAAGAACTAAAGAAAGAATATCTAAAGAAATAAGTGGACATAAAATACATCTAACAAGCTTGCCTGAAAGATAAAAATATAATGAAGTTCGATAAAATTAAATTTTTTTCGAAATATGACAAACATACGAAAATAGCCGCTAAAACTTTTGGCAGTTATTTTCGTTTTTTGTATCTTTGCAACATAAAATTTAATCGAAAATGGCAAAGATAGGATATGCAAGGGTTTCAACCAAAGATCAAAACTTGGACTTGCAAATTGAAGAATTGAAAAAAGCAGGATGTAAGAAAATATTCTCTGAAAAGAAGTCCGGCAAGAGAGAACGGCCAGAGTTGGAGGCTGCTCTCGATTATTTGCGTCCAGAAGACACCTTCGTTGTGTACAAGTTTGACCGCATAGGTCGCTCTCTGAAAGACCTATTGTCAAGAGTTTCTTCCCTGCATGAGCGAGGGATAAAGATTATCTCTATCAAGGACAATATAGACACCTCTAGTACATCTGGAAAGTTGATGATGCATATCTTTGCTTCACTTGCCGAGTTTGAACGTGACTTGATAGTAGAGCGAACAACCGCAGGCAGAAAGGCAGCTATGGCAAAAGGCAAAAAAATGGGCAGACCAAAAATAAAACGAAACAAGAAAGCTAAGGCAACTGCTATCTTGTACCAAAAAGGAATGACCATAGACCAGATACAAGAACAACTTGGCATCAAGTCTAAATCTACAGTGTATCGTTTTCTGAGAATGGAAGGCAAAGAGCCCACAAGAAGACCATTTTTAAGAAAAAAGTGAGCATAATTTTTGGCAAGATTAAATTATTTTTATACCTTTGCGGTTGAAAATAAAGTAAAAAAGTAAACTATGGGTGTACAAATGGCAGGAAATATAAAACACCTCGTCCTTTCACGATATGCCAATGGACTTATGTTTTCGCAATGGCTGAAAGAAGAGGGATATTCCAGACAACTCTTGAACAAGTATAAGGCTTCAGGGTGGCTGGAGAGCTTAAGCCGTGGAGTTATGACAATAAAAGGCAATGACAGAAACGCTTTAGTTGCCTTGGCTTGTTATAATGAGCAATTGGGTAAGCAATATCGTGTTGCAGCTCATTCTGCGCTAGAGTTGGAAGGATTCAATCATTATGTACCCATGGGAAAGCCAACCTTGATGGTAGCACATGGAAATGACAAAGCGCCAAGTTGGCTTAAAACAAACATATTTGACCATAACTATATATTGTTTTCAACAGATGTCTTTCAGTATGTTCCAACATCCAATATTCCAATAGAAAAGTATAGCCTTTTGGCATCATCGCCAGAATTGGCTTTTATGGAGTGTCTTCTTTTATCTTCCAAAAGATATTCACTTATGGACTTATACTATATAATGGAACAACTTACATCGCTTCGACCCAAGATAGTACAAGAACTCCTCGAGCATACGACAAGCTACAAAGTAAAACGCTTGTTTCTGTATATGGCAGAAAAAGCAAACCATTATTGGTATGACATGCTTGATACCTCCAAGATAGATATAGGTGACAGCAAAGTACAACTAGTAAAGAACGGTACTTATGTAGCAAAATATAAAATGACAATTCCAAAAGAACTTTATAATTATGAATAATATATATCGCCGCCAAGTGGCATTGCTCATCAAAATAATGCCATCTGTGTTTCGCATCAAGGACTTTGCCGTACATGGTGGAACAGCCATCAATCTGTTTCACAAGAATATGCCACGCTATTCTGTAGATATAGACCTTACTTACATACCTATCCAAGACCGCAAGACAAGCCTTGATACCATCAATGAACATCTTGTGGAACTTAAAAGAATGATAGAACGAAGCATACCTGGTATACATGTCGTTCACAAGCCAGATGTATGGAAACTTCAGTGCTCATATGAAGGAGCCACTGTAAAGATTGAGGTTAACGGAACAAAAAGAGGTATTATTGGCTCTACACAAGACATGATGCTTTGCACTAAAGCACAAGAAGAATTTAATATGGCATGCAAGGCTAGAACTGTAAGTTTTAGTCAGCTGTATGGTGGAAAAATAACGGCAGCTCTAAGCCGACAGCATCCTCGTGATCTCTTTGATTGCAAGTATATGGAAATAGAGTCTTTTTCCGATGTAAAAGATGGTTTCATGCTTTGTCTTCTGGGCAGTGACAAGCCTATTATAGAATCATTAAGTCCACATCAAATAGACCAGTCTGACGCATTGGAGAAACAGTTTGAAGGTATGTCGGATATACCATTCTCATATTTAGACTATGAGGTGGCAAGACATAATTTGGTGCAGATGGTTAATGACAACTTAACAGAAGAAGACAAACGTTTTCTCATATCTTATGAGAAAGGAGAACCAGAATGGAGCTTGTGTTCTTCAGGTTATTTGGGTAATTATCCATCCGTAAAATGGAAACTTCAGAACATCAACAAGTTAAGAAATACAAATACCAAGAAATTTGATGAATCAATAGCAAAATTGACTGACTATTTTGGGTTGATGATGTAACGAAGTAAAAACAGAAGAGTATGGAAAATGAAAAGAATATAGCAATGTTGATAGATGCGGACAACATATCGTATGCCCACATCAAAGAGATGACGGACGAGTTGGCAAGATATGGTAATCTTACTATCAAGCGAATATATGGAGATTGGACTAATCAGCATATGAATGGATGGAAGGACGTTCTTTTAAAAAACGCCATCATACCTATTCAGCAATATTCATATACTACTGGCAAGAATTCCACGGACTCAGCGATGATAATTGATGCCATGGACATACTGTATTCTGGTCATGTAGATATATTCTGCTTAGTGTCCAGTGATAGTGACTTCACTCGCCTTACTATGCGTCTCCGAGAGGAAGGAAAGGGAGTTATAAAAATGTGTCAAGAAAACCCAAAGGTCTTTAGCCTTTGGGATGAATTGGCACGATGATTAGCCTTGGTTCTCGATGTATCTCCTAATGGTATCACTATTTGCGTTGCCGATAGAACAAACAAAATATCCATCACTCCAAAAAGTATTCTCTTTCCAATACACCTTGCATAGTTCTGGAAACTTCTTCCATACATGATATGTAGTTTCTTGTTTCAACTTATGGACAATTGTCGATACGCTAACGCTTGGCGGATAAGAAATCATAAAGTGTATATGATTCTTGTCAGCTTCCATAGTCTCTATTTCAAAATTAGCATTCTCTGATATTTCAAAGCACTTTTGTTTGATGTATTCTGATAAATAACCATCTAGTAAATGTTTTCTGTATTTACAAACGAAAATCAAATGGCATTTAAGCAAGAACTTATGCCTATTTTTAGATTTGTATTCCATTTCGTTTTTTCTTTTACAAAAAACCGCTGTGTTTTGTAAATAATTGCATTTTTCCTTTGTTGTTTCAGAAAAATAGTGTACCTTTGCGGTATGAAAATGATACAAAAGACATATAAGTTCAGACTTTACCCGAATAAGGAGCAAGAGAGGATGCTTGCTAATTATTTTGGCAGTGTCCGCTTTGTCTATAATCATTTTCTCGCCGAGCGCAAGGAACAATACGAGAAGACCAAGAAAAGTTCAAACTATTACGAGCAAGCAAAGGAACTGACTGTAATGAAGAAGACCGAGGCTTTCTCATGGCTAAAGGAAATCAATAGCCAGACCTTGCAGCATGCCTTGCGCCACTTGGAGACCGCCTACGTGAACTTCTTTAAAGGCAGGGCTAAGTTCCCACGTTTCCACTCAAAGAAGCATGGTGGTCGTTTTGCCGTTCCTCAGCATTTCAAGGTTGAGGGAAACAGGATATTCATCCCGAAGTTCAAGGGCGGTATCAAATTCGCCAAAAGCCAAGATGTCCTGGGCGAACTAAGAAATATGACGGTATCAGTCACGCCAAGCGGAAAATATTACGTTTGTATTATGGCACAAGTTGAAGCAGATGACTTGGAGAAAACCAATCAGAGTGTCGGCATAGACTTGGGCTTGAAGGACTTCGTGATTACTTCCGATGGTGACAGGTACACATCAAATAAGTTCATCAAGAAATATTCAAAAAAGTTGGCTTCCATGCAGAAACATCTTTCTCGCAAGAAGAAGGGAAGTAGCTCATGGAACAAGCAGCGCATCAAGGTTGCTAGGTTGCAGGAGAAAATCTTGTCTTGTCGCAACGATAAGTTACACAAGGTTTCCACCGACCTCATTCGTAAGTACGATGTGATTTGCAGCGAGGACTTGAATGTAAAGGGAATGGTAAGGAATCATCACCTAGCCAAGTCTATTTCTGATGCTAGCTGGGGAACGTTCGTCACAATGTTGGAATACAAAGCTAAGTGGTATGGAAAGACCCTATCCAAGATAGGAAAATTCTACCCATCATCCAAGACTTGTCATCACTGCGGTTATGTCAAGGAAGATTTGTCTTTGTCAGACCGTTACTACACTTGTCCGAATTGTGGAAAGTTGATAGACCGCGACTTGAACGCAGCAATGAACATTCTTGATGAAGGATTAAGAAACATATCGGCAGGGACTGTCGATTATACCGATGGAGGGGGAGTAAGACTTGCTCGCAAGCATTCCTCGATGAAGTTGGAATCCCACAAGTCTTTAGCTTGTGGGTAGTTCAAAGGAATTGGCTACAAACGTACGCCACAGCCTTTCATAGTTGCTTGTAATAAGTTCATACATATAGAGGTTCTTTCTCCTGTTACTGAAACACCTATACCTTTGCGGCCAATATCGCCCGAAGAAGATAGGCAGCACCAACCGAATGATCAAAAGACAACGTTTGTACCAACAATTGAACGTGAAACTACCCCACATTTTCTGTCTCTCATTCAGGATGCCATAGATGCTGTGGCTGACGATAGTGGTTGGTCAGCCCTTGGCAATGTCGGAAACTTGCTCATCAAGAAAGACCCAGCTTTCGACACAAGAGCCTTCGGTTTCAAAAAGCTATCAACCCTCATCGAAGCATATTCAGATATGTTTGATATGCGGAAGATTAACTCATGCCATATCATCGTTAGGCGTAAAAATAACAAATAAAATTATTGGATTAATTATCTATAACTTTTTATTTTATAATTACTTACAGTGTGTAGTATTTTTATTTAATAAACACAAAATCATATATTTAATATGTAACTATATTACTATTTAATAAGTATTTATGTTAAACATTATGAATTTTCTTGTTTATTAAATAATAATATAGTATATTTGCAACATAAAACTTTAAATATTAAAAAGATATGGCTATAAAGAAAAAAGGAAATGTGGATTTTTTGAAAGATGTTGCTCCTGCTAGTCTTTCTTCTGATAGTAATGATACTATGATTCATACTGATGAAGACAATACACTTTCAAGTAAAAAAATAGAAGTACCGCACAAGAAAACGAAGTCACTTGACAATTGGGGAAGACCTCGTAAACAACTCATCGAAGGGGTTAAAGAAGTTTCTGTCACTGTTCAACTTCCAGAAACATTGATTAAGGCTCTACGTAAGGAAGGTAAAAAACAAGGGAAATCCATGAAAGAACTGATTGGCACATCACTTCTCTCGACTTATGCAGAACTTCTAAAATAACTTTTATATTTGTATGATATGGCAGTAAGAATAGCAATAACAAATCACAAGGGTGGAGTTGGTAAGACCATGACTACATTTAACCTTGGTGCAGCATTAGCAAAACTAGGCGAAAAAGTCCTGTTGGTAGATAGTGATGGACAGTGTAATCTAACTATGCAGTCTGGTGCAAATATAGAAGGGATTAGTAATCTATCCACCTATCTCAATGATGATAATGTAGAGATACTTCCTGCAAAGATTTATGAAAATCTCTGGATTATTCCAGGCTCTACAGCTCTTGATGAAGATGCTCATAACATAGAACTTAGCATCGAGGATGATGTAAAAGGTGCCACTCATTACCTGTCAGATATACTATCAAGAGTGGATAGTGAATATGATTATATACTCATAGATTCTGCTCCAGGCTCTGGTGCAATCCTTGTAAATGTCATAGTAGCAGCAAATCGTCTGATTGTTCCTATCGCAGATAAGTTTAGCATAGCTGGTGCGAAGAAGCTCACTCAGATAATCAAGGCAAACCATAAGAATATAGAAGGGAAATATTTGCTTACAAAGCAAACAAAGTTTGGCGTATCTAGGCAGATTAAAGAAATGCTTACGACTCAATCCCCAAACGCATTATTTCATACGACAATACGCCAATGTGAAGATTTAAACAAGTCAGCAGCTCTATCTCAAAATATTTTTGACTTTTCTCCGAAATCCAATGGCTCAGATGATTACATGTCATTAGCTAAAGAAATTATAGGAAGGAAGAAAGATGAAGAAATGCCTTTTTAAATAATAATATTATACATTAATAAATAAGTTATAACTTATTTATTAAATACTAATAAACGTATTTGATAAATACATATACAACAAAAGGAAGTCTGTCAACCTCGCTGCCGACAGACTTCCTTTTTCACTAACTGAACCTAAATCAATCTTTACTACCTGAAAGTAATCTATTCTTCTCTATATAACATACTGCTTGAAGCATCTACTGTTATCCTACTCTGAAACTGTAGCCTATTCTGTAGGCTGCTGATTCTCGGAAGTCTCTTCCTGAGTAGTATTCTCTTCTTGTACAGGAGTCTGCTTCTGAGTGCTATCAACAGACTCTACTGGAGTTTCTGTTTTGGTTTCTGTAGGTGTTTCCTGCTTTATTGTGTCATCCTCAGTGCCAGCTTGTGGTGTAGCTGTAACAACTGAATCTGTAGGAGTTGTAGGAGCCACAGTATCAACAGGAGCAGGTAAAGAGTTACCCATCATCATCTTATTAGATGCGAAAACGTTGCTTACTGAAACCATAACCATAGCTGCGATAGCTGCAAAAAATACCTTCTTCATAATTGTATCGTTTTAAATTGTGAATATTAATGTTTTGTTGAAATTCTATATCGAACTCATCAACCATAGTCACAAGCGATGTGCCAATTTGAAGAAAGTAACGTAATTACACTATAATTCAATAAGATACGCATTTTGCACCATCAAAAACTGTTTGTGGAATTTGTGGAATAGATGTAGAAAGTTTCCACATCTATTTGTAGAACTGTAGAAACAATAATGCTCATCTAAGCTGTTTGTAACCTTCTCTTTCTTTACTTGAACTATCCTCATAGCTAAAGAAAACATCGCCAGTCCATATCTGGGCAGAAACGACAACACCAACGAACGAATTATTCCCCATCTTGACAACTTCCCCTTCTATCTATTTCGTCAGATGCGTAACATCTGGTGAAATCAAAATTCTATCTCCGATTTCATATTTACTTTCTATTTTTAATGTATTAATAGGCACAAGCAGCCCCTTTTAATTCTTCACCAATTTTTCTCAAACCAGCAATGATACGCTCTCGTTGCTTCCTACGAGGAAACTTTAATCCATTTGCATAATGGGACAGCAAAGTTTGGTTTATTCCTGTTACTCTGCTAATGGCTGCAAGCGATATATAACTTGTATATGCTTTCAGCATGCAAGCAACATCATTAAATTTATAAACAAATTCATATTCTTTAAACTCATACCATTCAGGAATCTCATGGTTCTGTTCGCACCATTCATTGATTTCTATATCCAAACAGGATTGAACCATATCTGAAAAATCGTAGAAACTATGTTCTATAATACGAAATGTACCATAATCTAATTCATTAATCAGTGTGCCATCAAACGCTGAGTTCTTCCACGCAACTTCCACTATAATCTGTTTCATTTTCTCATTTTTACTGCAAAGGTATAAAAAATAATACTTTTGCAGCAACTTCTCCGACAAAAAGTATCAGAATTAATACTTTTTATCAAATTATGTATAGCATTTGTCTAAAATGTTGTGTTAAAAAATATTTTGTAAAATATAAATCATCGCGCGCGATTATCTATTGAGTAAAATGCCTGTAAAATATATTGCTTTCAGTTCATTTTTGTCCACAAAAATAGTTGTAAAAAAGTTGCTGAGTTTCAGAAAAAATGCCTACCTTTGCAAACGAGATGCAGAAATGCACTCAACGTACAACGGCATAAGGCGTAACTGTATAGTCGGCAATCTGAACTTCGCAACTTCAACCGCCCGATAATCTACAGGGATGCCCCATAGGGTGAATTGTACCACTTTCACGACCAGGCTCGCTTGGCCGTGAAAGTATTCGTATATACACATACTTGGGGTGGACTGAGAGAAATCTTGCGGAAGGCAATGCGAAGGCCTAGATTGGAGATTTCAGCTTGGCTCCACCCCTTTCATGCAAAAGTACTGTTCATCATTATATACAGATATTATATCGTCAGGAGCCAGACAACGTTTTTAGAAATGAAGAAACTACTGTTATCAATTGCTGCATTTTGCTTTATAGCATCAGCACAAGCTCAACAAGTAACGGCACCAGAGCCAGAGTTTATCAATAGCTATTGCGTGCTTACAAGTGACTCCACTTTTGATGCACTCCCAAAGGAAGATGGAATGATTTCCAAGCATCAAAACAAATTCGGAAAATTCGCTAAAATTGCAGGAGCTGTCGGAGACTTGGGTTTTGCAGGTGGCATGATAGGCGTTAGTACTGCTGGTAGTGCATCTGGGGCACTCAACGGTCTTCGTGTAATGGGAACAGCAGCAGGAGTAGGACAGGCAGCCGATGCAATGAACACCCTCGCAGGAGCGGAAGGCATGGATATAGCTTTCGCAGGAGGTAAATCTGCCTACACCATAAAGAATGCAAGTAATGGCATCCGTTTACTAATCAAAGGCGAGAAGAACGATTACGATCCAATGGAAATTTACCGCATTGTGCGTTTTAAGGCATCAAAGAAGGACAGAAGAATCCAATGGATGGAATTCAAACCTTCATTAATTGGCAGTGCAGAAACCAAGAAAAGAGGATATGTAGCTTTCACTGGTCATAAGTATGGCAACCAAAGCTACCTTTTGGAGATTCCTGCATCAGAAGCAGAACCAGGTGAGTATGGCATCTTCTATATGTCAATCATTACAGCTACAGCCATTCCTGTAGGAACATTCAGTATAGCAAAGTAATCCGCTGCATATGAAAAAGCTATTATTTCTCATATTCGTCCTTGCATACACTTTTGTATGCAAGGCACAACTTTCTGCGTCTGAGTGTAAGTATGTACTGGAACTCTTTTGTAGAAGCTATTACAGCTCTTGCTTTGATGGAAAAGCGTACGTCCCTAACACGTTGATTATAACAAGTGTAGGAATAGACCAGAATAGTGGTGGAACTTACGTTACAGGACTTCATACTTACCAAGGGCAATTCATACCATTCAGAGGACGTAAAACCCACACGAATGTGCAATTCAATGCCACGATAGTTCGTCAACATAAACGAGACTATGTAATTTTCAACAAGTGGTATGAACCAGACTTTATGAACAGGAAAGGTGGTTGGGAAACAGGGCAAAGATTCATTCAATATAAATGAGCATATTATAATGGAAATACATCCTATAATTCAAGAAGTTAAAGCGATAGAATATCTAAAACCATCGGAATTTGGATTCGACATTGATAGATATATATGTCGCATATTTGCTAAATCAATTTTCAAATTACTCCATATCCTTGGAGTAACAGAAGTACAAGAAAAAGATGAGATGATATAAAAATTATTATGGAAGAAATTATAGAACGCTTTAAGCATATGGCTTTTGTCAATGTAATTGGAGCTACTCCAACTATAGACGGATTCGACATTATAGCAACAGGAAGTACATATTCCTCTCTTATAGATAGATTTATTGAAACAATTAATAAAGAACATTTATGGGAGAAAGAAATATACGATTATGCCGTAGAATGGAAAGAAAGCAGACAACTTATTCATAGTTTTTACACTAGAGAATACTGGGGACTTTCAGACAATTCAAGACAACAGAAAGAGAATAGCGACATAAAAAACTCTATTGACACCGCCAAAAGAGAAGGTATAAAGGAAGAAAGAGAGAAAAACTGGATGGAAAAAGAAGACAGCATTCACAAAATGCTAAAGGATGGCATTTCTCCAGAACAGATAGCGTTCTGGTTAGATGTTCCTTTGGAAAAGGTCACAGAGAAAAAAATATAAAATACAATGATTGAGATTAGCAACAAATGTTTCCTATTGGCAAGTTTCATTGCTATCATATGCTCAATTGAAGCTACGTATAGAGTAAGAAACAGGCAGAATCCGAAGGCACCAATATGCCTTACTGTATGCGCTTGCACATTACTGCTTATGACTGGAGTAATTCTTTCTTGCTTTTGATACGACATTATGGCATTAGAAATAAGAAGCATACCTGTACTTACAGGTGAAACCGCAGAACGATTTGTGCGTGAGGCGGAAGAGAATGAGAGAAATCCAAAACGGAGAAAATTGCTTTTCTCGTTTGAGGACATTGATAATATGATGGAACGTTCACATAAATATCTAAAAGAACATGGATGGAAAGGACCTTTTGCAAAGTAATCATTGTTATGGAACATAATGAGTTAGATAGAAATTTCGTTATAATCAGAAACAAGCAAGTTGTTCTCGACAGGGATGCCGCAGTTTTGTATGGAGTAGAATTGAATGACATCATCAACGCAGTAAGGTGCCATTCCGAAAATTTTCCTTCTGACTTCATCATTAAGCTGACAGAAGAGGAAAGAATACAAAAGAATGCCAACTCATCTTCCTATGCTTTTACAGAAGCAGGAATACTGATGCTTTCAACTATCCTTGATAGCAAGGAAGCCCAAAGTGTTGCTCTTGAAATAATAGAAACGTTCACAGAACATGGGCAGCTTCTTCGCCACATTACGGTTGCAGAATATGATGACGAGGATGGAAAGAAGAAGGAAGAAGCTTATATGGAAGATAAGCTAAAGCAGATTCTAGCAAGAAGTTTTGCTCGTATTTGATATTCCGCTGTCGTTATGTGCTATTAAGTTAGTTTTTGCAGTTCTTTGGCTGCTGTACGTCTTCAGTGGGCTAAATCCTATTGTTGTTATGTGCTATTAAGTTAGTGTTGTGCTGAAAGATTGCACGGACGTGACAGATAGGTAGAGCCGAGAGATTTTCTCTCGGCTCTTTTTGAATGCGAAATTATTATTTAATAAATACTTACTTTCATATTTATTAAATACTTGTATTTTTATTTATAAACGCAAATTATTCTCATATACGCATCCCTTTCTTCACCTTGTTCTGCGGTCTCATCATATGCATAGCCATACGCATACAACGGCGTTTGAAGGCGAGTTCGTCCTCATCGTCCTTCTTGCCCCACCCTGTACCAGGGCTACCTCCACCACCATGAGATTCAGCGATGGCAGTAGCTTTATCAAGATAGCCGAGGAACAAGTTTGTTGCTATTGCCGGTATATATGCCGCACTCTCAGCCATCTTTTCAAAGACAGAACCATCCAAAAGAATGGCATCCGATTTATCAAGAAGATTTCTTTCACTTGGTGACAAACTATCTTTAAACAGCTTGTACTTTTCCATTCTGTCCATAGCATCAATGGCTGCTGAATTATAGGCAAGAGCTTGCATTTCATGCAGCACTTTCTTGTTATATTCCGGCTGTGCCGTTTCAAGTTTCTTCTGTACTTCTTGGTAACGAGTTTCCGTTTCATCAGTCTGAGCCTTCAACTTGTCAAGCTGCGACTGTGCAGTTTGAAGTTTCTGTTCCTTGTCAAGAATTTGTTCCTTGACACTATCAAGGTTCTTGTTGATGGCATCCATCTTCTTGGCAGCCTCCTCAGCCGAAATCTTACCAGAATCACGGTCTGCCTCCAACTTTTTAATCTCTGTCTCCAAGTCTTCCTTGTAGGTTTCAAGATGGTCAATCATTGAACCCAAACCTTTGACTCTTGCCGAAGCGTGCTTGATTTCCTTCGCCAAAGACTCGATTGTTTTCTTGTTCTCCTCGATGGTTTTCTTCTGTTCGTCGATGGTTTCTTCGTTGTCATCAATAGCATCACTAAGAGCAATATTGGTATCAAAGAGTTTTTTGTTTTGCTCCTTCAATTTCTTTCTGAGTTCCTGATGATATTGTTCTGTAGTACGATGCTTGGCATCTGTTTCTGCTATTGGCTCCCCACGTTCCAACCCATACTTTGCATTGATTTCTGCTATAGCATTATGAAGCTCGGTCATACTTTTACGGTATGCTTGTTTACTGGTATCTTCTCCAATCATTACCTGCTTCCACGAAAATTTATCCTGTTCTGTGATAGGCAGAAGAGTACAATGAATATGTGGATTTGTTTCGTCCAAATGTACCACAAAAGCAGCAATATTTTTCTCCCCAAATTTATCACTTATGAATCGGTACATATCCATAGCCCAGTTTTCTATTTCTGGCATTCTTTTGATTGTAGAATTATCTGCACCTTTTTCCAAATCAACCTTTTGCGAGCCAAATGCCAAACGGTGCATTTGGTCTCTTGACCCACCAAGGATAATATTGGCTACAGTTCGAATTCTCGGCTTTTCACCCTTCCGTCTGAACTTCAAATTTGGGTCTATAATGCCTCGCTGTTTTAATATATTGCGTATTCTTTGAGGAATTGATGTTTCTTTATGAACTTCTGAAATTTTACAACCTCCTTTGACTTCAAAGTTCAAATGCTCCCTTGTTGGGTCATAGTTTCCACTCCACTTTTTCAGACGCTCACCTTGTCCTGCATTTCTCAAATGCTCATTACTTTGCGATGTTGTCATGCCTTTACCTGCATGAATGTCCATTACTTGTTTTGCCATATTATCATATTTTTGAGTTAGGGGAACAGGGTTCTTAGGGGGTGCCATCCCTAAGCCTAATTTTAACAACGGCTTGCCGCACGTAAGTCGCTTCACAGAAGCTTGTTAAGCCCTCCAAAACCGCTTGGAGGGGGTATTAGGCTCCCCCCTTATGAAAAAACCCACTCTATCGGCGCAAGCGCACGGTAGAAAATTTATCTACTTTTCCAAAGACTTTTCACCAAGAGAAAGGTCTTCTCTTCTTTCAGATGAAGAAGATTGTGAAGAGACGGACTGAGGCTGTAAAGAAGCGTCTCTGAGACGTTGAGCCTCGTTGCATGGACAATCTACCCATTGAATGACGGAAGGCTTTACAGAGACGAATTTCTCTGTGCCGACCTTCTTGATGCAAACAACGCCCATAGTGTTCAACTCGTCGATGAACTTTGAGACTGTCCATCTGCTCCACATCCATTTCTTTGTTAAGTTAGAAATGTTGACCATTTCCTGATGACCATCAGGATCCTCTGGAGAATGACAGCTTTGGAGAACGAGGAACTTGAATGCCTTAATCTTCGAGAAGCGTCTTTCCTTAGTCATGGAATACTCAGAAGCAAGATATTCCAGAAGTGGAAGAGAGAGCCTAATATATAGGCTCTTCCCTTCATCGAATGTATGCTTAGATATTGATTGAGTTTTCATCTTTTTTGAATGAGATTTAGTCATTTAAAACTATGGTGAAATGTTATGTTCAAATCTTCATTTTTAATAATCTTCATATTCTATACAAGAGCCTCCTGTTCACGCATCAAGTCGGCTTCTCTTTCCTCATACTGGTCAGCGGTCATGTCCGCATCTGAATGTATGCCCAAGTCTGCGGCTTTCTCCTTTGCTTCTTTTGCCACATTGTAAAGCTCATTGTTGTCTGCGGAAGCTATGTCTTCTTGCGATACCTCCTGCTGTCCATTGTCTGGTTCGTTGTTGTCATTAGCAGTGGTATCTTGGGCTTGGTCTGCCTGCGCAGCATCCAATCCGCCTTCCTCATCAACATAAGTTGGAGTCTCGTCCACTATATCTTCCTCGCTATGCTTATCGTCAAGAGAGGCGATGACCTCCACATTTTCCTTCTGTTGGCTCTTGCTGCCAAACAAGTCCATGCTTATCATCACTGCATAATAAATGACATAGACGAATGTCAGTATCGCTGCAAAACTTCAAAGAAGAAAATAGCCAGAGCAATCGCCCTGGCTATCATCTTCACACAAACAATCTATCATCATCTATTACCATAGTTAACGGCTTCATCTTTGCTCACCCAATCGGTAACGCTCACACTGGCAGTAATCGCCTTAACTGCAATATCTAAATTCCCAGATGTTTTTCCAAGTCCATTGGAAAAATCCAAAGTATAAACATAGTGCTTACCAATTTCCCAATTAGTGTCAATTGGCGTGTATGACCAACCACTAAAAATTGTCTGACTATCTTTTTCTATAGTAATCTTAGCCGCAATGTAGTTACCAGCTGTAACATCATTCTTGTTTGCTTTAAGCTGTTGCGGAATGAGCATAAATGGAACATTAGCAGCATCAAGAGAAGAAGCCTCAGAAGTGAGTGTTACTGGATTTGACCAAGTAGTTTGATAGTTTTTACTATAATTTTTAATAGTCCATTTTGACCAAGCATCTTTTTTATAGTAGTAACTAGCTTTTTCCCAAATGTTACCAAGTTTAACACCGCTCACCTTAACAGTATAGTCAGAATTAGAGTTCTTTGCCTTGATGCTAATCTCTGAAAGAACGTGTTTGAATACAAGATTCACAGGACTATCTACATTGGCTGCGTGATGGTCAGCTGTAGCAAAGACTAAATCTTTCTGACTTGCCGCATCCTCGTTTGGAGAAAAATCAAATTGTACTCCATTGTTATCTGTCCAACCAAAAGAAGCTACTTTCCCAGGCTCGTCTGGACCATAAGCATAGAATGTATGCCACCCATCATTTTTCCAATAAACTTTACTGTCCTTGGCTATCCATGTAGCTCCATTGTCAGAAGATGTGAACAAAACGTTTTGCAGCAAAGTATCTGTATTGTAGGAATTTATTGTACTCACCCTAAAACTGCCAAGGTTGGAAATAGTAGTTTCTACGGCACGTGTATTCATGCCATCCATGGATGCCGTGAAAGTAATCTCTTTTTGAGTAGCTGGTGTGGTAGTTGCTTCACCACCAGGCAAGTTAATCACATTGGTGATGTCTTGGTCGCATGAACTGAATAGCATAGCTACAAGACCACCCATCAATAATAATTTTTTCTTCATAATCTATTATTTTTTTGTTAATTTTTACGCTCTCACACTGTTGTGAAAGTGGGTGCAAAGGAACAACTTTTTTTTCAAACAAACAGCAAGAAATTAATTAAATACTTATATTAACATTAATAAATTCAACTTGCCTCAAAACGCCTATTTTTGGCAATTTAAATGTTAAAAACTGCCACTTTATTTTTTATACGTAAGTGAAAAATCACATAATATTTGCTAATATCAAAAATATTATCTACCTTTGCCCTCGAAATTTGAATTTGTAACAAAATCAAAACAAGAAAGTATGAAACATAATAGTCTTCAAAAGTTGATAACAATATACAATCTCGTAAGAGAAGGTGGCAACTACTGTTTCAAGGAAGCTGATACGCTTTGTGATACCTACTCTGACGAACGCAAAGAGTTTGTTAAGCAAGTTAGGACACATGGCTATGACATTCTTAATGCTAATGATTTCTTGTATAAAGAGAAGTTGGAGGAGTATGATCGAGCATTGGAACTGCAAGCAAAGAAGAATGGGCAAAGCTCATACGAAAAATACTTACCTAAAGAGCTATGTGTTTGTGGGGAATGGATGTTTACCGAGATAGAATTTGTTACAGAATCAGTAGATGAGAAAATCAAAGATGCCAGAGGAGGACAGCGTGAAGGTGCAGGGCGAAAGGCAAAGTATTCAAACCTTGTATATGCAAAAACTACTACCATACGAGTTCCTGAGATATACAAGAATGACATCAAGAACTTTATTGATTGGCTCATAGAAAAGGCTGCTAACGGTCAAAATATCTGTAATACTATATCTTTGGCAGAGATAACATTGGAAGAGAAAGGAGAGAAGGAAGAGGCGCAACTTCTTAAAGAGTTACGAAAGAACATTCCTTCTTTTCCAATGAACAAGCAACAATGATTTTGTAACAAAATAAAAAAAACAAAACCCTCGATGCCAAAGCACCGAGGGCAAACCTATCTGTCACGTCCGTGCAATCTTTCAGCACAACACTAACTTAATAGCACAT
>ERZ808258.223-NODE-223-length-26012-cov-3.215125_pt1 | contig 26012 bp, 24 predicted proteins | sample MGYA00521280_ERZ808258 | MGnify/ENA primary metagenome ERZ808258 (study PRJEB31516, sample SAMN03275585) | gut metagenome | biome: mammalia-associated habitat; material: feces | host: Papio cynocephalus | place: Kenya | collected 2012-07-19 ...
CATGCGACCGTCGTCCTCGGATCCCCTGGGCCTGAAACGGGACACGAACTGATGCGGCGTGGCGGCGATGATCCCCGCATCGGAGGCTCTCGAGGAGGTGGTCTGCTTCGACAGCTTTTCCAAGGTGTCTTCGGACGAGGCGATGCGTTCGGCTATCTCGGAATCGCTCATGTCGGAGTATTCCGTTATGAGAAGCGCCGGGCGCGGCCTCTCGAACAGCACCCTGCGCAGCTCCCTAAAGATCGATCCGGGATCGTCGTAGGACAGGAGCACCGATTGGGCCTCCGAATCCAGTCTGCATACGGCCTTCACCGATTCGAACGCTGCCGCGAGATCGGGCCTCATCTCCAGCTCGTCCAGCCCGCCGATATCATCAGAACACCCTTCCAAAAGATCCAGGTCGTCTCTCATGCTGTCGCATATGCGCTCGAACCGGACCTCCTCCAGCACGTCGAGGAATGAATGCTCGCGATCGATCAGCTTCTGTATCTGCCGGTCCTCGCACATATCGGGATGGCGCATGAAGAAATCCTTGGACGGCACTCCTATCCGCAGTATGCCGTAGGATTCGCATTGGGGGACGGCCTTCATCACACCGTTGAGAACCTGCTCGACGGAATTGTTGGTAGGCGCGAAGACGGCCACACGCTCGCCCGCCTCGATGCAGGCACGGATGGCCGACGAGAGCACGAATTGCGTCTTCCCGGTGCCCGGCGCCCCCCAGACGTACGACATGTCGCTCGACAGTATCCCTTCGGCTGCGATGCGCTGCTCCTCTGTGGGATCGCATCCTTCAGGATACGACGGCAAGAGGATGTCCGCTCCGCGATCCGGCGGACGGATGAGGCTCCCGTAACGTTCATAGAAATCCCCCACGGCACGCAACAGGAACTTCATATCGGACAGGACCGAGACGGAGCAGCTTCCATCGCACATGGATTCCAGCACGTGCGAAGGGGGTCTGACGAGGATGGTCTTCGAGAAGTCGTCGTAGCGGCTGAAGCCCGACTCCTCCTCTGAGACCACCGTCCCGTTCACCCTGAGCATCAGGCCGGAGGTATCGCTTAGCCTGGATGCCAGGTGAAGGACGGCGAAGTCGTCCCTTATGTCCCATCCCGTAGCTTGGATCTCCGACACCCCCTTGGGCGGATCCTCGACGAACTGCATATCGTCGAGATATTGGTATACCGCCCTGGCGGATGCGGAGAACGCTTTTGAGATCGATTCGCCGTCCATGGATGAGCGAGTTCTGCAGGGTTCTTAAATGTCGCAGAACCAGACTACGCTCTGATAAACTAATACCGTTTTTTCAACTGTAGAAGCTGGCCCAGCTGGTCTCCTTGATGTCGTCGTCATCGAACTTCGGAACATCTTTGGAGAACTCCTCCCAATCCACAGGTTCCCTCGAGAGGACGGTGAAGGAGTTCTGACCGGTATCGAACTTGATGGCTTCGGGCGACACCATAATCTTGACGTTGAAGAGCATGCTGAAATTGGTGTCCTGGTAGTCTCCGTCGGGATCGGAGATGGTGCGATCCCTGCGAAGACTGTTGATCTTGATCGTCTTCGTGCGAAGGAGGCCCTTCACCTTCTTGGAGACCCTGTCGAGCCAATAGCCGTCGCCCAGGTCGAGCATCCAGTACTCCGCATCCTTCTCGACGCCGTCTATCTCGTTCTTGACCCATCCGGTGTAGTCGTCCTTGCTGGTTCCGGCATAGAGCCTGTACTGCATCTCCTTCGTGATCATCTTCGCCCGACTGCTATTCCCGATGATGGTATAAATCTGATTCCACCGAGTGAGGGATGGATGTTGAAACAGTGGTTACATCCCGGCCCTCCGAGCATCACCTTATTTAAACCGATCCAGGAGGTTCGATCAGCATGATTTTCGTCTATTCCGGAACAGGGAACTCGTACCAGGTCGCCAGACGGACAGCCGATGAGCTCGGCCTGACGCTGGTCAACATCCCATCCGCCGTCAAATACGAGCGCTACATGTACGATGCAGACGAATCGCGCGTGATATTCGTGCTTCCGACGTACTACGGAGGTGTTCCCGCGACCGTTCTGGAATTCGCCCGGAACGTCAGGATCAGGAACGCGGGAGAGGTGTCATGCATAACGACATGCGGAAAGAACTCCGCCGGAGCCTACGAGATGCTGTCCGATGCGCTGGGGGACAGGGTCCGCCTGGAATCGGCCTACGATATCCTGATGCCCGACAATCGCGTCGTCGGAGAGGAAGGAGCCGTGAAGGAAGACCGGGGGAAGATCCTGGAGTCGGCGTCGGAGGAGATCGGCAAGGTCATCGAATCCATCAGATGCTCCGGAAAGGGGGATTTGCGGAGACATGCCCTCCAGCAGTCGGCGGACCATGCCCTTTACGACGAGCTTCGTTGCACCGATAACTTCAGCGTCGACAAGAGCCTGTGCATCCAATGCAGGCTGTGCGCCATGTTCTGCCAGACCGGAACGATAGTGTTCTACGACCGGTATCCCGTCTGGGACGAACCGGAATGCGACCTCTGCCACGCCTGCCTGGACATGTGCCCGAAGAAGGCCATAGACTTCGGCGAGATCACGCGCGGGCGCGAGCGCTGGTTCAATCCCGTGTTCTACGAGAAGTCTATAGGCATCCCTGTAAAATACGATCTGAAGCGATCTCCAGACGATTGTTTATACGTTCTCGGAGATACGGGAGACGATGTTCGCAGACGCCTGCAGGACGGCTTCCGAATTCACACATCCGGTGGTCACATCGGTCAGACGCGTGGACGGCACCGTCCAGACGTCGGTAGGATCGTTCATAGTGCTCAATAGAGACGGCTGGGTTCTCACGGCGGGACACGCGTACGACTCGTTCGTGAAGTTCCGTGGAGATGCCGAGAAGATCAAGGAGATCGAGGAGCTCAACAGGACCAGGGAGAACAGGCCCGGGTCGCCTTCGAGCATGATAAAGCTGGATCCCGAGTTCCTGACCAATCACTCGTTCTGGTGGGGATGGGACGGCCTCAGACTCAACACCGTCACCGTGAACAGGCAGCTGGACATCGCCGTGGGCAAGCTCGAGCCTTTCGATCCCTCTCTGGTCTCGTCGTATCCCGTCCTTGCGGATCCCAGCGATGCGAAGGTCGGCACCAGCCTGTGCCGCGGAGGATTCGCGTTCTCGAGATTCTCCTCCAGGTGGAACGATGATAAGAAGGCCTTCGAGATACCGTCGATAGATTCCAGGAGCTCCGTGTTCTTCAACGACTGCATCCTGTGTCGCGTGCGCAGCGACGGACCGACGTTCGACCGGAAGTACGACCTCCGTTACATCGAGACATCTACTCCGGGGATCAAAGGCCAATCCGGAGGTCCGATCTTCGACAGGAAAGGGCGGCTGATCGGCATGCAGGTGAGGACCGACAGCATCGATCTGGGCTTCCAGCCCACTGCGGAGATGGATGGAAGGACTGTCGTCGAGAACCAGTTCATAAACATCGGAATAGGCCTCCATATCTCGGTCATAAGAAGCTTCCTCGATGATCTGGGCGTGTCGTACGACTCGGATGGCGACGAGGGCTTCAGGATAGTCGGATGAACGAAGGGGCCCCGCTGTATACCGTGAAGACGGCCTTCACGCTCTCGCAGTATCGCGACTACAATCGGACGGTCCAGAGGATGTCCGGAGTCTACAACAGGCTATTCATGACCGCTGCGGGCTATATCGCCATCGGAGTGCTCTTCGCCATGGTCTTCGGCTCCTGGCTGTCCGTTCCTCTCTTCGCAGGACTCGGAGCAGTCTACACGTGGAGCAACCTCAAGGGACTCCGCAGAGCGGAGCTCGATCAGTACCAACGCGAGCAGATGACCGGGACCGTCGTGTACCGCTTCTACGATGACCGGGTCTCGGTCGAGACTCAGTACGGGCGTTCGGACAATCCTTGCTCGTTGATCGCGCAGGTGATCGAGACCGACCTGTCCTTCATCCTGATGGTATCGCCGAACAGCGGCATCATGCTTCCGAAGGAGGACTGCACGCCGGATCTTGAGTACTACATCAGGACCAGGTTCGATATCCGCATCGTGCGCTCCCCCAGATGGCGATGGGCGTCTATGACGGATATGCGCATCGGCAATAGTTATTAACACGAAAGGGCGATGGCTTATGCATGAGGGAGCTCGACATCGAGAGGATCGCGCTGATCGGAAGAGCGGTCTCCGACCCGAACAGGATCGTCATCCTCCTCAAACTGGAGAACGGGGACATGACCACGCAGGAGATCATGGACTCGATGGACATCAACCAGTCCAATCTGTCCTACCATATGTCCAAGCTTCTGAAAGCGGATCTGGTCTCCTGCAGAAGGATCGACGGACGCCACATCTACGGCCTCACGGATTCCGGATCGAGGATGATAGGCCAGTTCAAAGCCTGTTGCAGGCGGGCACCGTCAAACGACTGCTAAATAGCGGTTGCGCTTCTCGCTTCCATATGATGGGGAACTTCTGTCCGAGATGCCACTCGATGGTGCATCCGATGGCCGAGCGCTGTCCCGCGTGCGGCCTTGCCCGCGAGAAGCTGGAGGAGAGCAATCAGGCGACGCTCGACTTCTCGGACAGGAGACCTGCCCGCAGGGAGCCGGAGATCCATGAGAACGCGAGCGCCCCGTTCATGCCCTACGAGCCCCGCGGATGCCAGATGGATATCATCAGCGACATGGTCGAAGCGCTGGACTCCGAGCGTCACTTCGTGATGGAATCCGGGACCGGTACAGGGAAGACCATCGTCTCGCTCGCCGCGTCGCTGCAGCACGCGTCGAGCACCGGGAAGACCATAGTCTATCTGACCAGAACGATCTCGCAGAGCGATCAGGTGATGAGGGAGCTCCGTTCGATCTCCAAGCTCAAACCGGTCATGGGCGTGGCGATCACAGGCAGAGGGAAATCGTGTCCGCTCTTCTGCGGTCTGAAGGATTTCGAACAGATACCGTCGAACGTGCTGTCGATGATGTGCGAGGACGCCAGATCAAGGAGCAGGACCGGAAAGGCGGGCGGGTGCAGATACTTCGACAGGGTGGATACCGCCCTTCCGGAGGTGGAGAGATTCGTTATGAACACCCTGCCGACATCAGATGAGCTGGACAGATTCTGCCAGAAGCTCCAGGTCTGCCCGTACGAGTGCAAGAAGGCCCTGATGAAGGATTCCCGCGTCGTCGCCGCACCGTACATCCACATACTGGATCCCGATATCCGCGAGAGCCTGATGAGCAATCTCGACAGACCAGGAGATCCAGAGTCCCTGCTGATCGTCGTCGATGAGGCCCATAATCTCGTGGACGCCGCCAGAGAGAGCGAGACGTTCAGCATCGAGAGGTCGCTGGTCGACGATGCCATCGATGAATGCAGCACGTTCAGGAAAGGACCCCGTGTCGGCACCGGGATACTCCTGAAGGAATTCTTCGAACAGCTGAAGAGATCCATAAGGGCCATCGCCACACAACTTCTTCCGGATATGGGAGGCGGCACGGCTGTGATCGACGGACCTCTGCTGGAGGATATGCTCAGGACCAAGTTCGAACTGACCTCGGAAGGCCTGGATGCCGCGATAGAGGACGCCATCTCCTTCGGAGAGGAGCGTACGGAGGCCCTGATGGAGGCGGGCGAGAACAGGATATCCACCATAGAGACCTTGTCCTCTCTTCTGAGATCATGGTGCTCCTCGGGTTCCAAGAGGTTCGTGAGAACCGTGAGGGTAGACGAGCACGGAGAATATCTCCGCGCCTGCTGCATAGAGCCCTCCGAGATCTCCCGTTTCCTCAACTCCACCCATGGAAGCGTGCATATGTCGGGAACGCTCCAGCCCATGGATCAGTACGCCAGAGTGATCGGCCTATCGTCCAAATGCACGTTCAGAAAGTATCCGTCCCCTTTTCCTCCCGAGAACAGGAAGGTCGTATACACGTCGAATCTCACCACCAGGTGGCAGGATATGAGGAACGATCCGTCCATGAAACCGAGGATCGAGAAGACGATAGCGGAGCTGTGCAATGCCGTCCACAAGAACACGCTCGTGTTCTTCACATCCTACAAGAGCATGGAATCCATGCGCGACTATCTCGGATCTCATATCGACAGGAAGCTCTATTGGGAGGAGAGCGGACGTGCCCAATCCAATGCATCGAAGCTGTCGATGTTCAGGTCCAGAAGGGACGGCGTGCTCTTCTGTGTCATGGGCGGGAAATTCGCCGAAGGGATCGATTTCCCTGGAGACGAGCTGTGTTTCGCAATCATAGTGGGAATCCCGTATCCTCCTCCTTCTCCCGAACTCGATGCCATGAGCAGCATGTTCGACGAGAGATTCGGCCAGGGAAAAGGGTGGCTGTACTGCTCCGCGGTTCCCGCCCAGAGAAAGATGAAGCAGGCCATCGGCCGTCTCATAAGGACGGAGACGGACCGCGGCATGGCGGTCATACTCGATAACAGGGCCTCCAGATTCAAGAAGGAGCTCGATGCCCAAGAGACGACGGATCCGGTAGCCGACGCGATGAGGTTCTTCAAGGACTGAATAAAACGATGTTCGTCTGAATAGACAAATATCTAGCAGATCACGACAATAAGATGCATCTGGAGTCATTTAGATAACCGTATATATGACATTTCGATGCAATGCCCCGATGGCACTAATCAACGTCCTGTGCGACGTGAAGGTCTGGATTCTGCTGGGCATAATACTGGCGCTCACCATCGGATTCGACAGCCCTGACGCATCGACTATCCTGATGTTCGTGCTTATTGCCCAGATGGCCGTTTCTCTCGACGGCCTCCATTTCAAAAAAGATGATTTCAAACACTACGACAAGCAGATCCTGCTCTGTCTGCTGTCCTGCTTCGGCATAAACACGCTGATCACTTTGGCTGTGGGCGCTTTCTTCATCGAGGACAGCCACCTGTGGACCGGTTGGGTAATGCTGTCCTCCGTCCCTTGCGGCATATCCGTGGTCGTGGCATCCCTCGTCATGAAGGGAGACACGAAGATGTGCGTCCTGGCATTGACGGTGATCTACCTCTGCGCGATGGTGCTAACTCCGGGCATCACCACACTCCTGCTCGGAAACGCGGCCAATCCGCTGGAAGTGCTGAAGTACATCGTGATGTTCATCGCGATACCCTTCGGATTGTCCTTCATAGTCAAGAGACTCAAGTTGAAGAACACCCACAAGTCGATCTTCATCAACTTCATGATGCTGCTGATGGTCCTGATCGGCCTCGGAAGCAGACGCGACTTCATATTCGAGGACTTCGGCACGGTGCTTTGGCTGATTCTCGCCTGCATCGTGAGGATATTCCTTGTGAGCTTCGTCATGGTCTATGTGATGAAGCGTCACGGCGTCAGAAGGGAAGACGCCATGGTCTATATTCCCATGGCAGCTTGGAAGAACTCCGGGATGTCCATCTCGATGACCATGGCCCTGTTCGCTACTACCATGCCCGATGCCGTGCTCCCCTGCGTCGTATCTCTAGTCATGGAAGCGGCTTGGTTCGCTGTCATGTCCAAACTGGTAGAGGGCATCTGGCCTCCTGAGAAGAACGCGGATCCTGTCCCTCAATGATCCATCAAAACTTGCGCTGTGCAGGTCGGGAACCCGGCTTGCACGGCCTCCCATAAGCATCCTGACGAGCGGATTCGGTGCAGGATTCCGTTTCCGGGAACGTGTATCATTCATCTTCGAGCGGTCCGCTTCCGCCCCGTTACGACGATGGGCTTCCGCATCGAAATCGGATCGGGAACCGACAGTCGACATCTTGATGTTATTCACTAACCGGAAATGAACGATCGTTGGACGATGGATCCGAAGCACCGGCTCGGTCGATGATGCGAAAATCCGAAAATGAGATTGTTCTCAAATTTCAAAATATGTTCACTTCTCAACCAACTGTTAAATAACTACTGAGACAACCTAACATCAACTGTCCGAATAGGGCAGTGGCGATCCATATGAATGACATCATGCTGCTGATGGTCCTTCCGTTCGCGATCGCATGCGTACTGCTGGTGGTGAAGAGCGACAGATTGCGCGGAGCCGTATCGGAGATCGGTGCCGCAGGCGTGATGATTGTCTCGATACTTGTCGCTGCAAACCATCTCGGTTCGCCGCGGTCCTTCGTTATTTCCAGTGAGATGATAGATCTTGCCATGTTCGCCGTCGAGGCGATTCTCGGCATTGCGGTCATCGTTCTCGGAATCAGATTTGGAAAATACATCGTATCCGTTTTAGGGACAATTCAGCTTGTGCTGACGGCGTTGTTCGAATTCGTATTCAAAGAAGGGATAGAAGTCGAACACGGGCTCTACATAGACGACCTGAGCATCATCATGGTGCTCATCATCGGTATTGTCGGCAGTCTGATCTGCGTATACGCAGTAGGATACATGCGCGACTTCCAGAAGGAGCATTCCGATTCCCCCGACAGAAGACCCTGGTTCTTCTTCCTGCTGTTCGTGTTTCTGAGTGCCATGTTCGGAATCGTCCTTTCCGACAACCTTGCATGGATGTTCTTCTTCTGGGAGATCACCACGTTGTGCTCTTTCGCACTGATCGGATTCACCCGGACGGAGGAGGCGAGAAGGAATTCTTTCCGCCAGCTGATCCTGAACCTTGTCGGTGGAATCGCGTTCGTCGGTTCGCTAATTGTGCTGGCCGAGGAAGAAGGGATGCTGTCCCTTTCGGATCTTCTCGCATTCGGACCTGGCATCGAGGGATGGATCCTCGTCGCCGTTGTGCTGCTGGCCCTGTCCGGTATCGTAAAGTCCGCTCAGATGCCATTCCATTCATGGCTGCTGGGCGCGATGGTGGCCCCTACGCCGACATCTGCGCTTCTACATTCGTCAACGATGGTGAAGGCCGGAGTGTTCATTCTGCTTAAGCTGTCTCCACTGCTTCACGGAAACGTCGCAGGATGCATGACCATGGTTGTCGGAGGAATGACATTCCTGCTGGCCTCTTTAGCCGCTGTATCGCAGAGCAATGCGAAGAGGGTGTTGGCCTACTCGACCATAGCCAATCTGGGCCTGATAGTGGCATGTGCCGGGGTAGGTACCCCGGAGGCCGCTTGGGCCGGAATCATGCTGATGATATTCCATGCAATCACCAAGTCGCTGCTGTTCCTATGCGTCGGAACCGCGGAGCACCATATCGGAAGCCGGAACATAGAGGACATGGACCTTCTTTTCGATCGGATGCCGCGCCTGGCCCTTATCATGATGGTCGGCATAGCCGCGATGTTCCTGGCCCCGTTCGGCATGCTGATCACCAAGTGGAGCGCCCTCGTGTCGTTCGTGGATCCGTCCGATCCGACCTCTCTTCTGCTGATCGGTTGCGTCGCATTCGGAAGCGCGGCCACAGGATTCTATTGGACGAAGTGGCTCGGCAAGCTGTCCTGTTCGGCAAGGCACATCGAGAACATAGAGGGGACGGTGAGGCTTCAGGAGTGGACCGTTCTGGGATCATTGGCGATCATGGCCGTGATGGCATGCTTCGCGTATCCGCTGATCTCCGAGCACCTGACATCGCCCTGGATCCATTCGTCATTCCCAGGAGGATTCTCAGTCGACGTCCTGAACAGCGAGAACATGTACCTTCTGCTCCTGATGGCCGCTGCACTCGTCCTGATCTTTCTGCCGTTCTTCGGAAGAGGGAGGACGGATGAATCGGGGATATACCTGTCTGGATTGGAACCCGTTGGATCCGGATACATAGGATCCATGGGAGATCATACGGCGTTATCCCTCAGGAACTGGTATTTGGAGGGATGGTTCAGCGAAAATCGCATCGGGCAAGCAGGAACGCTATTCGCGGCATCGGCAATAGCGATAAGCCTCGCCGCCGCGTGCTGGGGGTGTCTCGCATGAGCGATACGATGCATCTGTTGCTCGCACTGCTCTTCTGCGCTCTGGCTCCGGCTATCGGATGCATTCTGGCCGGCATCGACAGGAGGATATCGGCGAGGATGCAGAACCGTCGCGGACCGCCCCTTCTACAACCGTGGTACGATGTTCGCAAGCTCTTGGCCAAGGAGCGTTCGGCGCCAAACAGGTTCCAGGACTTCTATGTCATGTGCTATCTCGGATGGATCGCGGTCACGGGAGCAATGCTCTTTGCAGGATCGGATCTGCTTCTGGTTGTTTTCACGCTTACGCTGGCCGAGACGTTCCTGATACTCGCCGCCTACTGCACAGGTTCCCCGTTCGCTCAAGTGGGGGCTCAGAGGGAACTCTACGCTGCGATGTCATACGAGCCCATGGTCCTGATGGTCGCAGTAGGATTCTATCTGAGTACGGGAGGATTGGACGGAGGGAGCTTCTTCGTCGACCGGATCGTCGACAGCGGACCCCATATCATACCGATGCTGGGGCTGTTCGCAGGATTCGTATTCGTGCTCGCGATGAAGCTCCGCAAGTCGCCCTTCGATCTGAGCATGTCCCACCATGCGCACCAGGACCTGGTCCGCGGGTTGTCAACGGAGTTCTCCGGTCGCACATATGCGATGCTGGAGGTCTCCCACTGGTACGAGACGGTGATGCTGCTAGGAATGACGGCATTGTTCTTCATGGACGGGACCTGGATCGGAGCTCTGGCTGGAATCGCCGTGTCCGCATCGGTGTTCGTCCTAGAGATATGGATAGACAACGGATTCGCCCGCATGAGGTGGCAGACGGCCATCAGGAGCGGATGGGTGGCCGCATTGGTGCTCGGATTGGGCAACCTGGCGGTTCTGATGGTGATTTCATGAAGAGCTTATCGAGATCTCCCTGGATCCTGCACTACGACGGATCCAGCTGCAACGGGTGCGACATAGAGGTGCTGGCCTGCCTGACGCCGACCTACGACGCCGAGAGATTCGGAGTCGTGAACACGGGCGACCCGAAACAGGCCGATATATTCCTCGTGACAGGGGCGATCAACGAACAGAACAGGCCCGTGGTCAAGAGACTCTACGATCAGATGCCCGAACCCAAGGTGGTAGTCGCAGTGGGCATATGCGCCTGCAATGGAGGCATCTTCAGAGACTGCTACAACATCCTCGGAGGAGTCGATGTTGCGATTCCTGTAGATGTGTACGTTCCAGGGTGCGCGGCCAGACCGGAATCCATAATCGATGGAATTGTGAAGGGCGCAGCCAAATTGGAGGAGAAGCGCGCCCGTATGAAGGAGGAGAGACGATGCGTCAGGAACAGTCATTCGAGAAGATCGGATTGGAATCGATCCGCGTGACCGCGGAGGAGCTCAAGAAGGAGAGGTACCGCATGGTGCAGATATGCGCACTCTCCGGACAAGGGGAGACGGAGCTGCTGTACAGCTTCGACAGGGACATGGCGCTGAGGAACCTGAAGGTGGTCGTGCCGTCCGGAAGAAGAGTAGATAGCATCACGCCGTCGTACTGGTCGGCTTTCGTATACGAGAACGAGATCCACGACCTCTTCGGTGTGGAATTCGATGGAATGGAGACGGACTACAGAGGCAATTTCTTCCGTGTAGGGACCAAGACTCCATGGAAGGGAGCCTCCGGGGAGGGAGAGCGATGGGAAAGAGGACTATCGTGCCCTTCGGACCTCAGCATCCAGCCCTGCCCGAGCCGATCCACCTGGATCTGGAGCTGGAGGACGAGCGCGTTGTCCGGGCCGTTCCGTCTATCGGATACGTCCATCGCGGACTCGAGAAGCTGGTGGAGAAGTGCGACTGGCAGCAGATGACGTACGTCATGGAGAGAGTGTGCGGCATATGCAGCTTCGGACACGGATACGGATACGTGAGCGCCATGGAAGGGCTGATGGACGTGGAGGTTCCGGATAGAGCCAAGATGCTCAGGATCCTTTTCCTCGAGCTGTCGAGAGTTCACAGCCACCTGCTTTGGCTTGGCCTTCTCGCGGACGGCATGGGATTCGACAGCCTCTTCATGCGCTGCTGGAAGATAAGAGAGAAGGTGCTGGACATATTCGAATCGATCACCGGAGGAAGAGTCATCCTATCCTTCTGCAGGATCGGCGGGGTGACCACCGACCTCTCTGCGGAACAGGTGCGCATGATCGGATCCGTGATAGATGATATCGAGAATGAGATCAGGACCTCGTGCCAGGTGTTCATGAACGATGCATCCGTCAAGAACAGGCTGAAGGGAGTCGGACAGATCACCAAGAACGAGATGGCGGAGCTCTGCGGAGTCGGACCCACCGCCCGCGGATCCGGCATAGATAACGATGCCAGAAGGATGGATCCGACGTACGAAGACCTGGGATTCTCGCCTGTGCTGTACGATGACGGAGACTGCTACTCCAGATGCATGGTGCGTATAGACGAGCTCATCCAATCTCTCGACATCATCCGCAGCGCCCTTCGCAACCTGCCTGCAGGAGATTGCCGCATAACGGTCAAGGGGAATCCGCCGGAAGGGGAGTGCTCGTTCAGAGTGGAGCAGCCTCGCGGAGAGGCGTTCTACTATGTGAGAGGCAACGGGAGCAAGTACCTAGAGAGGGCAAGGGTCAGGACTCCGACGAACATCAACATCCCGACCATGGTGAGGATGCTTCAGGGATGCGACCTCCAGGACGTCTCCATGATCGTTATAACGATAGACCCCTGCATCAGCTGCACAGAGAGGTGATATTATGGGGATCATGAAAATGGGAGGAAGCCTTCTCTCCAATCTGACGAAGAGGCCTGCAACCAGGAACTACCCCGCCGAACCCCGTGAATATCCGAGTGCAAGTCGCGGCCATATCGATTTCGATCCGTCTGACTGCATTTTGTGCAACATCTGCGGGAGGAAATGCCCTGCAGGAGCCATACATGCGGATAAGGCCGCTAGAACCCTGTCTATAGATCGCATGCAATGCATCCAATGCTCGTATTGCGTAGAATCCTGTCCGAAGAACTGCCTGACCATCGTGCCGGGATACACTCTTCCGAATGAAACGAAGGTCACCGATACATTCGAGGTTCTGAAGAAGGAATAAACAAAAAGGCCCCTTTCCGGAGGGGCCGTCTTTAACCGCGATGCGCACCGAACAGTCAATAGCTTTTTTATACCGAATCGAAGAATCAACGGGCGATTGCGGGGGTAGCCCAGTGGCCTACGGCGCCGGTCTTGAAAACCGGTGGAGATTCTCCTCGGGGGTTCAAATCCCCTCCCCCGCGCCAATTCATATACGTGCTCTGCATCGATGCCTCGAGACAGACCGGATGATGATAGATTCAGGCTGACCGATGATGAGCCCTATGAGTCCTGACGGTGTCTCAGCTCTCAGAGTATTCCGAACGGGATACGAATCCGATGAAATCGGACAGCTTCATGCCGTCGTTCCAGCGCATGATGTAGAACCCGTTAGATGAGATATCCATCTTGGGGATGCGCCTGTACAGCACATCGTTGAATCCTCTGTACCTCTCTTCGGTGGAGATCGTGAAGATACGCCACGGATCCCCTCTGCGGGCCTTGAGGCGGTACGCGTATATCGGCACCAGATGGGAACGGGAGCAGTGTAGCTTCATCTGCTCCACCTGTTCCGTCAGCCTCTGGTTCTTGCTGAAGTGGATGACCTCCTCCGCCGAGCTCTTGACCTCTATCGGGCAGGAGAAATCCCACCTGAGCGCCAGAAGATCGACGCCCAATGAACCGGCAGCCCTGATCATCATGAAAGGCTCCGCGGTGATGCTGAGGTAGTTGGCCTTCTCGATCTCATCGCAGGTCTTGATCATCTTGGCGATGGCCTTCTCATCGCCTGAAAGAAGGGCCTTCAGTTCCCTTTCGTAAGCATCGCCGGGTGGTGCCATCTGATAACCGGAAGCGATTCTGCGATACCGTATATAAATGAGACCGGGGGGTCGGTGAAAACCCCCTCGATCGTGCTTGAACCCGTAGACGACGTGGACGTCGCTGATATCGATACCCGTATCTTTGAAGATCGGATCCACGATCCTAGTGCTCTTCACGACGTAGTTCGAGTGATCGGCCCTCTTCATGATGCAGAGCGTGCCGTTCGGAACCGAATCAGCGATGAGCCGGAGCTCTTCCTTGCGGATGCAGTCCCTGCTTCCCGCGATTACCGATACCGGGCATGAGATTACACCGAGATCGGCAGGGTCGATACTGGGTTCGACCAGCATCATGCGGACGCGCGGATCGCCCCCGTGCCTCAGCTTTGTCCACGCCATGCCGACGCCCTTCAACGAATCAGGGGACAGATTGGGTCCGCAGAGGAACAGCCTGGAAGGTATCTCCGGATGAGCCATCGTCATGAGCATGGCCGTTATCGCGCCGTCGCTGAATCCGCAGATGATCGGCTTGTCGATCTCCAGCTTCCTGATGAAATCGTAGAGATCGTCGGCCATGTCCGAATAATGGTACTCCCCGTTCAGCGGAGGCGAGCTCTGACCGTGACCGCGGGTGTCCGGGAGATAGACGGTGAACACCTGCTCCAGATAATCCACGGCACGGTCGAAGATCGTATGGTCCTCGCAATTGCCGTGAAGCATTATGAGCGGGGGCGAGTGCTTCTTCTTCGCCCTAATCTCGTAGTAGACGGAGATCCCGTTGGTGGTAACCCTCATCGTTCGAGAATGAACCGATATTCGATTTAAAAGTTAGGAATGATGAAATCGTTTGGACGGAGGAGGCGCGAGCCCCCTCCGACGGTTTCAGGGAGAGAGTCTGGAAGGATCGCGGGGGAACAGGATGACCTCTCTGATGTTTGGGAGGTCCAGCGCCTTCTCGAGCAGCCTCTCCACGCCGATGCCCCATCCTCCATGAGGAGGCATGCCATATCTGAAGGACTCCAGATAGAATCCGAAATCTGCCGGATCGAGACCTTTCTTCTCCATCCTGGCGACGAGGCGGTCGTACCTGTGCTCCCTCTGGCCTCCGGAGCATATCTCCTGGCCGCGATAGTCCAGGTCGAAGCTGAACGAGTAGGGGGTGCCGTCCTTCTCCATGATATAGAACGGCTTGGCCTCCTCCGGATACTCCGCTATGAAATAGAGGTCCTGTCCCTTGGCGCACATGACCTCTCCTACGGCCTTCTCCCCCTCGGTTCCGAGATCGTCCCCATCTTTCAGAGGAAGTCCGGCGTCCTGGGCGATCCTGAGGCATTCCGCGTAGGTGAGGATGGGATACGGCCTGGGAGGAACGACGATCTCCTTGCCTATTGCCGCGAGCTGGGCGGCACCCCTCTCCTTCAAGCCTGTGAGGACATGATCCACGATCTCCTCGATCATCGCCATGACCTCCTCCTCGTTCTCGATCCATGACATCTCGCCGTCGAAGGAGATGAACTCGGTCACATGGCGGTTGGTATTGGACTGCTCGGCACGGAACGCCGGACCGATCTCGAAGACGCGATCGAGTCCGGTGGACATCAGGATCTGCTTGTACAGCTGTGGGGACTGCGCGAGATACGCGGGCTTGTCGAAGTACTGGACCCTGAACAGCTCGGCGCCTCCTTCGGCACCGGCGGCTCCGATCTTCGGAGTGAAGACCTGCGTGAACCGCTCGGAGCGGACGGCCTCCTCGATCAGCTCCATCATGAGCGATTTCAATTCGAAGATGGCCCTTATCTCGGGCTTCCTGACATCCATGAACCTGTGGTTGAGCCTGGTGTCCATCTCCACGTTCACCTTGTCCACGACGCCCAGAGGCAGCGGGACGGCGGCCTGGGAGATGACCTCGGCCGAAATCGGGATTATCTCCCATCCTGTGGCCGTCTGGTTGCTCTCCTTCACCTCGCCCTTCAGAGAGATCACGGATTCACGGGAGAGTCCAGTGAGCATGGAGAAGAGCTCCGGATCGATCTTCTTCTTCGGCATGGTGATCTGATAGAGACCGCCGTTGTCGCGCATGGTGATGAACGAGATTCCGCCGAGATTCCTGATGTCCTGGACCCATCCGCCGACGGATACGATCCCGTCGCCGACCGATATGTCGGTCGACCTCTTCACAATGGTCATGCTTTCACGGAAGGTCGCGATGTAGATAACAATTGGCTTGTCCCCTCGCTCGATGTTCTTTATAGGTGAACCAGATGGGGATGCCATGGAGATACTCTCGCCTGCCGGAACCCCAGAAGGTCTGGCGGCTTCCATCAAAGGCGGCTGCGGTGCCGTGTATCTGGCCGGCAAGAGCTTCGGCGCCCGTGCCTTCGCCGGGAACTTCACCGACAGAGAGCTCGAAGGAGCCGTCGCATACGCCCACGACCGCGGCGTGAAGGTGCATGTCGCCGTCAACACATCCATCTACAACAGGGAGCTCGACGAGGCCAAGGCGTTCGTCAGATTCCTCCGCGACATCGATGCGGACGCGGTCCTCATCCAGGACCTCGGGCTGCTGGATGCCGTCTCCGGGATCGATATCCCCAAGCATGCATCGACACAGATGCAGATCCATTCCGTCGAAGGACTGGAATGGTGCGAGGAGCACGGACTCCAGAGGGCCGTGCTGGCCAGAGAGCTGACCTTGGAGGAGCTGTCGCGCATCGTTCCCGATTCTCCTATCGAGACGGAGGTCTTCGTCCAGGGGGCCCTCTGCTACTGCATGTCGGGCGGATGCCTCATGTCCAGCCACATGGGCGGAAGGAGCGGCAACCGCGGCTCGTGCGCCCAGCCCTGCAGGAAGAGGTACTCGCGTGACGGAAGCAGCGGATTCGTTCTGAGCTGCGCCGACCTCTTCGCCGCCGACAGGATATCCGAGCTCAGGTCGATCGGCGTCGATTCGCTGAAGATCGAGGGGCGCATGCGCTCTCCCGCCTACGCCTACCTGTCCACCAAGGTCTATTCCATGGCCGAGAAGGGGGATACGGGAGGGGAGTACGAAGAGACCCTCGCCCTTCTGAGGACCGTGTTCAACCGCGGAGTGTCGCACGGATATCTGGACGGGGTCGTCTCCCTCGTGCAGCCGCTGTTCCCGGACAACCGCGGATTCAGGCTCGGAACCGCGGAGATACGGGACCAGAAGCTCGTGAAGATGGACTTCTGCGATCCGATCGGAAGGAAGGACGGCATCTCCATCTTCGACAAGGACCGCAAGATCGGAGGATTCAAGATCGCGGACCTCGACCCTGTGGCCGTACCGTTCAAGATCCAAGACGGCACATACGACATCTACAGGACCTACGACCCCCGCATCGACGAGATAAAGAACCTCATAGGAAGGGCTCCGAAGCTCACCGGCAACACATCCCGCCACAATTCCGGGGACGCCGTTCCTCCCCGCAGACCGGTCTCCCGCAGGAATCCCGACAGATCGTTCTACGTCAGCGGCATCAAGGTCCTGGAATCGGTGCTTCCCTGCGCCGACAGGATCTGCTTCGAGTACGGGCCCCGCTTGGATGAGGCGGCGGAGATATGCAGGACCTCCGGCAAGGAATGCGTCGCCATCCTTCCGCGGTTCGACTGCGAGGATTCCGCGTGCTTCGACGGACCTGTGATGGTATCCAACCCCTCGCAGCTCCGCAGATTCAAGGGAAGGCGCGTGTACGCATCCTCCGTCATGAACGCGTTCAATTCCAGATTCCCCTCGGACGTCTATCAGACCACGCTCTCGGTCGAGCTGTCGAGGAACGAGGTGTCCGATCTGGTCGCCAGATATCCCTGCAGGACCGAGGTCATGGCGTTCGGAAGGACCGAGCTCATGTACTCCCGCGATCCTGGACTGGGCAACGGCTCCATCGAGGATGACGACGGCAGGGTGTTCCCCACCTATGAGGATGCCCGCGGATTCTCCAGGCTCTTGAATTCGACGGATCTGTTCCTTCTCGACAGCATCGACGAGCTCGGAGGCTCCGGGGTGTCGTCCATCGGCATAGACGTCAGGAAGCGTCCTCTCCAGTTGGCGAAGGCCGTCGCATCGTATTCGCGGAAGCCCGATCCCGCGCTCAGAGAGAAGATCCTCCAGATGTGCGGAGGCAGCTTCACGGACACCCTCTACAAGAAAGGACTTCGCAAGGAGCGATCGCGACGCGCACGACGCATGGTTATATACCATGCCCGTGCAGATGGATTCCATGAATGCAGACTGCTGCGGCGGCATGGACTTCATGGAATCCATGATCGCCCTGATGGCCGTGACCGTCGTCCTGACGGCGTTCATGGGGATGGTCGCAGGGATCTCCGTCGATCAGATCGATCCCGGCGACACGTTGGATTCGGCCAGATTCACCGGCGTGATCGAGAACGAACGCTTCTCCCCTTCCTTCATAGATTATCTTGCCGGGTATCTGGATTCCAACGGCCTGTCCGGTGCTTCGGTCTCGGTGCATGTGCCCGGACCGTTCTGCGCCGAACCGGAGGATGTGAGTATAGGTGATGTGGAAGTCCCCATCTCCTCCTGCGTGTTCATGAACATGGTGCCTGCCGACGACGGCAGATGCGTGCCCGGATTCTTCACGGTGACGCTATGCGGATGAACCGCGAAGGATTTCTGGCGTTGACGGACGCTATGATCTTCATAGTCATCGTTTTCGCATCATGCTCGATCCTGGGGCTGCTCCATGCGGATTCGCCTGAAGATTCCTCCGAACCGTCCGAGATGCTGACCGTACTGGAATCGACCATGGTCAGGATGTCCGACCTGACCGAGGGAGACGACACGCTGGTGCGCATCACCGATCTTCTGGCGCTGTCCACGATCAGGGAGGAGCCGCTGATCAAAGGATACGCGGACGATCTCCTTGCAGAATGGTCTGGCGGACATCGGTGCGGCATGACCGTGGAATACACGGACATCGGAGGGGTCGCCCATCGCGGAGAGTTCGGAGATCCGGTGGAAGCGGCGAGGGATTCCGCCACAGGAACGTACTCGGTGTCCACGGGGGGATCGCTGATGGTGCTTGTGATGCTCGGATCGCGATCCGATCTTCGATACGCGGTTGGAGAGATCGAGGCATATGGGAACGATATCGGAGGACCTGATCCTGCCGACCATGCCCCTCGCGCATCCGATCTCGCTGAACTCCGTCGCATCGTCACGGATGAGCCCCTCGGTATAGAACGTCACGGGCACGGAGTCCCCGCTATGGTCCATCAGAGAGCACGGGGTGCAATGATCGCATGTGATGGCGACAACTAGATCCGAGGGCATCCCCCCTCTTACGATCCCCATGGCGGCATCGATCCTCTTGATGACCTCCGCCTTCGCCTTGACATCCCCCATATGACCCGCGACATCTCCCGCCTTGATGTTGACCAGGACGAAATCGTATTCCTCCAGAGCATCGAGGGCGCTCCTCATCTTGGAGCTGAGGTCCGAATCGAGGGATCCATCGCATGCGCCCGGAAGAGGATAGATGTCCAGGCCGCAGACGCCGCATACTCCCTTGACGACTCCCACAGCGGCGACGCATGTGGCCTTCATGGAATGCTTCTCTGGAAACTGCTCTATCGATGGGAAGCCGCTCGGTCCTCTGGGAAGCAGCATATCGGCGGGAAGAAGGCCCGATGCGATGCGCTTCCGATTGATGACGCTGCCTTTCAGCCTCGAACGGGCCTCCTCAAGGAAGGAGTTCACGATATGAGCTGTGAACTCGGCCTCATCCGATTCGTCCAAGGGCCTGCATGGCTCGATGCAGGATCCGGCCGGCGTATCTATATCGGAGACGTGAGGAGACAGCCCGTCCCCGTTCAGAACCAACGCCGCCCTGTATTCGGTGCTGGCCCTGACATTGCATACGACCCCGTCGATCTCTATCCCGTCGACCAGCTCTGCCAGCTGCTCCGTCTCCGGAGGCCTGATCCGCCCGGCTCTGCGATCGACGATGGTGCCATCGTCATGGACCGTGGCGAAATTGCACCTGAATGCGACATCGCCGGGCTGTATGTCCATGCCTGCCCCTATGGCTTCGAAGGCGCCTCTTCCGGTGTATGTCGCAAGGGGGTCGTAGCCCAGTATCGCCAGATGGGCGATGTCGCTTCCGGCGCGGACTCCGGGAGCGATGGGATCGCAGGTCCCGTTGATACCATGGGAGACGAACCAGTCCAGATTGGGCGTCCTGATGAACTGCAACGGAGACAGTCCTCTCAACTGCCCGCAGGCGCGGTCGCCGAGACCGTCCAGAACGACAATCAGGATCTTCTTAGCCGGGATCATCCGTCCTCCGTAGGAACAGCAGGTATTTTTTTGCGCCGTCAACGGACCTCGCATCCTGCTTATACGTGGTCCGGGATGCAACGGCGTGTATGCGGAGAACGGCGAGACGAGGATATACTGCGAATCGAAGGGAGATGGGGAGGCGATCCTGTTCATTTCCGGACTAGGGGCGGACCACGGCTTCTGGTCCAGGTCTACGGAGCTCTTCCCCGGATACCGTTCCGTATCGATGGACAACAGGGGGATCGGGAACACGGTATCTTCCGGGGCGTTCAGCATCTCGGACATGGCGGAGGATGCTATCGCCGTCATGGATGCGCTCGATCTGGATCGCGTCCACGTCATCGGATGGTCTATGGGATCCATCATCGCCAGAAAGGCCGCGACCGTCCATCCGGACAGGTTCCGCGACATGGTCCTCGTCGGAAGCTATCTCGAACGGCCTGCCAGAACGAGATATCTTCTGCGCGGCCTGTTCGATTCGCTGTGCGAGGGCAGAACCGACCAAAACACCGTGTTCAGGACGATCAACGCGTTCTGCCTCACGGAAGCGAGGTTCAGAAGATACGAATCCCAAGGAAGAGACGCGCCCCTGCCTTCCGAGATGTTCGATCCTGAAGGCCTCAGGATGCAGATGGAGGCAGGGGATTCCGAGGATCTCTGCGACGTGCAGGTGCCTCGGTCCGTTCCGGCTCTGGTCATCCACGGCGCCCAGGACATCATGGTCCCGCCCTCGGAGGGGCGCAGGACGGCCGTTGCGATGGGAGCCGAGTATGTCGAACTGCCGGACCAGGGTCATCGCATCCCTCTGTCCGCCTACTCTCAGATAGCAGACAGGTTCTTCAGGACGCATCCGGCAGGATGACACGGTCGCGGACGGCGTCTATCCTATCCGCGATGTCGGACCGTATTATGCGGGAGCAGGGCCAGCTGTCATCCATGTATGATATGAGCTCCATGATATCGACTCCGGGGTTCGTCAGAGCGAGATAAACGCGGCTCATGAACAGGGAAACCGAATAGGGGAAGTCGTCGCATATCTGAGGGCGGTCCTTCCAGATCGTGCAGCGGTTGTCGGGACCGAGGAACGCACAGGGATCGGTCTTCTTGAAGAGGAATCTGCCGTCCTTGGTCCGCACCAGATAGTCGTTCATGAACTCGAACAGAGGGATGCCGGCGGCCGTCGATACGCGATCTATCTCCTCGGGGCGGACGATGATATGCGGCTGATGGCAGCAGCGTCCGCACATCTCGCAGGGGAATCCCTCTCTGTAGCTCATGCAGACCTCATAGGCGAGATCGAGGTTGTGCTCCATCTCGGGACCGATGGCACCGAGCCCTTCGAGGATGTACTTGCCGCGATATACCGCCATCAGAAGCCACCAGCGATATCGACGAATCCGAGAAGGAAGCCGAAGATCCCCATGAAAAGCCCGATGCCGGAGAGGAGGACGTACGTCTTGCCTGCGCCCCTTATCCTGGCGATGTTGAATGAATAGCCGCCGAGGACGAGGGCCACGGCGCCCAGAAGAGCGGCCACGAGCTCGGTGTCGCCCAGCACGAGGCAGACGATCGAGAGCGCGCCGATGGCGAAAGTGGCGATTGAGAGCTGAACGGCCATGCTGGCCCTCTCGGGCCTGAACTCCATATCCAACCTCCAGTCGCAATTCTGACAGAACAGCTTGTCGGCGGGGTTCTCCGTCCCGCAGCGAGGACACATCATACTCCTCGCATCAGCGGCGCCGATATATGGATTGCGACCTGGATCTCGTGTCCCGGACCATCTCGCGAGGGTAGTTAGTTCTTATAGCTTCGGACCATCGCGCCATCGAGGATTCCGATGAAATACTGTGTGAACTGCGGGTCGCAGATCGACGACAAGGCCGTCATCTGTCCCATGTGCGGCGTGAAGCAGGCTTCGAACGATGACGACTACAGTATCCTGTGGCTGCTGATCAGCTTCATCATCCCCGTCATAGGCATCGTGCTCTGGATAGTCTGGAAGGACGAGAAGCCGGAAAGCGCCAAGATGGCGGGCTACGGTGCCTTGGCATCCATCATCGTAGGGGCTATCGCGACCATCATGTACTTCGTCTTCTTCAACGCCGTGATCGGATGGTCGATGTCTCTGTAAAGAGAAGCTGATAAGCGATCAGGAAGCGGGCGACACGGCCAGCAGCCTGAGCTCGGATCTCATACGTGTCGTGCCGAAGCGCGTCCTCTCCTCCACCTTCTGAGCGGAGACCACCTTGAACCCGTCGAAGAATCCGGCTATCTCCTCTGGAAGCCGATGATTGTACTCGATGACGGATCCCGACCTCCGCTCCTCCCTCATATCGCCTGGTGCGAAATCCCTTATGAACAGCCATCCGCCGGGCTTCAGCACCCTGCGGATCTCCGAAGCGGCCCGTGCCATGTCGTCGTCCGCCACGTGCTCGAGCACATGAACTGCCACGACGTAATCGAAGGAGGATTCGGGAGCGGGTATGTCCAGAACGCTGCCGCATAGGAAGGATGCGGAATCGCCGAACCTCTCCTCGCAGATGGATACGGCCTCTGAGGACGTGTCGATCCCCGTGACGTCGTATCCGAGACCGATGAGCGTGGAAGCGCTCTTCCCGGAACCGCATCCGATATCGAGAGCCCTTCCGGAACCGCCCAAGGGATCAGGAAGCCTGGTGTTGCCTCTCCAGGCGCGTCCGTTCGACCTGTAGAACTCGTTCCACGCATCCGTCTGATCCATCGTCCCATCATGGCGCTGCTGCGATTTAACCGGCGCGGCGCGCTTGATGTCTTTATATCCGATTCCTGTTGTGGAGAATCATCGAGAGGCTACAACATGGCGTTCTGGAATCCTAGGATCGAATGCATGCCCGAGAAAGAATTGAAGGATATGCAGTTCCATCTGCTGAAGGAGCTCGTATACAAGCTCTACTGCTTCAACACGTTCTACCATGACAGGATGGTCGAGCACGGGGTCCATCCCGACGACATCCAGTGTCTGGAGGATATCCGCAAGCTCCCGTTCATGTACAAGCAGGACCTCCGCGACAACTACCCGGACAAGATGTTCTCCGTGCCGCAGAACCAGATCGTCAGGTACCATGTGTCGTCGGGGACCACGGGAAAGCCCACGCTCGTCGCGTACACGCAGCATGATATCGAGTACTGGTCCGAGGCGCTGGCGAGATCGATGACATCCGCCGGAATCGGTCCGGGCGATGTCCTCCAGGTCTCCTACGGATACGGACTCTTCACCGGAGGGCTCGGGGCCCATTACGGAGGAGAGAGGGTCGGTGCTACCGTCCTTCCCTGCGGCACCGGCGGGACCAAGAGGCAGGTGGAGCTGATCCAGGACCTGGGCGTCACCGCCATCGCATGCACCCCCTCGTACCTGGTGCACCTCGGAGACGTCGCCAGGGAGATGGGAGTCAGCCTCAAGAACGACACGAAGCTGAGGAAGGCGCTCCTGGGAGCCGAGCCATGGTCCGAGTCCATGAGGGACTACATCCGCAACGAGATGGGGATCGAGGCCTACGACATCTACGGAACTTCCGAGATGGCCGGCCCCATGTTCACGGAATGCGAGTACAGGAACGGCATCCACATACCCGCGGACATCATGCTCGTAGAGATCATCGACCCTGAGACCGGGGAATGGGTCCCGGAGGGCGAGAAGGGCGAGCTGGTCGTCACGATGCTGAAGAAGGAGGCCATGCCGATGATCCGCTACAGGGTTAAGGACATCACCCGCATCATACCGGGGCAATGCCCGTGCGGTCGCACGCATCCCAGGATCGACCGCATATCCGGAAGGACCGACGACATGCTCATCATCCGCGGAATCAACGTGTTCCCTTCCCAGATAGAATACACCCTCATGCGCATCCCGGAGGTCGGAGGCCAGTACATGATCCATGTCTCCAGGGAGGGCGCCCTGGACAAGCTCATGATCGAGGTGGAGATCCGTCCCGAGGCCTTCAGCGACAAGATGGAGGACATGGACCGTCTGAAGAAGAGGATTGAAGCCGACCTGAAGCTATATCTCAACATACACGCCGACGTCGTCCTGAAGGCGCCCGGCACGCTGCCGAGGTTCGAAGGGAAGGCGAAGAGGGTAATCGATACGAGGTCGATCTGAATGACAAGCAAGACAATAACCCAACTGTCCATATTCATAAGCAACGAGCCGGGCCGTCTGGCCGGCGTGATGAGGACCATAAAGGCATCAGGGATCTTCATCAAGGCGTTCAACCTGTCGGAATCCGCAGAGTTCGGCATCCTCAGAGCCGTGGTGGACGACCCCGAATCCGCCTACGAGAAGCTGAGGAACGAGGGCGTCATCGTCCGCAAGACAGAGATCATCGCGGTCAGCATCCCCGATGCCGCCGATTCGTTCTATTCGGCGGCGGAAGCTCTCGGAAAGGAGGGCGTCAACATCGAGTACGGATACTTCTACTCGGGAGAGAAGGGCAGCGTCATGTTCTTCCGTGTCGACGACACCGGGAAGGCCGAGAGGATCCTGGAAGGCGCCGGGATAAGGCTGCTCGACGACGGAGAGTTCTGAAATGGGCAATCTCAACATCGCCGTTCTCGGATCGAAGGACTTCGCATCCAAGGTCGGGAAGAAGGGCACCGTCACGGACATGACCTTCTACGACCACAAGGCAGGCGGAGACTCTTTCACGCTCATAGAGCCGTCCAAATACCCTGAGAAGCTGTCATCTCTGTTCTACTCCGTAGCGATGTCCGAATTCGCCATACTCGTCGTCGACAAGATCGATGCCGCTCTCGGCGAGACCATCGTCATGACCGACACAATGGGCATCGACAAGGGATGGATAATCCTCAGGAACTACATACAGCCCGAGCAGCTGAAGCCCCTCATAGCGGGAACGTGCCTTGAAGGATACGAGTTCCGCGAAGAGGACCCCATCAAGCTCCGCGAGGAGCTGATCGCTATCGCCAAGGCCGACGGCAGACAGGCCGGAGAAGGCACGAAAGGATCCTGCCCCGTGGACAGCCATTTCAACGTCAAGGGAGTGGGCACCGTCGTCCTCGGATCCGTCATAGACGGATGGTTCAGGAAGCACGACAAGATGAAGATCCTCCCGTCCGGAAAGGAGGTCATCCTCAAATCGATCCAGAAGCACGATATCGATGCGGACGACGCCGTCAAGGGAGACCACGTCGGCCTCGCGCTCCGCGGAATCGAATCGGACGAACTCGACAGGGGGTTCGTGGCCACCACCGACCCCGAGGTCAAGATGAGCAGAAGGATCGAAGGGACGGTCTCGCTGGTGAAATACTGGCCCTCTCCTCTCAAGGAGGGCATGGTCGTCCATATCGGACACTGGATGCAGATGGAGCCCAGCAGGATCTCGGCCGTGGACAACGGCGACGACTTCCGCTCCGCCAAGGTCGTCTTCGAGCTCGAGAAGGATCTCATCCACAAACCCGGAGACAAGGCTGCCATCCTGTATCTGGAAGGCGGCAAGCTCCGTGTCGCAGGATCGATCGTCCTTCAGTGAAACCAATGCCCCCGCTGGGGGCTGTTCTTCTTCTTTCCTTCAATCGGAATCCGATCGGTCTTTCCTGACGGGCCTGTGGCGACCGCAGGAAGGGCAGACGCCGTCATCCCCGAAACGCTGTCCGCAACGCGAGCAGACGCCCTGATACGCCTCCATATAGTCATTGGAAGGCTGCGGCCTGGTGTATACGACTGCGAAGACGATCAGGAACAGCATAAGAGTAGACGATAGCACGCTCATGGCCATCAGAGCCGGGCCGTCGTTCGGATCATCGACATAGAGCATGACGGAATACCCCAATCCGATCATCAGCACAACAGTTCCGATCACACCGACAAGAGCCAATGACGATTGCTTCATCACATG
>ERZ808258.225-NODE-225-length-25815-cov-3.076825_pt1 | contig 25815 bp, 34 predicted proteins | sample MGYA00521280_ERZ808258 | MGnify/ENA primary metagenome ERZ808258 (study PRJEB31516, sample SAMN03275585) | gut metagenome | biome: mammalia-associated habitat; material: feces | host: Papio cynocephalus | place: Kenya | collected 2012-07-19 ...
AATAATGTTTGATAAGTAAAGATATGGTCATGGAATTCCATGACCATTGATATTTTTGGAGGTGAATGATGAAATATTCAAATCATGCACAATATATAAATGAGAAATGTATAGAGGTTCCTAGTGTAACTACTATATTAAAATTATTAAATAAGCCTTCATTATGTAAGTGGGCAAATTATTTGGGATTTAAAAGAGAAAATGTTGATAAAGTATTAGAAGATAGTGCCAATAAAGGTACTGAAGTACACTTTATGTTAAATGCTGTATTATTTAGAAAGCAATATTTATATATAAAACAAGAAGGAGTTTCAGATGATTATTTGTATATAGTATTGGGCAATTTCTTTGAATGGTTATCTGGACATAAGTTAAAGCCTTTTTTCGGTGAAGCTCCAGTCACTTGTGATAAATTTGGAGGAACTGTAGATTTATATTGTGAATTAGATGGGAAGAAGACAATATTAGATTTTAAAACCAGCAAAAATTTCTATTCTTCTATGTTCCTACAACTAGCAGCCTATACATATATGCTAGAATTGAAAGATTTTGAAGTTGAGCAAGTATGTATACTATTAGTGAATGATAAGATGTGTAAACATAGAATAATCAGAAGAGATGAATTGGATTTATATATAAACACATTTATACAGTTATCTGATTTATTCTATAATATATATGAGATAAATAAAGACTGGGGAGATTTATTAAAGAAATAGGAGGCAATGGAATGAAATTATTTTTTGATACTGAATTTACAGGATTGCATCAAAACACCACTCTAATAAGTATAGGAATAGTTGCTTTAGATGGTAGATATTTTTATGTAGAATTCAGCGATTACAATAAAGCTCAAGTAAATGATTGGATACAAGAAAATATAATAAATAATTTATTATATAATGATAAAGATACACGAAAGATATCATATTATGATACTGATGTAAATAATAATTATGTACCTTTTTATGTGTCTTTAAAAAATGAAACCAATGTTATCTTACATGAATTAAAACATTGGTTGCAACAATTTGATGGAGAACTTCAGATATGGTCAGATTGCTTAGCATATGATTGGGTATTATTCAACCAATTATTTGGTGGTGCACAAAATATACCATCTAATATAAATTATATACCAATGGATATATGCACATCATTTTATGATAAAGGAATTGATCCTGATATTTCCAGAGAAGATTTTATTGATAATGTAGTAGATGGTGATAAACATAATAGTTTATATGATGTTATGGTTATACGCGAATGTTATTTAAAACTATATCATGAAAAATTATAAATATATTATAAACGTATTGGGATTGCATTCTAATACGTTTATTTTTTCTATGTACCTGTAATCCACAAAATTTCAGTTCCATATTATAACGGTGAGCAATAAAAATAAATATAAAATTTAAGGAGGTTTCAATATGAAACAAAGAGTAAATAATGATTTTAAAAGATTTGAATTTGGTAAGGTTATGTACGTGTTTAGTTACAATTTATATGTATCACATCCAGAAGTATCTGTACCAGGAAGTAAAAAATTAGATAAAGAAAAAGCTAAACAACTTGACGGGTATATTGTAAAATTAGCATCAAATAAAGCAGTATCAGCATTCATGAAAGGTGTTATGGTTGCACCTCAATGGTGTTATCCAGCACCATATAGTTATGAAAAGAGAGCAGAACAATTTAACAGAAACCAAAGATGGAATCGTGCATCTCATTCAGGTAGAAGAGCCATCATCGGATAAACATAAATAAAATGCGTTAGATTAATTTCTGACGCATTTTATTTTTTTATATTTTTGATGAAACGTATAATTATATAATGAAATATTGGAGGCAATAGTATGAAATATAAAGGAGCGTTAATTGCAGATATACATTTTGGAGCTTTACCTATAGACGATCTATATGAAGAGCTCCAAATGTTTTTAAATTATATAGATGAAAAACCAATTGATTTTATAATAATTTTAGGAGATTGGTTTGATAGAAAATTAAATATGAATAGTAGAGATGCAAAGTTTTCTACAATAGCATTTGAAAGAATATGTCAAATAGCAATGAATAATAATATTAAAGTTAGAATGATTCAAGGTACTGAATCCCATGACAATAATCAATTAGAAATCCTTGAAATTCTAGCTAAGAATAAACAAATAGATTTTAAAGTATTTTATGAAGTTGGAGAAGAAGAATTATTCCCTGACTTCAATGTATTATATATACCAGAAGAATATATAACATCATTTGATGAAAAGTATGGTGAATATGTAAATAAAACATATGATATGATATTTGGCCATGGAGTTATACAAGAAGTCAAGTTTGCTGCTTATTTACAGCAAACTGAAAAGACAATGAAAAAGGCACCAATATTCAAAAGTAATATGTTGACTAATATGTGTTTGGGACCTATATTTTTTGGTCATGTTCATACGAGAGATGTGTTTCATGACAGAGTATGTTATGTAGGGAGTTATTCTAGATGGATATTTGGTGAAGAAGAAGATAAGGGATTTTATATGGTCAAATATGACACAGATAGTAAAGAATATAATGCCAAGTTTATAGTAAATGATAAAGCTAAAAGATATGATACAATAGAAATATATGATAAGGATACTGGATTTTATAAATTAGATAAAGAAGCTCAAATTAAATATATAATGGAGTTATTAAATAATTTTGATTATGATTTTATTAGATTACAATTTTATATTCCTGATGATTATTCAGATTATAATTTTTTAATTAGCATTCTAACAGAAGCATTTAGTAAATACAAAAATGTGAAACTTGATTTCAAAGTGAACAGTAAAATTAAATCAAGAAAACAAGTTGAAGAAAAAATAAATATTTTAATGGAAAGATACGGATTTATATTTGATAATAAGATAGATTGTTATAGTAAAATCAGACAATTTATAATAGAAAAATTTAATAAAGACATTTCAATAGATAAGATTAAAGATTATACAAATTAAATATTTGTATAGAACGGGAGGTGACGGTATTGTATGGCGATGATTCAGTATAATAAGACATTTAATTTAAAAAATACCGAAGAGAGTAAATATCCGATAAAATTTGATATAACAATGCTGAATGCAATGATAGGATACATTTATAAAGAAACTAATCAGGTGACAAAAAAAGCTTTATTGAACATGAGTAGATTGTTCAATAAAGTTGATGATGAGTTATATAGTGCAAATAGTAAAATGTATGCTAGACTTTTATTTATTAGAAAGTCATTGGATGGTATACTTAATGGTGGAATTGTTAATAGAGGATTACTTTTATCATATGCAAAGAAAGTTAACGAAGACCCAGACACAGAAGAGATAATTGAAAATATAGAACGATATACACGTTTAAATTATGAGGAAATTCAATTCATATCTAAAAGTGTGGAAGATAGATTGAAATTCATGAATATATATGCTTTTAAAGATAAAATATTTGAGACAGTTGAAAAATTAGATAGAGGTGATTATGATACACTTGAAGAAATAAATGAAGAATTAGTTGATATATGTAAACAAGTTGTATCAAATCATAGGAAATTGAAATTATTAGAAGATACAGATTCATTTTCATTAGATCAGGATACTTTTGAAGATACAGTATCTAAGATAATAAAGAGAATAACTGAAGATAAATATATACTTAGAACTGGTATTCAATATCAGAATGAAATACTTGGTGGAGGATATCATGGTGGTAGATTATATACTTATATGGCACTACCTGCAAACTTCAAATCAGGTATATTACTTAAAGCTGCTAGAGATATAAAGAAATATAATGCAGGTGTTAAAGTTAAGTCTGGTAAACAACCAACAATTTTAATGATAACTTGTGAAAATGATATTGATGAAACATTAGAAAGATTATTCTTAATGACATCATCAAATAGTGAATTGAGTAATTATTCTGCGGCTGAAGCAATAAGATTATTGCGTGAAGTTGGTGAAATGACAATAACTGATGAAAATAATATAAATATTGTCATTAGATACTTCAATAACTTTGCAATATCAACAGGTGACATAATCACAATGATAGATGATTTAGCAGATGAAGGCAAAGAAGTTATTGCATTAATAGTTGATTATCTTAAAAGAATTAGACCAGAAGATTGGTCGAATGAAGAGATAACACAATTAAAAAATGTGACGAATGAGTTAAAGAATATAGCTCATAATTATAAAATACCAGTAATAACTGCAATGCAATTGAATAGAGAAGCTGCTAAAGCAATAGACCAAGCAGCATTGAGTGGGAAAACGGATTTAATTCGACAAGCAGGTCGTTCAAATGTCGGAAGTTCGTGGACAATAGTTGAAAACTCTGATTTTGCTTGTATAATAAACTTAGAAGAACAAAAAAGCACGGGACAATTGTTCTTATCGTTTAATAGGGTTAAAATCAGATATTATAGAGGTGAGAGAACTACATTCTCTCATCCATTTAATGTAGAAAATCAAATGATGTTATTAGATGATGTAATGTTAGATAATACATTATCTGTGGATTATATTGGTAGTGATTTCTCTAATAGTGTTGATTTTGATGAATTACTTAATAAGAAAAAGAAAAAGAGTCAAGAAATTGAATATATTAGTGAAGAAGCAGATGATGGAATATTTGATTTCGGAAAATCAATTAATAAAATAGCATAGATGAAGTGGATATATTAACCCACTTCATCTATTTTATTGTCTACTTCTCTTGAATTTTTAGCTAGACTATTAGTTTCGAGAACTATAATTTCATTTAAATATGATACAATACTAGTTCTAAATAATCTTAATTTGCGTCTATCAAACTCAAGTAAAGAAGTCATATTATTTATTTTAAGTATTAAAGGTGCTAAATCTATATTATCATATAAATCAACACATAATTTTTTTGGTTGGAATCTATATTTAAGTAATTCATTATCAGTTAATTCAACTTCTTGTATAAACTGCTCTAAATCATCTATATACTTGTCAATTATTGAATATAAATTGATGACAACAGCTTGATTTGATGAAGTTGTAACTGTTTTTAAATGTAGCTTATCTGCAGAATATTGCTCTTGCTTTCCTGCAAATATTAATTCCTTTATTGTAGACGTATTTTTTAATCGATTGTAAGCCATACTATTCATCCTCCATTTTAGCTATCCAATTTGTTAGATAACCATCATTTATATTATTATCCATAAAAAGGACCATCATTGTAGTTCCTTTTGGTATTTTAGTTCCTGTTTGTACAGTTATTGTACTGCCTTCTTGGTCAACAGCTTTACTATATATAGGTTTACCTAAATTATCATATGCTGCATCAAATAATGATACTTTGATAGCATTGGATATTTCAACTGTGCCTTCTAAAACTATTTCACATTTTTCATCATTAACGAACATTGATGAACTTGTTTTTTCTTTATTTTCAACACAATAAGGCATAAGCTTATGAATCTTTACATATGCACTAGTTGTTCCAGGTAATACTATATCCTTAGCAACTGTGCAATACTCAACCATATTGACTTGAAAATCAGTAATTGCAGAGTTATAATTCTTATCCATAATATCATTCCTCCTTTATGAAATGTTTTTTTCAATAATTTTCGATTTCTTACAATACATATTATTAATTTATGAGAGGTGGTGACTAATTAATGGGTATCATATTAACAGATGAACAGGAGGCTTGTGCTAAAAAAGGTGTCAAATGGTTCAAACGAGGTTATAAACAAACATTTGAAATCTCTGGACCTGCAGGCACAGGCAAAACCACTATAGTTAAATATATAATAGAATTATTGGGATTAAATATGTATGAAGTACTATTTGTAGCATATGTTGGTAAAGCTGCATTACAATTAACTAGAAGTGGTGTTAATGGTAAAACTATTCATAGTACAATATATGATTTCCAATTAGAAACTAAAAAGGTAGATGGTGTACCTGTTATGAAGAATGGTAAACCTGTTAAATTTCCTAAATTTTCACTGAAAAATTCATTAGGACCACATATTAAACTTATAGTAGTTGATGAAGGTTCTATGGTTAGTGAGAATATAGCTTTGGATTTAGAGAGTTTTGGTATACCAATATTGGTACTAGGTGATTTACAACAATTACCACCAGTATACGGAGGACAACACTATCTTAAGAATCCTGATTTTAGATTAACTAAAATAATGAGACAGGCAGAAAATGACCCGATAATATACTTAAGCAAATTAGCATCAATGGGAAAACCAATAAAATGTGGCAAATATGGAGACAAATGTTTTGTTATTCCTAAATCAGCAGTAACTGATAAAATGTTAACTAATTCATCAATAGTTTTATGTGGTAAAAATAAAACTAGAGGTGATTTAAATAAATATATACGTGAAGATATATTAGGTATTAGACGTAACATACCTATGATAGGTGAAAAACTGATATGTCGACAGAACAACTGGGCAGAACAGTTACCTGGTATGGAAGATATATTCTTGATAAATGGATTGATAGGATATGTGCAAGAAGTTTATATTGAGAATTTTACTGGAAGTTCACTGCCAATTGATTTTAGACCAGATTTTGTTGATGATAAATACTTCAAAGAAATATTATTAGACTACAAACATTTATTTGCACCTGTTGGAACTAATAATACTAGAAGTTATTATGATAAATTTGAATTTGCATATGCAATAACAGTACATTTATCACAAGGGTCACAGTATGATAATGTGTTTTATTTTAAAGAAAGAATGGGATTTAGTGACTTCAGTAGAAAATTAGACTATACTGCAATTACTAGAGCTAAGCATGGTTTGATAATTGCAGTAGATGATGAAGAGGTGATGATGGTATGATTCCAAAAGTATTAGAGAAACAATTTAATAATGTTTCGGTTGGAAACCGTAAGTCTAAAAAGAAAAAAGAAACGAGAGAGGAAAGACTCTCTCGTATTGCACAAACTTATGGCTTTAAACACGGAAAAGGAAAAAGAAAAAGAAGAAGTAAAAAAATGGGAGGTTGTAAATAATGACATATGATCAATTAATGGATATAATAAATTCATTGGAAGACCCAAGTTGTGTACTGTCAATTATGTTTGGGTCAGGTTATAAATTTATATATGGTGGAAGTGGAAGAGAACATTTCGATATAAATAATAACATAGATAAAGATAAAGACTGTGTAACGTCACATATAGCGGACCAAAAAAATAAACCAGTAACTGTATATGGAGCAATAGCAGATATAACTCATATATTCGTAGCAGACGACCCATCACAAGGAGTTATCAATGTTGGTTCTGTTTTAAGATAGTGCAGAGTTTATAATTTCAATCATATATTATAAAGATGAATAAAAATTAAATATACATTTAACAGTATATTTAATTAATGAAATTTTAGGAGGTAATAATATGGCGAAAGATGGAAACAATAAAGTAGACAAAATTATAAATGAAGTCGAAGAGGCTGAAAAAGTCTTAAGACGTAAAAAGAGAGAGCTTGCGACTTCATGCGGACATAAGAAAAAAAGTGGTAAATTAAATTTAAAACCTAGTGAAGATGACCCAGGAATGTATATATGTAAAAAATGTGGTAAGGAATTTTCATTAGCAAGAATCAGTAAAAAGGAAGCAGTGAATGCTGCAGAAGTTATTGATTCAATGATTCAGCAAATAAAATGCTTTTCAAATGAAGAAGACATAGACGACCGAATCCTTAAGGATCTAGGAGCAATGTCTTGCTCACTAGAAACAGTATTAGACCTTTATAATAAGTGTCTAAAATCAGTGGGCAAAAAGGAAAAGAAAAAGAATAAGGACAAATTCGGAAGCTATGGATTCCAAGGTATGAGCTTCCTTAAGAAATAGTAGTAGTTTAATATTTACAATTTATAAAAGGTTATATGATTTCCATATAACCTTTTATTTTTGTTATCATTTTATATGTTCCACTAGTTAGTCTATCAATTTTTATAATTCATATAACAAATAAATGTAATATAAATGGAAAGGAGATTGTTATGAGCAAAAAAGAAAATAAACCAGATGAAAAAATAATAGATGATGTCATCAAATCGTTTGATGATGATAGAGACAAAATAAGAGTTGCTCCTTTAATGTATATATCCAGATTGGGTGTGAGAGGAGCAGTCCATTTATGTAAAGAAATAATAAATAACAATATAGATGAAGCAATAAATCCACATTCAGTGGGATTTGATATTCGTGTGAAATATTACATGAAAGATAATAGATTTGTATCTAAAGATAATGGTAGAGGATTTCCATTGAATGCATTAGAAAAAGTTTGCTGTAAAATGCAAGCAGGTTCTAAATTTAATAGGGAAACTGGTGGTGCAACTGCAGGTCAAAATGGTGCAGGGTTAACAGCTTGTAATGCATTATCAAAATATTTTAGTATTGAGTCATATAAATTAGGCGAATCAGCTAAGATAGAATTTATTGATGGTGAATTAACTCATAAACCAGAAATCAAAAAGATTTCAAATAAGAAACATGGTTCAATAGTATCATTTACACCAGATCCAAAATATATGGGTGAATGTACAATAGATACTAAAGAGTTAATAGACTGGTTATCTTTAGTGCAACACATTTTAGATAATAGAATAACAATACAATTTGATATATATGACAATGACGATAAGAGAATAGAATCACATAAGTTCAAAAGAAAAAATGGTATTGTAGACATAATAAAATGTCTAGAAACAAGTAGTACTAGTAAATGTGTTTCAGGAAATAGTCAAATGGATTTCGAGGAATTAACTAGAACTTTAAATGATAAAGGAAAAGTCAAAGAAGAATTGATGAAAAGGCAACTTAATATAGAATATGCATTTATATTAGACCCACATTTAGATGGTTATAAATCAATGTCTATATGTAATTATGTATATACAGTTGATGGAGGTCATCATATAGATGCAATAAAGAATGCGATATGTTATTTCTTAGCTGGAGCAACACGTGCTTCAATGACAGATAAAGAAAAAGAAAAATATGATATAACATTTGCAGATATAACACAATCAATGTTTGTAGTTGGGTCTTTATTGACAGATATTGACCCTGGATTTACAGGACAAACGAAAGAAAAGGTTGATAAACCAGGATTGGTTAAACCTATTCAGCATTTAGTTAAAGATTCTTTAGAAGAATACTTTAAACAAAATCCTCAAGTATTAAAGAAAATGGTTAATATAATCAAGATTAATGCTAAGGGTAGATTGGAAGCAAATAAAGTTAAGAATGCAGTAGTAAAAAGAGAATTTAGTTCTATATCAGAGTATTCAATTCCAAAATATACACCTGCAAATAATAAAGCAAAAGGTGCATATAGAGAAATACTATTAATAGAAGGGGATTCTGTTGGTGGTAACGTTGATGCTGCTAGAGATAAATGGTTTCAAGCATTATTTGCATTTAGAGGTTATCCTGAAAAGGTATTCTTATCTAAAGGATATGAATTATTAGCAAATGAAGAACTTAAAAATTTAATCAGAGCATTAAATCTTAGTGGATTGGGTGAAAAAGCTGACCCAAAAGATTGTAGGTTTAAGAAAATAATATTAACACCAGACTCAGATGCTGATGGTGGATTTATATTCTCACTACTATGCTCCATGTTTGTAAAGCATATGTACAGATTAGTAGAAGCAGGAATGTTATATAAATCATGTCCACCATTATATCAAATACAAGACAAAAAGAATCCATTTATAGTTAATAGAGAACAAATGATAAATGTATTCGAAAGAAGAATTGGTGATAATGTTAAAGTAGTTAATACAAAAACTAAAGTTATAATGGATAAAGCAGATTTTAAAGAATTCTTAATAACTAATAGACAATATTTAGAAGAATTAACAAGACTATCAAATCACTTTGCAGTAAATGCTTTACTGATAGAGTTCATATTATTTAATAAAAATGATAAGAACTTTGAAAAGAAACTTATTAAGAAATTCCCTGAAATGACAGTGGATGTTTCAGATATGAAAGACAGTATATTATTAAGAGGAATCATTGATGGTAAATATCAAATGATTTATATAGATAAAATCTTCAATAAAAAATGTAAAAAGATGATGAAGATAATAGATGCAAATGACCAAAAAGAATATTTAGTATTAGAAAAAGCATCTAAAGGTAAAGAATATAATGAAATTGGAGTATTGACATTGGGTCAATTCTTCCAAAGAGTCCAAAAATATTATCCAAAGATATCAGCTCGTTTCAAAGGGTTGGGTGAACTTTCAGCAAAAGATTTATGGGAAACTACTATGAATCCAAACAACAGAGTGTTGATACAATTAACAATGGATGACCTAGAAGAAGAAATGAGAAAATTCAATATACTACATGGAAATGCAGATGAAGAACGTAAGGCAATGGTTGCTGCGTTCCAATTGGATAGAGAATTCTTAGATAACTAGGAGGTAATATTATGGAAAATAAATACTATTATTTTGATTTAAAATATTATGAAGATGGTGAAGTAATAGATTCAATCGAAGATGGTGTTTGGGTATATGGAATGACTTATTCAAGAATATACAAAGATCCAAAATTGTGTCTCAAATGAGGCACAATTTGGACCTAAAGGTTTTGTATATGAAGTTGAACCTTTAGCAACAATATATGATAGTGAAATTCCACACCAATATTTGTCTTCATCAATAAAGATATTGAAGATGTGTGATGAAATAACTTGGATGTAGGAGGATATTATGAAATTGGTGAATAAAGTTAATGAAACGATTGGTATTATAGGTGCTTTGATATACTTTGGAGTAGCAGAGATAAGAGGATTGTTTTGTAAACACGAAGAAACAACTACAGTAACTAACTTTTATGGGGATGCAATCAATACATTTGATTGTAAATCTTGGAGACGTTGTAAAAAATGTAATAAAATAATAAAATCAAATGAACTTGACCCAGAATGTGATAAAGTGAATATTTGGTGGGAATAATCATAATTAAGGAGGTAATTATGAAGAATAAAGGTAAAGAAAAGTACACCGATTTTGACAAAAATGTAATACAGGATAATATAGGTGATGCATGTACTGAAGCTACAAATGTATATGCAGCTAATAAAAATAGAATGCGTCATATACCTTTATTGAATGATGGTTTATTACCAGGAGAACGTAGAGCAATATATGCCATGATGTTCGATAAAGATTTAAGATATGACAAACCATATAAAAAGTTACCTTCATCAGTGGGTGCAGCAATAGAATATCATCCACATGGTGATGGGAATATAGTAGACACAATATGTAAATTAGGTCAACAATGGAAGAATATTCAGATACTGACAGACATACCGGGTAATAATGGTAGTGAAAAAGGTGATGGTCATGCAGCTTCAAGATATCTTGAAGCTAAGTTGACTAAGTATGCACATAAGTGCTACTTTGAAGATTTCTATCCAGATATAGTGGATATGAAACCTGCATATAATGGTATAAATATGGAGCCAGAATACTTACCAGCTAAGTATCCTCATGTATTATTTAAACCAACTTATGCAATGGGATTTGGATTGATGTCTTCTATACCAACTTATAACTTTACTGAAGTATGTGAGTTTGTGATCAAATTAATTGAAGACCCAACTTATGACAGAATATTATATCCTGATTTACCAACAGGATGTGATGTAATAGATGATGGACAATTTGATGAAATAAGACGTACTGGTGAGGGTAAATTTAGAATGAAAGCAAGAGTTAATGTTGATGAAGAAAATAATATAATTTCGATATCAGCAATGCCTTTAATGACAAATTTGAATGCAATAATCAAACCAAAAGATGTTAAAGGTAAACAAGATTCTAAAATAATATCTTTAGTAAAGAATGGAGATTTAACAGGATATAAAGATATTCATGATAAATCTACGTTCCAAACAGCAGGTATAGATATATTATTCAAAGAAGGTACAGATTTATATGCAAACTTATCTGTATTATATCAAAAAGGTTTAATCATAAAGACATTACCTATAATAATAAAATGTGTAACTGATGATTATGAAGTTCATAAAGACCCAGTTCCAATAAGACAATTATTATTAGAATGGTTAGACTTTAGACGTGACACTAAAAGAAGAGAAGTTAATAAAGGTATAGTCAGAAAAGAAGAAAGACTTCATATATTAAAGACATTGATATTCATTCTTCAAGGTAAGAATGGTGAAAAGACATTAGAGATAGTAAAGAAATCAGAAACTAATAAGGAAATTCAAGAGAAATTAATGAAAGCTTTTGGAATAACTTCATTACAAGCATCTTCAATAGCAAGTATGAGAGTAACTGCATTTAGTAAAAGTGCTTATAGAAGTTACAAAGAAGAATATGAAAAGCTTGAAAAAGAAGTTAGAGATTTATTAAAGATTTCTAAATCAGCAAAGAAAATAGACAAAATAATTAAAGCAGAATTAGAAGAAGGAATTAAATTATTTGGTTCTGAAAGAAAATCAAATGTAGTGACATTTACAGATAAGAAAATTGTTAAAGATACTGACCATTTATTAGTGTTTACGTATTTTAACAAAGTTAAGAAATTATCTAAGGATGTTGAATCTATTGGACATTTTGACCAAGGAGATAGACCAATAGAAGTATTGAATATAAACAATAAAAAATCTATCTTAATATTTGACCAAATGGGTAAAGTAAATAAGTTAGATGTTGTAGACATATTATCAACTGATATATCTAATACAGGGACTCAATTATCAGATATGATAGATATATGTGGTAAGATGATTAAAGTGATACCAATGCCATCTAAAGAAGAACAAGCTAAGTTGAATATGGATAATATATTTATAATAATGCTAACTAAAAACGGTTTAATTAAGAAAACTGGTTTTAAAAACTTTATAAATATAAAGAAAGATTTAACTGCAGCAGTTTTAAATGATGGTGATGAAATAGTTGATGTTAGACTTATTGCAGGAAATAAACAAATTATAGTTTATACAAATAAAGGTAACGGAGTTAGAATATCGACTAAAGACGTTAATGAAACAGGTAGAATATCTCAAGGTGTTAAAGCATTAGATTTGAAAGACGACCATGTTTTAGGAATGAGTGTAATAGCTAGAAATGACAAATATATATTTGTAGTAACTTCTAAAGGTAGATTGAAAAAATGTACTTTAGATACATTTGCTTTAATGAAGAGAAATACTTCACCTTTAGTGTTAGCTACACTTAATAAGAATGAAGTTATTGAAATAATTCAGTCTGCATCAGATAAAGATATCTACAGATTATATACAAATAAAGAGACGTATGATATTGAAATGACTGATGTTCCTGAGTTAACAAGATTAGCTCAACCTAAAAAGACAATACCTTTACCTGTTGGTGATAATATAATAGAAGCAAAATTAATTGGTAAAAAATAAATGAGTGGAGATTTATTCTCCACTCTATTAATTATATGGGAGGTAATATTATGAAAAGTAAAAAGGATAATATAAAAATGCAAAGAGTTGTTAATTTTACATGCGATGAAAAAATAGCTGATTCTATAATAAAATTACATGACAAAGGATATTATACAGTTTTTAGTTGTGCAGCTCATGAAGAAGATGAATTTCCAGCACCATATATAATGTTTGATTATATAGCAACAGTTGGATTTTCAATGATGATTGAAAAAAATGAAGCACCAATAAATTGGGAAGCTGAATATCAAATTGATGAATGCACTAATATGCCAATAAATTATACAATAAGAAGACATTTCACAGAAGAAGAATTTGGAAAATATGGTGGTGTTGGTGTATTAATTGATATCGCAATGGCAGAATTACAATTATGGATTTTTACTTTACCTGACAATCCTTTTGACATTTATACATCAGGTACTATTAGAAAAGTATTCGAAGAATAACAAAAAATCAATAGAAAGATTTAAGGGGTGATTAGTATGGATAAAAAAATAATTCCAATTACTAAAGAACAATATGACTTTGCAATGAAATATATTTCAGACCCAATATATAGGGATAAAATGATTTATCCTTGTAGCTGTTGTGAGTCTGAAACAGACGATTGTGAAGAAAATTGTAATCTTATGAGACAATACGAACAAGACGTGAAGGAAGCTGAAGAAAAAGGAGTTGATAACTTAATTAAACAGTTTCGAATATATGCTGATTTATGTCGTAAGAAATTTGATATTGAAGACCAAATGGAAGAGCAAGCTCAAATAATAGATAACACATTCGATATATGTTGTGATGAATAATTAGGGGGTTAAATTATGAGTAAAAAATTCAATGCTGATAATTACAAACAATTTGCAAAATTATATAAATCATTTCATACTTTTGGTTTAATACCAAAAGAAATATGTAGTGTACTTTGTAAAATATTTGGAATCAACAAAAGCAGTTATTATAACTACTTAAGAAGATGTAGAGACAATGGTCAAATAGACACAACTTATGAGGGTGAATGTGAAAGAAAACACAAACGTCTTCTAAATAAAGACGAAATAAAACCAGATGAAGAAATAAGAGAAGCAATACAAGATTTTATAAGTGATGAAGTGACAGCAGTAAAAATAGATGCATCATTAGATGATTTAGTTAACTCAGATGAACCTAAAAAAGTTAAAGCTGCTATTAAACAAAAACAAGGTGACGGATGGGTTGAAATAGGTGATATAATAGGTAAGTCTCCTTTTGAATATCCATCAAAAGGGAAACAAATATCTTTATTTGACAATGTGTTGAAAGATATACCTCCAAGAAGCCCATTTAATTCAAATACACCTACAATAATAGATACAGAATATAATTTATGTTTTAGTAGATTATTAGTAGCATTTAATAAATATTATGTTGCTGATGATATGCATTTACTAAATTATGGTCTGTATGCATACTTTATTGATGATGGCACTAAAGACCATTTAATAGGTGACGTAGAAAGATTTGCTGGAAATATGATAGATAAAAATCTAAATGGGCCAGATATGGTATTTAAAACAAATGAGATTAAACGAGATAAGAAAAAACCTATGATGTTCGACAAAGATGGGGAACCAATTAAAAACTTTGTAGTTTTACGAATAGTTAAAACTGAAAAGGAAAAAGCATATACACAAATAGAAGAATTACACACTAGATTTGATGATGATGGATATAAAGTGTATATGATTACAGACTTTTACAGTGATTTTGGTAATATAGTGAATAAACTTTCTATGAGCCAAGATGTTATTAAAGGATATATGGTTGATGAACCATATTATGTTGGGATAATTCTAGTTGATGGTTTACACAATACATCACAATTAAATGATTTAAAGAAAGGATTTAGTTTATACTCTGAACCTGCAATAATTGCAGTTATGAAAACAAATAAAAAAGCAATGGATTTGTTTAGAGAGGTAATTATAGATGGTGAAAGATATGATATATCTAAATGTGGAAAATCATTAGATAAAGTAAAATCTGCATTAAAAATTTGTGACAGAGTTTTAATTGCAACTACAGATGAGCTAAAAACTATAAGTACTGAAATAGTATTGGAATAAGCATGGAAAGAATAGACTTCGGTCTATTCTTTTCTTTTTATAAAACAATTTTATAATTCAATATAAGGGGTGATAAAATGTTTAAAAATTTTTTCAAAAAGCTTAAAGCTAAACGAGAAACAGATGATGAGCTGTTCGAAAGAATATATGCATTATCTGATGAAAGTGAATTAGATCCACAAGTTGCTTTAAAAGAACTTCAAAGATTCTTTCTTGGTAAAGATTGGTATGTAGTTGACCCAATGAATCAAAAGCAATGTAATGTATGGATAGTTCATGACATCGAAAGATTAAATTTAGATAGAAGGAGAGATAGATAATGACAGCTAATAATACAATATTAAATAAATTATATCCTTTAGTCGAAAACAATTTAAAATCAACTAATTACGATAAATTAACCTTTCAAGTCATTGGTAAATTTATAGATAAGAATATGCAGTTATTATCTACTTCAGGACCTTGTTATAGAATAACAATAACTGATAAAGATAAGAATGATTTCTATAGTGCAATAGGGTTAAATGAAACTTTAATTAAAGCTGCATTAAAAGAATCTAATTATATACAAAATTCATGGGCAATAATGATGAATCCATTCTATACTGCTTGTGCAACAGCTATTCGTTATTATATAATCAAGCATAAAATGGATAAAGCAAACATGATTTCATTTTATTTATGTATAGGGATGTATCCATTAATTCATCATAAATATTTTAAATATAATTGTAATGAAAATATAATGAATTATACAATATCTCATTTATCACTTAAATATAAATATAAACAATTAAAATCACTATATGCTACATTACAAGATTTAGCTGCTGTTTGTACTAAAACACATGAAGCTAGATTAAAAGTGGGAGCAGATGTTGACTTTACTAAATATATAAATGATATGCATGCTAGATTGAATGATAATCTTAAAAATGTTGCCGTTGAATATTATAAGAACCATGAATCTGGCAATTATCTAAACGTGGAAAGTGATAATATGGATGAAGATGATTACAGAGAAGCAGATAATTCAAGTTATGCAGTAGAAAGAATAACTAATCAAGTTGGGACTAAGATAGCAATGAATGGTCCGAATTTAAGATTAGTAAGTCTAGCTGCTAAATTATGTGATGTATCTGTAAATGAATTGAGAAATATTGCATATAAGATAACTAATGAAGATAACTTACCTGAGTTTAAACAGATGGTTGGTTATTTAGTGCAGATATTCATATTTGATATGCATAAGAGTGTTGAAAAGATAAAAAGTAGGGATTATCTAACAACTATGTTGGAGATATATAAGAAAACTAATAATAAAGATACTAACTTAGTTGGTGTGAGAAAAATATTGGATAACTGGTTAGTAGAAACAGGATTGACTAAGAGAATAACAAGACCTGCAACTTTAAATAGTTTTAAAAAAGCTATGTATTTATTTACAGCACTTACAATACAAGATAATATGTAGAACCTTAATTGGTTCTACATATTTATTTTTATAAACTGTATAACCTAATAATAGGTAATTGAAATACATTATATTTTCAATTATATATTATATTAATGAATTAAATCATATATAGGTTTCCTCGTTAGTGAATAATAGTAGTCACGCACTATTATATTGCAAGGGGTTTAACTAGCACGGTGAAAGAATCTAGAACGCTGTATGTAAACACTTATATATGTGCCTCGTTAGTACATCATAATGAAGACGTGATAACATTATGATTAAAATGTGCAAGGGGTTTCACAAATAAGTTATATTAAAAAATATATTTCATATAACTTATTAATAGAAAAAATAAATTCATTAATGAATTTATTGGTGTGCTTCACTTCCGTTGAAAGATCGGATAGGAGGTTGGCGAAAGTATATCATTTATATTAGTAGGCACATAATCCAATTATGAAATTAAGCTACGTACGTGTAACAGAAAAAGCGTTATGTGTATATTACAGTGTCAATGATGCGAGGAGGTTATGACGGTAACATCAATAAAAAATGATGTGGTCACACATAATCCGTTGAAATATTGTAGCTACACACCATTATAAAATATACCAACAGTTTATATATTTACGAATATATGACTGGGGAACCAAACTATATTGTGTACCCTTTCGATAGTCTAAATATTGATTCCACTTAATCAATATTATTAGGCAAGGAAGCGATAGTATATAATATAACCCCCTAACTTCAAGATACTTCGTCCAGGGTGTTGTTGGATTACTATGTAATCTAATGTAAAAGAGGCCTTGATAAGAGTCCGCATCGCATTAATTGTGGTTAATGTAAAGTAGTTAATGGTGCAACAGGGCAAGGGGGTCCCAGGCATATTTTATTTTTATAATACATACATATATGAAATATATGATAATATTTATCATATATTTCATATTTAACATAAAAGGAGGGAATTAAAATGAAATGGGAAAAATATATTAAAAAATTTAACGATGAATATGATGAAGAAAAATCACATCATAAAAAACAAATCTTACGAATTAAAAAAGAAATAGACAGAAATGTTATATAAATAATTTGTATAAAGAAATGACAATTGAGCATTTTTTAGAAAAAATAGTATTGAATTTCAATAAAGAAAATAATGACCATGTAATGCGAAATAAAATTATGTCACATGGACGTAGAGTATATAAAAATGCAAAAGTTATAATTGATGATTTGGAAATGAATCATGGTTTTACTTTATGTGAAGAAGATAAGAGATATTTGTTTTATTCTTGTATATTTCATGATATAGGAAAATTATATTCATCATCAAATCATGCATTATATGGCACTTTTATGATGGAGTATATATTAACAACATTAAAAATTGTTGATGGTGATAAATTATATAAGGTATTAGAACCAATATTATTCCATTCAAATAAAAATAAGCGTAAAAATAAAATAAGTTTAAATGCAAAGATATTACGTGACAGCGATTTGTTTGATGAAAATTGCGGTGAATCTTTATTTCGTCTACTATTAACCAATATAAAAAATAAGCAAAGTGATTTTAATACTATTGATTTTCATAGGTCAACTTTATTACTCAAAAATAAAATCAATCATTCACACAAATCAAAAATTATAGAAGAAATTAATATTGAAACGAATATAAAGTTGTATAATAATTTACTTTATAGTGCTATGGAACAATATTATGAATTTATTCAACCTTTTGAAGATGAACAGGATGATATCATAGGATATGAATATAATCATACATGTCATTATTTAGAATTTTAAGATAATACATATAAAGGATATGTATTATCTTTATTTTTTTGATTTCCAAACAATTTTGTAACTATAATTTATTAGGAGGGAACGTACAAATGGTAAATAAAGCTACACGAAATAAAATGGAAAAATTAATATATGATACATTTGATGCTTATGACCCATCAGGTACTAATACTGATAGATATAAAGGTATATTTAAAAAGATGACAGATAAAGAATTCACTAAATTTTTTGATGAATTCTTTAAAAATGAAGATGAGTATCTTATATTAGATATCGTTGATTATGAAAATAATATTACTATAGAAAATATAGAAGCTGCAGCTGATGTGTTAGGAATACCTTTATTTGAACATGTTATAATGCCTTCTAAATCTCCTGACCCTAAAAATCCTATAGCCACTAAATATCCAGTACCAGTAGGTTATTGTCATATAAAAAGAGTTCAACAAATGGTACGTAAGAAAAATAGTACATCTACGGATTTAGGTGAACGTTCTGCATTATCAGGTCAGGTTACAGGACATGATAAAAACTCAAGAGAATCAGATGTTGAAAACTATGCATTAGTAACTTTAGGTGCAACAGAAAACTTAAGAGAATTACTTGGACCTAGAGCAGATGATATGGTTATGAAAGATGAAATGTATTCTGCAATAACTAATAAAGGTTATATATCAATAAATGATTTAACTGATGATGTTGTGAATAAAACAGCTTTAAATACAGTTGATGTTTATTTTTTATCAATGGGGATTAAAACTGATTTAATAACTAAAGATTTAGTTATTAAGAAAACTTTAAAATAAGACTAGAATTTGTCTAGTCTTATTATTTTTTATTTAACTCAATACAATAGATTAAGAGGTTTAAAAACACAAGGAGGAAGTGATAAATATGAGAATGAGTTATACTCCATCAGGAGTTTGTTGTAAAAAAATAGAAGTTGACGTTGAAGACGGTATATTAAGAGAAGTAAATTTTACTGGAGGATGTCAAGGTAATTTAAAAGCAATAAAAACACTTATAGAAGGAATGAAAGTGGAAGATATTATAGATAAATTAGATAATGTTACTTGTGGGGAGAAAGAAACTTCTTGTTCAATGCAGTTATGTAATGCTTTGAAAATGTTATTAAAATAAAAGTTCTAGGGAGGTAGAGTTATGATGAGAGAATCTGTAGTCTATATTTTAGAGGTTTACCAAGGAGAAAAAACACTAAAAACAATGTGGAATGTGGATGACTTTAAAAGTGAAAGAATAGTTGAACAATTAGCAAAAAGACTTGCATCAACTTATGAAAAGCAAGGTCATGAGTATGCAATATTTAAACAGACAACAAAAGCAATTAAATTCAATGTGAAACCAGAAAGATTGGAAAAAACTGTATAATGAAAAAAAGATATATAATAGTGCCTATATTAATAGGCACTATAGCTGTTTCCAGTTACACTATTCTTAAAGTCAAACACCTTGAAAAAGAAAATACAAATCTTAAGAATGAGCTACAAGATAAACAAGAAACAAAAACAGAATATAAAGTTTCAGTTGAAGACATTAGAGAAATTAATAAGGAGCACGCAGACTTAATTATATATGAAACTGATTATACTAATTATAATTTAGAATCCAAAGATTCGACTTTTTTAGTTGGAATAGATGCTAAAATGACAACTAAGTTTAAATATAAAGTGGGAATAGACCTTAGTAAATCAGAGATAACTGAATCTAATGGCGATATAACTGTTACAGTAGATTCAAATAATATACAATTAAAAGAAATTATAGTTTCTAGACCAAAATTGAGTTATGATACTAATTTTGTTTCAGCAATGAGGGGAAATAAAATAATTGATATTGAAATAGAATTGATGAAGAAATCATATGATGATATAGAAGAAATAATTCACGAAGAATTTTCTTCAAATAAGGAGATATTCAAAATAAATTTAAGAGATAAATTAGATACTATATACAAAATAGATAATGTGAATATAATAATTAAATAATTTAAATTAGGGGGAAGACAAAATGATAGCTAAAATAGCAGCTTTAATGATGGGAGTTACAGCATTGGCAACTCCTGTCCAACAACAAGATACTGACGTTGTGATACGTGCAGGGGAATATGAAAATAAACCAGGGAAGAGAATATATGTAGACCAAAACTTTAATGTTCCAGAAGGAATAGATTTGAGAAAAGATGAAGATGGTTATTTTATATCTGAATGGGATATAAATGTTAAATTAGCGACTAAATTAGCAGGTTATTTAACTGCTTATGGTATAAATACAGAATTACAAATATCGAAAGACAAGTCAGAAGATTTGAATAGTGCAGGAAGAATGGCTAAGGCTAAAAATCCTAAGATTTATTTATCAATACATCATAATTATTTTCAAAATGACTCAACTGGATATATTTATTTTGTGAATCCAGGTGATATGCAAAGTTATGCTTGTGCAAAAGCACTATCAAATTCAATTAAAGATAATCCAGGTAATTTACCTGAATGGGAAGTAAGAGAGCAAGAAACAAGATATATAGGGGAATTAAATGAGGAACCCGGAGATATCAATATGCTACTAGAAGCAGGTTTCTTCAGCAATGTAAATGAATTAGAAACAATTATGGATGATGAACAAATTGATTTTATTGCTAAAGAGACAGCTAAAGCTTTAGTAGACATAGTTGAAGATTATTATAAGGAGGAAATATAATGGAAAAATATTTTAAAGATACTGAGTATATTGAATTAACTCATGCTAATGCTATGAAACTTTGTGGTGAAAATCCACAATTTGTAATGAGTAGAAATGAATGGACTGGATATCATTTTATAAAAAATAATAGATATTATATGTTATTAAAACCATGTATATATAGAGAAGTTGGTGATAGACCGATTAATGTTATTTTAGATTGTGGTCCAGTAAACAGTAACTATGAAGAACTAAAAGAAAAAGTCTACAATATAGATGATATGGATTGGCTAGTGGCTTATAGAAGCACTGAAGGTCAATTAGCAGAAATTGAATCAATAACTATGGATTATTATTTATATCATAAATTATTAGATGAAGGTAGTATAATATATCCAATAGAGGTTGAAGCTACTGAAGTTGAAGATGAAGAAAATACAGAAGAACAAGAATAAATAAAGGAGGTAATTAGTATGGAAGAAAATAATGAACTTTCTTACGTTACTGAAGTTGGAGTATTCGGGTCTTTAGATATAGATGACCCAACAGTAATAGAAATGAAGAAAAAGAAAAAGAAAGAGATGGATGATTTAATCCAAGAAGCTATAGAAGAAAATAAAAAGAATTTAAAAGGTAAATAAAATAAATAAGAATGTGTGATTTTTCATACATTCTTATTTTTAATATAACTTCTAAGTATACAAGTAAAAAATTTGGAGGTTGATAATATGGAACAGAGATTATTTATACGACATATGATGAAGACATTAAAAAGTGTAGTATTAGAAAACAGAGAATTTGAATATAATATGCATAACGACCCGTCAACACTTAGTGTATTGGTTGCACAGCTACCTATTCTATGCAAAGATGATACAAATAATTTAGAATTTGACATGGGGTTTGATATAATCCGTTCAAATTATAAGATATATGTGTTATGTGGGTCTGCATATCAAGGTAAAAATGCAGTCATGGTTAAAAATTTAAAAACAGGTGAACTTATAGGACAGATTATAGATGAAAATAGAGAAAGAGGCACATATAATACAACTATTGAAATATGTGATGAAATAATTAGACGAAATAAAAAGGATAATAAAGGGTCCATATCTGAAATAAAAGTTAATGTAAAAAAATATAAAACACCTTATGAAAAAGCGGTTGAAAAAGGATTCATTGGGACTGAACAAGATTTTATAAACTCAGCACGAATTTCACCATTAGCAATGAATTTTATGCCACTGGCTTCAATAGATTGTGATACGTTTGAACAGATATGTGAACACAATTTAGAATCCGAATCTATACCTGAACCATCTCTATATAGTAATATGTATCAAGATATGATAGATTCAATAGATAGTGGAACGTATACTGAAAAATTATCAAATCTGAATGATAAAGGTTTTACAGCTAATATGACAAAAGTATTAGAACCATTAATGACAGTATTAGAAAAATCTGGAATAATAGAGTCAATTTCAAATGTAGATGAATTAGCGAATTTAGTTAGAGCTGCATTTTATGAATATAAATATAATGCTGAAGGTGTACTTAATTTTAATATTGATGTAGGTTCAATTGATAGTTTTTTACGAGGAACGCCAATGTTGAAACTTATATTGGGTCTTGAAGAAAGAATTAAACAACTTAAAGAATCTGGTAATAAATTTAATGTACGATCATTTAGAAGCACTATGCATGAAATATTATTGAGATTAAAAATGTCTTCTTATTTGATAGACCGTGTGGGGTTTGAATTATATATAACAAAAGAAAGAACTGTACAGTTATATGATATAACAACAGGTCATGAAAAATTAATATTATTTTCAGCAGATGTTAGTGGAATATTAGAAGATGAAGATTATAATATTCGACCATTCATTCCAATAACTGAAACTTCTGATAAATTAGCAGATGAATTGGCAATGTTTACTTTAGTTATGACTCAAAATCAATTATTCTTATCTAAATTAATTGAAATGTCTTTAACAATGGGTGACTTTTATGATATGGATATGATATTTAATTCCTCAACACAACCTGAAGAAAATGTTAATGGTAATGATATTAAATATATGAAACATGATGATTCAATATTTAATCTAACATTATTACAAGATTTTCAATTGAATGAGAATGAAATTAGAAAACGTTATAATCAAATCATGAATGATGATTCAGAAGATGATGATAATAAATAATTTGATATCTAACTAGTATGTAAAATAGAATAGAAATTTAGGAGGTAAATAAATGAGAGATATAGCTCGTTGGAAAGGTGAGATAAAAAGACAATTTTATGATGTTAATTCAACTGAAGTTGAGACACCTACAGTTGATTTATTATTATCAACTGATGGACTCAAAATAGAAAACTTGGATATGAAAGACCAAGTTTATATGTTTACTATGTGTAAAAAAGCAGTTGATACTTGGATAATAAACAATCCAGGTGACCCAGATCATGCGGTTAAAATAGTAAATGATACGTTAAAAAAATATCGCAATACAATTGAAACTACAAGCAATGACCAATTTGTGATAACTTTTAATGATTTTAGATAGAAAAATAATAAGCTATATTAATATGGATTAATATAGCTTATTATAAATTTTGGAGGTGTATCAATGTTAGTAAAGTTAAAGGACGGTGATGGTAATACTTTATGTAGAACTAAAATAGTCTTGAAAACTGATAAAGTCTTAGTTGAGTCTTCGGTCAATATAATATTCTATTCAAAAATATTATTAAGCTTAAATAAGAAAACACAAAGGAGATTCATTGAAGACATATATACACTAGATGAATTGAGAGACTGGTACGAAAATCATTATGTTAATAGTAAGCCATATAATAAATGTAATGGTTTTCAACAGGTATATGATAAAGTTACTAGAGAGATTAAATCAATGTATGATGATGTCGCTAGTAAATATGGTTTATTTGTTAAAGATAATAGGGGGTTGAAATAATGTTTAAATTATTTATACTAACAATTAAACTTTATAAAGAATATAGATTTCAACGAAAATGTTTAGCAACAATGGCAGATAATAATTATCGAAAATCACAAAGACGAATCGATGAAATTTATAAAGAGATGCATGAAACATTAGCAGTTAAATTATTATCACGCAAAAGTTTTGTATATTGTCAATGTGGTAATGACGTATATGATGGTGTTTCTGAAATACTATATAATGAAGACCAGACAATGGAGCTTATTGAATGCAGAAAGTGTGGTGAATTAATTTGTATATCACATGAAATTGGACCATGTCCTATTAAAGTGCCTTTTATGATTGATAGATATGGTGAAGTTGAATGTCCAATGTTTGGTAAGGATACAAAAATTTATGGGAAGCTTAACAAATTAGTAGGAGATTATATAATAAAGTGTAAGGGAGGAACTGTTTAATGATCAATTATGATGAAATAATATATGGACTTTTACAATTAATTGAAAGAGAAACTAAGTTATTACGAGAAGGTAAAGATTCTAAGATAGTGAATCTTGGCTTTTCTACATTAAAAAGTGGAGAAGAATATGAGATTGAACTAGTATATGAAAAATCAACTGAAGATAATAGTGAAGACAAATCTCTGCTTATAAGATTGGATATTATAAATTTAACAGACTTCATTGTTTTTGATGATGTTGAACGTGTGTTTATTATTGAAATAATTCATAAGGGAGTTGTTGAAGCATTAAATTGGTTGCTTCTTCCACCGAATAATGAATTAACAGATGATCAAAAAGTGGTCATTGCTAACGGACTTGATACTGAAGGATGGAAAAACTGTGGTCAAGACGTTATTAAAGACATGACAAATGATGATTATAATGTATTCTTTAATATAGTATCTAATATTAATTATTTAAGAGAAGAAGAATCTAAACAACTTCTATATGAAGCTAGTTCACAACATATATTAGATATTATATCAGATATGATAAATAAGGAGGTTTAATATTATGATTAGATTAGGGTTAATAGGAATAGGAAACTGTGGGTCACAAATAACTGACCTAGCAAAAGAAAAGAAAGATATCCCAGGAATAGTAATAAACACTTCAGAAAAAGATATAGACAATGTAAAAAATGTAACTACTTTCAAAATAGGTGATAGTAGAGGAGCAGGAAAAGAAAGAAAAAGAGCAAAAGAATTTGTAAAACAAATGATAAAACAACTTTTAGGTCAAGAA
>ERZ808258.226-NODE-226-length-25733-cov-3.371875_pt1 | contig 25733 bp, 23 predicted proteins | sample MGYA00521280_ERZ808258 | MGnify/ENA primary metagenome ERZ808258 (study PRJEB31516, sample SAMN03275585) | gut metagenome | biome: mammalia-associated habitat; material: feces | host: Papio cynocephalus | place: Kenya | collected 2012-07-19 ...
ATGACCGCCTTATGGAAGTGATGGGTGAGTTCTTGAGAAAGGCTAATAGCGATCCGCGCCTTACCATGGTTCGTCACAACGGTATGGATGACGTTCCGTTGCTCGAACTCAATGTCGATTACGATAAAGCGCGCGCGATGGGTGTTTCCAACACGGACATTAACAACACGTTGAGTATTGCTTTCGGTTCAAGCTATGTCAATGACTTTATGGATCGCGGGCGTATTAAGAAAGTTTATGTCCAAGGTGATGCGGCCTCTCGCGGTGAGCAGTCCGATATTGCAAAATGGCACGTCAGAAACAACAAGGGAGAACTTGTGTCTTTTGATGCTTTTGCCTCAATCACGTGGGGTGTCGGTGCCGGGCGTTTGGAGCGCTTTAACGCCGTTGATGCCGTGAACATTCAGGGACAGCCGGCACCCGGATACTCCTCGGGCGAAGCGATGAAGGCGGTGGAAGAAATCCTGACGCAAATGCCGCAGGGGTATGCCATTGAGTGGAATGCACTTTCCTTCCAGGAACGGGCTGCCGGCAACAATGCGGCTCCCCTCTATGCAATTTCACTTCTGGTCGTGTTCCTTGCTCTTGCGGCGCTTTATGAGTCTTGGTCGATTCCGATTGCCGTCATTCTCGTTGTTCCGCTCGGCGTGTTGGGTGCTTTGGGGCTGACAGCCTTTACGGGACGCGAAAATGACGTGTATTTCCAGGTCGGTCTGTTAACGACGGTCGGCTTGGTCGCTAAGAATGCAATTTTGATTGTGGAATTCGCACGCGACTTGTACGATAGCGGCAAAGATCTTCTTGAGGCCGTTGTTGAGGCTGTGCGGTTAAGACTGCGCCCGATTTTGATGACCTCAATTGCCTTCGGTCTCGGTGTGTTTCCCTTGGCAGTGGCAACCGGAGCAGGCGCCGGAGCGCAGTCGGCAATCGGTATTGCCGTCTTGGGCGGCATGCTCACGGGCACGTTCCTGTGCATCTTCTTTGTGCCGGTGTTTTTCGTGCTAATCAATAAGATTTTCGGTCGCAAAAGACTGAGTAAGGTTTAAGGACGTGAGAAGAGAAAATGATGCGTAAATCCTTTGTTTTATTGCCCTTGGCGGTAGCGGTTCTTGTCGCAGGTTGCTCTTTTGCTCCGACCTATGAGAGACCGGAAGCACCGATTGAAGCGGCTTGGCCGGCCTCGGAGGCGACGAAAAACGTCCAATTGCTCACCGAAGGGTTGCAGCAATGGGGTGATTTTTTTCGCGATGAACGGCTTAAGAAGCTGATTGCCAAAGGACTTTCGGATAACCGAAGCCTCAGATCTGCCGTTTTAAGTGTTGAGCAGGCGCGTGCCAAGTACAACGTAAGTCGTAGCAACCTCCTGCCGAGTGTATCGGCCGTGGCGCAGAGAACGGCACGCGGGGCCTTTGATAATGAGCCGGTTTCTTCTGCGATGACAAACGGCTATACGGCCAATGCGATGGCTTCCTACGAACTTGACCTGTTCGGTCGTGTGCGCAACACCAACGAAATGGCATTGCAGGCGTACTTTCAGACGCAAGCAGCACAACGGTCGGCTCAGATGACGATGATTGCCGAAATCGCCAATACATGGCTTGCGCTCGGAGCGGCTAAAGACAAGTTGCGCTTGGCCGAAGAGACGCTTGAAAGTCAGGAGAAAACTTGTGAATTGATTCAGAAAAGTTACGACGCCGGAGCATCGAGCTTGATGGATTTAGAACAGGCTAAAACCACGGTTGCTAATGCACAGATAGCAAAGTCGCAGGCTCTGCAACAGGTTAGCCAGTATCGCAATGCACTCACGGTTCTTGTGGGTGGCTCGTTCGATTCTTCTCTTGAGGCCGAGACACTTCCTGCGGATGTGACGGCACCTGTTTCGGCAACATCCAATGTTCCGAGCGAGGTGCTTTTAAATCGTCCCGATATTGCGGCGGCCGAGGCGCGACTCCGCAGTGCCAATGCCAATATCGGCGTTGCTCGAGCGGCTTTCTTCCCGTCGATATCGCTGACGGGGTCAGCCGGTTACGCCTCAAGTCACTTAACGGATTTATTTAATTCCGCGAGCGCAGTTTGGTCTTTCACACCTTCGATCTCTCTGCCGATTTTCCAGGGCGGGCAGAATATCCAAAACCTGAAAGCTGCTGATGCTGCAAAGCGCGGTGCTGTGGCCGATTATGAAGCAGCGATTCAAAGCGCATTTAAGGAAGTGGCCGATGCTCTGGCAACGGAAGGGACTGTTCAAGAGCAACTCAAGGCCACGGAAAGTTTAGCCGAGTCGACAAACAAGACCTATGAGCTGGCGTTGGCTCGCTATAAGAGCGGTATGGATAGTTTCTTGCAGGTCCTCGATAGCCAACGTTCGAATTTTTCCGCACAGCAAGCACTGGTTAATATGCGCCTTTCTCGAGTAACAAGCTTGGTGACGCTTTACAAAGTGATGGGCGGCGGTTCGCAGCTGCCCCAAGAGGCTGACTAACCGAGCACAAGGAAATCTGATGCCTTCTGCAGAAAGCGACTCCCTGGCTTCACAGCGCCGTGAAGAAATTCTCACGGCGGCTCGTGCTTGTTTTGGCGAAAAAGGATTTAGTGCAACGAAGATGAAGGACATTGCCTCACACATGCAGATGAGTGTGGGCAATTTGTATAACTACTTTAAAAGCAAGGATGAAATCGTTCGAACACTGGCGCAGCAACAGATTGATCTTCTTTTAAAAAAAATTCGCAAAACGGATTGCGCAAACCGAGAGAAGAACATTCGAGACGTGCAAGAGATTGCACTGTCGCGGCTGAATTTCCGTCGAGCCATATTTGCGTTGGACGTCATGAATGCGGCGGCAAGCAATAAAAAACTGGCACAGATTCTTCACTACTATGACAGAGCGTGTCGTGAAGCGCTTCTTTCCGTTTACAAACAAAAAAATGTTCAGAATCCGGAAATCAAACTGGAGTGTGATATGTGTTTGCTTGACGGATTGATTATTCGCATTATCGCCAACCCGACACTTGATGCCGGCAAGCTTGCGAAAGCCGTAGCCGAAATGATTGTGGGGAGTTAATCTGAACGAAAAAGGTTGCCGAGGCAACCTTTTTCGCGTCAAGTTGAACTACTTTAATTTAACCGGAACAAAGATTCGAGTTTGCCCGCGCTGTAGCAAGAGGCGGAGCATTTTTGTCTTGGAGATGACAGCGCCTAAATCCGAGGGTTTTTTCATTGCCTGGCCGTTGACACTCACAATAATGTCGCCGCGCTGAACTCCGGCTTTACGCGCAGCGCCCTCGCTTGAGGTTACGAGCAATCCAACAGTGCCGGCGCTATCGGCTTCTTCGGCTGTGAGCGATCGGACGGAAACGCCCAAGCGAGCGGCGTCGGAAGTCGCCTTCTTGGATGCATTGCCGGCGCTGTTTTGGCTGTCTTCACCAACTTTGACTTTGACCGAAACCTGTTTGCCGTCACGAATAACCGTGAGCATCAAATCCGAGCCCGGCGTCATGGAACTGACCAGAACCGGAAGATCGCCGCTTGAGGCGATGGGTTTGCCGTTGGCTTGCACAATGATGTCGCCTTCGCGAAGATCGCTTTTAGCTGCCGGTCCGTTTTTATCAATTTGACTGACGAGAGCGCCTTGGGGCGTTTTCATCCCGAAGCTTTCAGCCAGTTCTTGTGTCATGCTCTGAACGACAACACCGATGCGACCGCGAGTTACTTTGCCTGTTGAGACAAGTTGATCTTTAATTTGCAGAGCCAAATCAATCGGGATGGCAAAAGAAAGGCCCATAAAGCCACCGGACGTGGAGAAAATCTGCGAATTAATGCCGACGACTTCACCGGCCATGTTAAAGAGCGGACCGCCGGAGTTGCCCGGATTGACAGCGACATCGGTTTGAATAAACGGGACGTACTGATCGGACGGTAACTGACGGCTCTTTGCAGAGACGATGCCGGCCGTGACGGTGTTATCCAAACCGAAGGGGCTACCGATGGCCGCTACCCATTCCCCGACCTTCAGCTTTGAGGAGTCCCCCATTTTTAAAGCAGGAAGATCTTTCGCATCGATTTTGACAACGGCGATATCGGTTTTTTGATCGCTACCGAGGACCTTGCCTTTAAATTCGCGATTGTCCGTTAATCGCACGGTGATCTCATCAGCACCGTCAATGACGTGGTGGTTCGTTAGAATCAAACCGTCTGAGCTGATGATAAAGCCCGAACCCGTGCCGCGTCGCTCGGGTTCTTCTTGAGGGCCGACGAACGGGAAAATCGGGAACCCGAAACGCTTGAAAATTTCTGCTTGACGTTCGTCAAGTTCCCCGAACGGGTTGGCGCCTTCAATCACACGTGCCTCGCGCACGGTGGAAATATTGACAACACCTTTGCCGTATTTTTCAACAAGGCTGACAAAGTCCGGCAGTTGCGTCTTATCGGACTCGAAAAGCGCAGCTGAACTAACCGGGGCATACGTGCTTAATCCGGTAGCAAAGACAGCAGCCAAAGCGGCAACGACGAGCGATTTAGTGCGAGATTTCATAGTGTTTTGGAACTCCGAAAAAGACAAATGAAAACGTATCTGTCACAATAACCGTACGATAGACGAAAAATATCACGGAAACTGTTCGTCAATTGCGTAATCTGTGCCCAAGTCGTTACATTTGTAACAAAGAAAGTGGGGATCTTTTCGCTAAGGCCCTTCCTTTGGGTGTGGTGATTGCTTAGGGGATTCTCGGAAGACGGAGAAAAAGGATGGAAAAATCAACGCAACAAAAAGAACGTTTGCCGGTTGCGACGGGGCAGGATTGCCAAGAAACGACGCATTTTAAAACGCCGGGAAGAAGCATTGTCCTTGTTGCGAAGGTCGTTTACGGATTGCATGCCTTGTCCATTCTTTTAGGCATCGCAACGGGAGCGAGCATCTTGGCGTCGTTTCTCTTCGGTTGGCCCTCAATTGCCGCTGTTGTGCTCAACTATGCTTTAAGGAGCGAGGCAAAGGGAACCTACATCGAAAGTCATTTTTCTTGGCAAATTCGCACATTTTGGGTCGCTGCTCTCTGGGCTCTTCTTGTAGCAATTCTCGGGGCGCTCCTAAGTTGGGTGCTCGTTGGTTTTGCAATCTGGGGCATCGGCTTTATGGTCATGGGAATTTGGGTCGGTTATCGCATTATTCGCGGGTGGATTCGATTGACGGCAGGAAGCCCGATGCCCACCGAATAAAAATGACTCAACCAACGGGCAAGGGGCGGTTGCGACCTCTCGGTTGCCTGAGTCGTTTTGTCTTAAGGAGCGCAACGCCCAATCAAAAAAACGTCGCGCCCTTATCGAGCGGGATTGTCTTTATGTGACGGATTGAATACGCGCGACGACCTCTTGGGCGTGGGCTGGGATTCGGGCCGCAATACGCTCTTTTTCACTTTCAGATGTTACGTTCGGGATAACCATCATGGCGTAGGACGCAACGGGTTCAAGCCAGTTCATGGAACAAAAAAGTGCCGTCTGCTCAAATTGGACGAGGAAGTCTTTTAAGTAAAAGTGTTCGACGCCTTCCGGTGTGTAGTCGACTTTACGGCCGCCGGTTGTTACCGAAACAAGCAAACTTTTTCCTTTTAAGGCATCGCCGCCTGCGCCGTAGGCAAAGCCGTAAGCGAGCACATCGTCAATCCACTGCTTCATTTTCGCAGGAGCCGAATACCAGTAGATTGGAAACTGCCAAACGATGACATCGGCCTTAACAAGGGCTTGCTGTTCGGCGACAACGTACGTTTTGTCTTCGGTCACGGTGGCGGCAACGGAGCGAATTTCAGCCTGAGGCAACCTTTTTCTGAGTTCAGAAAGAATGCGTCCTGTTGTTGAGAGGGGGTGCGGATGCGGTTGCCCATTGATAATCAGGATGTTTGTCATGCGAGATTCCTCCGGAAAATAGGAAAGAGAGCATTATCGTAGCAGGGCGTTTTGGATTGAAAATCTCTGAGTCATTTAAATTCGGAGATTTAACGTGCAACGGGTCGAATAAGGAACGATAATTCTCCAAACCGCATTTGTCAGGCTCACAATATGAATCCATTGGTCGTTATTCTTCCCGATTTTTTGATTATCTTTCTGGGACTGTTCCTTCGGGCGCGCTTGCATTATGACGATGCCTTTTGGAACGCGGCCGAGCGGCTTGTCTTTAAGGTGCTTTTCCCGCCTCTTTTGTTTTTGTCGGTTGCGCAAAGTCAATTGACACCTGCCTCTGCGGCACTCTTTTTATCGGTGGGTGTTGCCTCCATGCTGCTGGCTGTTGCCGCCTCAGCCTCGTTTCGATTTTTTATCAAAGATAACCCGATAACGCATGCCTCTGTTTTTCAGTGCGGATTTCGCTTTAACACCTACATCGGCTTTTCCATTTGTTTGCAACTTTTCGACCAGACCGGTTTTGCGCTTCTTGCCTTGCTCATTGCATTCTGGGTGCCGATTAGCAACACGATTGCTGTGAGTGTTCTGGCTTCGGCCGTAGCCAAGGCCGAGGGAGGTGTCGTCGGAAGTCAAAAGTCGGTTTTTAAAATCGTTGTAACCAATCCTCTGATCATTGCAACGGTACTCGGGTTGGCTTGGAACGTAACGGGTTTGTCCATCCCGACGATTCCGGCAATTTTTCTAAAGCATTTGGGCGGGGCGTCGCTTGCCATGGGGCTTCTTTGTATCGGAGCCGGATTGCGTCTTCAGGCTTTTCGGGGACACGGAGCTTTGATTGTCGCCTCTACGGTTGAACGCTTGATCCTCGTTCCTGCGATTGCATGGGGGATGGGAGCGGCATTCGGACTTTCTCCCGTACAAGCGGGTGTTCTTTTACTTTTTGCCGCACTTCCGACGGCGCAGTCTTGCTACGTGATGACGGCAACGATGCGGGGCGATGCGGCTTGCGTTGCCGGCGTGACGACAGCGCAGACCTTAGTTGCCATGGCGACGCTTCCTGTTTGGACGGCGGTTATCCAGTCGCTTGGCTAAAACAGGGTCAATTTCTCCTCGGAAAAGCAGAAAGCCTCATCCGTACGGATGGAAACAAGAATTACCCGTTCGTTTCGGCAGTAAAGTTCGACCTCGGAAAAACGAGAGCGGCTTTTCTGCCGTTCTTTTTAATCTCTTAAGACGCATCTTTTCTTGGGACAGTTATGAAACGAATTCTTTTTGCCGCGACAGCGGTGTTGGCCCTCGGCACACAAGCTTCTTATGCCGGCGGATTTATGCTCATGGAGCAGTCGGCGGCCGGAATCGGTCGTGCTAATGCCGGTGCCGGTGTTTTCGGCGATGATGCCTCTGCAGCGTGGTTTAACCCGGCTGGTATGACATTGTTGCAGGGGAAGCGCTTTCAGGCAGGCACGGCTCTCGGCGTCGTTGATGCCAAGTACGAAAGCAAAAACGGCGGCGCAAGCGACAACGCTTACGACGGCATTGTGCCTATCCCCTTCATGCACACGACGCTGCAGTTAACGGACTCCGTGTGGGCCGGTTTGAGCATTGCGGTTCCCTTCGGCATGCAAACCAAGTACAAGGATTCGTTTGAGGCCGGTGTCCGTGGTCTTTCTGCTAAGGTTCAAACAATTGACGTCAATCCGAGCATTGCCTTTAAGGTCAATGACATGTTCTCGGTTGGTGTCGGTGTTTCCGCGCAGTACGGGAGCAAGGAACTTAGAACCGGACAGAATTCGCAGATTAATAAGGTCAAAGGCTCGGATGTGGCTTGGGGTGTAAATGCCGGCATCCTGTTTAAGCCGCGCGACAATATGCGTTTCGGTTTGGCTTGGCGTAGTAGCGTCAAGCACGATTTGGACGGTCATATGTATATGCCGAGCGGAGTTACGTACGACACAACCGTACCTTTTAAAACACCGCAGACCGTTATTTTGTCGGGCGCATGGGATGTGAATCCGCAATGGACGGTGGCCGGAACTTTCCGTTGGTCGGACTGGTCGGTTTTCAAGACGTTGTCAGTCAATAGCAGGCAGGGAGGGGGGGCGCTCGCTACGACAGAAGAAAACTGGAAAGATTGCTACCTGTTTTCCCTCGGAGCGGATTACCGCTATAGCGACGCGTGGACGTTCCGCGCCGGTGCGGCGTATGAATCGAGTACTATTCGTGAGGACAAGTACCGTATGACGACCGTTCCCGATAGCAGCCGTCTGTGGCTTTCCGTCGGTGCCACATGGCATGCCAGCAAACAGCTGCAGTGTGATGTCGGGTACCTATTCTTGCATGCGCTCGAAAGCTCTCCGATTACAAAACTGGGACAAGATCGCAAGCCTACTGATGAAGTCTTTGGTGACTATAAGCGGACGAACGTACACATGTTCGGCGTTCAGGCCGTCTATAGATTCTGATCGATTAATACAATTTTCCTGAGACGCTTGACCGCAGTGCTCCGAAAGGGGACTGCGGTTTTTTTAGAAATGCAACGAGCCTTAGCGGGAAGCGCTTGCGAGCCGCGTCAAGAGTCCGTAAAGTTAAAGCGATATGTATCGGAAAACGCAAGGAGAAACGATGAGGAACACGATCTTTCACTACATTCATCATGCCGCATTTTGGCTTGAAGCCGAAGAAAAAAAAGTGCTTTTCGATCCGTTTTTGGAAGGGAATCCCGAGGGGCTGACGGATAGAGATATCGATGCCGATTGGGTTTTCGTTTCACACGCGCATGCCGACCACTTAGGAAGTGCCTTGGAAATTGCGCAGCGCACCGGAGCGCCCATCATTTCCACGGCGGAAATTTGCGGCTTGGCAGGTCAAGCCGGATGCGCATCACACGCCATGCACATCGGCGGGACACACGATTTTCCTTTCGGGAAAGTGAGGATTACTCCGGCGTTTCACGGAAGCGGAGTAGCCGGAGGACATGCATGCGGCTTTATCGTGAATTTTTTCGGACTTCGTCTTTACTACGCGGGAGATACGGGCCTGTTCGGGGATATGAAGTGGCTTCGGTCTGTTGAGCCCTTTGATGTGGCCGTACTACCGATCGGTGACAATTACACGATGGGACCGAAAGATGCAGCGATTGCCGCGCGTTGGCTCGGCGCGCCGTTTGTGATCCCGGTGCATTACAACACGTGGCCCGTGATTGCGCAGGATCCGAAGGCGTTTAAGCAAGCAGTCGAAAAAGAGGGTGATATTCGGGTTCTCATTGTCGAGCCCGGTAAGTCCGTTCATTTGTCCTGAGGATTTGTGCCTGCCGGCGGTCGGTCGTCGCGTTCGCCGGCAACGCAAATCAAAACGGAAAGTGTCAGGGCAAATCCGAGCGCCGTAATCCAATAAAAGTAAATCATAGGTGCTCTCCTTTTAATACAGGTGCTTGTCGTTTTGGGCGATGTATTCGTCCGTGACTTTCCCACTCATAACGTGATAGGCCCAGGCGGTGTAGCTTAGAACGAAGGGCATGAAAACAACGACGGCCACAAGCATGATTTCCAATGTTAGTTGGGAACTGCAACAATCCCAAACTGTAAGGCTTGAAGTCGGATGTGAGGAACTCGGTAAGACAAACGGGAACATGGCCACAAGAGGCGTCAAAACAATTGAAACGATTCCCAGTCCGCTGGCACAAACGGACGCTATGCTGCAGTGACGTCGCGCAAAGGCAATGATGCTTAACTCGGCGACAATGCCGATAAGGGGCAGGGCAAAAAGCGCCGGATAGCTTAAAAAGTTCGTAAGCCATCCGCCCGAGTAAATATCGACGGTTTTCGTGAGCGGCGTTGCCGGACCCGCAGGAGAAAGACCGATGCTGACGACGTATCCGTCGATTCCCAGATAGACCCAAAAGCCCGCCGCAATAAATAAAAGTGCCGTTACTGTAGCTGCGACGGAGGCGACAAGGGCAGCGCGGTATTGAAGGATGTCTTCGGTTTTCAATAGTAACCAGCAGGCTCCGTGAACGACAATCATCGAAAGGCTGACAAGGCCGCACAGGAGTGCAAAGGGATTCAGAAGCCCCCAGAAACTTCCTGTGTACGTCACCCGCATTGTTTCGTCAAAATGGAAAGGGACTCCGATAAGAAGATTCCCGAAGGCCACGCCGAAAATCACCGGCGGAACGGCAGAACCGGCAAAAAGTGCCCAGTCCCAACTTTTACGCCATTTTTTGTCCGGGAGTTTGCTCCGAAAGTCAAACCCGACCGGTCGTAAGATGAGTACGGCAAGCACGATGAGCATGGCCCAGTAAAAGCCTGAAAAGGTGACGGCATAGACCAAAGGCCAAGCGGCAAAGATGGCGCCGCCCCCTGTTAGGAGCCAAACTTGATTGCCGTCCCAGTGAGGGGCTACGGCGTTAATCATGCATCGACGCTCCGTGTCATTTTTCCCGAGGAAAGGCAAGAGTGAACCGACGCCCATATCTTGGCCGTCCATGACGGCAAAACCTGCAAGAAGAACACCGATTAAAAGCCACCAAATGAATTTGAGGATTTCATAATCAATCACGGTTATTTCCTCCGGGTTAGGCTTTGCGTTCGAAAAAATAACGACCGGTGCCGAGTGAGCTCGGACCGAGTCGGGCAAAACGTGTCATGAGCCACAACTCGACCACAAGCAATGTTGAGTATAGAAGGACGAATCCGCCGATGGAAAACGCTAAGTCGGTTGCCGAGAGGGAAGAGACGGACAGGTTAACCGGTAATACTTCGTAGATAGTCCAAGGTTGGCGTCCGTATTCGGCGACAAACCAGCCGAGTTCACAGGCAATCCATGGAACAGGAAGCGAAAACAGCATGATGCGCAAAAACCCTTGGTGCTGCGCGATGGTGTCTTTAATGCTATGAACGGTTGCGAGTAAGAAGATGAAAAGGCAAATGAGCCCGCAGATAACCATGATCCGAAATGACCAATACATCGGAGTGACGGCAGGAATGGTCGATAAGGCTGCCTGTCTTACTTGCTCGGGCGTTGCCTGTGAGATGTCGGATGTGTATTTTTTTAAGAGCAGGCCGTACCCAAGATTGGCTTTAACCTCGTTAAAACGTTTTTGCAGATCTTGGTCTCCCGGTGATTTACGTAACTCTGTCAGAAGCTCCACGGCCTGGGCGCCTTCGATGATGCGTCCTTGTGCCGTTTCAACCAAGGGGTTGATTCCCGGGATTTCTTGGCTTGTCGAGCGCGTGCCCATCAACCCGAAGAGCCATGGGACGGAAATCTCATAATCGTTTTTGCGTTCGGCCTCGTTTGGAACGGCAAAAATCGATAGCGGAGCCGGTGCCTCGTGGGTTTCCCACACCGCTTCTATGGCGGCAATTTTTGTCGGTTGGTTTTGAGTGACGAGATAGCCGGACTCGTCTCCCATATGGAGCGTAAAAATCGTAGCCATTAGACCGAAAACAGCCGCAACCTTAATGGAACGCTTGGCAAATGCAATATCGCGTCCGCGAATAAGATAAAAGGCTGAAACGGCCAGTACGAAGATAGCGCCTGTCATGTAGCCGGCATTAATGGTATGCATGAATTTGGCCTGTGCCCACGGGCTTGTAACGACAGACCAAAAGTCGGTTGTTTCCATGCGCATGGTCAAAAAGTTAAAGTCGCTGCCGGTCGGATACTGCATCCAGGCATTGGCAATGAGAATCCACAGGGCTGACAGATTCGAACCTAATGCCATCAGAAAGGTCACGAGCAGGTGTTTTTTCTTGCTCAAACGGTTCCAACCGAAAAAGAACAGGCCGACGAATGTCGATTCTAAGAAGAAGGCTAAAAGCCCTTCGATGGCAAGCGGAGCTCCGAAAATGTCGCCGACGTAGTGTGAGTAGTAGGCCCAGTTCGTCCCGAATTGAAATTCCATGGTAATGCCTGTGGCAACACCCATGGCAAAGTTAATACCGAAGAGCTTGCCCCAAAAACGGGTCATATCCCGATAGATTTCCCGGTTTGTCACAACGTAGCAACTTTCCATAATGACCAAAATGAAGGAAAGTCCGAGCGTAAGCGGCACAAACAGAAAGTGGTACATGCTTGTGACGGCAAACTGCAAGCGAGATAAGTCGACGAGAGTGGATGAAATCATGGTCTTTCCTGACGAGAGACTGCGGAGGCCGCGGGTTGACCTAAAAGACCGGCTGCAACGTTTTCCGGCGTTTGAGCAAGACGCTTACCGGGAGTGAAAAAGCAAAGCCACAACAAGAAAATGGCAATAATTTTCAGGCACAGTACCGTTCCGACCGGCTTTATAAGACCGGTCGGTTTTTGACGGGGCATGTCCTTGAAAAGTCGTCGCATAAGCCTTAACTCCGCTTTGATTTTAAAAGAAGAAAAGACTTGTTGGCCAATAGTTAGGGTTTATGAAAAGCATTGGCAAAGGCGCGTGCCATCGCTGAGTCCGGACGCGACACGTGATGCGTCGTATCACGCGCCTGGGAGGCATCGCTCTTTTCACGGCGCACGAACTTTTCAGTTTTTTTGCGTTGAACTTTTTCTTCGATGCGTTTCCCGTGTGAGGAGGTCGGAGCTTTTCCCGTAGAAACTTTTTTGGTCTCCGGTGCAATTTTCATCGACAGAGCTGCTCGGCGTCTTTCGAGATCGACACTTAAAACACGAACTTTGATGATTTGTCCGACGTGAACGATTTGTCGCGGATCACGCACAAAGCGAGAAGACATTTCGGAGATGTGCAGCAACCCGTCCTGGTGCACACCGATGTCGACGAAGGCCCCGAAGGCCGTGACGTTCGTGACGACGCCTTCGAGAACCATGCCGGCCGTCAGGTCTTTTAAGGCCCGAACGGTATCGTCAAAACGTGCGGCCTTAAACTCCGGACGCGGATCGCGTCCGGGTTTTTCCAGCTCTCGGAAGATGTCTTTGACGGTCGGAACCCCGAACCGATCGTCGGTAAAGTCGCTTGCCTGAAGCTTAGATAAAGCGGCACGGTTGCCGATGAGTTCACCGATAGAGAGCCCCGTTTTTTCTACGATTTTTTCGACGACCGGATAGGACTCCGGGTGGACACAAGAGGCATCCAGCGGATTCGTGCCGCCGATGATGCGCAAGAAACCGGCCGATTGCTCGAACGTTTTCGCCCCGAAACGCGGCACGTTCATCAAGTCCCGACGGTCTTTGAAGGCTCCCGTTTTTTCACGGTAATCCACGATGCGTTTGGCTTGTAGTGAATTTAATCCGGAGACGCGGCAGAGCAGTGCGCACGAAGCGGTATTTAAGTCCACTCCGACGGCATTGACGCAGTCTTCGACAACGGCATCGAGCTTTGTGGAAAGCTTGGTCTGGTTAACATCATGTTGGTACTGGCCGACTCCGATGGCTTTCGGTTCAATTTTCACAAGCTCGGCCAAGGGGTCCTGTAATCGGCGAGCAATGGAGACGGCTCCGCGCAAGCTGACGTCTAAGTCCGGCAGTTCCATTGCGGCGCTTTTGGAGGCAGAGTACACGGAAGCACCGGCTTCACTCACGAAGACTTTCGTTAAATTCAGTTCCGGGTGATCGGCAATGAGGTCTCCGACGAGTTTGTCGGTCTCTCGGCTGGCTGTCCCGTTCCCGATGGCAACGAGAGATGCCTTGTATTTTTTTGCCAAGGTCGCAAGGGTTTCAACGGAGGCCTGCCATTCGTTTCGCGGTTCGTGCGGAAAAATGGTGCCCGTTTCCAGGACGGCACCCGTTTCGGAAATCACGGCGACTTTAACGCCGGTACGAATTCCGGGATCCAGTCCGATGACTGCCTTGTGTCCGGCAGGCGGAGCCAATAAAAGGTCTTTGAGATTTGTCCCGAATACTTCGATGGCTGCTTCTTGCGAAGCATCGCGAAGGCGTGAGAAAAGGTCGCTTTCCAGTTGCCAGGCGCATTTCACGCGCCAGGTCCAACGTACGACGCTTTCAAGCCAGGTATCGGCAGCCTGCCCGTTATTTTCAAGATGCAAGAACTGAGCAATCATCGTTTCGCAAGGATGGACGGGAAGCGTCTCCTCTTCGTCGCTCAATCGGACGGAGAGTTTTAAAAATCCGGCATCACGACCGCGAAACATCGCCAAGGCTCGGTGAGAAGGGACGTTGCGAAGCGGCTCGGCAAAGGAAAAATAGTCTTTAAATGTGGCAGCCTCCGTGGCTTTTTTCTTTTCCGGGATAACGGCGCTGACCATGTTGGCCTTGTTCCAGAGGAATTCGCGGAGCGATTCGAGCATATCGGCGTTTTCCGCAAAGCGCTCGGCCAGAATGTCTCGCGCGCCTTCCAACGCCGTTTTAGGCGAATCAATGCCCTTGTCTGCACTGACAAACCGCGCTGCCTCTGTCTCCGGCACAAGGGACCTGTCCTTTAGCAGAGCATCGGCAAGCGGCTCAAGACCGGCTTCCTTGGCCGTTTGAGCGCGAGAACGCCGTTTGGGTTTGAAAGGAAGATACAAATCTTCAAGGCGCTGTTTTGTATCGGCTTCATGAATCGCTTGAGCAATCTTATCGGTGAGTTTTCCCTGTGACTGAATCGATTCGAGAATGGTGCCGCGCCGCTCCTCAAGCCCGCGGCGGTACTCAAGTTCCGACTCCAATTCGCGCAATTGAGCGTCATCAAGCCCCCCGGTCGCTTCTTTTCGATAACGGGCAATAAAGGGAACCGTATCGCCTGCGTCCAGTAGCTTTACGGCCGCTTGGACTTGTTCCGGTTTGGCATGAATGCCCGTTGCGATACGTGAAACGATGCGCTGTTGCGCGGCTAAATCAAGTTGAGTCATGAGTAAAAATAGCGGTTATAAAAATGCAAGCAAAGAGCAAATTCTATTGGGCCCGGAGGTGGCGTTAAAACAGGCGAAATAAAAAAGCGATATGTCGTGCAGTGCAAATTTTGCTTTTGAGAAAATCGGGCGCCGCAGGAGATTCCTGCGGCGATTCGTTACAGTAAGTACTTTCGGGCTAGCCCACACGCGGGACAGTCAAGCTACCCTCGGGCATTAAAATTGTCTTGGGGTGATCTCCGACATAGGTCTTGGCAATGGCATAGGCCTCTTCAAAAGAATCAACGGCCGCAGTAAAGAGCATGTCTTTGGCAAGCGCCTTGTCCAAGCGTGTCACAAGGATATAGCGAGCTTTCGATAAGGGGCGTGTAATGGCAAAGGCCTTGTTGGCGCCGATGCGGAAATTGTGTTCGAGCTCACACTTAATGGCCTCCGGTGTCTTTAACCGACGGAATGTTTCTTCCAAGACTTTTGATCCAGAACCTTCCTCGCAGTCGGCAAAGAGGATGACAACGCCGCCTTTTTTAACGGCACACATGGCGTTGTCCATGGTCTTTTGCATCTGGTAGACGTTAATGTCTTTCGGATAGCCGCCGCAACTGGCAATCACAAGCTCGGCCTCTTCGGGAATGACGCAACCGTAAACTTCATCGACAAAGCGACAGGCGGCCTTGTGAGCGGCAATGTAGTCACCGGCGAACATCTTCAGAAACTGATGCTTGGCATTGAGGATGGCATTAAAAAGGAAAAGAGACCGTCCCTTGGCAAAAAGCGCGACGCCTTCCATCTGGTCTTCGTAAACAGGATTCCCGATTGTTTTCCCAAGTCCCGCGTGCTTATCGAGCATAAAGCTGTGATTGACACGAATGGTTTCCATCGCAGCACATCCGGGCAAAATGGCCTTGCGCCCGCCGCCGTAGCCGGAAAAATAGTGATGCACGATCGTGCCCGTTAGGATGACGTGATCAACATTACAAATATGCTTATTAATCCAGACAGGTGTGCCGCGCGATGTCTTTCCGAAGTATTCAAAATCATCTTGCTTCGTGCACGTTGAGTTGTACATCTTGATGCGTGAAGCGACATCTGAACCGACGGCTTCGACCATTTCTTCGTGCGTCATGTCACGGTGCGAGCCTAAAGAAAAGACAATTTTCATGTCTTCATCTTTGATGCCGAGCCGATTCATTTCGCCGACTAAAACCGGCATGAAGGCATGGCTGTTGGCAACGCGCGTCGGATCATTGCAAATGAAGGCAACGGTTTGTCCGGGTTTAATCATGTCATCCAAAGAGCCGCATCCGATCGGATGCCGTACGGCATCCAAAACACCGGCTTTAACATCGGTCATTACGGGAAACTCTTCGGTTCGCACGGTGGCAATGACCTGAGAGTCATCCAATGAGAACGTTTTTCGGCCACGTCCGTAGGCAAAGTCATATTGTTTCAAAGACATAGGGTACTCCGTCAAAAAGAAGCACATTTCATTATAAGCGTGGCCGAAGGTGTGCGCTATCGGTCATTGGGCGAGGGAAAGAAAGCGGTTGGTTTCTTCCAACCCTAACTGGCCCGGAGCGGATATATTGCCGAATCCGGCAAACGTGGCACATGACCCGAACTGACCTCCGGCGACACGTGTGAGTGTCCCGAGCTTGCCCATGGCAATAGCAATCATCGGAGAGTTAAGAGTTTTTCGGGCCGCAAGAAGAGTTTTCAGAAGACGCAGAACGTCAGACGCGGTTTTCGGCATTACGGCAATTTTCAGGACATCCGCCTGGGCTTGTTCCATACGCGTGAGTTTTTTAAGGAGTGCTCTTTCGGAAGGTGTCTTTGTGAAGTCGTGAAAGCTCGCGATGACGGGAATGTTTTTCGCGTGTGCGGCACTCACAAGATCGGCAATGTCGCCGCGCCCGAATTCCACGTCAACGGCATCGGGTGAAATTTCCGACAGAATGCCAGCAAGAAGCTGTTTGTAACTTTGCCGGAGTAGGTTAGCTTTTCCTCCTTCGCGGCAAGTTCGCACCGTGAGCAACAGAGGTTTACTTGTGGATTGACGCAACCGGGCAAAGCACCTTTTTAAAGCGGGAACGGCCAGATTGCCGAAAGAGTCAACCCGCCACTCAAGGATGTCGACGACCTCTTTGTCAAGTTTGCGGGCCTTTTCGCACAGCGTTTTTGCGGTCGAACCCTCAAGGCTGACAAGTGTTTTTACCGGTTTTCCCCCGAGGCAAATGCCTCCGATGTTGACTGTTCGCATAAATATAGCCTTTGAATGAAGTTCGTTCATAATATCGCAACTGCAGTGAGTTCAGGAAAAAAAGGGATGCTGGCGGAACAAGACGGAGAGCGAATTGATAAGTGGCTGTGGGCGGCACGTTTTTTTAAGACGCGTGCGCTAGCAAAAGATGCCGTTGAGCTCGGACGTGTGCGGATTGCGGGTGAACGAATGAAACCGTCTCGGGAGGTTCGCTCCGGTGACATGTTGCAAATCGAACGGGCAGGCGAAAGGTTCGAGGTCGTTGTTGTCGGAATCTGTGACTTGAGGGGGTCGGCGCCCCAGGCGCGAATGCTTTACGAAGAAACGATTGAGTCCGTGCAAAGACGAGAAAGACTTTCTCAGCTACGTCGCTTTGCGGAGGAACCGGCCGATGCCATTCGCAAAGGGCGTCCGACAAAACGTGATGCCCGGAAAATCCGGGCGTTTAAGTACAAACAAAATGCATGAGATTGCGGAACGTTGCCGACAAGATGGCGAAAGTTACAAGGAAATGACGAAAAATCAGTCAAACTCTCCGGTCATGTCCGTGCTGGCAAAGTTTGCAAGCGGCAACTGGACCGGCAGACGTGTCTTCTGACTCTTGTAGATGGCAAGAACAAGTTCGAGAGCGCGTCGTCCGCAGTAGCCGTCGACATACGGTTTACGGTCCTTTTCAATCGCTTCTTTCATGTCCGCAAAGAGGCGAAGGTGCCCGTTGCCGTACACGTTGGTCGTCGACTCTTTGAGCATGCGGATTTTTTTGTCTTCCGGATATTCTTCGTCAAATTGCCAAATAGCAATTTCGTTGGTGGATTCGCCGGCGATTTTGACCGTGCCTTTTTCTCCGAAAAGGCAGAGCGACTCCTCCAGGTTCTTCGGAAAAACGTTGGTTGTCCCTTCAATGGTGGCAATTGCTCCGGTTTTAAAAGAAACAACGGCAAGGCCCACATCTTCTGCCTCGATATAAGGGTGGAAGCGTCGACGCGTTGCACCGTAAACGCAATCGATTTCGTCTCCCATCATCCAACGCAGTAGATCAATACCGTGAATGCACTGGTTCATCAGAGCGCCTCCGTCGCGAGCCCATGTGCCGCGCCAGGAGGCTTGGGCGTAATAGTCGTGACTTCTGTGCCAGAGAATCTGTACGCTCCCGTGCGAAAGCTTGCCGAAGCGTCCTTGTTCTAGAGCATGTCGCGTGGCTTGTACGGCATCGTTGTACCGGTTTTGCTGACAAACACAAATTTTGACACCTTTTGCTTCGGCTTTTTCCAGCATAGCATCGGCATCGGGTAAGCTCATTGCCATAGGCTTTTCGACAATCAGATGCACGCCGAAATCCAATACGGCCAGAGCGATTTTCGCTCGGATACCGCTATCGACGGCAAGGCTGACGACGTCAATTTTGTTTTCTTTGAGCATCTGCTTGAAGTCGGTGTAGGTCTTGGCTTGATTGAGCTTAAATTCATACCGAATGGCATCCATAGCTCTTTGGCTTAGATCACACAGCGCAACGACCTTCATTCCGTTTCGAATCGCGGCATTAACATGGTTAGCGGCGATTCGGCCACAGCCGATAATGGCAAAATTCATACTGTCCTCAACTGCAAAATAAAAAAGGTTCGACGATTGTAGATTTTAAGACGACATGTCCCGAACACGACAAACAAAATCGGAACAGGCTTTTTGGGACTCTTGAAATGTCGGCGCATACAGGCAAGCAAGGCGAATGGCCTCAAGAAGGCTTGCCGGATTGGACTGCCCTTTTCCTGCAATGTCGTAAGCGGTGCCGTGATCGACGGATGTGCGCAAAAACGGAAGACCGAGCGTTACGGAAATCGTACGTTCGAAATCGACCATCTTCGTCGCAATATGTCCTTGGTCGTGGTAAAGCGAAATCACGGCGTCACAGGTGTTTTTCGCAAGAGCCATGTGAAAGACCGAATCGGCCGGGAAAGGCCCGCAGACATCGTATCCGGCCTGCTGAGCCGCAAGAACGGCCGGTGCGATTGCCGCGTGTTCTTCGGTACCGAAAAGCCCGTTGTCCGAACAATGGGGATTAAGACCCGCAACAAAAAGACGCGGCTTGGCAATTCCGAGTTGCTTTAATGCGTCATGACACCGAAAAATAAAGGGTAAAAGAGTTTCTTTTGTGACAGCGTCACAGGCCTTTCTTAGGGAAAGATGACGCGTTAAGAAAAAAACTCGGAGTGAACGGACTTGGAACATTGTCAGCGGGTTTTTAATGCCGGTAAGCTCGGCAAGAATTTCCGTATGACCGATGTAAGGAACATGTGCCATGTGCATGGCTTCCTTGTTAAGGCATGTTGTCGCTAAGGCATCGACTTTGCCGGCAAGGGCAAGCTTTGTGGCATAAGCGACGTATTCGTAAGCCGCTTTCCCGTTTACGGGACCGGGCTTGCCCGTCTCAAAGGTTGTCGGATCGGCGTTTGCTAGGTCAATGAAATTGAAAGCATTCTCCCGGATGTCGGAAAGCGAACCGCTTGTTTCTTGAATCGTAGGCGCTACGTGCATGGCTTGCGCCGCGCGCTTAAAAACGCGGCCGTCGCCGATTCCGAGGAGGCGAGCTGTTTTGTAAATGTCGGGATTTGCCGCAACGGCAGCAAGAATTTCCGGTCCGATTCCGGCCGGGTCCCCCATGGGGACGCAAATCAAAGGCTTCATAGCAATCTATAACAGCACTTACGAGGAGAACGGATGATACCGCTACAATAAACGGTCTCGGAGGCTCGGTATGTCAAGTTCTGTGATTCATTTTCCGAAAGTCTTGTTTGTGCTACGCCACGGACAGACGGATTGGAACCGGCAAAAGCGGTTGCAGGGAAGAAAAGATATTCCGCTTAACGAAACAGGTAGAAAGCAGGCTTACGAAAACGGCCGAATTTTGCGAAGCCTTCTTGCTAGGGAAAATATCGTGCCCTCCGATGTCTGTATTAAAGCAAGCCCCTTGATTCGCGCCATGCAAACGGCTCAAATCGTTTGTCGCGAAGCTGGCCTTCTGGGAAAAATCCTTCCTGTAGACGGACTTAAGGAGCAAAGTTTTGGCCTTTTGGAAGGCATGACGCATGATCAAATTCGGGAAAAATATCCGCACTGCTGGTATATGCGGCTTCATGACCCGCTTGCTTATACGCCGCCCGAAGGCGAGCCCGGAAGTCTATTTCAGACTCGCATCAGTGCCGTGATTGATGCTTGTTCGCAAACAACGCTTCTTGTGGGACATTACGGGTTGTTAAGGACATTAATTGCCCTCTGCCAAACACAAGGCATAAAAACGGATCTTAATTTTGAGACCTTAACCGGCAATCAAAATGTTGTTTACATGGTTCGAAACGGCGTTTTGACGCTAAACGGGAAAGACAAGTTGTAGGAGCTACATACGCAAAGAAAGAAGAACGCGTTTGACAGGTGCGGCAAGCGCTTCTTTTTCTATGTCTTTCCATTCAATCCACTTTCCATTGCTCGGAGCCTTCTTGAGATCGGGCAGGGCAATTTCGTAGATTCGAGCGTGCAATCGGTAGTGCGAAAAATCGTGGGAGAAACGGGCTACCGGCTCTCCGGAAGAAGATGCGGTCTCAGGTAGACTCCAAAGACCGCGCCAAACGCCTTTTTCTTCACGTTTTGTAAGCCAAAGCCGGCTGCCGTGCGTGTATAAAAGCATGCAAGCTTCTTTTTCCGGTTTGATTTTCTTTTTTTTGCGCACGGGATAGGAAAGGACTTGGCCGAGTTCCCGGGCTTTGCACCAGAGGCGAACGGGACAAGTCTCGCATTTCGGATGCGTTCTTGTGCAGATAAGAGAGCCGATATCCATGAGGGCTTGGTTGTACACGCCCGGTTCTTTTTTCGGCATTTGATCCTGAGCGAATTTCCATAGCGACTTTTGCGCCGAGGCAGTTTCCAAGGGTGCATCGAGCGCGAGGACGCGAGCAAACACGCGCTTGACGTTGCCGTCAAGAATCGGCGTCGGCGCGTCGAAAGAAAAGCTCGCAATGGCGCCTGCCGTACTTCGACCGATTCCGGGAAGCTTCATGAGATCCTCGGAGCGTTGCGGAAACCGGCTTTCCCAATCCCGAACCAGCACTTTGGCACACTTAAGAAGATTTCTGGCCCGCGAGTAGTAGCCGAGTCCGGCCCAAAGTCGCATGACGTCTTCCTCGTCGGCTTGCGCAAGATCGTTTAATGTCGGATACGCGTTAATAAACCGGGTAAAGTAGTCTGAAACAACATTCACTTGCGTTTGTTGCAACATGATTTCGGAGATCCACCTTCGGTATGGGTCTTTTACCTGCCAAGGTAAATTTTGTCGCCCGAAGGCTTTTTGCCATTGGATCAGCGCCTGAGAAAAACCCTTGATTGTGTTTGTTGCGGACATAAAAGTTAGAGACCACTATTTCGACCCGGGACCGACAATTTGAAAAACGGGTTTGCCGATTGCCGTAAAGGGGGTATGATAGCGACCCAATCGCCGAGTTAATTTCGACAACTTGCGGGGCGATTCAGAAAATTCCGCTAAAGCGTCTCCGCATCTTCGGTCGCTGGAGTTACTCCGCACACAGTCATGCGTAAGGCGCTGTCCTAAAAACGCTTGACACACAGGAGTTATGAATGGCCAGCGAATTTCTTTTTACATCCGAGTCCGTCAGTGAAGGGCATCCCGATAAGGTTGCCGATCAAATTTCCGACGCAATTTTGGATGCTTGTATCGAACAGGATCCCTTAAGCCGCGTTGCAGCGGAAACGCTTTGCACGACAGGTCTTGTCGTTCTTGCCGGTGAAATTACCACGAAAGCCGATGTCAACTATGAGGGCGTGGTCCGCCGCGTTTTAAAGCGCATCGGGTACGATGATGAAGCGTACGGTATTGATGCGAAGACCTGTCAGGTTCGCATTTGCTACGACAAACAGTCGCCCGATATCAAGCAGGGCGTCGATGAGAAAAACGGGGATTCATTAACGCAAGGCGCGGGAGATCAGGGGTTGATGTTCGGATTCGCTTGCGATGAAACACCGACCTTGATGCCTGCCGCCATCTACTACGCACACCAGCTTGTTCAGCAGCAGTCGCGCGTACGACGTGACGGTACGATGCCGTATCTGCGCCCGGATGCTAAAAGCCAGGTGACGTTGCGTTACGTGGACGGCAAACCCGTGGCCGTCGATAAGATTGTGTTCTCGACGCAGCACGCTCCGGAGTGGAGCGACGGCAACGCTATGAAGCCGGAATTTGTCGAGGCTGTTGTTGAGAATATCATTCGTCCGATGATGCCCAGAGAATGGCTCAAAGACACGAAGTTTCTCGTGAACCCGACGGGGCGGTTTGTTACGGGAGGTCCTCAGGGGGACTGCGGTCTTACGGGACGCAAGATTATCGTTGATACGTACGGCGGCTCTTGCCCGCACGGGGGCGGCGCTTTCTCCGGAAAGGATCCGACGAAGGTCGACCGCTCGGCGGCCTATGCTTGTCGGTATATCGCCAAGAACATCGTTGCTGCCGGTCTTGCCCGTCGTTGTCAGGTTCAGGTGGCTTACGCAATCGGTTTGGCCGACCCGATGAATATTACGGTACGTACGGCAGGAACCGGTGTCATTTCTGACGAAAGGCTTACGAAACTGGTTTCTGAAATCTTTGATTTGCGTCCGGGCGGAATCATCAAGATGCTCGATTTGCGTCGTTCCATTTATGAGAAGACAGCGGCTTACGGACATTTCGGCCGGGAAGAACCGGAATTTACGTGGGAACTGTGCGATAAGGCTCAGGTGCTTAAGGAAGCTGCCGGAATTTAGTTGAGGTTTTAAGAACGGAAACAGCAAAACAGCAACCCGCGGGTTGCTGTTTTTGTCTCGGGAAGAGGGAATCTTCTTCCCGAGGACATGAGGCCGATTACTTGGCGAGCGTACGCCAGACGCAACGGCTCATCAGTTCGAGGGCGTTGCCGAGGGTCTTCTCGTCAAAGTCGAAGTGATTGTTGTGATGACCGGCTTTGCGGTTGGTACCGACTTGAACGTAGGTTCCCTTGCCGCCGGCCGCTTGGACTGTGCTCATAAAGTGCGAGTAATCTTCGGAGGCGCCGAAGCTCTTACGCTCGATAATGTTGTTAAAGACGCCCATTTCCTTGGCTTCTTCTGCAACAACTTTGGCGCATTCCGGGTCGGACGCTCCGCTCTTTGTGCCGCCCATAAGTTTGATCGAGTAGCCGCAACCCCACATGTCGGCTGCAGCCTTGCCGATGCGCTGAACTTCGCCGAACATATACTCGTTTAGGTCACTCGTGATGCCGCGTGTCTCAAGGACAAGGACGGCCTTGGGCGGAATGACGTTACGGCCTTCGCCGCCGATGAGCTTGCCGACCGTAATGCGGGTATCACCCTTGCCCGAGCGCGGAATCGCATGCATGTTAAGTGTTGCCGTAGCGGCTGACAACAGCGCATTTTTGCCTTCTTCCGGAGCATTGCCGGCGTGGGCAGGAACGCCTGTGTAAGTGATATCGGCCTTTGTGGTCGCCAAGAAGTTTGTTGTGCCGCAGATGACAGTCCCGAGATCGGCTGCTTGGAAGCCGATGTGCATACCGAAGATTGTGTCAACACCTTTGACGGCACCGGCATCGACCATCGGGGTCGCACCGCGAACACCTTCTTCCGCAGGCTGGAAGATAAAGCGGATTTTGCCCTTGAGCTGATCCTTGCATGTGGCGACAACTTCGGCAAGCGCTAGCCCGATTGTCACATGCGCGTCATGGCCGCAGGCGTGCATGGCACCCTTGTTGACCGAGGCAAAACCTTCGGCTGTCGGACGATGTGTCGGCTCGTCGCACTCGGTGCAGTCATTGCTGTCCATGTCGAAACGGACGGCAAGGAAGGGGCCGTCGCCACCGAAATCCATGTCGGCCCAGAAGCCCGTAAGGCCCCCCGTCATCTTAGCCACAAGTTCCGGATCGGCACCCTGAGCAATGGCGCGCTCTTGATGTTTTTTCAGAACGTCCGGAGCCGGAACTCCCATCATGGACTCGACTTTAACGGCGTCTTTGCCCATCGTGATTTTGTATCCGAGGCTCTTCATCTTTTCGATGGCCTTGGAAGCAGTGCGAAATTCCGTCCAGCCGGATTCAGGGTATTTATGCAGGTCGCGGCGGCAAGCGACAAGACCCGGAATAAGTTCTTTGACTTTCGCAAGCATTGTTTCGTTCATGATTGGAAGTATCCTTTTCGTACGATTAGAGGAATGTGCCGGAAATGGTAAATCTCGACGTATCGGGTCGAGCCGGCTAGGATAATTGTACGTTGTTTGAAAAGAAAAAAGACGATAAATCAAAAAATACGTAGGATTTCTTCCTGAAATTAAGAAGAAACGTCGGTTACAAGGGCCTATAGAGAGATAGGACAAAAGATTTTATGAATTTAAAAAGAGACGGGGAAAAAGAAGTGCAATTAAACGGTATTGAAAGCGAGAAAAATAGGCCGGTTTTTTATGAATCCAGGCTCCGAGAACGGCTCTGCTTGGCCGCTACGATGGGGGCCTCGTTACTTCTTTTATCCGGATACGAGCATTTCGGCGGCGCCGAACATGAGCACCTTTCGATTGGGTTTATGGCGCTTTTATTCCTGCACTTGGTTTTAAATCGCAAACAACAGATTACGAATCGCTTGTCCGGCCTTGTCAAAAATGCGTTTGTTCTGGCTGTTTCTTTTTGTTTGGTAAGCGGAGTTTTGCTCTCGCGTTACGATTTTCCCTTTTTTCCGAATTTGCCACATGCCGAACAAGTCGTAAGTATTCATTTGGCAAGTGCTTGTTGGTGTCTTGTTTTGGCCGGATTGCATGTCGGATTGCAGATGAAGTGTTATATCTTGACAGTGCCGAGGTGGATAATTTTCCCGGGACGTATTCTTGTGTATGCTCTTAGCTTTTACGGTGTCGTGACGCTTGTGACAACGCGATTTGCCGTTTATTTGGTGGCAGGATCATATTTTGGAACACAGGATTCAAACGTCGGATCAGGCGAGTTTTTTCTACAAAGAGCGGCGATTTTTGCTCTGGCTGCCTGGGTGGCGCAACGAATCGGTCGTGGTAGGGAAAAAACGAGATGAATGAGAAGCTAAAGAAAGAAGTGAACCTTTTGCGACGTCGTGTTGACTGTGCAATGGGACGTTCGCTTTGCGATGTACTCGTCAAGAAAGCCACGATTGCCGATATTGCTAACGGTAGGATTGTTCACGATGTAGATATTGCCGTTGATTCCGGCTACATCGTCGATATCGGACGGCACTTGAAAGCAAGAGCTTTGCATGTTCGTCAAGCTCGGGAAGGAATCTATGTTCCCGGGTTTATCGATTCGCATGTACACATTGAGTCTTCGTTTCTTTCTCCGGCCGGCTTTTCCGACTTAGTACTCCCCTTCGGTACAACAACGGCAGTGGTTGATCCGCACGAGATAGCGAACGTGGCCGGCCAAACGGGACTCGATTACATGCTCAAGGCCAGTGCGGAGATCCCGCTGGATGTTCGCTTTATGCTTCCATCCTGCGTACCGGCTTCACCGTTTGAAAGCTCCGGGGCAACGCTTTCGGCTAAAGATCTGGAGCCGTATTTTCAGAACGATAGGATCTTGGGCTTGGCAGAGGTGATGGATGTCCCTGCGGTTTTATCCGGAAATGAAGACATGCTTAAAAAGCTCGCCCTGGCGCGTCTTTCCGGCAAGGTTGTTGACGGACATGCGCCGCTTTTGTTCGGGTCGGAATTGGCTGCCTATGCCGCAGTCGGCGTACGAAGCGACCACGAAGGATC